>Ga0335398_10005888_pt1 | contig 15841 bp, 15 predicted proteins | sample BON03_FD_205742 | JGI IMG/M metagenome (GOLD analysis project Ga0335398, IMG submission 205742) | Freshwater microbial communities from Lake Bonney liftoff mats and glacier meltwater in Antarctica - BON-03 (spades assembly) (version 2) | ecosystem: Environmental > Aquatic > Freshwater > Ice >... | reverse complement strand
TCTCGGACGGGGAGAACGGTTTTCTCGCTGGGGCAAGCCAATGGAATTACACCCTCTCCGCCATCGACCGACTCTCGGCGGCTGACAAAGAAAAGATTGCCCAACGCGCCCGCGACGACGCTCTGGCATCCTATTCCCCCTCCGCTATCCAAGAAGACCTGGAAGCCCTTTTCTGGGCAAGAAACTAAGCTGGGGAAATGGATTCCGAGTTGTTGCCCTCTCGCCCCCCTGTCAAGAGTTCCTCGGGTGTGCGTAAAAATGTTGGTCTCCTTGTCGGTGTCGTCCTCACGGCAACCCTCGGCCTGTCCGCCTGGGCGTTTGGGTCGGCCATGGGAAGTGCGCCCGATGATGACTACCATTTGACGAGTATTTGGTGCTCAAGCTTTGCCGGAGACACGTGCGAAGTGGACCCCACGGGACAGGGCGTATACATCCCGGAGGCTCTGCGGGAGGGAATCTATTGCTACTACCACAACCCCGAACAGAGCGCAGGTTGCCAACCGATCCTTGATGGCACGGATCCTCGGCCAGATGTTGCCTTCGCCCAAAACAACCAAAGCAGGGGTCTGTATCCCGATGGCTACTATCAGGTTCAGAGTTTGTTTAAGGTCGACAGTATTCAAGCTACTGCTCTGAACGTTCGCTTTGTCAACCTCTCCCTCTTTCTCATTGTCGGGGTGGGACTGTTCTTTGCTCTCCCCTTACGCCTCCGAAATACCTGGGTCTGGATGTGGGTTTTAGGCCTCGTGCCCCTCGGGCTTTTTATCATCCCCTCAAGCAACCCCAGTTCTTGGGCGATTACTGGGGTGGCTGCGGGCTGGATTGCGTTGCTGGGATATCTCGAAACCTCGCGAGGGCGGTCCTGGCTCTTGGGGGGCATTTTCCTCGCGATGACGGGGCTCACCATCAGCGCCCGCATCGACGCTGTGTTGTATCTTGCCTTTGCATCCGTGCTGGCGATCTGGCTTTCTCCGACGAGGGGTAGAGCTCTAGTGAAAAAAATGTGGCCGGCCGTCATTGCGATCCCCTTCGTCGCCGTTCAACTTTTCCTCAACCCAGCCAATCTTGAACGTGTGTTTGAAGGAATCGGGCAACGCTCGGAGGTCTACGAAAACCCTCTGCCATGGGTATCTTCTTCTGAAGTGCTCGATGGCTCTGCCTTCGACTGGTCGCTTCTGTGGAACAATCTGTGGGAAATTCCCGGATTGTGGCTGGGGGTATTCGGTGGCTTCCCCTGGGGTTCCCTGGGCTGGCTGGACACAGCGATGCCGCAGGCCGTGCTCGTTGGCACCATGACAGTCCTTGGTGGCGTTCTTTTTGTCGCCCTGCGTACCGCCAACCGGAAGAAGATTCTTGCCCTGCTGGTGGCTTTGTCCGCGCTGTGGTTCATGCCGTTGTATTTATTGCAGCTGGGGGGATTTCAGGCCGGCGAAGAAGTACAGCCTCGCTACCTGATTCCGCTCATGATGGTGTTTCTTGGTGTATTGGTGCTAACACCATCTGGCGCCCCCATCGTCCAGGAGAAAAACCTTCGGTGGTTAATTGTGGGGGGGCTAGGCATTGCCAATGCGGTTGCTCTGCACACGAACATCCGGCGGTACACCACGGGGGTGCAAGTTCAAGGATTCAACCTTGACTCACCCCGCGAATGGTGGTGGCCGTTCTTCCCTGACTTCATCGGCCCGACGATGGTGTGGGCGATAGGTACTCTGGCTTTTGCCGCGCTGGTGTGGTTGCTTCTTTTCCGTGTTGTGCCCTCGATTGCTTTTGCGCAACTCCCCCAGGCCGTTGAACCTAGAGCGGCGGCAGCGCTGCCCGTCTAGGTAATGCTCGCCTGGTACTGGTCAACAACATCTGCGGCGTTGCCCACAGCAATGAGCGCACCTTGGTTTATCCACGTCGCAGTGTCACAGATTTCTTTCACCACCGGCATGGTGTGAGTCACAAGCACGATGGTTGTGCCTTCCGCTTTGAGTTCCGTGAACTTTTTAAAGCTCTTTCTTTGAAACTCCTCGTCCCCCACAGACAGAACCTCATCAACAACCAAAATATCTGGGTCAACGTTGATGGCAATCGAAAAACCGAGGCGCACATACATCCCCGAGCTGTAATTCTTGACGGGCTGGTCCAAAAACCGTTCCACACCAGAAAAGTCGACAATTTCATCAAATTTACGGTCAATCTCCTTCTTAGACATACCAAGAATTGACCCGTTGAGGTAGATGTTCTCGCGCCCCGAAAGCTCAAGGTGAAATCCCGAGCCCACTTCCAGCAGCGACGCCATACGGCCTCGGTATTCGATGTCTCCCGAGGTCGGCCAATAAATTTTTGCCAGACATTTGAGCAGAGTGGACTTTCCCGAACCGTTTGATCCAATCAGGCCGTGAGTTTGTCCCTTCTTTACCTCAAAAGTGACATCGCGCAGCGCCCAAAAATCTTCGTGGCGGGAAGCCTTGCCCCGTAAAATGGCAGATTTTAGGGTCTGGTTTCTCTCGTGGTAAAGACGGAACTTTTTGCTGACGTGGTTTACTCGAACGGCCCACTCACTCATAGCAACTCCGCCAACTGCTTTTCCTTACTTGCATACATCCACAAACCCCCCACAAGCGCTGCGATAGTCCATCCTAAAGCGACCAGAACGGTCAAGCCTTCTGGCATGCGGTTGTCGTAGAGAAGGTTGCGGAAAATTTCGATAAAACCCTGCACGGGATTCAGAGTATAGATATCCATCAGGGTCACAGACGTGCCCGCGAGCCCGCCCAGACGCTCGGACTGCGTGACCACCAAGTCCACGGGATAGAGAATCGGGGTCAGGTAGAACCAAAATTGCAACACGATGGTCAACAAGTAGGCAAGGTCACGAAAGTACACATTCACGATGGAGAAAATCATGGCCAAACCAACAGAAAACAGCGCGAAGACGGCCATGAAGACGGCCACCAGAGGAACCCACGGCAGGACAAAGGCGCCCAGCAAGCTCAACGCAAGAGCGAGGACACCCATTTCGAGTATCCACGTGAAGAACGTGGCATTCGTGAGCGAGAGGGGAAGGACAATCCTGGGGAAGTAAACCTTCTGGATGAGACCTGCGTTCGCCACCAGGGCGTCTGTCCCCAATGTCAAAACTCTGTTGAAAAACAACCAGGGCAGCAAACCACAAACCAGCCACAGAGCGTAGTTGTTGAGCCCGCTGGGGTCACCGACTTGTGCCGGCAATCGAAAAATAAAGGAAAAGATGAACGTGTAAATCACGATTGCGGCAATGGGATTAGCGAGTGACCATAGTTGGCCTAGAGCGGTCCTCCGATATTTCCCCCGAACCTCACGGTTCGTGAGGTTTTGAAGCAACTCACGAGAGCGCCATATTTCCGCCAAATAGCTCATAGCGACAACAGTCGATCCAGATAGGCGCCGTAGCCACTCTTGCGCAACGGCGCTGCTAAGTCAGACAGGGCCTGATCGTCAATCCAGCCCGCCCGCCAGGCAATTTCTTCAATGCAGCCGATTTTCAACCCTTGGCGCTCCTCAATGACGCGCACATATTCAGAGGCCTGCATCATCGACCCAAACGTCCCCGTATCAAGCCAGGCAACACCCCGATCAAGGACCTGGACGGTGAGCGCGCCGCGTTGCAAGAAATGGTCGTTGATGGAGGTGATTTCTAGCTCGCCACGCTCGCTAGGTGTGATCGTGTGAGCTGCCTCAACCACTGAGGAGTCATAGAAATACAGGCCTGGGACCGCAAAATTACTCTTGGGGTTGACGGGTTTCTCTTCGATGGAACGCACTTTCATATCGGAATCAAATTCGACAACTCCATACCCCTCCGGGTGGGAAACATGGGTTGCAAAAATGAGCCCACCTTCGATGGAGGAATGAACTCGCAACGACTTCCCCAAACCGGTCCCATGGAAAATGTTGTCGCCCAGAACCAATGCCACAGAGTCGTCACCAATAAAGTGCTCGCCAATCAGAAAGGCTTGAGCAAGTCCTTCGGGACGCTCCTGAACGGCATAGGAAAGAGACATCCCCAAACTAGACCCGTCCCCCAGAAGATCCTGAAATTGGCTTCGGTGCTCGGGGGTCGAAATAATCAGCACCTCACGGATGTCGGCCATCATCAAAGTGGATAGCGGGTAGTAAATCATCGGCTTGTCGTAAATTGGCATCAATTGTTTTGAAATACCTCTAGTAATCGGCCACAATCGTGTGCCAGACCCGCCCGCAAGAATGATGCCCTTCATGTCGCTAGCCCTTGCCATTTTGGAAGCATGCCTTGCTTCTGCGCAATCGCAAAACTGGGAGCCATCGAGTCTTTCTGCGAAAGAAGAAGGCTCGCGGGCGGAAGGGGAAACTCCAGGGCGATGTCGATGTCCAGCGGAGCGATAGCGTGCTCAGCGTGCGGCTTGTAATGATCAGTCACGAGGTAGGTCACCATGGTGTTCTCTTCGAGGGCGACAAAAGCATGGCCCAGGCCAACATCGAGGACTACCGCATTTCGCTCTCTCGCTGTGATGTCGACCGCGTCCCACTGACCAAAAGTCGGAGACCCAACTCGAATATCGACGACATAGTCCCGTAAAGACCCCGCCGCACACATCACGTACTTCGCCTGACCGGGAGGCACATCGGCGTAGTGAATCCCGCGCACTGTTCCTTTGGCGGAAATAGAAAAGTTTGCCTGCGCGACAGTAAAGTCCATTCCGGTGGCTTGTTTGAGAAGGTCTGCTCGGAACCACTCAACAAATTCGCCACGACCGTCCTTGTGGATTGCGGGAGTAATCAGAAAAGCGCCATCGATAGCAAGGGGCTGGATATCCACCCCACAAGCCTATCAATCGATGACGGCTTGGCGAGAGTGTAGCGCTAGACGACTCTCGTGTAAGGGTGGGTAAGAGTCTGAACACCTCGCCAAAGCCCGAGAGATTTAAGCAATTCCAAAACGTAACCCCACATCCTCTGCTTGAGGGTGTTGTGGCGCGTGATTGTCATGGTCCCAGCGTCTCCAACGGTCGCTGGTCCCACGCGAGCGAGAAAGCAATTCTCTATCTCAACTTCTCCCGAGAGCCGTTGTGCACGCTTTCGGAAAAGATAGTCCTTGCCATAAATTCCGGCAAAGTCTTCATCATGCCCTCCAATACGCCAATAGAGGGCTCTCGTCATGAAGTAGCTATTGGGATGTGGCTCGCGAGCTGTCCCGTCGTCAAACTTAATCCGGGGGAAAGTGTAGAACTTAGCTTCGTCGCCAGAAAATCTCAGCAACGTTTCTAACGTCGCCGCAGGGACGAGGTGATCAATGTCGGTGACGAGCAAGAAATTGCTCGTCGCCTCGTGGGCACCAATATTGCGTGCCGCATCTTGATTCCAGCGGATGTCATAATCTATTCGAAAAAGCGAGTGCTTCGGCAAGTCGCGAGGTCTCTCAACCTCGCTCGCCGGAAACTGCGGAGACCCATCGTCAACGACGATAACCTCAAGGTGCTCTTTGAGCTCTGAGGAATACTCCGCCATGGTTTTCCACTGGAGAGCCAACATTGTGGGATTTTCATAGTAGGCAAAAACGATGCCGATACTTCCATCAGCAACTCTCTGGCTGCTGCTTTTCGAAGCTGGAATCACGTCCCCAATCTACCGGGAGACCAGGGCATACCGAGCAGTTTGGTCCCCAGTAGAGTGGGGGTCTCGCAATGTGCCACAAGGAGACTCCTGCCATGAAAATTTTCGTCACAGGTGGCGCGGGCTTTATTGGGTCCAATTTTGTGCGGATGGCACTCTCGCACAGGCTCGAAGGCCTCGAGGATGCGGATATCACTGTTTTCGACGCTCTCACCTATTCGGGAAATCTTGCCAATCTTGCCAGCGTAAGCACGTCTGAAAATTATCGCTTCATCGAGGGGGACATTCGCGAGAGTGCCGCCGTGAAGAAAGCCCTCGTGGGACATGACGTGATTGTCCACTTCGCCGCCGAGAGTCACGTTGATAGGTCGGTGCACGACTCGCGCGTCTTCGTCGAGACCAACGTCATGGGAACTCAGATACTTCTTGACGAAGCATTGCTCCAGGGAATTGAGCGGTTCATCCACATCTCAACTGACGAAGTGTACGGCAGTATTCCGACGGGTTCTTGGGATGAAAACGAGCCCCTGGCGCCTAACTCCCCCTACTCTGCAACCAAAGCGGGGAGCGACCTGCTGGTGAGAAGCTACAACGTTACTCATGGCCTCAACACTTCCATCACCCGGTGCAGTAACAATTATGGAACCCACCATTATCCAGAAAAAATGATTCCTCTTTTCGTCTCCCAACTTCTTGACGGACGAACAGTACCGCTCTACGGGTTAGGGGAGAATATTCGAGATTGGCTCCACGTTGATGACCACTGTCGAGGCATCGCGGCTGTTCTTGTTAAAGGTGGCAGTGGAGAGATCTACAACATCGGTGGCGGAACTGAGCTCACAAATCGAGAGCTCACAAGCCTCCTCCTCGAATTGACGGGCCGCGACGAATCCTTTGTTGATCGCGTAGCGGACCGTAAAGGCCATGACCTGCGATACAGCGTCGACTGGTCAAAAATTCATCAACAACTTGGTTACAGTCCGCAAATAGATTTCCGTCAAGGGCTAGAGGACGTAGTCCAGTGGTACCGAGATAATCGACCGTGGTGGGAACCACTTAAGTCTCTTTCGCTGAATGGCTAAAGTTCTTGTGATTGGCGCCGCGGGGATGCTCGGGCAGGATGTCATGCACGAACTCAAGAATTCTTCACCGCGGGGTGTGGGCCGCAAAGAGTTGGACATTACTGACGCTGACGCTGTCAACCGGCTCACCGAAGGGTGGGATGTAATTGTCAACACTGCCGCCTACACGAAGGTTGATGAGTGTGAATCTCACCCGGAGGAGGCTTTTCGTGTCAACGCGACAGGACCCCGAAATATTGCCCGTGCAGCTCGCCTGCACGGCGCTCGCGTAATTCAAGTCTCTACTGACTACGTATTTGATGGCACCGCAGCCTCCCCCTACACGGAGAACTCTCCCACGAACCCTTTATCTGTGTATGGAAGCAGCAAGCTCGCAGGCGAACGGGCGGTGATCGAGGAACACCCCGAGGGAGCAATCGTCTTGAGAACCTCATGGCTCTATGCAACCCATGGGAAAAGCTTCCCGCGCACCATTCTCGAAGCTGCGGCCAAAAGGGATTACCTTCGAGTGGTCGATGACCAGTGGGGCCAACCCACGTGGACGCGCGACGTCGCTGCCATGGTTGGCTCACTGATCCGCGCGGAGATTCCCACCGGCATCTTTCACGCCACAAACGCCGGCTCCACAACGTGGTGTGCTTTCGCGAGGGAACTGTTCGCACTGGCTGGCTGGGACACCGAGCGAGTGGTGGCAACCACGTCCGAAGAGTTTGCGCAACGGGCACCTCGCCCCGCTTGGTCGGTCCTCGGACACGAGCAATGGGCGCTTCGGGGGCTCCCCAGCCCCAGGCCCTGGACAGAGGCGCTGGAGGAAGCGTGGGAAGCGGGCGTGAAAGCCTTTGCCAAAGTGAGGCCTCCTTTATGAGTCCCGAGAGCGTCGCCGTTGTCGTTGTGGGCTACCAGTCTGATGAGACCTGGGGTGCGTTCTTTGACGGCATTCGACACTCAACTATCGTCCCGCGGCAGGTCGTGGTGGTGGAGAACTCCTCGAACCTCTCCCCAGCGCTCCCTTCCCAGACCGAATTCCCCCTCTCGATACTCCACCGCAAGGACAATCCTGGCTATGGGGCGTCGGTGAATGCTGGGGTCGCGCAGCTCACGTCTGAAGTGGACTGGATTGCTTATTGCAACGCCGACGTTGTCCTCGAGCCCGACACCATATCTCAGCTCCTGAGTTCAGCAACCGTCTTCCCCCACGCTGCGATACTGGGGCCTTCTATTGCCAACTCTGACGGGTCGACATATCCTTCCGCTCGAGCAATACCGGGTTTGAGAATTGGCGCGGGACACGCCCTCTTTGGCAGCTGGTGGAAGCGCAACCCGTGGACCGCCCGCTACCTGGGGACATACGACGGCATTGAACCGAGATCCTCTGGCTGGCTTTCCGGCGCTTTCATGCTCGTCAGGAGAGAAGTGTTCGAAGAATTGCGTGGCCTTGACGAACAGTACTTTATGTATTTTGAGGACGTCGACCTGTGTCTCCGAACAAAAGCTCTGGGCTACCGATGCGTATATGTTCCCCGAGCGCGCATCACTCATCTGGGCGGGCACTCAACGAGCACGAACCCCCGAGAAATGATGCGGGCCCACCACCGAAGTGCAGAAATTTTTCTCGGGAAGCTGTACCCGAAACGAATCCACACCCCTTTGCGAATCCTCCTCCGCGCCTCTCTCCGGTTACGCCGACTAATCGCTGATTCCTACATCTCCAAGCGTCAGGTCTGAACGCACCTAGGTAAGAAACTTCGACAGTGAAGCTTGTGTTTGTATCTCAACGAGCTGGTCCACGAACTCTCGGATGGTGGGTTCAGATACCGCCAAGATTCTCAGTGCCAGAATTCCTGCATTCCGTGCTTGATCAATCCCCACGGTGGCGACAGGGACGCCAGAGGGCATTTGAACGATGGAGAGCAGCGAGTCAAGCCCGCTGAGATTGGCCTGCAAAATGGGCACCCCTATGACGGGGATTGTCGTCATAGACGCCACCATTCCCGGCAGATGCGCAGCACCTCCAGCGCCCGCAATGATGACATGCACGCCTTGTTCGCGCGCCGAACGAGAAAACGAAACGAGCTTGTCAGGTGTTCGGTGGGCCGACACAACATCCGCGCGCACCTCCACGCCCGCCTCGGTCAGCACATCAGCAGCATTCTTCATCACGGCCCAGTCAGAGTCCGACCCCATGATGACCGCTACGCATAACTTCTCCACGCTAGTCATCGTAGCGAGCATCGCCGAGTTTTCGGGCAGTCTCCCTGGCGGAAGCGAGGAGTGGTGATTGGGATTCCCCCACAGCAACAACATGGCCTGCCTTGCGGCCTTCTCTCGGGGCCTTTTGATAGTCGTGCACCTTGACCCGGGAGGAGATCCCATCGCCCACTACCCAAGCAGCGTGATCAAACCTGCTGAACACGTTCACCATCGCCCCGCACTTGGCTACGAAGTGCGGGGAGCCTAACGGGTACCCTGCAACCGCGCGAAGGTGCTGTTCGAATTGGCTCGTAGCCGAGAGCTCGGTGAATATATGACCGGAGTTATGCGGTCTCATGGCAAGTTCGTTCACGAAAATACCTTGGTCGGTGTGAAAGAGTTCCACCGCGAGCACACCGACTACTTCCAAGCTCTCGGCAATCTTCAGGGCGATACCCTTCGCGAGTTCGGATTCTTTCGCACCCAGCTCCGCTGGGGCAAGAACTTCGGAACACACGCCTTCCACCTGCCGGGTCTCGACGAGAGGCCAGGTAGCCCATTCGCCCGTCGAGCTTCGCGCCCCTAGTTGAGCAAGCTCACGTGTGAAGTTCATGCGCTGTTCGAGCAAGACTGGCCCTTGGCTAATCCAGTCAGAGATGTCGTCCCACTCAGTCACAAAACGGACACCCTTCCCGTCATATCCGCCAGTGGGGACCTTCGCAACGCAGGATCCGCCTAGGGATTCAACGGCCCTGTCCCAGTCACTCCTCGAGTGGACAGTAAACCACGCCGGTTGCGGGACACCCAGCCCGGCCAGACGTTCTCTCATGACGATTTTATCGTGGGTTAACTCCAACGCTTGCGGCGGCGGAAAGACCTTGTGGCCCTGTTCCACCAGTGCCTCAAGAAGATTGATTGGCACGTGTTCGTGGTCAAATGTCAGGACATCGACCGTCCTGGCAAAAGCTTCCAGCTCATCAGCCTCGCGGTAGTTCCCCACCTGCGAGACCGCAAGATCGGCCGGCGAGCCTTCCTCCTCGGCAAACACAGCGAGATCGAACCCCAAGTTGATAGACGCTGGAATCATCATCCGTGCCAGCTGGCCACCGCCAACAACTCCAATTCTCACCACGGCTTCACCCTAATGCCGAAGATGCACAATGTCAGAAGCGACGACCTGCCGCATCTCGCCAGATTCAATATTCCTCACCAGAAGGTGCCCGTGCTCGTCGAGGTCCTCCGCCACCCCCAACCACACTGCCCCGCCGGGCTCGTGAACACGGACGTCTTTACCGATGGTGCCAATTTTTGTCCGGTAAAGGGCCCCGAGCTCTACCGCTGAGACTTCAGACCCGTCCGCGCCCACCCTTTCCCAAAGGAGACCCACAAGAGTCGCACAAAAGACGTCCACAATATTCTTCCCAAGGCTCGCTTCTATTGCAAGAGAGGTGGACGTGGCTGTGGGTAGCTCGTTTCGGTGAGCGGACAAGTTAAGGCCCACTCCTGCCACAGCGCGCCGGCCAGAGGCGACCCCACAGAGAATACCCGCGACTTTTTTCTCCCGACACAGAACATCATTGGGCCACTTCAAGGAAATCTCCGGAATAGCTAACTCTCTAAGCACATCGGCGACCGATGCGCCCACAATAATCGGTAGCCAAGAGGAGCCACAGCTAGAGTCAAAGGGCCACGGGAGCACGATGGATATCGCTAGAGTCTTCCCCGGTTCTCCTAACCAGCTTCTCCCAAGCCTCCCCTTGCCCTGTGTCTGGTTAAGCGTGAAAGCAACAGAAAAAACAGGAAGACCCTCCGCTGCAGCCACAAGATAGTCATTCGTCGACTTTATTTGCTCAAAATATTCCACATGTGGGGCTGCGGCCTGCAGCAGCGGAAAGTCAGTCATTGGTCAGGTTTAATCGAAGGACATAAGCCGGACGTACTCTTCAATCATCGGAACTTTTGCTCTGACTTCAGCAAATGTCCCGCTTGCCAAAATCCGACCGTTATCAACAACGTAAACCCGATCCGCATGCTGAATCGTTGAGAGGCGATGGGCGATGACAATCACCGTCGTCTCTTCGCCTAACGCTTCGATGCTTCCTGAAATACTCGCCTCTGTCGAAGCGTCAAGAGAACTTGTTGCCTCGTCGAGAATAATCAGTTGGGGCTGAGAATATAGCGCCCGCGCCAACCCGAGCCTCTGCGATTGTCCTCCGCTCAAGGAATCAGCGTGACTGCCAAGGCTTGAATGGATACCGTCCGGGAGCCCCTCTACAAAATCGAGAAGCTCCGCCTTGAGCAGCGACTCTTTGACCCGGTCTTCATCAATGAGCTCTGGGGGCACGCCAAGCGCAATGTTAGAGGCGAAGGATCCAGAAATGATTCCTGGTTTCTGGGGAACATAAGAAAGATAGCCGGGACTCTGCTCCCTCAAGAGACGCGGATCGACCCCTCCCACGAGGAGTTGACCCGAGTCTGGATCGTGAAGGCCGAGCAGCAGGTCGACGATAGTGGTCTTTCCGGCTCCTGAAGGCCCCACTATCGCAGCATACGAACCCCCTGCGACTTCAAGATTAACACCGTGAATGGTCGGCTCGCTGTTCCCTAAATGAGTGAAAAAAACATCAGAGAATTCCACCTCTAGACCCTTAGAAAACCTCTCCTTTGGCGCTAAACCAGAGTGAATTGGCAGGGATTTCGAGTAGGGCCTTGGGTCAAGTAACTCTGGTTCATCCTTTAACTTGATAAGTATTTCCTGCGCCATCACAACCCAGTTTTGCCGAACACGTAGATCGTTCCACAACTGCTGGAGTGGCAGGACCGCACCCATCATTCTGAACGAACCCGCCATAAAAATACCGACCGCTATCAGGCCGTCGGCTAGGGTTCCGCTAGACAACTGCCACACCACAAAAGCCAACACCCCAATGATGAGGCCAGTCTCCGCGACGTAAGGCGGAATTCGCTTAAGAATTTGAAGCGTCAAGCCGGTACGAGTGTCCAACTTTTTTGCTTCGCCAAACTCAGTCAGGAAAAAGTCCTGCTTAGACAACACGGAGATCTCTCTAAAGCCATCGACCATCTCCAGAATCGACCTCCCCGCGTCGACAGCCGCTGTTCGAATATTCTCTCCAGCCTGCAAGTATCTCCGCGCCGTCGTGCGTTGAAGAATAAAAACCAAAAGCCCGAAGTAAGCCATTACTGCAATCGCCGCCCAGGGGTCGACGATGAGGAACACCACAAGAATTGAGAGGAACAGGGTGCCATCGATAATAATGGTCGTAACTCCACCCAAAATTCCCGAAATCGCGGCGTTGGTGGAGGTGTTGATGACCCATTGAATTTCTGTTCTGGAATAGTGCCGCAGCCGCGCGAGCGGTCCGCTGAAAAGATACCTTGCAATCTTAAGCGAATTCTTAATCTCGATTGTCGCAAGCACAATCGCTGAATAGCGGGCCAGCCAAATAGATAGGCCACCCTTAACGACAACCATCAGTGCTATGAGTGTGATGAGGGTGATGACATTGTTTGCCGTCGGATCAGGAATGCGAAAACCGAGAACATAAAACCCGCTCCCGCCCGAAAGCCCCGCAGCAGTGATGGCTCCCAACAGCCCGGTGAGGCCCACTGCGACCAAATCCAAGCCGTTCATTGCCATCCTCAAGAAAACGGTCCAAAAGAAACGAAGGATCTCCTCCCTGGTCAAGAGGGAGAAGGAGGTTCGCGTGACGGTGACGAGGTCAGCAAAGGTCACTTTGGCTCGGTCCTTGGCTTTCTTAGACTTTTTTGGCTTCATCAATCCGAGCTTCCCCTTCAGTCGTAAGTTTCTCCATATCGGCGTCGACCATTATGCGCGCAAGTTCTGGGGTGTGAACCGAGGGGGCCCACCCAGTCAGACGGCCAATCTTCTGCGCATCTCCGACAAGAGCATCTACTTCTGCCGGTCTCAACATTTTTTCGTCAAAACGGACATACTTCTCCCAGTTCAGGCCTACATGCCCAAAAGCCAGCTCAAGAAAATTCTGAACTGTGTATTGGGTGCCGGTGGCGACGACAAAATCATCGGGTTCTTTCGCCTGCAACATTAACCACATGGCTTCGACGTATTCGGGGGCATAACCCCAGTCGCGAACGGCCTCCAGGTTCCCCAAATGAAGGGAATCTTGCTTACCCGCGACTATGAGAGCAACCGCCTTAGTAATCTTCCGGGTAACAAAAGTTTCGCCCCGACGCGGTGACTCGTGATTGAAGAGAATTCCGTTGCTGGCAAAGATTCCATAGCTTTCACGGTAATTCTTTGTGACCCAATACGAATACACCTTTGCAGCGCCGTAAGGAGAGCGAGGATAAAAAGGGGTCTCCTCGCCCTGAGGTGGGGCGCTGGCACCAAACATCTCCGAGCTTGACGCTTGGTAAAAGCGAGTGTCTAAGCCCACGGTCCGTATCGCCTCGAGAAGCCGAATTGTGCCCAAACCAGTGGTATCCCCGGTGTACTCTGGCTCGTCAAAGCTGACTCGAACATGAGACTGCGCCGCCAGGTTATAGATTTCATTCGGCTGAGTTGCCTCGACGAGCCCGACTAGCCGAGAGCTATCGCTTAAGTCTCCGTAATGAAGTGTGAGGAGCGGATTCTCCAAAAGGTGTTCAATACGGCCTGTGTTGGGAAGAGAGGAACGTCTTACTACCCCATGAACCTGATAACCTTTTTCTAAAAGAAATTCGGCGAGATAGCTACCGTCCTGACCTGTAATGCCGGTGATGAGAGCCACCGTGCGTTTATCAGTGTCCATTAGTCTCTCCTCCTGGCCCAAAAAATGTGTGGCGTAACGCCCCAACACAGCCTAACGCCCGAATGCTAGGGGAAGCTTCTTTTAGACCTCTTTACTGGCCCATAACATCGACAACGCTGCCGGCAATGGAAACGGCGTCAAAGCCGTGGTAACGCAAGACTTCTTGTGGTTGGCCGTTAGCAGGGACACCATCGAGTCCCAAACGGGAAACGCGCACCGCTGGCTTTGCCCCAAGCAAATTTTTCAGGACTTCATACTTTGCCAACGCTGGATTGTGGTTCTCTAAAACGACTACCGTGCGATAGCTCTCCAGCTCCTTGGCCAATTTTTCAAGAGAGTTGCCGGTAATCTCGGCCGCGGAAAAAAGTCCTGCCCTCACTCCGTGCTTGTCAAGGAGAAGGTCCTTGGCTTCTATGGCCTGGTGCGCGAGGAGGGGACCGCTGGAGACAAGCGCCACTTCGATGCCTGAGATTCGTTCGACCGAGGATGCTTCGCTCTCAGCAGGAGAGAGTGGAGCGAGCCCACCCATTCGGATGAAAGAAGGGCCCTTGTGCTCCAGGGCTTGACCCACAACCCACCGAAGCTCAGTTTCGCAGGCCGGTTCAAAAACCCTCATGCCGGGAATGGAGGACATGATGCCCACATCCGTCACTGCTTGATGCGAGAACCCCGGAGCGCTGGGCACCAGACCGGAGAGGAACCCCATATAAATTATTTGAGAATATTCGGTGGCATTGTTGAATATTTGCTCGGTCGCTCTCATCGTGAGGAAAGTAGAAAAGCTGTGCACAAAAGGAATGTGACCGGAGAGAGCAAGGGTGCCCGCCATGGACACCATGTCTTGCTCCGCAATACCTGACTGAATGTAGCGCTCAGGGAAACGGTGCCGGGCAAGATGGGTGCCCGTGTCAAAACTGAGGTCACCGTCCAAAGCGACTACTCGCTCGTCACGGGCCATCACGTCACAGAGCATCCTTTCCCACAGCGTGAGCATCGATTCTGTGCGTGCTCGAGGGGTGAGAGCGTCAAATTCCGGACGGCCCAGCAGCAAATTCTCAGCGTTTGCCTCGCGTCCCTCAGCAACAGCATTAATCAAGATGCTGGACGCCTCGGCGTAAAGAATGGGGTCCATGGCCCCGGAATGGAACTTGTAATACTCCCCGTTTTCCGGGAAACGCTCCATCCACGGAACTCCCGAGCCCTTCACCGTCTGCGCCCACACGAAAGTAGGGAGGTTACTTTTTTCGCTCTCTTCCAAAACACGAAGCACGTCGTCGGGGTCGTTTCCTTGACACTCGACGAAGCGCCAACCGGAGCCTTCAACCCTTTTCCGGACATCACCCATCGGCAGCGTGCTGCCAGTCCACGTATCTGACTGGATAGCGTTCGCGTCCACAATGGCCACAAGCTCGGAGAACCCATCTCTAGCGGCCCCGGGCAGTGATTCCCAGATCTGACCCTCGTTAAGTTCCCCGTCGCCCAGCATCACTACAACAGGAAGGCGCGAGTCCCTCTGCGCAAGCCTCTGCGCTTTAACGAATCCCTTTGCCTTAGAGATTCCCATCCCCAGAGAACCCGTGTTGGTGGCGACACCAGGCGTAATTGTTTCAGGATGCCCCGGGAGTCCCCCAAGCCGACGAAGAGTAAACAGGTCGCTGTCCTCTAGCTGCCCGCAGGCATGCATCACGGCGTAAAAGGCCGGCGCATCATGGCCTTTAGAGCTGAAAAAAACCCGATCGGTACTGGTCGACAGAAAAGTTTTGCCCCCAAGAAAACGACGGACGGCGACCATGATGTCCAAAGAACTCAAGGACGTCCCGATATGGCCGCTGCCCGCCACTTGAATAGCGGTAATCGCGTTAAGGCGACAACGGTTCGCGACGTCTTTGAGGCTGGAATTAAGCCGCCAAGCCTCCAAGATGCTGTCTCTAGGCCAGTACCTCACCGGATGGCCATTCTCGCTGTTGTGTTCGGAGGGTTCTTGATTCACGCGTTCTTTCCAATGATGGGGAGTAGGGACGGGGACTCACGGACTAGGTGCTCCAGGACAATCCAATCATGGGCCGTGTTGACATCATGACTTTCAAGCTCTGACAAGGAGAACGCAAGAATGCGGGCACCGGCAATCGAATTATGCTCCAGCGCAGGCCCCCGCCTCACTAT
>Ga0335398_10005885_pt1 | contig 15853 bp, 24 predicted proteins | sample BON03_FD_205742 | JGI IMG/M metagenome (GOLD analysis project Ga0335398, IMG submission 205742) | Freshwater microbial communities from Lake Bonney liftoff mats and glacier meltwater in Antarctica - BON-03 (spades assembly) (version 2) | ecosystem: Environmental > Aquatic > Freshwater > Ice >... | reverse complement strand
GCCGAATTGGAGGAGGCTGAAGAGGCCATGTAGTCAAGTTTCAGTGTGGGGGGGGGGTTGTACGAAGAGTGCGGTGGGTGATATCCATGTCTTCCCCATGGAGACATCCACTTTTGATGAGATACAATCATAATAAATTGCGAATCTAAAACACTTGTGACTTGTCACTTGTGTGATTTTGTTTGTATGAGGTTTTACATTTTGATATTTTGACTGAAGTCAAACACACACAACACTGTGTATGCACACAAGTACTTTTTCCGCATCAAAAATATCAGTGCAGAAGACTGAGTTTTTTTCAGTTTTGATCGTGAACCCCCCCATTTTTTCGTTTTTCCCCCACGGTATTACCGCTCAGCCTGTGACTGTGTGAGAGACTAAAGTAATATAAACCCCTTTAAGGTGCAACGCAACAACGCAAGGGACGCAGACCCCCTCAAAAAAGTGCGTTGCAACGCAGGGACGCAGGCCCGTCAGCTGTGTTGGACCTACCTAGCTTGTCATTGCACTTGCGGTTACTCTCACCACTACACCTCCCCATACCCTCCCCTACTACTCTGGGACCAAACATCCCCCGTGTCCTCTTTCCCTGTCAAAGACCATTGGGGGGGACCTCCCAACTTGATCATGGGCGCGCGGCGGCGAAACACATCATTTTTGGCAAATATATTGGCCCTAGGTTTTGCGTTCGCTTCTTCATGAAGGGTGCGCATAGCATGTGTCTATTTCACATCCACACAACCCACTCCACTAACACCCGCGCACACCCAACCCCCACACTCCTTGGCAAAGTATACAAAAGAGTCTTGGTTGTACCCCCCTCCTCCCCTCACCAAAGAGCGTTCATCTGTGGGGCGTGCATAGGCACCGCACAGGTTGGCGTCTCGTTGGTGTCCCTTTTCGATCTACTCTTCGAACGGTCTAGGTTGTATTGTTTAGATGTATTTTAGGTTGTATTGTTTAGATGTAACGTGATACTTGTGACACATAACAGTATGATGACGATACATAAACCACCAGTGACAACATTACCCTGATTTGCTGCCATACCCGACTTGCTGTGTATACATTTGTGCCTGTTTGCCCTAAAAATATGACGCCAATGTGTCAACAATTCCCCCGAATCCGGTACGTGCGCACATATGTGGTCTAGTCTGTCGGTCATTTGCTTTGTTGGTGGGCAGTTCGCGATCTTTATCCACCAAATCATTAACTTGAGTCGCTCCCCCCGTCGAAAACCAATACGTCAAACAAGGCATAAGGGGACGCCGTTCTGTGGCTGGGGATGCGCCTTGGGTAGGGCTGGCGTAAGTCGAGGGATGCGAGCCAGCCCGTCAACTTGTAGAGTGTTAACCATAGATTGACACGTACGTGGTCTGTACCCCTGTTTTTGGCAACCCTCAGATTCTGTGTGCGCTACTGTATTGACCGTGACGCTGTCCCAAAAAACAAACCGCGCTTCGCACGGTTTTTTGACGCAGTCCCAAACAAAAAACCGCGCTTCGCACGATTTTTTGGTTGGACTGTCTACCAAAAATTTGAGAATAATCTGGAAACAAGGCAATAAAACAAATGTGGTTGATTTGACGATGCGGACGTTAGCAACGCACACAAACACAGACAGACAGACAGACAGACAGACAAATACACACACACGTTGCACATGTGTGTGTGTGTGTTAATCGCGCAAAGCGCGGTTTTACCTCGTGACATTAGTAGCGCCTTGGAGAAAGCACTTTCACTTATTTTGAACTATTTTTGTAGTCGCTTTATTCTCTCACAAAAAAGGTGTTTTTAATACACATGTATGAACAACATGACTCCAAAAACCCAAAAAATACACCGACTTACATTATTGATTTGGCGTCGGAACGAGCGCTTGAAAAATAACCCAAGAATATAAGATGTCCGATACCTAGAGGACGTGACGTTGAGGAATCGCCCCAAGAGACCTCAAGGTGCTTGTCGCGCACATAGTCACAAAACATCAAGTTGGACAGCAGGTGATGTGTGGCGCCAGAGTCGCAGAGGATGCAATACTCAGAAATGACATGACGCAGCTCTTGAGGACGGTGAGAACATGATCAACTTGAATGCTAAAAACAGACCCAGCACAAGAGGAGGAAACTCGACGCGAAAAGTGATTCAGAACATAAGTAGCCTTTGCACGAGCCATCATACAGCTCGCAGCACGACCACCGGAACCAAAAAAAATGTATATGTATATATATATAATATACATATAAATATATATGTATATATATATAATATACATATATGAATATACATTTATATGTATACGCATATATACATATATATACACAAACACACACACACACACTCTGACGTTATTATTTCTTGTGCATTCACACACACACACACACAGTGACGCACACACACATACACACACACAGGCACAGGCACACGCACACGCATACACATACACATACACACAAATACACTTACACTTACACGCATGTATATACATGCACACATACACACACACGCTCTCTCACACACACACACACACACACAGAAAGAGAGAGAGACACGTATGTGTACCACAGAGAGAGAGAAAAAAAATGTGTGCGTGTTGTGTGTAGTGAGTCTGTACATGTGCGTAAGAGTGTGTGTGTGTGTGCGTGTGTGTGTGAAAGTGTGTGTGTGTGTGTGTGTGTATAATTGTGCCTGCCTGTGATCGTGTGTGTGCGTGTGCGTGCGTGCGTGCGCGCGTGCGTGCATGCGTGCGTGCATGTGTGCGTGCATGTGTGCGTGTATGTGTGCAAGAGTGCGTGCGTTTGTGCGTGCGTGCGTGCGAGAGTGCGTGCGTTTGTGCGTGCGCGCGTCTGTGCGTTTTCGTGTGTGCGTGCGTGGCTCACCTAGTGTCTGGTCAATTTCCCCAGGCCAAGTCAGAAAGTGAAATCAATGCACATAAGAACCCAACAAAGTAATGAGGGGTAATTGTTGAATTAGGCAAACGGGATTAGATTTGCACACACAATTTAAATAACATGTAAATAAATGATTCAGTATTTTCGGCATTAACTGAACTTTTCCGTTCTCAACAAAAAGGTGTGATTCGAAGTTTAAATTAATTGGCATTTCGGCTACTGCAGGATATGGCCCATTGAACACGTGTGTTCACATGGCGCAGGTGTCATACACGTTCACGTGTATCTTATTGGCCCCTTGCCAAAGTTCGAGTCCCAACTTAATAGTATTTTGTTGTCATTTTTGTTTTTTTGGCCTCCATACCAGGTGAGTACACAGTGTTTCAGTAGTAGTAAGTGACTAACAAGGGGTGGGAGGCGTTCCAGATGTGTGCATTTCTGTGCAAAGCACTCAAAGTGCTTGCCAAAAACAGTGGTGTGTTTGTGTGTGTGTGTTTGTGTTTGTGTGTGTCACCAACGTCCGCATCGTCAAATCAATCATGTTTGATTGTTTGTTGCTTGTTTCCAAATCGTTTTCAAGTTTTTGATACACAGTCCATCAAACAAACCGCGCGAAGCGCGGTTTTTTTTTTTTGGAACAGTGTCACGGTTGTAATGAGACGAGCATAAGGTTGTAAGTAGGCGGGTTGTCGGCTGGGACAGGAACGACGCAGTTCACCATCACACTTCTTCAAATCAAAACGCTTTAATTGTTAACACCAGAACTGGTCCTAATCATCTCGGTGTAAACGTATCAGAAGTGTTTCTCCATACAATAGGAGTCTCTGAGAGTCCGTGACTCTTCAGAAGCCCTCTTCCCTGTAGTGTACCGTGACATCGGTCAATACAGTAGTGCACACAGAATCTGAGGCTTGCCAAAAACGGTGGTACAGTCTTTGACCTTTGGTCTGCATTCGCTCCTCACACCCATGACACTTGTTACTTCCAAGACTATGATTTTAACGTATGCTGTGTACAGTGATCAGTCACGGGCTCGATCACTCACCCGTGCGACGGACACCGGTGCGACTGACGTCGCATGAAACTCATCCTGGGACTGCTCTCCATTGTCACTTTCCACCATGACACGTGTTTCAGATAAGTTTATTATTTGCGTGTTAACAACCCTTAAATCATCTTGAAGAGGCAAACCCACCCCCGTGTCACGCTCACTCTAGGCGGGCGCAACTCGGTCATCCCCACTGCAGGAGGAGAAATCATTCCCCCATCCCATCTATCAGCTCTTACTATTTGCACGGTGCCATCTTTAGTACCTGGTCCTGAAGAGGTACCCTAGAACCCTATCATCCCCGCTACCTCACAACGGAGCAGGCTATTCCATACTTAATTGCACGGCGCTCAGTTTGGCGACCTGTGCTGGGGTATTCTTATTGCGTTTCTTCCATGAGAACGGCCCTATGCTTCTCAAATGAAGGCCTCGGGAGGCCCTTGGTGAAGATGTCGGACGGCTGATCTTCTCCAGCAATGTTGAAAAGTCGAATTCAGGAGACGTCTCGGATGCCAATTCACGGATGCGATACACTCGTGTTTCAATGTGACGAGCTCGGTTATACATGCCCGAACCCTTGACCAAATAGATACAAGCTTATTATTGTCTTGCGCGTTGGGTGTTGCCGCACGTTGCTTGTAGTCCATCATATCCATCATGTGATTTCAGTACACACAGTCCAAACCGCACAAGGACACACTATACAATTCACTTACAGTGCTACTGAGGGCAGTTATGGGCTGTCTTTTGGAGGCCCAGTTGATCATCGCACCTGCCATTAGGACTGCCCATCCGCTGACACTGCGACGATCATCTGCGCCAGCATGATCGGCATCTGCACTGGCCCACAGTTGATTGACTTCTGCCCCCGCAGATCTCCGGTAAGTGATGCATAAAGAGACCTGGGGCTCGCAAGGTAGCGCAGCACTCGACGGATGGCTGCCACATGAGTTGGGCCCGGGTTTGACATGAAGCACGCACACTGATTGACAGCAAATGCGCAATCTCCACGAGTAAAGACTGTACGAAACATACACTATCCAACTGTCTGTTGACAGTCACGCACGACTTGCAGGTCACGTTCACTGAGCACAGGGCTGTCTGACGCTTGCAGATCCAGATTGCATCCGCATGGAGTTGATAAAGGATTGGCATCAGACATTTGAGAACTTTTTCAACACATGGTCACAGAGTTTTGTTTACATGCGCACGGTGCCATTCTTAAGATCTTGCCCCACCCTGCAGCCCAAGAACCAAGTTAACCTGACGCTCAATTCATAATCCTTCCCGAGCTCGGTCAGGAATTCTGTGTAAAATTGATCATCATTAGTGGCTACAATGGCATCATCGACATAAATTGTGAGAATGATTTTGGATGTGGTGCCGTCGGCCTTTTGGACTTTTTCCATGAACGTCACGCCATCAGTGTCGAGGTTTTTGAATCCGTGATCTTTCAACCAGACAGAAATCAGTTCATGGAATCCATATGCGCTCTGTTTCAGACCGTACAGTAAACTTGAGGCATCGCAGTGCTTCGCCGTTGGGCAGTCTATATCGACATGGCAGATTCATAATGTGAGACGCAACTTTAGTTGCATAACAAGATAATCTCACCAAAGGAGAAGAGGCGAATACAGAACTAAGAAGGGCATCAGAAGTCCCACTCCTCTTTTTACCGTGACGAAGACAAGACACCTTACTCGTTGACTGACTCATGATTCCTTTTTTTTAATCCTCGGACAAAATTGGGCCACTTTAAAAAAACAAATGGACAGAAGTTGGTTCTTGCCGCAGAAAGATGAGCAGCGCGAACAGGTTTAACTCACCTGATCCGTGCCTCTCTGTGGCAGCAGTTGGTAAGGTCAGGCAGACATCTGCCAGCCCTTCATCTTCGTTTTCTACAGGTGCCACGGGCTCGGATTCACCCGAAGGCGGGCGAGTTCGTGCATCCAAGTGGAACAGCTCCGGCGTCTCCAACTCGACGCGTCAACGTAGTAGGACCTCGCAAGGGAGCTGGAATGCCGACCGTAGGATCATGCCATGTTTCCCCCAGGAAACAACGCAACATCCGTTATCGAAGCGCATCCCCACCCCGCTCTGCTGGCGGCCATGGAAGAGGCAAACTGTCGGAAAGCGACAGGCGCTTGAAGGACGGCAAAAAGCCGACTGAGGGATCATACCGTGTTTCCCCCGGGAAATACCGTATCATCCGTAGCCGCTCCCCTCCCTGCACTGCTGCGAGCAGCGCCAGTGGCGGCAGGCACATCAAGGCAACAGACCCTCCATCTGCAAAACGAGCTCGGAAATCATTTCAGCTCGATGCACGCAGGGTGCCCGAAGCGATGCCAGACGGTCGCCTCGCCGAATAGGTTTGGCACCGTTGCTGTCGAAGGACAATTTGTTCCCACACGCCCTCATGGAAGACGTTATCGCAGCCTTACAGGAAGATGACGACATTTGGGATGTGGTTGCCAGTAACCCTGCCAGACCTCGCGCAGCCAGGTGGAGGTTAGTCTCACCTCGAAGCAGTGCCGCCAGTTCGTCAGCGATTGCTCACTCAGCAAGGGTGCGCAAAGAGACTAGATACGACATCTCCTCAATGGAAGCCATTGAGCGCGCGACGAGGGAAGGGAGGTCAACTACAGGCGACGACCTTCGCCCTGCAGCCCGGACGGAAGGGCTCGACGAGTTGTTGTCGGAGCTTCCAACGTACGTGGTGGCGGCTTTCCTTGGGGGGCAAAAGGTTAAAGATTGTCCTCTCTGTCCTATTCCCACGAAGGAATTGGAGAAAATGGACCCAGAACGCGTCTTCATCCAGTTGGAACGCATCGGTGCCTCCCTAAACTGGTTAAAGAAGAAAGTGAGAGCCATGCGAGGCGAGTTCTTCAATTACAGATCGTGATGTGAAGACCGTGATGTGTGGACGATGGGTCGTATCTCTCTGTACTGATGGCGTCTGAATACCCGCAAGACCGGCCCGACAAATCTGTCGCAAAGTATGCTCTCAAGGACGGGGACCAAGACGGCGCATGTGCTTGGAAGGGTGCTCGTGCGCACTTACGGACTCTCGAGGTGCGACTCGGCTTGGACCTGGGAATGCAAGGGACAACTGTGCAGCACGCTCCGGACGTCCAGCATAAGAAACAGAAAGCATCCCCCCCTCCCACCTCTTGGATGCTCATCATGATTCAGATCTACCTGCTTCAAGCCACGACGTCCGAGGTTATGGCAAATATTGCTGACGGTTTTCTTTGCAACGCCTATGCTTGCATGCGAGGAGAGCAAAGCGGAAACTGTAGTTTCAGTTGCCCATCTGAAAAAGGAGGGTCGCTTTAAAGTGACTGAAGTGCGAACATGTTATGTTTTTTCGTGAGAAAAGCCCCAAGCTCAAGAACGCAGTGCCGCGCCCTTTTTGGCTCTGTCTCCCAGATTCAAGGAGGATGCAAATTGTTTGACCGCCTGTGATCTACCTTGGGTGGACTCCAGGGGCAACGAAAAGTCGAGTGCGTGTATCGGGATTTTGCTGCTCGTGGAAACAGCCACGATCTGCGTCGCGTTACCAAGGCCATGTTCAGCCCGCTCACTAGAGTAAAGTTGCAGAGGGCTGTGCAGGTCATGCTCATGGAGGCATGCGACCTGAGCGAAGAAGAAGCAGGCTTCACTGTGCATCACTGTGCACTCCTGTCGCCACTTTTTGCCTCACTGTTGCAAAGCCTCACACGAGCCTCCCGAGCGCTCAGTGGAGTGTGGCAGGTGGGCAACGAGTACAGCTCAAATGCACGATCTAATCCCATCTGAGTTGTGCCAGGCAAAAGAGGCCGAACGAGCCGGAAATATGCTCATATTCAGCTCCTATGAAGGTGGAACATGTTGGAGAAATCTGAGCATCTAGTTGCTTATCACATAAGCTTCTAGTTATACACTCAATCGCTGAACGAATAAGTTTCTAGAGTCGGTTGCGGGATTGAGAAGATGGTGCTCGCCCTAGTTCTAGCTAAACGTAAGTCCCCTCAGTGTGGAGCTTGCTCTCCACAACTATCTTTCGGGAATGAGAAGATGGTGCTCGCCCTAGTTCTTCTAGCTTGGACTTCCAAGTCCCCTCAGTGTGGAGCTTGTTCTCCACAACTATTTTTCATTTAAGCCCCCGTTGAACCTCTCGTTCAAAACTCTGTGTGATCATCTTTCATCCAAGATTGGGCGACCTGCTCGGCGTGTGTTTCTTCTCTCGTCTAATTCTCTTTTCCCCGTGCCTCTTGTTTGCCCCCGGTCGATCCTAGATCTTATTCCACGTCACTCAAGTGAAGTGAAAGATGTGGAGAAGATGTAAAGGAGTCCTCGTAGGACTGGGAGGGAGGTTAAATGCTGTGATTGCCGTTCTTTTTATAAGCGTGGCCGGTGGGATGAGGTGCATCCATCCTCGAAGGCGATTGCAACCCACTCGCATATCGCAAGCTACGTTAGAATGCAACTCAAATTTGATACACAGATGACACGAGCCATTCTCATACTAACATCGACATCGGATAAAAGAAACTCTCCGTTTTGGGGATGGCAGAAACGTATGATACTCTTCTGCACCATCACCAACCTCGGTTGAGGCCCGCGCCTCTGTTCGCCATTTAAGAAACTTGTAGCTCAAGCGGGAGTACGGTGAGATCTTCAAGTTCCTCTGCAAACCCTCCTCAAGAAACAGAGTGAGCACCGCAAGAGATGCAAGATTGTTGAGGTCGTAGCTGAAATCCAAGCCCGCTTCATTGTCCTGCAGCATGCGGTGCTGATCGGTAAGAACGGTCTCGTGCTTGTACCGATAAGCGCTCGCTGTTTTGCCGTCGGCCTCGAGGCACACGAAGCGGAAGACATATGAGTGACGACCACAAGCCCGGCCTGATTCGCCGCTGACATGTCAAGCAGCGAGTTCAGCGCAGGTAAAACACGGGCCCGAATCCCCACAGGCGTCATCTTTGTGTTCTTGATGTCGCCATAAACATGGTCGAGAAAGGGCTCACGGATGGCAGATAACTTCCCGTTGACCTGGCCAGTCACAGGGTTGTAACGTTTTGCGTGCGCCGGCCAATGATCCTCTGCCTCAGACTCTTATGGATGCTACAGAAGACGTTTCAGAGTTCACTGCATCCTTGGCATCCACTTTGTCGACGGCAGCCCTACCGCCTTCCGCGTCCGCAGCTACCACGGCCAAAATAGCAGCAGAAATGACACGACGATGCACAGTTTCCTTGCATGGCGCCATGAGAAATGCGCCCTTGACATCAAATTGATACAGTGTCAGGTTTTCCACTGCTGCAATCGCACATATGGTTCGGATGATGAATTTTGATGATGGCGCAATGTTGCCCCATATGAGCCAAGCTTTTACTGTCTGCCGTCTGCATTTGCTCGAGCACGGCATTCAGTGTGGTGTTCCCTTCACTGTCACGTTTCACCTTGAACGAGAAGCAAGTGTTCATACGGTGCATCTTTCAGGAATGTCGCTAGTGTCACCGGTTTTCCATGTGCCCATGCCAAAGATCTTGATCACCTCCTTGTCCATAGCCGCTACTCATTTTTCTTCATGAGGTCTACCAAACACTGCACTGTAGTTCTTTTGAATGTAATCCATATGCTGCCAGTTCATCATTTTGCATGTGATGGATGAGATTAGAGTCGACGGCTTGCATTTCAGATTGCTCAGTCATCACTTGCTCAATGCCCCCGAGCTGTGTTGCAGGGCACATACGAGCCGTTGATTTTCTCAATATATGCTCAATCGTTGCATTTGGCATGTCGTAGATCATGCTCAACTTCCGGGCTCCGTGTCAAAAAATCCTCGCACACGCTGGTTGTACACTCGAAACGGAAGGTAAGTATCATCAAATTCGCAATCTACGCTTGTATACACACGGTCTGTTCTGGGATCATACCTATCCCATGAAAGCCCATCGTCCAAATCCTCGCATACGCTGTTTCTACATTCTACTTCCCGTTCGTATGTAAACAAACTTTCCATTCTACTTCCCTTGCCTATTTAAACAAACTTTCCTCCCCGCGGAGCAAGTTTGTTGTGTTACACGACATCCCTTCCACAAATTACCACCATACCACAGCCAAAAGGTCTGAACAATGAGAAGTCTGGCAGGCGCCCCGTGCGTCCAAAAAAAGGTGTTTATCGAGGCTGGAGTGTGGGCACGAATTGTAGATGTCAGTGTTAAGGATCGCTGCTGCACCCCAGTCCACTCGTTCCTTTGTGAGCATTGGCAGAATGCGTGTGAAGACTTGCACGATTTCATCCTTTGTTGCATGCAGCTGAATGTGCGCAAATGGCGTTTCACGCTCTACTATAATAGTGAAATACCGCAAGCCAGTCACTGTGGGTTCTGGACATATCAATCATGTCAAAACTGATCCAGTGCGGATCGCTGCACGTGGCTGCATGTGCTACTACTGCTTTGCAAAATATTTTGGCGTGCTGGCAGATGGTGCATGTAAATCCTCCTTTCTGTATTCATTCCCTTCACACCGCTGTTTGAGAGATATCCATGGATGAGCTTGGCCTCGCTAATTACATGAGTGCAATATACATGCGCCTTCAGCTCATTTTGTCATTTTGCTGATTGAAGCGAAAGCAAATTGATTTGAATTTCTGGTAGCATCGATTGCGTAGCAATAGCGTAGACGTTACAAGTGTGGCTAAGTGACACGTGCATTCCCGCTAGCCCATGCACAGACAGAGCTTTGGTGACTGCCAAAACTAGATTAAAAATTTAAGCTTGCCAATTCAGACATGCTCGCTAGATTGTACTTGACTGTTGGATCATAGTAGACTCCTTCCAGAGTGATGGTTGTCATTGTGTCATCAATATTCTTGACAGGAAGGTATCGATCAGCCTGGTGTGTAAATTTTGGATTCCTGTGAGCCCAGCCAACGTGCTTGAACATTCAGTGGTCATACATTCTTGAGAAGATTTTGGTCTCGAATATTCGTCTTTGAGCGGAACGACTCAATGAAATATGTCTCCTTTCTATGTCAATGCAATTTGACCTCACGCGTCAGCAATTGATCATTAATTGTGGGCATGCTGCCAACCTGCTTATTGCGTGCGTCATGCTTTCTGTCGACATCAATTGCTGCCATTCCCATGCCCAGCTCGAATCCGTTGCCTTTCATTTCGCGCATGACAGCGAAGGCTGCCTCGCGAACAGGTACCCAATTTGTGCCTTGTAGTCACTCACGCGTTGCAGCCATGAACGTTTGAGCTGCTCGCGCAGTACATCCTGCATATCAGGAGCCTTCTCAGCTGATACCGCTGCCATCGCCACGTTGCTGCCTGCAGGTGCCTCTTTGCAAGGTTTCTTGCACCCATTACATGCATCAGCCACACTGTGGTCATGTTTTTGCCAAGTGACATAGTGATGCGCATTAGTGCTACAATGTGCACATACCCAGCGAGGAGCAAATGGTCGTGATTCCACCCCTTGTTGAGGCGGACACACATTATTAGGTGCCGGCTTTGGCTGACAATGTTTTTGTTTCACCGACTCGGGCGCTGCATTTCGCTTACCCACGATTGGTCCGCGCTGCGCGGCGCCATGATTTCGGAAAATTAGACAAGGCCCTCCCTGAGGGCGTCTTCTGTTATACAAGCTCTTAAAATCTTCAATAGATGCTTTGAAGTCACTGCCGCCACCATGGCCTTGATCCGACATTTTCCCAACCTCGTCTGGTGTCATGGCTCCAAATTTAATATTGTTGATGGCAGGCAGCTCGATCCCTGCAAACCCCACACCGACTGGCATGCGAATGCGCCCAGATTCAGGCTTGTAGTTAATCTTCATTGCATTTGCCTTGGTAAAAGTTTCAGCATCGATCGTAGTAATGCCATCGAAAACTGCTTCACAAGTGCACTCATTTTGAATGGCTGCCGTCTTCGAATCTCGCATTTTAAAAAAATTAGCAGTTACTTTCCCAATAAATAGCTCGCCATTGAAGCTGGCTGATCAATCACATGTGTACGACCTGCACGCTTTCAGCACTGTCAGAACTAGTACGGTGGCATAGTCTTCGATGAGCTCCGGCGACACTTTCAGACGAAGGAGCTTAATAACCAACTCGTGAACACTGTGCATGTAGTAGTTAAAGCGTATACTGCCCTGTGGTCCGTGATTTACATGTATGTTGTGATTTTACACGGACTTTGTTTCTCAATGAAATTTGACAATAATAATAAACTTGTTGAGTTCATTCTTTCCAAAGTGCGAGCCAACTGCCACAGCAATAGAGGGAATCTCAGCGCAAAGAGCATCATACATCTGAGTGCTGTATGAGGCCATCAAGGCGATGAGCTGATGGTAGCCTTTGAAGTTGGCACCCATTTAATTAGCCTCGATTGTGCCAACACTGTCGAAGTTGTCGTCAGAAGTGTTGTCGATGGGCGCTCCACACAGTCTTTTAAAAATTGGATGAAACTAGCACATGTCTCTGGTGAATGAGCGGTAGGCTTGTCTAGGTGCAGGTACCCGTCTCCGGAAGTCATTGGAATGTCATAGCAGGACGGCGCGCCAATTTCATCATCCCGCGGATGGAATGTCAAGTTGACTGATGCCTGCCATAGCCATTGTCTTCCAGCAGCAGCCGTAAATGCTGGTCTGAAGAGAGACCAGATTGTGCAATTGCGTTGTTGCAGCCTCCATGTCAGCCTTGTCTCCAATTTGGTCTTGCCACATACAGCCGATAACATGGTTCCTGCGTACTCAAATACAGTCGCTAGCACACATTTAGGCTCATATACAGCCAATAGTGTGTTTCAAGCGCATCTAGATACAGTGGCCAGTATGCATGCAAGCCTTTCGGCCCCCAGCATGTGCCCAGCGTGTGCAAATACGGTCGCTAGCATATCTGTAGGCCCATATACTGCCAACAACTTGGTTCCAGCACACCCAAAAACAGTCGCCAGCACACATTTAGGCTCATATACAGCCAATAGTGTGTTTCTAGCACACCCAGATACAGTGGCCAGTATGCATGCAAGCCTTTTGGCCCCAAGCATGTTCCCAGCGTGCGCAAATACGGCCGCTAGCATATCTGTAGGACCATATACAGCCAACAGCTTGGTTCCAGCGTACCCAAATACAGTCGCCAGTATGCAAATTGACCTATATATATAACCCTGCTTACTTGCAAGGTGTCGATCTGACGAATTCTGGACACGAGATTCTCGACACGATGATGAGTCCGCATCAAAATCTGAATTGCTTCAGTGATAAGAATCGAAATTTTAATTGCTACACTGGCAGTGTTCAGAATCATGATCAGCTGCATTGTCGCTGCTGCCTATTTTCTCGTAGTTGCTGCATCTGATCTCTGCAGCATTTCCCAGCTTTATAACCCAATGCGAGATAGTTGCAGGGCTCATAACCTAACGTATGCTGTGTACAGTGATCGGTAACGGGCTCGTTCACTCACCCGTGCAACGGACACCGGTGCGTCTGACGTCTCATGGAATTCATCCTGGGACTGCTCTCCGTTGTCGCCTTCCACAGTGACACGTGTGTCAGATAGATTTTTTTCGCGTGTTTACCCTTAAAACATCTTTCAATCCTTAAGTGGCAACCCCACCCCGTGTCACGCTCACTCTAGGCGGGTGCAACTCGGTCAGATTCTCTACGAAGCCACAGCGACACTGCCTACACTAGAATTTAAGAATGCATTAGGCAAAGGGCGTAAACCCAAACCGTCGGTTAATAGGTTTAGCTTTTCTGGAAGTAAAGTGGTTTCAACACGTCTACCTGCTTATTGCTCTCGGAGACGCGCCGAGCGGCAGCTCGGGAGCAAATGTCCAAGCAACCGGCGGACGATCTAGCCGAGGGCATTTTTAATCGTGTGCAGCAGTGCAAGTTCGTGGGCCGGGCCCAGCGCTCCATGAAGCCCTTTGATTCTGTCTAGGGTGCAGGCGAGCATCCACATTCGGTCCAATAGTAAAATGCATTACTGCCAAGCGCAATGGAAGAAGGAAGGTGGCAGGCGATCACAATGGCTGGCGGCCTGACCACAATGCTCATCCGGATTTTGTTGTCAACCAGTCCTCTCGGGCCTGCGGCGTTTGCCGCAAGACGTTGCGTGAGCATGCCCTCGCAAGGCCGCAGTTGCCGCAGCTGCCGTGTGTGGTATTGGTTGCAGTAGCGCAGGTGGCATCAGCGTCTCACGTGAGGGCGGGGGTGCGTGCACTTCAGTGGCGCTTCCGCATGATATTCTCATGAGTGATAGCCCAAGCGACCCCGAGTGATAGCCCCAGCGACCCCGACGTCATTCGAGCTTTGGCGTATGCCAGCAACAATGCGCTCCTGGTGTGTCTTGCCGTGCACAATGCAGCGCTCTCCTGCAAGCTCAAGTCAAAGCAGCCCAAGAGGTACGTGCTGTTTCTGCCCAGTTTTCTACGCTCTGTTGAATCTGGAGGGGTGGGTGGGTGCGACCCTGACGCGAATTTGTGTGGGTGATGTCTCATGGAACGTAAATGCTTGATCGGCTGCGCACAGGCGGCGAGCGCAGAAAGCATGCTGCTGTCCTCCACACTCTTGTTACACACATTGACACGCCTGGCAAATGTATGAAAATTGATGGTACAAACACGGAAGGGGGCGCGTTGAATTGTGAGATATATCTGTATTGACAAGACTTTCTTTTTTTGAACCTCAAAATGTCTTGTGACATGTTTTCCTGAGTGAAATACTGTCTTTGCGAGCGTTGGGACGGTTGTCCAATAGGGCGGGAAAAAACACGAGTAATGACGGAATTTTGGATCTTACCCTTTGACGCGCCACAAAAAAGTTACCTATGAAATGTATCATGGAAAAGTGCGTCACACCCCCATGAGAGTAAGCCGTGAATACATCACACAACCTTAAAAGTGTATGATCATTGCACTCACCGTATGGGCCACTACAAATTGGCTTTTGCACGCAGGCCAGAAACTGTTCCATAAAATAGCAGCATTTTCTGCGCCGCGCAAATTGTCTTTACACAAAAAGGTGCGATTACCGTTTTTTTTTCCTGGGACGAAATCATGGAAAGTGGCATTACACCGACACTGTGAGGACCGTCAAAGGTCGAGTTTGGACCGCAGACACGAAACACACACAAAACGACATCATATTCCGCGTTTCACGTGCAAGTGTCAGACAATGAGCATGGAGTCACTTTGTGACCGGGTTTTGTGGGGGAAACAGGCCAAATTGTACTTTTGGCGCGGGGAAAAACCATTGGCCCAGGATGTGACAAAAAAGTTAGAACTATCTTTGGAAAGATCTTGGAATTCTGTACAAAAAACATAAGTTTCGACTTGGTTCCCATCTGGGGTGTTATTTTTTGGAAATAGCGCGAACCACCCCCTGGTCGCTGACGACATTGCATGGACGACTACAAATCGGCTTTTGCCCGCATTCCAGAAGTTCTTCCTCAAAACAACAGTATATTCTGCGCCGCGGACAATGGCTCCCTGCGTAGTGGTGCAATTCTCCTTTTTTTTCTTCCTGTGGGACGTAAACATGAAAATTTGCGTCCTAACGACACTGCGTGACTCGTCAAAATTCAAGTTTGGACTGCAGGCACGAGATTCTTGCTCAGGAAGACATCTTGTTGCACGTTGCACGCATGGGTGCCCAGCAATGAGCTCGGAGTCCCTTTTTGGCGCACGGAAAAAGGGGAAATTGAACTTTGGTGGAAAAAAAACCATTGCCCCAGTAGAAGACAAAAATGTTAGAACCATCGTTGGAAAGCTCTTGAAATTATGTACTAAAAACAGTCCTGTATTTACTGAAAGTATGTTGGTGCCCTAGTCCTAGATGCATGGGTTTTTGGCTCTGTCTTTCTATCTGATCACGTCCTTGGTGGGTGGAGGTGTAGATTAAATCTTTCCATGTTCTT
>Ga0335398_10005881_pt1 | contig 15863 bp, 8 predicted proteins | sample BON03_FD_205742 | JGI IMG/M metagenome (GOLD analysis project Ga0335398, IMG submission 205742) | Freshwater microbial communities from Lake Bonney liftoff mats and glacier meltwater in Antarctica - BON-03 (spades assembly) (version 2) | ecosystem: Environmental > Aquatic > Freshwater > Ice >... | reverse complement strand
TCCGAGGCTGGAGCCTCGGAACAAGGACATCAAAAAAGGGCGAACAAAATGCTGACTTCATTCCAACGCAGCGCGATCGTATTTGCCGCATGGCGAACGGGGAGGCGTAAGCCCCCCGGTACGTCCCAACGCAGCGCAATCGTAGCGATCGTAGTTGCCGTCTTTGTGCTGCTTTCCTTCAGCAATCACTCCCAAGCGGACGACAAAGTTGATGCCGCTGTCCAGCAATCGCTCGACTATCTGGCATCGACTCAAAAGCGACAGGGATACTGGGAAGCGAATCAAGGCCAATACAAGGTTGCCATGACGGCACTCGTCGGCACCGCGATGCTCGCAGAAGGTTCAACGACAACCAGCGGACGCTACTCCAAAGAAATCCGTCTTGCTGTGGACTACCTGTTGTCAATGAGTCGGCCAAATGGACTCATTGGATTCCGTGAAGACTACCACTACACCTACGGTCACGGGTTTTCGATGCTGTTCCTCAGCCAGGTCTACGGCGAAGAAGAAGATGAACAGCGTCGCGAAGAGATCCGCGATGTCCTGACACTTGCAGTCCAGTTTTGTGCCGACGCTCAAACCAGCAAGGGCGGCTGGGGATACGTTTCCGCGAAAGAAGGCAGTGACTTCGACGAAGGCTCAACCTGCATCACACAGGTTCAGGGCTTACGAGCCTGTCGAAACGCCGGGATTCCGGTATCAAAAGAAATCATCGAACGAGCCAAAGTCTACATCGACGAATGCACTGATTCCGACGGCGGCGTGCAGTACAGCATTCGTGGCGGCGGTGCGAGACCTCCGATCACAGCGGCAGCTTTGGCGGCCATGTTTAACGCTGGCGAATACGATACAGACCTGACGAAGCGGATGCGAGAATACTGTAAACGCACAATCTGGCCCGAGAAGTCCGTGACATCAAACAACGGGCATTGGCACTACATGCACTTCTATTTTTCGCAGGTTGTGTATCGCACGGGTGGCGACGAATGGGTGAAATACCGCGATGCGATAAACAGCAAACTGCTTGGTGAAATGCAGCCTGGCGGCGGCTGGGCCGATCCACAAATCGGCGCTGTCTATGTGACAGCACTGAACTGCATCATGCTGCAACTGGATAAGGGCTTCCTGCCGATCTATCAGCGATGATATGAGCGGATGCGGGGATTACGATGTCGATGTCTGTCCCTACCTACAGATAATTCAAACCCTCCGCCTGACTTCGCAGCGTCGTAACGATTTCGTCGGTGCTGCTCGGATCGACGGCGCGACAGGATTCCGTTAGGATTGACGCGAGTTCCGCAAGGTCGTGACGCCATTGAACCGGATCAAGGCCTGGCGGTTCAAGCTGAGTGAACTCGCCGCAAAGCAGAATCATTCGCAGACAGTGACGGAACATGATGCCTTCCTGCTTCTGCAGTTCACGCGATCGTACGTAACGATCAAAGTTGCCGCCAAATCGCAGTAAGTCCCCCACGCACCAGACGCTGCGAATGGAGACGTCCGAGATCCCTGGATACTCGCTGTGAAACAGCATTCGCATGCGGTCGCCCAGCGGCAGCGGATAAATGCGACGTCGGTTCACTTCGTCAAAGTAGCCGGTCAGTTCCTGCTGAGTCACGATGCCGCGCGACAGTAGCAGCGGGTTCAGGTATTCGGTGGAGAGCGTTCCGTCCGGCATTTGTTCGGGCGATGGGACGCGCACCTGACTGGCGACTGATGACGGCAAATCCAGCGCGCTTTCGAGAAGTTGCAAACGTTCTTCGTAGTTGGCTTTGTGCATCTGTTCGGCAAGGAACACACCGTAGATCGCGTTGATGCTCCGAAACGGCAACATCAGTGCCATCTGTTCCGTCGCAATCGCCAGACGCGGAGAGTACTCTGACAGCATCACTTCTTCGGCGCTTGGTGCTTTCGGTTCGCGTTTGGATTTTTTTGCTGCAACGTCGGTCGTTGCAGTGCCATCTTTGCGAGCCTGCTGAATCATCTGGCCTAACAGGCCGACACTTGGCTTTTCACTGGCAGGCTCGCTGGCGGGTTCTTCAGATTTGTCAGATTTGTCAGATTTGTCAGATTTGTCGGATTTGTCAGATTTGTCGGATTTGTCAGATTTGTCGGATTTGTCAGATTTGTCGGATTTGTCTGATCCGACTGATCCGACTGATCCGACTGATCCGACTGATCCGACTGATCCGACTGATCCGTCGGAATCAACCGACGCATCATCTTGGGCAACGTCATCGCCGAAATCTTCCGGCGCTTCATTGGAGTCAAAGTGAATCACTTCACCAACTTCGCCTCCAGCGCTGGTTTCTTCCTCCGCCATCGGCGCGAGATGTGATGACACCCAACGACTGTCGCGAACGGAAACGGCCGTCGATGTAAACGTCAGCAGTTCGCTCGACACATCACCGGCTCGAACGGAATGAAATACCGGACCAGCCGCAGCAGCCGCATCCACAAATGCAGCCGATGATTTCGGCGGAGGAGGATCGAGCGTGATGAAACCACCGGCCTCCAGCGTAATCAGCATTCGGATGAGCTGTTTTTCAGCGTCGTCCTTTTCGCCGGAATCGAGGAGTCGGCGACGAACGGCATCTTGCAGCGCCAGCACGGTCCCCGATTTGCGGATGAAATAGGCCAGCAATCGCCACGGAAAACGCCCGCGACTCGCCAGCTTCGCCGCCGGTGCTTCTCGCAAGGTCTGAAACTGTCGTTCGGTCCAGTACTGCTGCCCATCACGGCGTTTCGGCATTTTTTTCTTGAGGTTTTTCTTAGCCTTCAGCAGCATCGGATCTTTGGTGTCTTCCGGGATTTCATCATACTTCTGCTGCCAGCGAAACATCCTCACGTCATCTTCGTGAGCGACCGCAAACACATAGCCTCTTGTATCGAACTGTGGTCGTCCCGCACGGCCGAACATCTGATGCGCGGAACTGGGCTCGATCAGCTTCATCGCACGCGGCGGGCCTTTCAGCAGCGACGTCATAACGACAGAGCGCGCCGGCAGATTGATGCCAGCCGCAAGTGTCTCGGTGCAGACGCAGATACTGAGCAGCTTCTTTTGAAATAGCTTCTCGATGATACGACGATACTTCGGCAGCAATCCGGCATGATGAATGCCAACGCCACGCATCAGAAACTGTTTCAGCTTTCCGCCTGCACCGACTGACCAGTCTTCGCGATCGATCTCGGCCATCAAAAGTTTTTGCTGACCATCGGCCAGCATACGTTTGCCTTTGAGCTGTTCCGCAACGCTCCAGCATTCATTGCGATTGAAGCAGAAGACAAGAGCTGGTGTGTAACGAGTTTCGTCGTCACCGTCTGCCATGATTTCCAGCTGGTCCGGCAGGAACTCATCAGCGATCCAGCGAAAATCGAGAGGCACGCGGCGTTCGTCGCTCTGCAGCAGACGCAGCTTTCTGGAATGCTGATGCGATAACCAGACCACAAACTCAACAGCGTTCCCAACCGTCGCGCTAATGAGAAGCAGTTTTGTATGTCGAGGCAGAAGCCCCAGCGACAGCTCCCACACGATGCCTCGTTCGGGATCATTGAAGCTGTGGAATTCGTCCATGACCACGGCGGATACATCGTCGAAGGATTCTTCTTCCGGCGACAGCAATCGATTGAGCAAAATTTCTGCGACAACAACCAGAATGCGAGCGTCTGCGTTTTCCTTGCGGTTTCCTGTGATCAATCCAATGTCCGACGCAGAAAATCCCCATCGAACAGCGGACTCCTGCAGCTCACGAAATTTCTGTTCGGTCAATGCGATCAGCGGAGTCGTATAGTAAGCTCGCCGACCAGTCAGCAATGCTTCGTAAAGAGCGGTCTCGGCGATGACCGTTTTACCCGTTCCCGTCGGCGCGCAGACGAGAATTCCGTCTTCAGCATCGAACCAGGTCAGAATCGCATTTTCCTGAAACGGATACGGCGGCCACGGAAGCTGTTCGAGATATCGTAGGGCAATCTCATCGGAGGAAGGAAATTCTGAATCCATTCGAGCCTGCTGAATAAGGATATGTCGTTGTCGTGCCAGCTTGCAAAGATCGCATGATACCCAATTCAGCGACGCAGTAGAATTGCCTACAGAAAGTGATTTTCCCTTACTGTTTTGCTTTACGGATCGAAGTGTGAGAGAGGCATGACGAATCTGCGATGTCCTTCGTTCAAATCACTGCCTCGCCAGATCCCGTTCACTTCATGGAATGTCGCGGATGAACATCATTTACTGGTTCGACACAGTAGAGACGTTCGACACAGTGGGGACGTTCGACACAGTGGGGACGTTCGATACAGTGGGGACGTTCGACACAGTAGAGACGTTCGATTGCGGCAGAACGGCTGCTGCGTTACTCTTCCGTATTCGGCATGAATAGCAGCATTGATGAACATTCTGTTGGCTCCCTGAACACCTCTAAAAACACTCAACGCATACGGCATAATAGTCAGGAAATACGTTCGCATGGATCAGCAATCCGGAGACAATTCTCCAGGGCCGTCGAATAACAAACCGAGCGATGGGCAAGGTGGTGACCCTAGACGACGCAGCTTGGGTTTCATGTTTATTCTGGGTGCCCTTGCTTTTGTTCTTGTGATGTGGGCATTTTATAGCTCCCCATCAAACTATGGGACGACTGTTGGTTTTACCTTCGTCAAAGAGCAGCTCAAGGCTGACAATATCGAATCGGCTCGCATCCAGCAGGACTACCTGATGGGCGAATGGAAAAATGTTCCTGAATCACCAAAAGAGACAACAGGGAAGCTGAGCAAAAGATTCAACACCCAGATGCCTCCAGAAAACGCGCGAGATCCGGCGTTCTTCGAAGAACTGTACAAGAAAGTTCCGGTTGATGTGGCTCCTGCCACGATCGACAATGGCACGCAGTTGCTCATCTGGATTCTGATGGGCCTGTTCTTTTTTTTCATCCTGTGGACGGTCATGCGCCGGTCGTCAGATCCGTTTTCCAGCGGCGGGATGATGGGCGGATTTGTACGCAGTCCCGCACGACGATTTGAGAAAAGCGATAAAGCCACAACGTTCGATGATGTCGCTGGCCTAAAAAACGCCAAGCAGGAATTGCAGGAAGTCGTTGAATTCCTCAAGACGCCGAAAAAGTTTACACGGCTTGGAGCCAAAATCCCGAAGGGTGTGCTGCTTGTTGGACCTCCCGGCACCGGCAAAACTTTGCTGGCCCGCGCGACGGCCGGTGAAGCTGGCGTACCGTTCTTTTCGATCAACGGATCTGAATTCATTCAGATGTTTGTCGGTGTTGGTGCGACTCGCGTGCGAGACCTGTTCAAGACAGCTCGCGAAGCGGCACCGTGCATCGTCTTCATTGACGAAATCGATGCTGTCGGCCGCGTGCGTGGAGCTGGCGTGGGTGGTGGTCACGATGAGCGTGAGCAGACGCTGAATCAAATTCTCAGCGAAATGGATGGTTTTCAACAGGGTGAAACGGTCATTGTCATCGCTGCGACGAACCGTCAGGACGTGCTCGATCCCGCCTTACTGCGGCCTGGTCGTTTCGATCGCCACGTCACAGTCGATAAACCAGCTCGTGAAGGTCGACTGAGCATTCTGAAAGTTCACACTCGAAAAGTCCCCCTGTCAGATGACGTTGAACTTGATTCATTGGCACGCACGACAATTGGCTATAGCGGCGCGGAGTTGGCGAAACTTGTCAACGAGGCCGCACTCAAGGCCGGTCGCGAAGACAAACGTTTTGTTGAGATGGTCGATTTTCTATACGCTCAGGATCTAATCCTGATGGGAGCGCCACGGGATGAGCCTGTGGAAGCAAAGGAACGCGGGCTGACAGCCTGGCACGAAGCTGGCCATGCAATTCTGGCGTGGTGTCAGAAGGGGATGGACCCGGTTCACAAGGTTTCCATCGTACCTCGCGGGCGTGCGTTGGGTGTCACTCAATTGATGCCCGAAAAAGAACTCTATAACGTCGGAGAACATCTTCTTAAAGCTCGGCTGATCATGATGATGGGAGGCCGTGCGGCAGAGAAATTGGTCTTCCATGAGTACTCAGCCGGAGCGGAAGACGACATCAATCGTTCGACGAGCCTTGCACGTCGCATGGTCGCGAGCTGGGGCATGTCCGAAGCGATTGGTCCGGTGGCGTTTCGTCAGTCTGAAGAGCATCCGTTCCTTGGTAAGGAAATGCATACCTCTCGCGAATTCAGCGAAGAAACAGCACGGCTGATTGATGTCGAAGTGCAGAAAATCATGCACGACGCTTATGACTCTGCGGTCGAGTTACTGACAAAATACCGTGACAAAATGGACGCTCTGGCGAATGCGTTGCTGGAAGCAGAAAACCTGGAACGCGACGAAGTTGCCAGGATCCTCGGCGAACGTCCATTTGATAACAGCGACGAATAGGGGACTCATTGCAGGAGAAACCGCGTAGCGAAAGTCGTCAAGACTTTCGGCCATTTCAGAGGACATCCGAAACTCTTGACGAGTTTCGCTACTCCAAAGCAGGCTACTTTCGCAGTTCGTATTCTTTGATCTTACGATACAGCGTGCGTTCGCCAATCTCCAGCATTCTGGAGGCTTCTTCGCGGTTGCCGTCAGTCAAATCCAGAGCTCGCTGAATGTAATATTTTTCGACTTCAGTCATTGGCTTACCGATCAAACTGTCGGCACCTGAAGGCATTTCGTCTTCGGAATCCGGCAGTTGATCTTTCACTAACACGGCGATTTCGGGAGGCAGTCCGTCGATGTCAAGGACGCCGTCGTTGTCGAGCACCAGCATGCGTTCGATGGTATTTCGCAGTTGACGAATATTGCCCGGCCATTGATAGCCCAATATCGCTTTTCGAGCAGCCCGCGAAAATCCCTGAGCGTCACGGCCCGTGCGTTTGGTGAGATCGCGAAGAAAATGTTCCATCAGCAGTGGGATGTCCCCAGCACGTTCTCGCAGCGGCGGCAGATTGATGGAGACCACGTTGATACGGTAATATAAGTCCTCGCGGAACTTTCCATCCTGCACCAGCTTTTGCAGATCGGCGTTGGTCGCGGCCACTAGCCGCACGTTGATTGGCAATTCATCGTTGGCACCAAGTCGCGTAATCTTGCGTTCTTCCAGCACTCGCAGCAGTTTGACCTGAGTGTCCATCGGCATTTCGCCGACTTCATCCAGGAACAAGGTTCCTCCATTGGCATGTTCGAACTTACCGATACGCCGTCCCATCGCCCCGGTGAAAGCGCCAGCTTCGTGGCCGAACAGTTCGCTCTCAAGAATACTGTCGGGCAACGCGGAGATATTCAGCGGCACGAATGGTTTGTTTTTTCGCGGGCTGTTCTGATGCAGCGCGCGGGCGACCAGTTCTTTTCCAGTTCCGTTCTCGCCGTGAATCAAGACCGTGCTGTCCGTCGGAGCGACGCTTTTCAGAATGTTAATGATGTTGTGCATTTGTGGACTGTTGCCCACGACGCCTTCAAATCCAAAACGTTCGTCCAGCGATTGGCGTAGTTCGGCATTGCGACGGATCAGCCGCAACCTCGCGGAAGCTTTTTCGACAGCCGATCGGAGTTCTCCGATATCCAGCGGCTTGGTGAGATACGTGTAAGCGCCGTGCTGCATCGCGGTGACAGCCGACGCAATCGAACCGTGCCCCGTCAGAACGATGACTTCTGCATCGGGAAGTTCTTCTTTGGTCAGCCGAAGAATTTCCAGCCCGTCCACTTCACCCATCCGCAGATCAGTGACGACGACGTCCCATGATTCTGAATGGATGCGCTGAGCACCGCGTTCCCCGGAACCCGCGACTGTGCATTCACAGTTAATGCGCGCAAGTGAGTCGGCGACCGCCTGAGCGTGCCCTTCGTCATCATCGACGATCAGGACACGGACGGGAATTGTGGAGAGGTCTGATGAATCGGTTTTTGGATCGCTCATGTGCGGTGGGAACAAACACGAATGGAACAGGCCAACTGCCCTGGGATCTCACAAGTAGCCCGTGAGAGTAATCAACAATTCATCGGAATCAAATTCCGATGCCCGTTTTTAACGCAATCTGGGATTCGCCACAGGGGCGGTACGGTTTACATAAGAGACGCCTGACTGTCACGCTCCGGATTCTAGCAGTTTCCAACCGAAAATTCCCTGCAACGAATATATGTTCACCAGTTTCGGGCCCGGCAGACGGGAATGTATGACCTACGCAATGATCAGAATGATTGGTAGAATCCGAGAACTTTGAAGAATCCGGGGCTTCGTTCTGGTCGAAACGGTGCGATAATCACGGGACTGCGAGGCCACACTGGTTTCGCCACTGCAAAATTCCCCAGAGTGAGTCGTGAAATGAATCAATCACTTTTGCCAGTCGATGATGCGTCAGTTGAAAACGCTGCCTGTTGTAGCCGGAAACGTGTGTTTCCGTACGCTGCGGTACTATGCCTTGTGAGCCTGGCGACAACTGTGATGGCCGTCAAATTGATGGCTGATGATGGCGGCAAGGCCAAAGCCGAACAGTCCTCAACGGATGCTGCCACGCCAAGTGAAGAAATTCGCGCACAGGAATATATTCGAATCCGTCGCAATGAACGAAAACTGTCGGTGGCTTTAGAAACGTCGGTGATCCGTTTTGCAGACTCAAAAAAGTATCCGAACGCATCTGTTGATCTGATCGGTGCCATTCATTTGGGTGACCCGGATTACTACGACCAACTCAACGAACTCTTCAAAAAGTATGACGTCCTGCTGTTTGAAGCGGTCATGCCGGAAGAGGCCGTACGACGTGATCTGCGTCCCGGTGGAGGAGAGGGCTCGCGACGACCTGTTCTGGAAGAAGAGCAGGAATGGACCGAAGCCAAAGTCGGACTGGCCGCAATTGGAGTGCTACAGCTCGGCATGAAGGATGCCCTGGGCATGGAATTTCAATTGACCGCCGTCGATTACTCTGCCAGGAATTTTGTTCACGCCGATATGACGGCCGAAGAATTTGAAGCATCAATGAAGGCGCGCGGAGAATCATTTTCTGGAATGCTGTTGAAGGAAATGGGTAAGTCAGTCAGCAGCCAGCAGGAAAGTAATCCGCTGGCGATGAATCTGGACGTGATATTGTCGATGTTGACCTCTGATCGACTCTACCGCGTTCGCCGCATCGCCGCAGTACAACTCGCCAAGGCTGGCGAAGGAGAAGCGTTTGCCGGTCTTGACGGCACTTCAACCATCATTACGGAACGGAACAAAAAATGTTTCGAGGTGATGGATCGAGAGCTCAAGAAGGGCCACAAGAATGTCGGGATTTTCTATGGTGCAGGACACTTCGCCGACATGGAAAAACGCATGGTGGATGAATACGGATTCGCTCGAAAATCTGAAGAATGGCTTGTGGCATGGCATCTGCAGAATCCTTCTGAAAAGAACAAATCAGAAAGTAAAGACGGAAAGAAGTAGCATGGCTAGCCGTAGGACGGGACTCCAGTCCCGTCCAGATTTGACTAAACGTCTCGTTGTGACCATTCACCATCAATGCAGCGCCAAATGCTGCCGGGATTTTTGTTCTGCAGGACCGGTGGCAGACGATGCGGGCGAATTGCGTCGTAGCTCTGCAACATGCCAAAGCGGATGACCGACGCCGGGATGCCAACAGCAGTAAATCCAGGATGACCGGTAGCAGGAAATGGCCCGCCATGATTCATCGCCGGGCTGACTGCAACGCCAGTCGGCATTTTGTCGTTCAGCAAACGACCGACCTTTGTACGCAGAGGTTTTTCGATCGCGGAATAGTCCGAGTCATCACTGCCGGCGGTATCTGAATAGATCGCACCGGTGAGATTTCCTTCCAGGGACTCAGCGATCTCAGCCATCTGTTCTACCGAATCGGCCAGGACAAAGAGTGAGCCGTTTCCGAACGCTTCCGTCTGAAAGACTTCAGGGTTCACCAGAAACTGCTTACCATCAACTGTCAGCAAAGTGTTTTGGAAGCAGATTCCTTTGCCACCGCCCGGTTCACCACCTGTGACGAGATTTGCACCAGCATCGATCAACGTACGAATCCCGCTTGAGAAACTTTTTCGAACGCCTTCGCCCAGCATTGTTCCGACGTTCGCTTTACTAAATCGTTCCGCCACGGCAGCGACGAAGGCATCGCCCGGTTCACTTGCAGGCACAACAACCAATCCGGGGTTCGTGCAGAATTGCCCGGTTCCCATCAGACAACTGCTGGTGAATTCATCTGCCAACGCAGCCGCTCGTTCCTTCAGCGCGCCGGGCATGATGAAGACAGGATTGATACTCGAAAGTTCCAGATACATCGGCTTACCCGCTGCATCGGCGGCGGCTTTGAGTGTCAATCCCGTTTGTCGAGCACCCGTATAGCCAGACGCCCCGATGCGATAGTCGGAAACAAGCCTGGCACCATCTTCGTGACTTGTGCGATAGATCAATTGGACTAAAGCCAGCGGCATGCCGGTTTCCTGAATCGCAGCGAGTGCGGCTTCAGCGAAAATGCGAGTTGTCTCGGGATGACACGGATGCCCCTTAGCGATCACTGGATTACCAGCTGCAATCGCAGCAGCAAAATCGCCGCCAGAGATTCCATTGAACGCAAACGGAAAGTTATTTGGGCCAAAGACCACAACCGGCCCGATCGGGCCAAGCATGGATCGGATGCCGCCAGCTGTATCAATCACCGGCGAACACCATGAACTTGTTCGAGCTGCTTTCGCGGCCTGCCGCAATTGATTGGTTGTTCGAGGCAATTCGCCATCTTTCAGACGCGGCGACTTTGGCAAGCCTGTTTCAGCATGTGCGGCTTCAATCAGCAGCTCTGCTCGCGCTTCGATTTCTTTGGCGTAACATTCCAGGAAGTCAGCAAAACGAGTTCCCGGCCAGCCTCGCATTTGTCGCGATGCATCCGCAGCGGCATCAAGTGCCGTGTTGATTTCTTCCCAGGGACTGACGGGGAACGAACCTGGCAGCAGTTCTTCGGTGGTTGGATTTACGGCCTGAAACGTCGACGTTCCAATGCTGGAAGTCCATGAGCCGTTGAGAAGAACAGGTTGAACTAAATTAGCCACGAAAAATTACCTTTGGTTTCGATGACGCTCCGCCATCGGACTATGTTTACGGAAATGAAGACTTCAGCCTGTCACGTTTCTTTGTGAGATTTCAGACTAAAGAGCTTCGTTGAGTTTAGGATTGAGCAAGTACCACTCAACCGCAGATAGCGGTCTGCTAATTTAATCTTCAGTCGAGATTGCTTCCGTCTAACCCGACTCGAAGAGGAGGCGGTGCAGTCGGCACCTCCTCTTCGAGTCGGGTTAAATGAATACGTCAACAACCCGCAAGCGCCTTGCAGATCACTAAATCAACAACCGGCTATTTTCGAGCCGCAGCCCATTCGTCCAGCATCGCTTGAATACGAGCCTGGTTGAAATCGCCTGGGGCATCGTAATCCTGATTCGCCTGCAGATCGGCAACCGTCAGATCCTTTGACGGAACTCCACCTGCGGGAACATTCGCGTGAGCTGTCCAGGCGATCGCGTTCAAAACCAAAGTCCTGAAGTCACGATTGCCCCAGTTCCAGTGATCATGTCCGCCGGTAAATCCAAAGCCCCGGCCAGCATCCTTGCGAGACCTTGCCCACGCCATGGTCTGCGGGAGTTTGTCTTCCAAAATGGCTTTGCGCACAATTGGGTTGTTGTTGTGCGGTCCGTCCGGACGAGCCAGGCTTCCATCTTCGTTGACCAGAGTTGAACGAGGCGGCAGATCGGTCAAAACATTGATGATGCCTGCATCGTCTCCAGCAAATCGCATGTGGTAATACCATTCGTCATGGATTCGAAATGGTTTGACTCCGTTCGCAATTGGGTGTTCAGGGAACTTTGTGTAGTTGGCCGTCCAGTGAGGATTCACTGACCAGTCGGCTTCAAAGTAACCACCCGTCCAATCAAGGAAGGCGTCGCCGGAAGCTCCCTTCGGAACTTCAACACCGTAGTGCAGGCACGCCATGCCGATGCCACGTTTTTCAAGTGCCTTCAGACGATCGAGTTTGCTGTTAAAAGGATGACCGCCGCCACCATCGGCATAGACCACAATGGTGTCAGCACTGTCCAGAACGGAATCGTCTTCCGGCCAGCCATTTGTGTAGACACTGGCTTCGATGCCGAGATTTGACGAGTTCAATGCATCGGCCAGTAACATGCAGCCGGCGCGGTGTTCGTGAGCACCATAGCCGTGGCTTGGCTTGCCAGCGATCAATGCAACCTTTTTGGGTGCCGGCAATCGTTTGAGGCGAATGTCGCGAAACTGGACGGTCATGGCCGGGCCGGCATGAGCCTGCAGGGCCAGCACACCAGCCGCGCGACGTTCCTGAACGTCGTTGTCGGTGACATCAATCGTCTGGACATCATTGATAAAGTGCTGAAAGTGATACCCGTCAGCAACGATGCGGTATTTGTTCCAGTCTTCTTTTTTGATCTTCGACTGGATCTCTTTGGTTTCACCGATCTTCGCGGTTTCTTTGACTTCGAACTTGCCGTCGTTGCGAACCAGCTCCGTCGCCTGACCGCGCTGAGCCAGGATGCCGCGAAACGCTTCGCCGTAGAGAATACCTGAGTAGGTATCTCCCGCTTCAAAGTCGGCCTGATATCCGCCGATGCCCCATTTGGCGTCTGGCAGTTCAAAGCTCCGATATTGAATTCCGGAGTTGCCGTGTACTATCTTGTATTCAAGTTCAAGCTCAAAGTTATCGACTTCACCACCACGCCAAATGATGAACGTGTTACGATCCAGCTTGTTGGGGCCTTCAGTGCCAGTTTCGCCTGTGAGCACGCCATCACGAACACTCCAAATGTTCGGATCACCATCCCAGTTTTCGAGCGTCTTGCCATCGAAAAGTGACACCCAATCTTCTGCATTCGCAGATACACTTGCCACACACAGTGCAGCCAAAAATAAGCACAATCGCTGAAATCGCATGGTTTCTCCCCGGAAGGTCAAAAGGCGTTAAAAGTCGCCGGTAGGCAGCAAGAATGATAGCAGCAATTTGCCGTTCGCAACACTCAGCGACACAGATGTTGTTTATACGTAGTGCGGTCGTCGATTTTAGTAGGTCCTCCTTGCCGAGGAGGACTTTCGCCGCAAGGCGAACCCAACGGCCGACGTCCGCTCAACGGGGTCGCGTTGTCATTTGATCAACGTGGATCTGGTCGCAGGTCGCGACAAGTCGCGAAGTCCTTTCCGGCAGAAAGGACCTACTTACCGTCGGCTCACGTTATTCTTCCGGCAATATTTCCACAGTGGCGCGGCCGAGGAAATTCAACAGCGGGACAAACAGCAAAGTGCCATTTGAGACGCTGTCAGACAATGGCGAGTCCATTACTTTGACACGAGTCAGCGGATTGACTTCACCGCCAAGAGTCGCGTCGAATGGAATCCATTGACCATCGATCCATGCCTCGGTCCACATATGTGGGACGAGTGATGGCGGGTTGGCAACGTAGGCAAAACCAACAGCGACACGGGCCGGAACACCCTGACTTCGCATCACGGCAGCCAGCAGCACTGCGTATTCAGTACAGTCGCCCTGTCTGAATTTTACAACCTCGCTGGCAGGTTGCAGCGAGGTTGAAAATGCAGCTAGTCGCAGATGGGAATTGATGTAACTTGTCAGCCGCTTGCACTTTTCGCGAGGATCCGAAACCGCTCCACCACCCATGACCGCCATACGTCGCACAGTGTCATTCTTCGTATCGATCCATCGCGAACTCTCAGTAAACCTGCTTGCTGGTCGTGTGATATTGCGCGACGGCGCGGCGACGACGCTTCCGTCGGCGTTGACGGCAGGGCGTGTGAGTTTTACAACAACGGAATTCGGAGCAATCTGCTCGACAGTTTGAAAATCGCTGGAAGGCAATGAGATTTGTTCCGAATCTCCCACCGAAAACTTCATCCGCATGACATTCGTCTTTTCAGGATTCAGCAGAGACCGTCGCAGAGGTAACGCCGTCAGAAACTGCAAATCGAGTGCCTGCAGATTTTCTTCCCCTAAAGCGGTCGCGGCGTCCGTACGATAAAATCGCAACGTCTTGCCCAGCAGCGGTTGTTCAACCAGGACGACTTCAAATTCACTATCGTAGTAGACCGAAGATAACATCTCCGGCTGGTTCCCAGGCCAATAGTCCATCCGCGTCACGGCGATGGTCTTGCCGTCCTTCAGGCGAATGCTTTGCGGCGGCATCTGACGAATTTCCACATCCACAATCGCAGACGTCTCAGGAAATAATACAGCACTGGCCCAGCGTTGAGGCCGCTCCATGTTCTCGGCCAACAGCCATGACGGCAGGATTGGAGATCGAGGCTGAACGCGCGATTGAACCGTTTCTGTTTTTGTCCGCTCCGCAGCGTCGCTTCGAATCAGGAACAATTTGCGTTCATCGTCCCATGTCGCCGATCTTTGAATGACTGTTCCATCTGCTCCTGTGCGTCGCAAGGACCAACTGTCTAAAACTCCGTCAGTAGATTCGATGGTTGACAGATGAGCTGAAACCGACAAGTCAATACCGAACCGTTTGAGCTTCAGTCGCGTCTCTCGGGTACGGCGAATTCGCGGCCTAACGTCGTCATTTTCAGCAGCAGCGGTGATAACGACGGAATTTCGCGATGTTTCGTCAACCTGCGTCGCCACCAGCGATTCGTAACCAATTGTCGCACCGTCGAATTCGACAAGAAACCATGCGTCACGAGTGTCGAGGGCGTCCTCAGGAACCACTTGATTCTGAGCTTTGTCACGAATGGCTGGTGCCTGCAGCGACTTTTGCCGAGGCTGAGGAAAAATCAACGGCGGCTGCGCAGGGGAAGTCTGCTGCTGGTAAACGAGCATACTCGCGACGACAGCGATAAGTAATGTCAAAGCCTGTTTTTGCATGGCACGAAGTATCACACATTCTGCCGATCGAATCACGAGCAATCTTTGTAACGATTTTGCGGGGAAAAACCACGGTTTACCCGGCCGGAACAGTTTCCGTGGACTGTTTGTTCGTCGCCAGAAACGCCTTCGTCGGCTGAAAATTTTCGAAACTCAGGATTCTATAAAGCGTCGCTCCTGGTTCGTGCTAGGTTTCGACAGGCTGGCTGACACCGCCAACATTGTACTTGCACGGGACCGACACATGAGCTTCCTGAAAAAATTTCTGAAGACGAACTACCGAGACGGCGAAGCTCCACGTGGAGTCAGCACCTTCCGAGATCTATCGGAGCAGCAACTGGAATCGCACATGAGCATCGCTCGCTACGGTGACTTTACGCTCACCGACGCTGTGCGACCATCGTACGGTCTGGATATCGTCCCGCGAACGGGCTATCGCAACGAATGGTATGTCGATCAGGACTCCGGAGCACGCATTCCCGTTCTGATGACATCCGTCACTCGGGAACGCCTGTTTGATACATTCCTGTCGCTGCTGGATCCACTGGGCGAGACAGTCGATGTTGTCCTTGAAACAAGTCACGACAAATCCAATGGCTCACATACCGACCTGTATCGTGAGCAGATTGACATGCCGGTGCTGCAGAGCATTCTGTATGACTTTGAAGACCTGCTGCTGGACGATGGTTGCTGCGGTATCGCCATTCTGAATCCTCGCAGGCCGATGGAAGTTCAGTTGGATGAACACAAGTTGATGTTCGTCTATGGTCACGACAATGCAGCTTACGAAGCAGCATTGCGTGAAAATCAAGTCACGAGAATCGAAAGCCTGAAATTCATCACGGAAGCTGAACACGTGCATTCGTCCAGCGATGAATTTCAACAACGCTTCGAACAACTTTGCTATCACCTTGGAATGGAAAGTTGAAGCAAGTTCGATACGGAATAGTGTCCAAACTGGTTCTGTG
>Ga0335398_10005863_pt1 | contig 15897 bp, 14 predicted proteins | sample BON03_FD_205742 | JGI IMG/M metagenome (GOLD analysis project Ga0335398, IMG submission 205742) | Freshwater microbial communities from Lake Bonney liftoff mats and glacier meltwater in Antarctica - BON-03 (spades assembly) (version 2) | ecosystem: Environmental > Aquatic > Freshwater > Ice >... | reverse complement strand
AAACGTTCGTTTGTTTTACACATTTTTAAAGGGACACGTGATCCCGAGAATTAAACCCTCCGCTTCTAAAACAACCCGTAAAACAAACATTGACAAGCAAGCACCGTTTCATTTATACTCTACACATGACCCCTCAGCGATTTGGCTACGGCCGCGTATCAACCCTGGACCAAAACCTCGAGGGACAAGCAGACGCCCTCACCGCTGCGGGAGCGAACAAGCTCTTCATTGAGAAAATCACCGGGACCAAAGCGTCCCGCCCTGAACTCGACAAGCTTCGCGAACAAATGAGGCACGGCGACACTCTTGTTATCACCCGCCTCGACCGACTCGGGCGCTCAGCAAAGGACTTACTGTCCATCTCAAGCGAACTAGAAGACAAAGGTGTCGCACTAGAAGTCTTAGACCAACACATTAAGACCACCACCCCAGAGGGGAAACTGTTCTTCACCCTCATTGCCGCCTTCGCAGAGTTTGAACACTCCCTCATGGTCGCAAGAACCAAGGACGGTCTTGCAGCAGCCCGTGCTCGCGGTCGTGTTGGCGGTCGGAAACCCAAACTCTCAGACGGGCAGAAGAAGACAATCCGAAAGCTTTACGATTCACGCGAACTCACTGTAAGAGAGATAGCTGCCATGCATTCCGTGAGCTCCCCCACCGTGTATTCGGCCCTTCGGGGTTAGCGCATTCTGTGCCGTGGAAAACCATTGAGCAACTCGAGTTGGCGACCCCACCTGGGTTCACTGGCACAACGCTGAGCGCCTCCATGGGGAGGATGTCTTGGAGCAGTTCGATGACAATGAACCTGATCTTTGGCGTAAGAAGATCCCCATAGATGTCGGCTGTCATATCGAGGACTTCCTGGATGCTGCCTACTCCGATGCGGGTGCAGAGGCTGACAATGTCGTCTCGATCACGGTCTGCCCTCGCGGCAAAGACCTTCATGGCGAGCAGTCGCTTGGGTGATGCCACCAAGACTCGGATCCCTTTTTCCTCCATGAACACCGTGGCATCATCATCTGCGGTGGCGGAAAGGAAACCTTTGACCGCGTCATTCAGCCAGTTTTCGTCCAGGTCCGCAGACTCTTCCGCCATTGCCCGGGCCACATCGTAAACGACGGTCTTTGGGGCAAACACGGCGTCGATGTTTCGGGTGACCCGCGTGCGATCAAACGCGAGAGCCATCGCTGCACCACCGACGTTGTAGAGGTCTGCGCGGTGGCCCCGGGCATCAAGCCGGCGACCCAGTTCGAGCAGTGCGTCTCGGATCTGCTCACTGGTGAAAAGCCCACTCATTAGACCGACTCCAGCTCTGCTGGGTCAAGATAAACGTGTCGCACCACAAAATCAGAGGGAGACTCGACAAAGGCGAGAGCGCGAAGACCGGGAGACCTCGTCACAAACCAGGCCCGGTCGAGAAAAAACTCTGGCTGTTCACTCCAAACCGGAATATCCATCCCCCTATTCCTCGCCTCCCTCGCCGCGACCGCCGCCACCAACGCGTCCCAGCGGGAATCTCCTGTCGTGGACGGCTGGCGCAGAAACGTCCTCCGGTCTCTCGCGTGGCGCAAGCTCCGGAAATCACTGATGGCTTGAGCAACCAACCGTAAACACGCGCTCAGATCCTCGGGCTGCACCTGCACCTCTTCTGCGAGGGCTTCAGCCAGCGAGCGAAGCGTGAAATAGGGGTTTGTATCGTAAGCGCTGGCAAAGCCACCAAGACGCTGAGCGATTGCCGACTGCGAAACCCCCAAGTGCTTCGCCAGAGACCGCTGGGAATGATTCCGCAGCGCTTCACGCAGAGCAAAAAAAGCATCGTCGTTGGCCAACTGTTCTGCCTGCTGGTGCCGACGAATGCTTTGCACTTCCTTCACAATAGACATGATAAGTAAAACTTATCACTTTGTCCTTTGTGTGGCGACGGTCCAGGTCATCTTTCAAAAGACAAGAATCGAGGACGGTGTCACGAGGCGCTGACGCGGTGTATCCCCAAGCGAGTGTCAGTGGTTGGCCATATGGTTATTTCTCACCTACCAGAAAGGCTCCCTATGGACAGCAGCGAGGCCCGCACAGCACTCGATTCAGCCATCTGCACCTTCTCTAACACCCACGGAGACACCGGTGCCATGGTTACCGGATGGGTGCTGAGCGTTTGCGTAGTTCACCCCGCACTGCCCGGCAGCGATGGGTATTTTTCCACGCATTCGCCTGGCTTGCCCTATCACTCGCAATTGGGACTGCACCACTCGGCCCTGGACGAAATAAAAACCACGGTGATGGTCAATCACCTCAATGAGAGGGACCAATGACGAAGAACACCCATCAGAACTGTGAAAAATGCCTCGCTGCGCTGCTCCCCGGGGCCACCGCCTGCGCTGTGTGTGGGTGGGAGGGAATGAACCAGGGCGACTATCACAGCGGTCCCGCTGGCTACTCCCCCAACACCGCCTATCCCGACACCCAGTACGGCAGTGACTTTGATGAAGAAGCCGAGTGGAACCGATAGCCCAGACAAGCGAGACCCTAGCTGACCGAGGGAATCAGAACTCAGCCCCCAAAGTCGGGACGCCTTGTAAACCATTCCAGGCAGCTAGGGCCTCACTAGGAGTAAACCGCAGCTACTGAAAGACTGCAAATACGAATTCCCACCAACAAGAGGCGGAGACGAATGGCTGGATTCAACAGATGGGCCGAACTCAAAGATCAAGATGGCTACCACGGACCTCCTCTCAGGGCATGGCAGGAAAGGGCGCTCCTCGGATGGGAGGCCAACTCCCACAAAGGTGTAGTCGAGGCCATAACGGGAACAGGAAAGTCAATGGTTGGCGTTGCCGCTATCCATGAGGTCATTTCTTATGGAGGTGTGGCAGCTGTCATCGTTCCGACAAGAGCACTTGTCGTCCAATGGTCAAAAACCATCCGGGACACACTCCCCGGGGTTCGTATTGGCCAGCTATCCGATGGGAAAAAGGACGATTTCGGATCTCACGATGTAATCGTCGCCACGATTCAAAGTATCTACAAGGCCCCACTCCGTGCACGAAGCCTGATGCTGCTCGTAGCAGACGAGGTCCACCGTTACGGCTCAGAGAAATATCAAGCAGCCTTGACAGGTGGCTACGCCTGGCGGATTGCGTTGTCAGGGACCTACGAGCGACAGCAGGACGACGGTGTCGAACGCTATTTAAAACCCTATTTTGGGGACGTAGTGTTCAACTATGGCTACGCGGAGGCCCTCAAAGAAGAGACCGTAGCGCCTTTCGAGTTGGCTCTTGTGGAAACACCGTTCACCGCATCAGAATTCGCGACCTACAGACAAGCAGATGAACGGTGTACTGAGGCAAAAGGAAAGCTAGTGCGCCAATTCGGCTTCCCGGAAGATTGGCGGGAATTTTTTGCCCTAGTCACAAAAGCAGCAGGAAGCAAAGAGCCCAACCGGATTCGTGATCTCAGCCAGCAATACATGAGCGGCTTCGCCGAGCGAAAGCGCCTGCTCGCAAGCGCAACAAGCAAACTCTCCCTTGTCGAACAAATTGCCCCGCTCCTAGACAACCTCAAAGGCACCTTGGTTTTTTCAGAGTCAAAGGACAGTGCTCGGCGACTCGCGTTTGTGATCAACAAGAGCGCTTCATCGTTTCCGCTCGACAGTGACTCCAAGAGCGACGAGCGCGACTCTAAGTTACGACAGTTCAGTACAGGGGTGCTCAAGGTAATTTGTGCGCCAAGAATTCTCGACGAGGGTATCGATGTGCCAGAAGCAGAACTCGCCATCATTGCTTCCTCCAGCCAAACTAAACGCCAAATGATTCAGCGAATGGGACGAGTGATTCGCCTCAAACCCGAAGGGGGGAAGGCGCGGATCATCATCCTGTTTGTTCCTGGCACTCCCGAAGATCCCGATACAGGCGGGTACGAAGCCTTCCTCGATGAGGTCGTTCCGCACGCTCAATCAACAATCCGAGTTTCGGCGGGAGACATGGCATCACTCGAAGCCTGGCTCGGTGGCCGAGAAAAGCAGTAGGACCGGCGTGGGGATCAAAAGCCCCCGAACTTATGGTCAAATAACAGAAGACAACCAAAGGTAAACCAAATGGCAAAAATGGAAAAAACCGTCAGAGAACTGGTTCTGATGGTGGAGCGCAAAGAGCTTCGGCTTCCTGAAATGCAAAGAGAATACGTCTGGAAGGGGCCAAGAGTTCGCGACCTGCTGGACTCCTTGTATCGGGGCTACCCATCAGGGGTGATTTTGGCGTGGGAATCCGATGAGGCAGTCGCAACACGAGACTTTGCCGTGGACACATCTGAGACCCAGGCAATTAGGCCGCTTCTTCTTCTCGACGGCCAACAGCGCCTTACTTCTCTTTCGGCTGTCATACGAGGAGAACCGGTAACCGTCCGGGGAAGACAGCGTCCCATCGAGATTTTGTTCAATCTGGATCACCCGGATGAGCTCACCTTGATTTCTGAGGTCAATGAATCATCGTCAGACGACGAACTGGAGGGTGATGAAACTGCAGCAGACATTCAAGAACGCCTGAAAAGCCTGACGTTCGTCATCAGCACGAAGGCACTCGAATCGCTTCCTAATTGGATTCGAGTCACCGACGCTTTCACAAAGGAACCCCTGGACTTACTCGAGGAAAAAGGCTTCGACATAGCCGTCATGGACAGAGACCTCCGCAAGAAGTACACAAACCGCCTACAGCAGGTGCGTGGAATCGAAAAATACGAGTACCGCATGGAGGTTCTGGAGCGCTCAAAGTCTTACGAAGAAGTGACAGAGATCTTCGTTCGAGTGAACTCCCTGGGTGCGAAACTCAAAAGCTCTGACCTAGCGTTGGCCCAAATAACTGCGAAGTGGCGGGGCTCTCTTGAACAATTCCGCTCTTATCAAAACGAATTGGATAAGCGAGGTTTTGAAATAGACCTCAGCGTTATTTTGAAGACACTCGTGGCCCTCATCACTGGCCAATCAAAGTTCAAAACAGTGCACTCTATCCCTCTGGCCCAATTGAAAGATGGCTGGATTCGCACAATCAAAGCCCTCGACTTTGCTCTGAATTTCAGTAAGTCTAATCTTTCGATTGACAGTCCCACCCTGCTGTCGTCCCCGTTCCTATTTGCGACCGCCGCCTTCTGGGTTGACCAACGTGGCTTCAGTATTTCGACAGAAGATTCCGCAGACTTTCAAAAATGGTTTCTAGTGGCGAACGCCAAAGGTCGATACTCCAGAGGGTCAAGCGAAACCCTCCTCGACCAGGACCTTTCAGTGATTCGATCCGGTGGCGGGGGACAGGAACTCCTTTCCCGGCTCAAACAGCAGGTGGGCCGGCTAGATTTCACCGTTGACGAATTAGTGGGGCGGACTTCCAGAAGTGGGGCGTTCAAGACGATGTTCCTGGCTTTCAGAAAAGATGGCGCTCGAGACTGGTCAACAAATTTGGCAATCAGTCCAAAGCACTCAGGTGCGGCAGACAAAATCGAGTACCACCACATCTTCCCCAAGGCGTATTTGCGGAGAGTAAGGCCTGATGTGCCCAGGGCTTCAGTTGACGATATTGCGAACCTAGCTTTTATCTCGGGAGCAACGAATCGTAAAATAAGCTCAAAGGCTCCTTCTGAATACAGAAAACCGTTTCCAATCGAGGCATTTGAAGCCCAGCAGATTGATTTTAAGGATGGCCTCGACAGCCCCGATCAGTTTGAGAATTTCGCAAAACAACGGCGGGCGCTCGTTGCAAAGCGAATCAACAAATTCCTTGATGTGGAGTGAGCAGGGGGTTCGAGAATTCAACCGTGGACACGCCCCTTGGCGAAAGGGTCGACCACCCTTTCAACGAAGTCAGTCGTGCCAGCTAATCTTGAGGGATGGACCAGGTTCGCTCTCGCCAGCGTGTGATTGACCACGGGGAAGTTTTCACGCCCCGATGGATGGTTGATGACATGTTGGACCTTGTCAAGGATGAGTCAGAGCGGATTGATTCTCGTTTTTTGGAGCCAGCATGTGGCTCGGGGAACTTTCTGGTCCCCGTGCTGGAGAGAAAGCTAGGCACAGTCCGTACACGATATGGAAGATCGGATTTCGAGAATCGCCACTTCGCTCTCCTTGCCCTCATGTCGATTTATGGCATCGAACTCCTTGAAGACAACACCGTGGAGTGCAGGGCAAACCTCTTGGACACATTTGCTGGCTATCTCAAGGTGGACAAGAGTGACGCCACTTACCTAGCGGCCCACAACGTCCTTGAGGCGAACATCGTTCACGGTGATGCCCTCACCATGCAAAACCATGATGGCTCACCCATTCTTTTCCCCGAATGGGCTTACCTGGGTAAAGGACGCTTCCAAAGAAGGGATTTCCGATTTGACGCGCTGACACAGATGTCGCTCTTCGGGGAGGGCACGATCTTCGAGTCCTTGGACACCCACGAAATCTTTGTTCCAGAGAAGAATTACCCACCCCTCTCCATTTCGGAAATAGCTGGATTGGTGGGCTCTGATGGTTGAAAAAGCTGCGTTCTCTTTGAAGCAACGCAATCCCGATGTCTTGACATCGATTGCGAACCTCTCCAACGACGAGGTGTTCACCCCACCATCCTTTGCCAATCAGATGCTCGACACCATCGAAGAAGCATGGGCCAAGAGCAACGATGGGGCAATCATTTGGGAAGACAGAAAGGTCACCTTTCTTGACCCCTTCACCAAGTCTGGCGTGTTTCTTCGCGAAATAACGAGTCGACTGAGTGAGGGTTTGAAGAAACAGATTCCTGACGACCAGGAACGTGTCGACCACATCCTGACCAAGCAGGTTTTTGGAGTTGCCATCACCGAACTCACAGCACTTCTTGCCAGGCGAAGTGTGTATTGCTCCAAGCACGCGAACGGAAAACACTCCATCTGCTCAGATTTCGATACCCCCCAGGGCAACATCTGGTTCGAGAGGACCGAACACACGTGGGTGGGCGGGAAAGAGAAAGTCATCACGGTTGATGACGACGGTAACGAAATAGAGAAAGCCCTCGATGGGACCTGCAAGTTCTGTGGCGCAAAACAAAAAGAGCATGAACGTGGGCTCGAGGACGAGTCGCACGCTTACTCACTAATCCATACAAATGACCCCACAGCGTGGGTTAAGAGCACCTTCGGAGAAGACATGCAATTTGACGTGATTGTTGGAAATCCTCCCTACCAATTGAATGACGGGGGTGGCAAGGGCACGAGCGCCGGACCGATCTACGATCAATTCGTTGAGAAAGCGATTGCACTCACCCCACGGTTCCTTTCACTTGTAATTCCCGCGCGTTGGTTCTCAGGTGGAAAAGGGCTAGATGGTTTTCGCGAGACAATGCTCAACGACCGCAGAATAAGAGCTATTGAAGACTTCCCTGATGCCTCAGATGTGTTCCCAGGGGTTCAGATTAAGGGTGGCGTTTGTTATTTTCTCTGGAATCGCGACCACGAGGGAGATGCTGTAATCACCACCCACGATAAGGGTCAAGTTCTTTCCACGATGGAACGCCCCTTGCTCGAGACTGGGGCCGACGTCTTAATTCGCTACAACGAGGCGGTGTCGCTCGTTAAGAGGGTATTCGCGATTGAGGGACAACGAGAAAAACTTGTCTACCCTTCTGGAAAAGGTTTTGCGGAATTGGTGAGCGTGAGGAACCCCTATTCGCTAAACAGCGGTTTTCAGGGGCTCCCCTCGAATCAAAAAGGTGACATCACCGTCTTTCGGGTTGGTTCCCCTACATCCACGAGTTTTGAAAAGGTAGAAAAATCCACTCACTCTATAGATAAGTGGAAAGTGTTTATTCCTTTTCTCGCAAGTGGAAGCGACTCATTCCCACACCCAATTTTGGGGAAGCCTTTTGTTGGACCGCCATACTCCGTCTGCACTGAAAGCTACCTACTCATCGGTCCGCTCGCCTCAGAACACGAGGCTACGAATGTCATCTCCTACATCCACAGTCGCTTTTTTCGGTTCTTGGTTCTCCAGAAAAAACCTTCCCAAAATGCCACCAAAAAGGTCTACGAATTTGTGCCGAGGCAGGACTTCTCCCAACCGTGGACAGACGAAGAGCTCTATGCCAAATACAAGCTCACTCAAGAAGAGATTGATTTCATCGAGAGGATGATTCGACCCATGGAGCTTGAAGGTGCCTAAGTCGCTCGAAAAGCTTGTCCCGACAAAGCAAGATGCTCGACTACGTATCTATGCCTACGCGATACACGATGAAGCGCACAACGGTTGGCTAAAAGTAGGTCAGACCACTCGTGATGCGAAGAAGCGTGTGGCAGAGCAATTGAAGATTGCTGCGATCAAGAACTTCACGATTGAAGTTGATGAGTCGGCAGAGCGCCAGAGCGGGTCGACCTTCTCCGATCACGATGTGAGGAACCGCCTTAAGCAAAAGGGCTTTGCGAACCCTGAGCTCGAGTGGATGGAATGCTCTGCCGAGGATGTAAAAACTGCCATCACCGAGCTTCGAGAAGGTGTTGAGCTGGGTGGCACCCATCACTTGACGTTCAGTATGAGGCAAGAGCAGAAAGCTGCGGTCACGAACACCTACGAATACTTCCACTCAATATGGCAAGAGGGAATTCACAAAGTCCCAAGGTTCCTGTGGAACGCGAAGATGCGTTTTGGGAAGACGTTCGCTGCCTACAAACTTTCCGAGAAGCTTGGTGCCAAGAAGATTCTGGTGGTGACGTTCAAGCCAGCTGTGGAAGATGCTTGGCATGCAGACCTTGAATCCCATGCTGACTTTGACGGCTGGCAATACATGTCGAAGAACACCCCTGACAAGGACCCTCGCAAAGCAGACAAAAAGCGACCGCTGGTGTACTTCGGTTCTTTCCAAGATCTTCTCGGCAAAGACGCGAACGGAAACATCAAGCCCAAGAACGAGTGGGTGCACACGACCAATTGGGATCTTGTTATTTTCGACGAATACCACTTCGGTGCATGGCGAGACGGCGCGAAAGAGCTGTTCGAGGGTGAGGAAAAAGAGGAAGCCAAGAAGGAAGAGAGCATCGAATACGCCAGAATTCTGGACGATTTCGATGAAGAGCTCGACAAGTTAGGGCAAGAAGAAAAGAGCTTCTTGCCCATCACCACGAGAGCATTCCTTTATCTCTCTGGAACTCCTTTTCGCGCGATCAAGAGCGGCGAGTTCATCGAGGAACAGATCTTCAACTGGACCTACACCGATGAGCAAAGAGCCAAGGATGCGTTTTCGAAGAAGTATCCCGACAAGAAGAACCCTTACGCCGCTCTCCCCCAAATGCACTTGCTCACTTATCAGATGCCAGACGAGCTCATCTCGATTGCGCGGCAGGGTGAATTCGACGAATTCGACCTCAACACTTTCTTCAAAGCCAGCGGCTCGAAGGAGGACGCTGAGTTTGTCCATAAATCTGAAGTGCAGAAGTGGCTGGATATCATCCGTGGTTCCTACCAACCGACCCAGGTCGACAAACTCAAGCAGGGTGCGAAGAAACCCCCCTTCCCTTATTCAGATGTGACACTTCTGCCCTATCTCAACCACTCCTTCTGGTTACTTCCGGATATTGCCTCTGTGTGGGCGATGAAGAACCTGCTAGAAGAAAAGCACAATGGGTTTTGGCATGACTACAACGTGCTACCTGTGGCCGGGTCTTCTGCCGGAATCGGCCTCGAGGCTCTGCCGCCCGTCAGAGATGCAATCGGCAACGGGCACGACACCAAGACCATCACGCTGTCCTGTGCGAAACTCACGACGGGTGTTACCGTCCCACAGTGGTCGTCCATGCTAATGCTAAAGAACCTAAATTCAGCCGAGACTTATTTCCAAGCTGCGTTCCGCGTTCAATCGCCATGGGCCGTCAACAATCCCCACGGTGATGACCCGCACGAACAAGAAATCATCAAGCCAGCATGTTTCGTTTTTGACTTCGCTCCGACTCGTGCGCTTCGCCAGCTATCGGAATATGGCATTGGTCTCTCCCCCCACGAACCAAATCCGGAAAAGGCCGTTGAGGAACTGGTCAGCTTTCTGCCGGTGTTGGCCTACGACGGCTCATCCATGAGCCAAATCGATGCGGGAGGCGTGCTGGATATCGCAATGGCCGGTACCTCTGCCTCCCTCCTTGCTCGGAAATGGGAATCGGCGATTCTTGTCAATGTCGATAACGAAACTCTCAAACGCATTCTGGGAGATCCCAACGCTCTCAAAGCAATCATGGCAATCGAAGGCTTCCGGGCGTTGGGCGCCAACATTATCGAGGCGGTCATCAACAAGAGCGAGCATGTCAAAGCCGTCAAGAAGGAGAAAGGCGACAACATCGACGCAAAAGAGAAGAAAGAGCTGTCTCAGGAAGAAAAAGAGTACAAGTCTGCAAGAAAGCAGATTCAAGAGAAACTCATCAAGTTTGCAACAAGAATCCCTGCCTTTATGTACCTCACGGACTTTAGAGAAAACACGCTTCAGGACGTGATCACCAAGCTAGAACCTGAATTGTTCCGGACTGTCACCGGATTGACGGTGGAGGACTTTCACCTCCTGGTGTCGCTAGGCGTTTTCAACTCCACACACATGAATCAAGCCGTGTTTGCCTTCAGACGCTACGAGGACGCATCCCTGTCTTACGCAGGAATCGACTCCCACGAAGGCCTGAGAAGATACGGGCTCTACGACACGGTCATAGCTAAGGAAAAATAACACCCGAGGCGCCCTGGGATGGCCGCCATGCGCCTATGAATATCGACTTGTCACGCCCGAACCGCCTGTCGGGCTTCTTAAGCTGCGCGCAACCAAGCCCACCCTTCTTATGCAACCTAGTGCAGGAAACCCGCCCAGCGGCCTCACAGCGCTTAATAGAGGCACTTCTGAGACGGCAAATAACCGGTTCGTTTTGAATCAGTTGGCGGCAAGCGCCGATGCCCGCCGGAGCCCGCCGGAGCCCGCCAAATCTCGAGACGTGGTCTGTCTTTACCAAACAGAGCTCCCGTCGGTTTTGTGTCGGTAGGGGAGAATTATGAGTGAATCAAGAATTGTGCCTGAGTTCTTAGTGAGCGCCTGAGCGGACCCCCACTGGCTTAGGCGGGTGTCGCGGGTGTCGCGGGTGTCGGTTTACGCAACACCGCACTTAGTGCATGCGTGTTGCCTCATTCTTTCCCCTTAAGTTTTAGAGGAGAGACACCCGCAAGACCCGCAAGACCCGCAAGTCAATGAGCCGAGAAAAGATTAGCCTCCACCCCATCAACGTTTAAGGTGATCGGCCTCCATGGTTCAGGCGGTGTAATCCGGAAACGCTTAACTTTGTCACGGTTTTTGGAACCAAGGTCTTCAATTTTTATCCCAATCTTGCTAAAGATTGGTGCAGACTCCGCGAGCGTTCTGGTCACCTGTCGAGGGGTTTGAGGGAAATACTTCCTGGAGTCATCCCAGGGTTTCACGCTGTTGAGGATTCCCAAAAGGTCTTTGGCGGTTCCCTCCCACGGCTCCGTGATGGCATCCTTTATCGCCTCAAGGACAACGTCAGAAGAGATGAAATTGACTGCTGCGCGTTTGAGGTGCTCCAAATATTCGTTCAGAGCACCGAGGTCTCCGTAGGCTTCATCAAGGGCGGCGAGAATTCTGGCAAAGTCAGCCATCCGAGGGGACTCCGCAAGATTAATGTGGGGCAATACGGCCATCACCTGCACGACAGCGTCGAGGAGAGCCCCAAGCGCTTCCCCTGACACTAAGGAAAAGGTTGCGTAAAGGTCTTCATCGGTTCGTCGCATGGTCGTATGGATGACAGGCAGCTCCAGGAGGACGACGCGATCTTCGAGGTCACCCCGAATCCCCGTGATGTCGATTCCGTTCATAGCAATCACCCTTCGGAAAGAAAAAACTTCGACCCCTCTGTTGGTGTAAAGAGACCGCACTACATCCGCATCACCAGTTACCGCTCGGCAAAGCGCGTTAGACATTTCTTCATAAAGATGGCTCAAGTTATCCATCGAAATGAAATAGCTCGCTTGCGCAGTGACAATCCAGTCGTGCATCTTTCTCGGAAGTTTCCGGTTGACGACTGGAGAGGGGTCGAGGAGGCGGTGAGTGAATTCCGTAACTTTGCTCTTTGCAGAGCCCATCGCTCCTTTCACATATAGAAGCGGGTGGGAAATATTTGGGAAGTAATATGAGACCAAGAAACCGAGATAGACCGCTCGCACCCCCCTGTCGAGGGGTAGATTCAGCAAATCAAAGTATCCCGTGAGGCTGCCTCCACGCACTGGTTCAACGAGAGGGGCGATCAGCTGGGTTCGCCGGAATAGGACTGAACTTGTCTGCTCAATAGCCCACCCCAGTGAATTTAGCTTTATGCAACGCCCCGTTTCATCCCCCATGTCGACGAAAATGGATCCTTCATGCTCAGCTACTCGGAGCGCTGCCTTGACTGTGGGCGTTTCTTGACACTCACCATAGATCGTGGAGGCCATCTCTTTATATGCCTTCTCGGGCAGTGTTCGTCGATAGGTGTCTTTATAAACGGTTGAGAACCGAGGGAAGAATTCCTTCTTGCCGTCCATGGAGAAGGCCAATTTTGGTCCTGAACGCGGAACAGCGAGTACATCTCCTTCTTCAGCCAGATGGAAGTCGTACAACTGTTGGGCAAGCGCAAGGGCTTCCATAGCAACTGACTTTTGCCCAGAGGTTCTGGCATCAGACTCTCCGCCGCCGTCCAGAACTCCTCCGTACTTCTTCACCCCTCCTGCAAGCGCTGCGTTGAAGTCCGCCTCCCAAGGGAGTGTGTTGAAGGGGGGTCGGAGAAACTCGCTTCGAAGCTCATCTATAACGAGTGCGGCACCCGAATGACCCTCTGCGCCCAACCCAATAATGTGGCGCTGCAAGTCACGCATCGCATCGTGACCGAACTTCCCCCGAGGGATGCTCTTTCTGGCTTCTTTCATCAGCCCAGTTGGTTTCCCGGCTCCGATCGTGGCAAGCCACTCGTCAGTTGTCTTGGTGTACTCGACACCCTGGCTCAGGCCAGAGTAGACGTGGCAGTACCCGATAGGCGCGAAGGGGAGGTCCTCAATACTTTCGGGGATTCCAGCTTCTACCCAGCCGATGACATACCCGCCGAGACCCCGTCGATCAACTCCATGTAGCACTGTGCCATCATCCAAACGAAGGTCTTTGACAGAGTTTGCGGCAGTGCCCACAGGTGGCCTGCAGTAGGCGTGGTTGCCCCCACGAGGGGTCACAATCATGAAGTCTTCCGGGACGGAGAGTCCTGCGTCATTCAGTGAGGCCCACCCGTCTACGGGTTCGTCCTTGTCAGAGTCCATGTCGATGTCAATCACGAGAAGCCGGTCTTCGCAAGAAACGCCAACCAGGTCTTCTGGATTGTGCGTCCACCAACTGAGCACCGCAGGAAGCCACTCGGAAGCGTCCTTGAAGCCGTTGGGCGTCTTGGGTGTCTTGACGTCGTGAACGTTGCCACGTGAATCTTCGAAGACGTGGGCATAGCAAGGGAACACTTTGGCCCCCGCATGAACCCATCGAGCGGCGATACGAGCGTTTTCAGGAAGCTCTTCCCATTTGTAGTCCGGTACATCGAACCAGGCAGGCGTTATAATATTCATAGTAAGTTCCTTACTTTTCATAGGGTGTGGAATTTGATTTGAGGGTCTCCTGTTTCCGCAGGGGGCCCTCTTCTTTTTGTTTAGCTTTCTCGGGCGGTGAGCCATGCTTCATAGTCACTTCTCCTTACTCGTAGGTGCCGGCCGATCTTCACAGTGGCAGGACCAACCCCCTTGGCGTTGAAGTAGTAGACACTGCTGAGCGGAATGTTGGCTGCTTTTGCGATGTCGATGAAGCTCATCAACTCGTCTTCTGACATGTGGATCTCCTTAATTGCAGAGCTCTTTGCCTGCTCTACCAGTTTGAAACAGTTAGAAAAGTTCGATTCTTGGATTCGGCGGGCGAGTGGGCTCCGCATCGCTGTAACGGCGCAGAAAATCGTTTCCAAAAAAGTGCTTTCAAAAAATCTCGTCCGACCGACTATTGGTTGGCTGCAGCGAATACCGGTTGGAATGTGACCGGACCTTGAGTAGCTCATCTCCCCACCCCCTGTATTTCAGAGATTTCCCTCTCAGCCGAAGAAAGATACTCCTGAAGTGCCTCAGACCTTCGAGAGCTAAGCGCAGCCACCTTGCGTCCATAGATGAGTTTCGTGGTGTTAATGTCCCTGTGCCCAAGATCTTGGCTAATTGCCTCAATAGGCACACCAGCCTCAAAGCTCAGGTGCGCTGCCGTGTGCCGAAGGTCGTGGAACCGAATCTGGCGGAAATGATGTGTCTTCAGAAAATCCCGATACAGCTTCGCCATCCGATTCGGCCTAATCGGCCATTCGGACTTGTTTGCGAATACCCAGCCTTTCTCGTCAAATATTCCAGCCGTCTGAAGCCTTTCTCGCTGACCGATTAGCGCTGACTGCAGGTCGTAGGTCATCGTGACCGACCGCTCGCTACTAATGGTCTTGGGTGCCTGTTCCACCATTTGGTAGTGACGCTTCCCGTTTTCGTCATAAAGACCCACTTCGCGAAGACCGCGATTAATGGAGAGTGTCCCTTCGGTGAAACTTAGGTCGGTCCATTTGAGCCCAACGATCTCTTCTTCCCGCAGGCCAAGATGAATTCCCAGAAGTAGGGGTAGCTCGATAAATTCCCCCTTAGCTGCACTGAGGGCCTCTAACGCCTCGTCTCTTGACCATGGGCATTTTACGTTCGGGCGAGTGGGGTTCGACCTCAGAGGAATTCCCTCTGCGGGGTTGTGGCCAATTTTTCGCTCTTTCACAGCGGCTTTGAGAATGGCCCTGAGGACTTGAAGTGCGCCGTTGATTGTGGTGTCCGCATAGGGATGCTTCTCAAGCTGTCGCAGCCAAGCCGTGACGTCTTTGCTCGTGATGGCGCCCAGTTTTCGACGGCCGAATGTCGGTTGGATGTGGGCCCGAAATCGGGACTCGTAGTCAGCAGCCGTTGCTTTTCGGACTTTTCGACTGTGAACCTCTCGGATCCACCAAAGCGCAAAGTCTTCGAGGTGCTCGAGTCCGCTGGATCCCAGCGTCCCGTCCTCAACCTGTGCAGCGAGTTTCCATCGAAGCCTCTCTGCTTCACGTTTTGTATGAGCCGTCCTGCGGGTGGTCTTTTTGGACCCGTCAGGGTTATAGCCGACGATGATTTCGACTTTATAAACTTTCTGGCCGGAGGGGTTGATGTGCTCAAATACCGAGCCTGGGTTGGCGGTCATCGAACACACCCCCGCTGTGATTCAAGAGCCGCCTCGATATCGGCTCTCCGATATCGGACACAACCGACGACGTACAGGGGCCTGAGACGATGGCGTTTGAGAAACCGATAGACCGTGGACCGAGAAACCCGCAGGTAATCCTGCGCGTCTCGTATCGACATAAGCGGTTCCATGTGGGCTTCCCTTTTCGGAAACGCCCCCTTGTGGAAGCGCATACTATATAGTCCGACACGGACCCAGTCAAGGACATCCACCCTCCGGCGTGTCGCCAAAATAGTGCCACAAATGTTTTCGGTACGAACTCCTGACATTGCTCCTGACATGACAATTTCCTCACCTGACTCTTGAGTCAGCGAGGTTGCTACTTGCTAGCAATCAGGAAGATTGTGTTGGTACACCCCCCGGGACTTGAACCCGGAACCCACTGATTAAGAGTCAGTTGCTCTGCCAATTGAGCTAGAGGTGCTTGAGCCATTGAGTGTACAACACCTCGCGTAGCGGGGGCGGGGCTCGAACCCGCGACCTCACGATTATGAGCCGTGCGCTCTGACCAGCTGAGCTACCCCGCCGCAAGTGGATGACTGTCATCCGAGCCCCGAGTCAGGTTTGAACTGAC
>Ga0335398_10005862_pt1 | contig 15901 bp, 8 predicted proteins | sample BON03_FD_205742 | JGI IMG/M metagenome (GOLD analysis project Ga0335398, IMG submission 205742) | Freshwater microbial communities from Lake Bonney liftoff mats and glacier meltwater in Antarctica - BON-03 (spades assembly) (version 2) | ecosystem: Environmental > Aquatic > Freshwater > Ice >... | reverse complement strand
CCGAAAAAAAAAAAAAAAAAAATTAGATTGGGCCCATCATGCAGGCGCGCATCGACCGCTTCTCCGCCTCTGGCGAGATCCGCTTCAACCTCATGGCGCTGGCCGCCGACCCGCGGCCCCGGCTGCGCGCGGCGCTCGCCTGCGCGACGGCGCGCCGCGTCGCCGCGCTGGCCGCCGGCGCCGCGCCCGCCGACGCCGCCGGCGCCGAGGCGGAGGCCGCGGAGGCGCTGGCCGACGCGATCGAGCACGCCGGCAGCGCCGCCGAGGCCGAGGCCGTGCGCGGGCAGGCCGCCGAGGCGGCGGCGGCGGCGGCGGCGGGCGTGGTCGAGGGCAGCGGCAGCGGCAGCGGCGGCGGCGGCGGCGACGGCGGCCAAGGCGACGCGCAAGAGGCCCTCTTGCGGCGCGCCGCGGCCGCAGCGTTGAGCGAGGCGGCCGAGGCGCGCGAGGCGCTCGCGCGCGAGCGCGCGCGCCGCGAGTCGTGGCGGCGCGAGAACGTCCGGCGGAGGCACAACTACGTGCCGCTGGTGTTCCAGGTCGCCCGCCTGCTGGCGGAGCGCGGCACGCTGCGCGGCCTGCTCGTGCAGGCCGAGGGGCGGCGGCGCGAGCAGCAGCGGCAGCAGCGGGCCAAGGAGGAGGAGGAGGAAGGGGCGAGCAAGCGGCAAAAGGCGGGCTGAGGGGTGGAGGGGGCCGCTGTGTGTAAGCGCGCAGGACGATCGCCGTCCGGTGGGGGGGACGCCGGCCGGCGTGTGCGCGCTCGACACGGCGCGGACAAACGAAAACGAGCCCCCCGCCGGCGATCCAGCGCCTACAAACCGCAGCTGCGAGAGCCCGAGACAACGCACCAGACCTTGCTCTGCTTCTCGGCGTCCCGCCCGCTACCGACGACCCCACCCAAACGGACTGTACGGAACCAAACAAAAACTGAAACCAAAACAGGAGGGAAAAGACCACCATGCCGCGCGACCCCGACAGCGACAGCGACGAGGAGATGGAGGCGGGCCCTTCGAGCGCGCCCGCCGAGCAGGCCATTAAGACGCGCCGCAAGGCGCACCAGAAGCCGCAGGTGAGGGATTGGGTTTTTCGGCCTCGACTCGGGGGGGGGGGACAAAACCATCCACGAGGGAGGGGCTGGGGGGGGGCGGCAAAAAAGAGTTCCGTCCCGGACCTCTCTCTTTGCTGCAATCGCGCGACTGGGTCCCGAGGCGCGCGCGGGCATATCGGCCGACCTCGCATGGCCTCGATTGCGCATGGGGCGGGGCCTGGATCGGGCGCGGGAGGCGCGAAAAGAGCAGGGCTTCAAAGAGCAGGGGTGCAAAAAAAAACGCGGGCGACCGGCGGTTGCGGTCTCGGCGCCTGCTCCTGCCCCTGTTTGCCGCTGGAGCTGGGGAGCGGGCGGGGAGCTCGCTCTCTGTCCGTGGCCCTGGCGGCGGTGGGGTACCAACACCTGCGCGCGAACATCGGTTCCAGCGCTGGCCGATATCTCGCCCGACAAGCGGGCGCGCGCCTGCGTCTCTTTGCGACCCCGCGCGCCGCCCCCTTTTCCCCCCGCAGAGAGCAAAGGCGGCGCCAACCGACCGACCCGACCGACCGACGCGCCTCCCTCCCGCGAACCGCACAAAAAACTCACTTCGACAGGGCGCCGACCAGGTGCGCCAGGCCTTCTCCAAGCGCAAGCGCGGCCTCGTCCTCAAGGCCTACCAGCTCTTCCGCCTGACCGACGCCAAGGTCCTCGTGTTCATGGCCAACGGCAAGGGCGGCAGCTGGGCGTACGCCACGCCCGGCTTTGGCTCGTCGCTGTCGCCGGCCGTGCTGCGCGGCCTGCGCGCGCTGGCGGCGGCGGCGCCGGGCGGCGGCGGCGGCGGCGGCGCGGGCCCCCCGTCGCCGTCGCAGCAGGGGACGCCCGAAGGGGCGAGCGCGCGGTGTTACACGGACCTGATGCCGCACCCGCAGGGGTACGCGGACCACGACCCGGCCGCGGACGACCGCGCCGCGCACTGCGGCCCGGCCGGCGGCGGCGGCAACGGCGGCGGCGGCGGCGGCGGCGCGGGCGGCGAGGCCACCGCAGCTGGGGGCCCTCGCTTGGCGGCAGCGGCGCTGGCGGCCGCCGGCGCGGCGCTGACGCAGGGAGCGTGGGCGCCCATGTCCACCCAGCAGCAGGCGCAGCTGCAGGCGGCGGCGGCGCAGCAGCACTGGCAGCTTCTGCAGCAGCAGCAGCAGATGCAGCAGCAGCAGCAGGGGCAGCAGGGGGCGGCGGCGGCATCGGCCGGCGGCAGCGGGAGCGGGAGCGGAAGCGGCGGCGGCGGCGGCCACAACAGCAACCCAAACAACGCGGGATCGGCCGCAGCGGCCGCCCTTTGGCGCGCGGCAGCCGCCGTGGTGGTGACGAGTGGCGATGCGCACGCGGTGCAGGCCAACCCGCAGCAGAAGCGCAGCAGGGGAGGCGCGGCGGTGGCGCGGGGGCCGCGCGGCGGCAGCGGGCGCCAGACGCAGGCGCAGCTCAAGCAGCGGCAGAAGCAGCAGCGGCAGCAGCAGCAGCAGCAGCAGCAGGAAAATCAGCAACAGCAAAAGCAGCAGCAGCAGCAGCAGCAGCAGCAGCAGCAGCACGCGGGAAACGTCGCCGCCGCCGCCGACGCCGACGCCGCCGCCCAGCGCCACGCTTCGTCGTCCGGCGGCGGCGCCGGCGGCGCAGGCGGCGGCGCCGGCGGGCAAACGGACGACGACATCGGCGCGGCCATCGCCATCGCCGCCGCCGCCATGGGACTGACGCGCGAGACCGCCAAGAGCGTGGCGGCGGCCGCCGCCGCCGCGGCGACGCGGACGGGCATGCCGCTCGGCGCGGAGCAGCTGGCCGCCGCCATTGCGATGGCCTCCGAGAACTACCGGCGCCAGCAGCAGCATCAGCTGCAGCATGAGCAGCAGCAGCAGCATCAGCGGCAGCAGCTTGAGCAGCAGCAGCAGCATGATGCACAGCAGGCGGAGGGGCAAGCCGCGGCCACGGAGCCGCCGCCGATGGGCGCGGGCCGGCGCGAGCGCGAGTCGAACGACGACCACAACCAGCAGCAGCAGCAGCAGCAGGGGCAGCAGCAGCAGCACGGGCAGCCGCAGGCGCAGCCGCAGGCGCAGCAGGGTCGCGGGCGGCGCGCGCGCGTCCCGACCGTCCGGCACGACCAACAGCAGCATCTGCGCCAGCGAGCAGCGGCAGCCGGCGGCCCCTCGCTCGCGTCTGCGGCGGCCATCGCGGCGCTCGCGGCGGCCTCCGACGCGGCCGGGGTGCAAAAGCAGCACGAGGCGCGGGCGAGGGGCGGCGGCGGCGGCGGCGGCGGGCCCGGGGCGCCCCCGCCTTTGTCTCTGCCGCCCGAGTCACCTTCCCAGGCCCTGGAGAGCCTGAACCAGCAGCAGCAGGTGCAGCTGCAGCAGCAAATGCAGCAGCGGCAGCACCTGCAGCAGCAGCAGGGCGGCCTGCGCCCCTTCCGGCACGCGCACCAGGCGGCGGCGGCGGCGGCGGCGGCGGCGGCAGGAGAGGCAGAGGCGCAGCGGCAGCAGCAGCAGCTGCATCAGCAGCAGCAGCTGCACCAGCGCCACCACGCGGCGGCGGCGGCCCTGTCCCTCCCGGCCGCGGCGAGCCCGTCGACCAAGGCGACCGTCGCGGCCTACGCCGACCACCCGCACGCGCACAGCAGCGCCGCCGCCGCCGCCGCTGCCGCGACGGCCGCCGCCTCGACAGCCGCCGCCGCCTCGCGCGCGCTGACCGGCGGCGGCGGCAGCGACCGCAGCCCACGCGCGGACCAGCGGGGGGGGAATCTGGCGAGCAGCGGCGGCGGGGCGAGCCCGTCCGCCTTTTTGCGCATGGTCTTTAGCAACGGAGCGGCCGCCGCCGCCGTGGGGCACCACCACCACCACCTGTCGCTGTCGGGCGGCGCGGCGGTGCTGGCGGCCCTGGCCGGCGCGGGCAGCGGGGGCGGCAGCGGCGGCGCGGGCGCGTGCGGCGGCCCTAGCGCCGCCTGCGACGGCGACGGCGTGCCCGGCGGCCACGGCGTCGCTGCGACGACGCCGGGCTCCGCGACGGGCCTGCCGCACCTGCCCTCGTTCCACACGCTGCTGGAGGCCGACTTCACGAGCATCACAGGCGGCGGCGGGCCCGAGGAGGAGGTGGCGGCCGCGGCCGCCGCGGCGTGGGCGGCGGCCGGCGGCGGCGGCGCCACCCCCGGCGGCGGCGCGGCGCGCCGAGCGGCGGTCAACGGCGCTTGATCGGGTCTTTTCGCCCTTTTTTTATTCTTCGTCTCCCTCCGATTGACCACCGCCGACACAATCCTCATTTTGCCCAGGCGCGCGGGCCAGCGGGGGCGCGAGGCAGAGCGGCTCGGCGCCTCCTCTTGATCTCGCCGCCCCCATTTCCTCCCCGCCCACGCCATCCCTTTTGGAATATTCTTTTTTGCCGCAGCTGCCCCTTCCTCTCGACCAACCCCGTCCATTCTTGCGCGGACACAACAACCGGAACTAGCCTGTCCTCTGTTCCCTCGCTCTCACGCCCACACGCCTCGGTCACCTCTCGTCCTGCCTGCCCCGCTTGCCCCGCTTGCCCCGCTTGCCCGGCGGCGTCGGGGAACGGGGGGGCGAAGCGCCACACCGCCGCGCGCTCTGTCCGGCCCTTTTTGCCACAATTTGTTGTTGAACGCCAAGCTGCCCCCCTCATACCCCCTCCCTGCGCAAACCGCGTTTAAAACCGACCGAAAGTAGAAGAAACGTATTAAATTGACTACACAAAACTTAATTTTTGAAGAGTTTTCCCCGGGTGGCGAGGGGCGCCGCGTTTTTTTACCGGCGGGCGCCCGCCTTTGCGCCGCGCGGCCGCCGTCGCGACGAGGCGGACGCCCTTGTGCCGCGCGGCCGAGCGCATGACGCACGCAGCGGCGCTCAGGCAGTTTTGGCTCGCGAGCAGGAGCAGCGCGCGCTCGAGCGTCGCCGCGACCAGGTCCGCGGGCGGGGAGGGGTTGACCAGCGCCATGCCCGCGCGAGAAGAGGGGGGGCGGCCCGCGCCGTCGCCGCCGCCGCCGCCGCCGCCGCTGATCCCTCCTCCTGCTCCGGGCGACGGCCGCGGGGCGGGAGCAGAGGCGGCGGCGGCGGCCTCGAGCAGCAAGCCCAAGTCGAGCGCCAAGGGCAGCCAGTGGTCGGCCTGGACGCGCGCGAGCATCTCGCAGCTGGCCGGCAGGCGCAGCGCCGGCGGCTCCACGAACGGCGCGGCCTCGGACGGGGCCGCCAAGGCAGAGACGGGCGCCTGCTCGTCCTGCTGCTGCCCGTCCTGCTGCTGCTCGCACGGCGCCTGGCCGTGCTGGCGGCCGGCCTCGGCGGCCATTGCGTCGTCCGAGATCGACGCCGTCGGCTCCTTGACCTGCTCATCTCCCGCCAGGTGCAGCGCCGCGGGCGCCGAGAACGACGCCTGGCGCTCGTCCAGGGCCGCCGCGGCCGCCTCTGCGACGCCGAGCCCGAGCCCGCCGTCCGCCATGTCCGACGTCGAGCCCTCGGCGCACGAGGACGAGGCCGAGGAGAAGTAGGAGGTCCGCTGGAGGGGCAAGCTGCCGCCGCCCGCTGCCGAGATCGAGGCCGACAAGGTGCTGCGCCCGCCGCCCTCGCCCTCCTCGCCCTCGCCGCCGCCCCCGCTGCCGCCGCCAGCGCCCGCGGGCGCACGCGCGCGCTCGCGCTCGCGCGCGGTCGGCTCGAGCTCGCCGATCCAGCGCGCGCCCGAGGGGCCCGAGGGGCTCGCACGCGCGCCGTCCGCGGCGGGGTGGGCGCGGGCGTGGCGTCGACCGACGCGGGCGACAGCTGCTGCTGCTGCTGCTGCTGCTCCTGCTTGGGCGTCAGCTCGTCGAGCATGGCCTCGAGCAGCCGGGTCAGGTCCGCTCCTGCGTCCTCGGGCACGGCCAGCAGCGGCATGGCGCCCAGCAAGGTGCCCGCGGGCAGCGAGCGGCGGTCGGCCGCGGCGGAGGGGCGGGCGTCGTGGTCCGGCACGAGAGCCATCATCCAAAGGAGCTGCGGTGGCTCCTCGAGGATGGGCGCGAGCGACACGCGCAGCCGCGCCTGCCCGGCGGGGGAAATGGTCGCGACTTCGTCCGAAAGCACGGGGCCGCCCCGCGCGGTGACGAGGAGGCGCACGCGGCCGCCCGGCAGCCGGCACGCGGCGACGCGCAAAAACGAGGAGACAGAGCGGCCCGGGCCGATCAGGCCGCGCAGGCGGGCGGCGGCGGCCGCGAGCAGAGACGAGGCAACCGACGCAGCGCGGGTGCTACGCGCGCGCGCCGCCGACCTGCTTGCTCCGGGCGAGCGGCAAGCGCGCCGGCAGGCGGACCGCGCCGAAAACTCGGACTCGCCGCAGCGGAAGCGCGCGGCCCGCCCCGTCGCCGCCGCCTCGCGCCAGCGGCAGCAGCAGCAGCAGCAGCAGCAGCGGCACCACCACCACCACAGCCTCGCCGCGCTCGCGGGCCCCGCCGCCCCCCCGGGCGGCGGCGGCGCCGCCGCCGGGTCGTCGTCGATGGGGCCCCAGACGCGCCCGCGCCGCCGCGTCGCCGTCGCTAGCCAGGATGTTTGGCGGCTGGCCGCCGCCGCCGCCGCACCAGTGCACCCCCGCAGGGTCCCCCGGGCCCCCCTCGGCCAGTCGCGGCAGGTGGAGGGGGTGCAGCAGCTGCAGCAACGGCTTCCTGGGCAACGGCTCGAGGCGTCGCACGCCGAGCTCGCGCGCGCGGCCGGCCAGCGCGCCGCCGCCGCCGCCGCCGCCGCCGCCGCCTCTGCCTTGACGGCGCGCCAGGCGCCGCCCCAGGCCATCGACTGCGAGCAGCACCAGCAGCAGCTGCAGCTGCAGCTGCAGCAGCAGCAACAGCAGCAGCACAACCCCCACCACCACGGCGACGCGTCGCCGAGCACAGACGTCGCGGGCACCGCCCTCGGGCGCGCGGCGCTAGCCTTCCTCGGACAACGCGCGGACCGCGGCCCGATCGCTCGTCTCCTGGCGCTGCTGCGGGGCCAGGGGCTGGACTTGGAGAAGCCCCTCGCCTACTTCAGCGCGCGGGGCAAGCTCCTTGAAGGCACGGGGAAGATTCGGCAGCCCAAAAAAGACGCCGCGAGCCAGCTCGCCGACGCCATCCGCCACGCGGCCGAGCTGGGGCTGCCAACGACGAGCGCGCGCGGCGGATTCGAGTACTACGCGCCCTGGCAGATCGTCAAGGCCGGCACCGACTTGCACGCGATGCGCGCGCGGGGGGGGTGCGCCCTCTTTGCCGGCGGCGACTGCAAGGCCACCTACCAAAAAGCGAGACACGCCGCATTCGGCGCTTTGGTCTATGGGATGGAGGGCATCGACCGCGACGAGGCCGGCGGCTACGCGATCTGCCCGGGCGGCGCCCCGACGGTCCCGGTCCCGCGCGGCGGCAAGTGGTCTCTGCACGACAAAGAGACCCTGCTGGCCCAGATGAGCGTGGCGGCGGCCGACTGCGGCCCTGGCGTCCGGTGGGGGTCGGTCTACGTCGGCGCCGTGGCGGCCCTTGTTCCGGGGTTGGCGCGCTCAAACGGGGCCATTCGCGACACGATGCACGCGATGTTGAGGAAGGCCGGGAAGGCCGTCGCAGAGTCGAAGGCGGCGGCGGCGGCGGCGGCGGCGGCGGGGGCGGGGGCGGGCGCAGCGACGTCGGCAACGGCGGCGGCGGCGGCGGCGGCAGCGGCAACGATGATGGGCGCGGGCCCGGCCGGGCGGGCGGGGGCGAAGGGCGGGCGGGCTGCTGGAGGAGCGGCCGGGTCTGTCGGCGAGGAGTACTGGCTGGTGGCCTTGGTCGAGGTGGTCGAGTTGCGCCCGCTCCTTGTCCCGCCATAGAACGATTCTTTTGTTTGTTTCGTCAGCCGTCGGTTCTCCGCGCCCGCGCCCGCGCGCGCTGTCGCGCGCATTTCCTTTTAGTCGCCCGCCTCGGCCGGCGGCCTCTTTGCCCCTCGACGCCCCGTCCGGTTCGCATCCACGCCTGTCGCGAACGGTGGCCGCGAGTCTGAAAGACATGGAAAAGGCCTGGCCTCTCTTACAAGGCTTATAAAAGTTGCAACTGAAGCGGAGCGGCTGGCTTTGCCAAAGACAGAGCCCGCCTCATAGGCCAGGGTCACCTCCGTCTCCGCCCGCAGCTCCGAGCGGGTCATTGACGGGACAGGGTCCGCGCCGAGCACCGCCGACGCTGCAGACACCCACCCACCGGAGCCCGGCATGGGCACCCGCCGGTCGCTCTCGTTAAAGGCCGCCACAATTGGCCGCGCCGCCGCGTCCGCCGCCGCCGCCGCCGCTGTCCCCGCCGACGCGGCCATCCGCAAAACGGCTGCGCGATTCGACGCCCGGAGCGCCTCGTTCCGTCGGGCCTCCTGCATATTCGCCGCCGCCCGGGCCACTGCGACCGCCGCGTCAATCTCGTCGGCGTCCGCGGCGTGCATCGACCCCCCCCGGCGAGCTTTGACGGTCGGAGTAGCATCGTTGGAGCCCTTTTTGGCCTCCTGGACCCCGGCGAAATTTCGGAGCGTCGTCGTCCCTTCTTATTCCCCCCGGCTTGTTCGAGCGGAAAACATTATCGTTCTGCGTCCTCACAAACAACCAAGAGAATCCAATCCCTCTGTCCATCTCCTAAGGAAGCAGAGCTCACTCCAAAGAGAAGAAACGAAACGCCTTGTGCAAGCGACGAAACGAAACGAAAAACGACAGTCGATGCAATCGCCGCCGCGCCACCGTCGCGGTGCCACCGTCGCCGCAGCCGCAGCTGCCTTGTCCCTCTCACGCGTCGCTTCGCCCCGCCCGCGCTCCGTCTTCGCCATGGCACAGCAGCAGCCGCAGCAGCGGCCCATCCGCGCCGTCAACCTGCGCGACCTGGCGGAGGTGTCGCCGGACGGGCCCGTGAAACGCGGGCGCGTTTACCGCTGCAGCCAAATCTTCTCCGCGGGGCTGCTGCGCGAGCTGGGCATCAAAACGGTGATCGACCTGCGCGGCAGGAGCGAGGCGAGGCGGGCGGAGGCCACGCGCATGCGCCGCGCGGCGATGGGCATCGACGACGAGGAGGGGCTGCGCCCGCTGAACGCGGGACGCGAGCCGGCGGGCGCCGAGGGGGTCGACGAGGCGGACGACATGCCAACGACCGAGGAAGCCGTCGCCGAAGACGTGGCGGCCGCGGCGGTCATTACCGCCGTGCCCGTCGAGGCGAGCTTGGCGGCCAGTGCGCCGGCTGATGCGACGGGCGCCACCGCCCCTGCGCCTGCGGCCTCGGCGACGACGCTGGCGACGGCGACGATGCAGTTCGACCTCCTCCCGACCTGGCGCCTCGCGCTCGAGGCCGTCCGGCGGTTCCCGCCCTCGGTGTTCGGGCAGGCCGCCCTGCGCCTCGCCACCCTGCGCGACCCGAGCCCGGTCTTTGCCGCTGCATTTGCCAACGAGCGCCTCGTCGGATTTCGCCGCTACTATTCTGCCATTCTAGCCGGCGCCGACAGCGGCCGGGCGATCGGCGACGCGTGCCGCGCCATCGCCGGCAGGGACAAGCTGCCCGGAATCATTCACTGCTGTCACGGTAAGGATAGAACCGGTGTGGTCGCGATGCTGCTGCTGCAGCTGTGCGGCGTCGAGGACAGCGCCATCGCCGCCGACTACGCGCAGAGCGAGCGCGAGCTGCGGCGGTACCGCGAGTCGCTGCGGCGGCCGGGGCCAGGGGCGGCTGAGGACGACCAGGGGCGCGGCAGCGGGGGCCAGGCGGCGTCGCCCATCCCGCTGGCCGAAGCCATCATCGCGGCGCAGGGCGACGTGGCGCTGGCCGTGCTGGGCGACCTGCGCCGGCGCTACGGCGGCGCCGAGCGCTACCTGGAGCGGCGCGGGCGCATGAGCGGCGCAGAGATTGCGGCGCTCAAGGAGGCGCTGACGGGCGAGTGATTGAGGGGAGGCGCTGACGGGCGAGTGATCGAGGGAGGCGGAGGGGGGGGATGGGGAATGACGGCGGGCGGGTGAGGAGGAGCCTCGCCGCCGCTGCCGTCGACGACGACGAGAGAGAGAGAGAAAGAGCTCGAGAAGAAGAGAGGCCGACCGTAGGCCGCCGACGCACACGCAAAACATAGCACACGCAAAACTTGCGCGCATCGAAACACAATCGGCAACACACCAGACAGGCGACACGAATCAAAGGCCCACGTTACGACGCCGCTCGCCGTGCTGGCCGCCGCCGCGCCGCCGGCTCTTGCCGCTGCGGCAGCTGCCGCTGCTCCTGCTCCTGGTCCTGCCGCTGCTCGTGCGGCGGCTGCGGCTGCGGCTGCCGATACTGCGCTAATCGCCCGGCCCTCGGCCGCCCGAGCATCGCCGGAAGCATGAGGCGCGCGACCCCGCCAGATCCCCGCCCCCCCCGCCGCTGCCGATCCGGCTGCTGCTGCTGCTGCTGCTGCTGCTGCTGCTGCTGCTGCTGCTGCTGCTGCTGCTGCTCTCGCTCCCACCGCCGAAACTCGCGCCTCGCGCCGTCCCCCTCGGCCTCCTCAAACACAAAGCCGCGCCCGTGCCGCCCCTGCCCGCCGCCCTCCTCCCCCTCCCCCCCGCAGTCCGAGCCGCCCCCGTCCCCCTGCCCCCGCCGTCCGCGCCGCCGCCGCCGCCACCACCGCCCGGCCGCACGCCGCGCCAAGGGCCACGCCGCCAGCGCGGCCATCGCCAGCACCGGCAGCGCGCCCCGCGCGCGCTCGGCCCACGGGGAGCGCGGCCCCTCCTTCGGCGGGGACGGGTCGGGCGGGGGGGCGCCGTCGGCGGCGTAGCGCTTGGTGTAGACGGGGTAGGTGGCGGGTGTGGAAAAGGAGGCGTCGCCGTGGTCGCTGGTGCCGCCGTCGTCGTCGCTGCGGCTTGCCGACGCCCCGCGTGGCGGCAGGCAGAGGACCGCGCCGTCGGGCAGGCGCACGACCGTCATTGGCGCCGGGACCTCGCGCTCGTCCATCTGGACGACGCCATGCTGCGCGCGCCCAGCGGCGCCCTCTTGAGGCATCGCTTGTGCGCTCACTCGTCTCGTCCTTCGTCGCGGGGAATCGACACCTTTGGATTTGGCCAATCGCTCCGCGCAAGGCGCCGGCCGAGCGCTCCCTGTAGTGTGTGAGATCCGTAGATCGTTGCGCAGTGACGAAGTGTGTGCGTGTTGTCGGCAAAGAGGTGGTGCTTGCAAGGGCGCGTCTCTTTTTGTGCGTCGCGGCGCGCCCTCAAGCCCGGGTTCCGCGTCGGCGCCGGCGTTTTCCTGAGCACGGTTCTTCTCGATACAATCGCACGCGCTTGCCACGCCCCAACCACAACTTGAATACTGCTGCATCATACATCCACCAATCACCATTGCGCATTCAAATCAATCGCGAATTGGGCGAGTGGGAGGCTCCTACTGCGAGCAAGATATCCCAATGATGGGGGCGAGGTAGCACCACGCAGCCGCTGCACGCGGCAGGAGGAAGACGGGCGATGCTACGATTGCGTCACGCGTCCTGCAGGCCGGCGGCCGTGCCCGGACGACGAGCCAAGTGGCGTCCAGCAACGGCCGCGCTCGGCGACGGCAACGGCAGCGGCAACGGCGGTCGTCGCCAGCGCGCCCCGCCGACGCGCGGCCGCCCCCCGCCCAACCCGGGCCCGCCCCCCCTCATGCGCGGGCGCCGCGACCCTCCCGCGCCCCTCCTGGATTTTGGGAGCGATGCGGACGACGCCGACGCCGACGATGACGATGACGATAACGACCACGAGGATGACGACCGCCGTAAAGGCGCCTCTGCTCCCCTCACAAAAACAACGCCATCGCCGCCGCCGTCGCCGCGCGCCGAGCGCAAGGCGCGCCTCGAGGCCGCCTACGCCCGCGTGGTGCGCGACCCTTCCTTGGCGCGCGACGGCGACGTGCGCCTCTACTTCAAGAAGCGCCGCCTGCTCGCCGAGCGCTCGGCCCTCGAGGACGGCGACGGTGGGCGCAGGGGACGGGGCGGCGGCGGCGACCCGCTGCGCGGCCGCTCCTACGTCGACGACAACGACGCGCTGCCGCGGCCCGAGACGGCGGGCAAGCTGTCCGAGGCGGCGCGGGCGCAGGTGATCGGGGAGAGGGGCGAGGCGCTGGCCGAGGCGCTCGGGTGGCGCAGGGGCGACGATGGCGAGGGCTCTGGCGGCGATCACGGCGGCGCTTGGAGCGACGACAGGGGCGCGGGACGGCCCTCCCTTGATGGCGTCGGCGGCGGCGGCGGCGGCGGAAACGATGACAGCGACGGCGACCTCCCCGCCCTGTGCTCGGCCCTATTCTCGCGCCACCCGGGCCTCCTGGCCAAGCCGACGTCCGAGCTGGCGACGGCCGTGCGCGGCCACGCCCGCAGCGCGCGCCTGGTCGAGGGCGGGGCGACGGTAGCGGCGGCGGCGGCGGCGGCAGGGGCGGCGGCGGCGGCGGCGGCGGCAACGCTCCCCGCCCGCCGCGTGCTTGTGCTCGCGGCCGAGGCCCCCCGCCTGCTGCTGGCGCACCCGGACGCGGCCGAGGCGCGCGCCGGGCTGCTGGGCCGGGCGCTAGTCGCTGGAGGCAGCACGCGCGGCGGCACGGGCGAGCCGCAGCAACAACAGCAGCAGCAGCGGCTCCGCTCGCCGGCCGCCCTTGCCGCCGCGCTGATGTGGCGGCACCCGGCCGCGCTGGGGACGGCGCGCGCGCGCCCCTTGGTCGAGTGGGCCGAGGCGCTGGCGGCCGCCGTGGCGCGGGCGGGCGGCCCAGACCCCTCAAGCGATGGCGGCGCTGGCCTCTCGGCTCCTCCGCGGGCGGCGGCGGCGGGAGGCCGTTTTGCTGCTCATTTGCCCCGCGGCGGCGGCGGCGGCGTGCGCGGCGTCTTCGGCACCCCCCGCGCCGGCGTGGCAGAGGCGATGGGCGTGCTGGCCGCGGGCGTCGAGTTCCTCCGGCTGTCGCGCGTCGCGGCTGATGATCCGATTGCCGAGCAGCCCGAGGGATACGCGCGCGACGCGTGGCTGCTGAGGGCGGGGCCCGGGGCGGCCTCGGACGCGGTCGCCGCGCTCGAGGCGCGCCTGCTGCTGCCGCCGCCGCCGCTGCCGCCGCCGTCCCCCGCCGGCGCCGCGCTGCCGCTGTTTCCCCTGCTGCGCGCCGAGCCCGCGCTCTTGCTCGCTCCCCCGGATCCGCTCCGCCTGGATGCCTGGACCAGGCTCGACGGAGCATTTCGGGCGCTCGAGGCGCTGTTTTCTGTCGAGCAAGAGGAGCAAGAGCAGCGACAAGGTGGCGGGGGCGGCGGCGGCGCGGGAGCAGCGCGGGTCTCGTCCGCCGCTGCCGCCTCTGCTGCCAGGGCGGTGCTGCTGGCGCCGCGCCTGCTGCGCGCGCTCGGCGGGGACGGACAGCTTGCGGCGCTGCAAGAGGCGCTCAGCGGGATGGCGCAGACCGACTGGCTTCTTTCCGGCGGCCAGGGTGGGGACGGGACGGGACGACCGGGCGGCGGGCCGGCCGCCGCGCGGAGCGCCCTCGCGCTGGCGCTCGCGCGCCGGCACCCGCGCCTGCTGCTGGCGGCGGTCGAGGGTCGCGCCAAGGCCGGCGGCGCCGCCGCGGCCATGGACGCGCGCGCCGATCGCCTCGCGCGCGAGCTCGGCCGCGCCCTCGCCCGGCCCCCCTCGCCGCGGGCCGTGCGGCGCGCCGCGCAAAACGACCCGTCGCTGCTGGCGGCGCCGCCCGCGCTCGTGCGCCGCGCGCTGCTGCGCCTCGCGTCGGCGCTGGCGGCGCCGGGCCCCGGCGGCGCCGGCCCCGCCGCCTCGCAGCGGCTGTGGGACCTGCTCGCCGACCTGCCCCCGGCCGCGGGGGGCGGCGCGTGGGCGGCAGCCGAGCGCGGGTGGCTGCCGCTGCAGCTGCGGGCGCTGTGCGCCGCGACGCACCTGCCGGCCGAGGCCTTGCGGCGCGCCCTGCTGCTGCAGGCGCCGTACGCGACGCCGCCGCCGCCCGCTCCGCCGGCCGCCGCCTGCCCCTATGCCTCTGCCTCTCCCTCTCCCTCTCCGCCGGCCTTGGCGGCGTTGGCCGCCTCTCCCGCCGAGCTGCGCGAGGGCCACGCGCGCCTGGCGGCCGCGTGCCGGCGGCTGGCGGAGCGGCGGCGGTGGCGTGAGGACGAGGAGGAGCAGTGGCAGCAGCGAGGCGAGGGCGGGGCGCGCGGGAGCGCCGCTTTTGCCCGGCCGCCCGCGGCGGCGGCCGAGGCGCGGCTGCGCTCGGCGCTGCTGCAGGGAGCACATCCGTCGCTGGCGCTCGCCGCGCTCGCGCCTGGCTTGAACGCTGCGGCCGTCGCGGCGCTGGACGCGTGCGCACCGGACGCGGGAGACGAGGAGGCTGTGGAGGCGGTGTCGGCGGCTCTCTGTCGGGACGGGCGAGCGAAAACAGGGGCTTCGTGTGTGATCGCGATTGTCGCGGGCGGGCGGCGGACGGCCGCGGGCGGCGGTCGACGCCACATCTTGTAAAGCGCTCAGCAACAGAGTGGTCTCCACACCCCACGTCGCCCGTCCCTTCATCCTCTCTCAGTCTCTCCCTCCCTCTCTGCGACCCTGCCTCTCTCCGCGCGCGCGCTTGACGCACACACACATCCTCGATGGCCCTCCTCCAGACCCGCGCCGCGGCCGTCGGGTCGTCGCGCGCCGCCGCGTAAGTTTGTGATCGCCATGCACGTCGCACGCCCTGTCCGCTGGGCGCCTCCATCTCCGCAAGGATCGGCAAGAGGGAGCGGAGGCGATGTTGGAACAAAGCAAAAGCGCCAAAGAGTGACGGTGAATCACCGCCCTCCCCCTGCGGCCCGCTGCGGCGCGTCGCGCGTCCGCGCCCGAGAGCAATCCCATGCATGGATCTGTGCCATGTCGACCACCTCTTTCGCAGAGCTGCAGCGTCTCTCCGCGTCCCTCTTGCGCCCCATCACTGACGATCCCCTCGCCTCTCTCCCCCCTCCCTCCCCTTTTTCTCGAAACAGCGGCGTCCGCGCGCCCGCCCTCCGCCCCCGCGGCCTGGCCACCGCCGCCCGCGCCACCCGCCAGCCGACGTCGCAGCTGACTGGCATCGTCTTCCAGCCCTTCAACGAGGTGAGAGCGGGCAGCAGAGACGAAACGAAATGATTGGAGGTCGCATGCGCGCGGCGCGCGTAGGCGTCCGTCGTACCGTTTCCTCCCGTTTGTGCCGCCGCCGCTCACGAGACACGACAATCCTCTCAAAAACGCAACAACCCCACAACAGGTCAAGGCCGAGCTCGCGACCGTCGCCAACACCAACGCCGCGTCCGAGTCTCTCGCCCGCTGCAACTTCATGCCCGACCTCGAGGCCGCCATCAACGAGCAGATCAAGTGAGATCGGTCCTCTTTCTCGTTTTTCCTTCCGGGGGCTCGGGGGCGTCTCCCTCGCCGTCGAACGGCGCTCTGTTGGCGGTGCCTCCCAGAGCCGCCCCGCCCCGCACGCGCGCGCTCACCCGTCCTCCCCCGCCCCTTGTCCGTGTTCCAACGCCTTCCCTTATACCCGCAACAGCATCGAGTACACCATCTCGTGAGTATCATTGGAGGCGCCTCAAGAGAGGGGGCGGGGGCTGGGGGGGCTGCCCCCCTTAGCCGCCGTCGCGTTCCGTGGCCGCCGCATCGCAACCCCCCTCCCCCCTCTCCGCCCCCTCGCCCCCGACTCTCTCTTTCTCCGCGCGCGCGCGCGCTCACACCTCTTCTCTCCCCTCCCCCCGCCCCTCTAAACTCCCTAAACCCCAAACCTCGAACTAACAAACAATCCCCCCCAAAACGACGACCCGACGCACACCAACAACCACCCCCAAACCCCAACCCCCCCCCCCCCCCCCCCCCCCCCCCCACCCCACACCACACACCCACCCCCCCCACCCCCCCCCCCCCCCCCTCACCCCCTCCACCGCGCCC
>Ga0335398_10005857_pt1 | contig 15913 bp, 9 predicted proteins | sample BON03_FD_205742 | JGI IMG/M metagenome (GOLD analysis project Ga0335398, IMG submission 205742) | Freshwater microbial communities from Lake Bonney liftoff mats and glacier meltwater in Antarctica - BON-03 (spades assembly) (version 2) | ecosystem: Environmental > Aquatic > Freshwater > Ice >... | reverse complement strand
CTGTCCAAGCTCGGCTTCCGCTTCGGAACCAATGGCCCGCACGCGGCCCGAACCATGATGCTGGACGACTTGCGGGTGCTCTTCGCACATCTACCGGCAGACGCCACTCGCGCCGACTATGTCACCGAGGTGGTTTCTAACAATATCCTGGGCAAGCCCACCAAAAAAGCGCGTGAGCTGGCCCATCGCCATCTTGCGACGCTGTACGCGCTGGACACCCAATCAGCCCTGTTTCGCGCCATGCGCCGCCTTTGGACTTCTGACGAGGCGGCCCAACCAGTCCTGGCCCTGACCGCCGCTCTCGCCCGCGACCCGCTGCTGCGTGGCACACAGGCTTTCATGCTGCAAAAGCAGCCCGGCACCAGCGTTGCGCGGGAAGAATTGGAAAAGCTGCTCGGCAGCACCCATCAGGACCGGTTCAGCGCTGCGTCATTGAAATCGTTTTCACAAAACGTCAACGGCAGCTGGACGGCAGCCGGTTTTCTGGCGGGCCACTCGCGCAAGACCCGGGTCATGCCCGTTATCACCCCCGCCAACGTGGCGTTTTGCCTGTTTCTGGGCTACTTGGAAGGCCTGTCCGGTCAGCGCCTGTTTACATCCAAATGGATGAATCTGCTCGGTGGCTCACTCGGTGAGCTGGAAACCATGACAAACTCGGCCTCACACCGTGGCTTGTTGGTGTTCATGAACTCCGGGGGCGTCAAAGAACTTCGCTTCCCCGGCTATCTCACCGCCCAAGAAGAACAATGGCGGCAGGAAGTAATCAATGTCGTCTAAGGTTGCCAAACTCATCTCCACCTACCGCCAGCACCTGACCGTGCCTTGGCAAATGGGCCTTGCCGCCATCCAGCGCGTCATTTTTGCGGTCTACGACAAGACGGACGAGCTCCGATTGCGTGCCAACGTAGAAGAATTCGCCCTGGCCACCAAGGAGGCCGGCAAAGAGTGGCTGCTGATTGATGTGACCAACGCCTTCCCCCAGTGGATGGCCGCGCAAGAGTACCGCGATGCGTATTTCGAGAACCCGGAAGACCTGGCAGGCTATCAATCCGGTGAACTGACGGAGTTTGTGGCCTCATTGACCGAGCAGCTCAAGACCCGCATTGCAGCGGAGGCTGGTCCAGATACCGTCGTGGCGCTGATGGGCGTGGGCAGCCTGTTTGGCCTGGCCCGTGTGTCGGCTGTGGTAGAAGGCATCAAGGATGGCGTAGCCGGTCGCTTGTTGGTCTTCTTCCCCGGTGAGTACCATCCGGAGAATCACACCTACCGCTTGCTCGATGCGCGCGATGGCTGGAATTACCTCGCCGTACCGCTTCTGGCTACCGAATAGAAACACACAAAACCAAAACGAGGGACGCACCATGTTGAATCGGGAAATTTACAGCAAACCGCCAAAAGAAAATCCCCTCGTCAACAACGGCGTGGTTGAGGTGTCCGAGGACTATTCCGAAGCAGCACAGCGCGTTTTGCGCTACGAACTGGAGACCTTCGTTTGCGACGGTCAGTATGAAAAAGGGCTGGAGACCATCCTGGACAAGTTCCTGCTCAACCTCGGTCAGCGCACAGAGCAACCCGGCGTCTGGATTTCCGGCTTCTACGGCAGCGGTAAGTCGCACCTGGCCAAGATGTTGCGTACCCTGTGGACCGACTTCAAGTTTGCCGATGGCGCCGCCGCTCGCGGTATCGCCAAGTTGCCATCCGGTGTCACAGACGCATTGAAAGAGCTCACCAATCAAGGCAAGCGCCATGGGGGTGTTCACGCCGCTGCGGGCAAGCTGGGCGCGGGTGCTGGTGACAACGTGCGCCTGGCCCTAATGGGCATCGTGTTCAAGTCCAAGAACCTGCCCGAGCAGTACAACCAGGCGCAGTTCGTCATGTGGCTCAAGCGTGAGGGCCTGTTTGATGCCGTTAATGCCGAGCTCAGGTCCATCGGTCGCTCGGTGGCCCAAGAGTTGCCACACATGTACGTATCCAGCCACCTGGCAAAAGCGTTACTGAAGGCGCGTCCTGGTTTTGCCAACACGGATGCAGATGCCCGCCACCTCATCAAAGCCCAGTTTCCCCAAGTTGCCGACATCACCAACGAGCAGATGATTTCCGCCATCACCGAGGCATTGACTGTCGATGGCAAGTTCCCATTGACACTGGTCGTTCTTGATGAGGTGCAGCAATACATCGGTAGTGATTCCGATAAAACCTATAAAGTGCAAGAAATCACGGAAAGCCTGTGCAAGCACTTCCGTGGCGAGTTGCTTTTTGTGGGTACCGGCCAGTCGGCGTTGACCGGCGACCGCAGCCTTCAGAAAATCAAGGGCCGCTTCCCTGTGGAAGTGATGCTGGGCGATTGGGATGTTGAAAACGTCACCCGCCAAATCATCCTGGCCAAGAAACCATCGGTGCAAGCCGAGGTGGAAAAGGTCTGGCGCAGCAACCTGGGCGAAATCTCCCGCCACTTGCGCGGCACCAAGCTGGAGCACGTCACCGAAGACGAAAACTTCATGACTGCCGATTACCCCATCCTTCCGGTGCGCCGTCGCTTCTGGGAGCGCGTGCTGCGCACCATCGACACCACCGGCACCGTCTCACAACTCCGCAGCCAATTGCGCGTGGTGCATGAGGCCGTGCTGACCACCGCCGATGCGCCCTTGGGCCATGTCGTGTCGGGTGATTTCCTGTACGACCAGATTGCCGCCAGCCTGGTCTCCACCGCGCAGTTGCCCAAAGAGGTCTATGAAAACGTCGCCCGCTTTGCCGCAGGCGTTGGTACGGCACCCCTGAAGGCCCAGGTCCTCAAGCTCATCTACCTCATCAACAAGCTGCCTGCTGAAGCGGCGCTGGATATTGGTTTGAAGGCCACCGATGACGTGCTGGCAGATTTGTTGGTCACCGATTTGGCTGCTGGTTCCAGTGAGTTGCGCAAGCAATTGCCCGCCCTGCTGCACGAGTTGCAAAACACCGACCGCCTCATCATGTCCCTGGCCGGTAGCGGCGGCACTGAATACCGCCTGCAAACGCGTGAGTCCAGCGCCTGGTATGACGAATTTCGCGCGCAAGAGGCCGAACTCAAAGGCTCGCCCCAGCGCGTGGAGCAGCAACGTGTCGACCTGTTCAAGGCCCGCTTTGCTGACACCCTCAAAAAAGTGCGGGTCGTGCAAGGCAAGGACAACGTCGAACGTAAGCTGGCCGTCACCTATGACGAAACCCTGCCCAAAGACAATGACAAGAATCTGTACCTGTGGATTCAGGACGGCTGGCAAAGCGACGAAAAGTCGGTGATTGCCGAAGCCCGCTCCAAGAGCGCAGAGAACCCCACCCTGTTCGCCTTCCTGCCGGCACAGTACAAGACCGACATCGGCAACGCCATCGTCGCCCTTGAAGCCGCTCGCTCCACGCTGCGCAAAAAGGGCATGCCAGCCACGGAAGAAGGCCGGGATGCCCAGCGCTCCATGGAAAGCCGGGAGCGCAATGCCGAGAAAGAACTCAAAGACCTGCTCGACAAGCTGTTTGCCGCTGTCCGCGTGTTCCAAGCTGGTGGCCAAGAGTTCACCGAAGGCAATGACCTGGCAGACCGGCTGAACCGCGCCGGCAAGCATTCCGCTGTTCGCTTATTTCACCAATTTGACGTGGCGGACAGTGACAAGTGGGACAAGGTGCTGGACGAAGCCCGCAAGGGCAGTCTTGAAGCCCTCAAGGCCGTGGGTCACAACCAGGAGGCCGACAAATACCCCGTTTGCCAGAAGCTCCTGGCCTACATTGGCCCCGGTAAAAAGGGCGCTGAGATTCGCGACAACTTTGAAGGCCCACCGTTCGGCTGGCCGCGCGATGCCATTGATGGCGCCCTGTTTGCACTGCTGGCTGCCGGCCATATTCGCGCAATGGACGCTGCCAGCAAAGCGGTCGATGCCAAATCGCTGGACCGCAACAAGCTCACGCAGGCCAGCTTCCGCCAAGAGTCCATCACCATCTCGCCACCCCAGTTCATCAAGATTCGCCAGTTGTTCAGTGCGGTCGGCGTGCCTTGCCAGCCCAAAGATGAGCTGGCGAAAGCCCCACTGCTCATTGCCAAGTTGCGGGATTTGGCCAGCAAAGCGGGTGGTCTGGCACCGGCTCCCGAGTTGCCAAAGCTCACCGCCATTGATGCCCTGGAAGCACAGAGTGGCAACGCCCAGTTGCTGGAGCTCTTCAACCGTGTTGACGAACTGACCACGCTGGCGAAACAGTGGACCAAGACTGCGGACGACATCAAGAAGCGCCATCCAGTCTGGTCAGAACTCGTCAGCTTGTTAGAGCATGCGAAAGAGCTCGGCCCCTACGCCGGGCTCAAGATGGACGCCGATGCCGTGCGCGCCAACCGCACCCTATTGGCCGACCCCGACCCGGTTCGCCCGCTGCTGGACCGCACGTCCGACGTATTGCGCCTGGCGCTCAACAACAAGCTACAGGGTTTTCAGAGCGCCTTTGCGCATCAGCAAACCCAGCTCACGACCGATTCCGATTGGGCCAAGCTCAGCACCGCGCAAAGCGGCGAGCTCACTGCTGCACACCACTTGGAGCCGTTAAAGGCACCAGACCTGTCAACGCCGGCGCAACTGCAAGATGCGCTGGACGACTGCACCTTGCAACACTGGACCGCAAAGACCCAGGCCCTGTCCAGCAAGTTCGAGTCAGCCCGACATGCAGCTGTATACCTGCTAAAACCCAACGTGGTTTATGTGCCATTGCCCAAGCGCACCTTGAACAATGAACCTGAGCTCAAAGTCTGGCTTGCCGAGGTCGAGCAACTACTGGCGGAGCAACTCAAGAAAGGGCCGGTGGCGCTGTAGCCCATTTTGCATTTCTTGTATACCCTGTATATACTTAAGCTTTTAGGAGGACATCACCATGCTGACCCGTGTTTTCAAAAGTGGTAATTCGCTGGCCATGCGCATCCCCAAGGAATTGGATTTTGTCGATGCCGCACAAGACGTAGAAGTCGAGCGCGTGGGCAACACCCTGGTGGTGCGCCCCGTGGTACAGCAAACCTTGTCCGACTTGGGCGAGATTTTTGCGTCCTTCCCCAAAAGCTTTATGGCCGATGGGCGGGAGTTTCATGAAGAGCACGAACGCGACTGGAGCGCTGGCCTATCAACGCCCAAGCAAGGCTGAGCCATGCGCTACATGCTCGACACCAACATCTGCATTTACTTACTCAACGCCCATCCCCCGCAGGTGATTGAACGCTTTGAGAAGACACAGCTTGGTCAAATCGTCGTGTCGGTAGTGACCTATGCCGAACTTCGGCACGGCATTGAACGTACGCCAGTGGTGGACCGATCCGCCGCGACACACGCGCTGCAACGCCTGGTTGAGCGCGTGCCCGTGCTGCATTTTGATGAGCGTGCCGCCGAAGCATTTGGCGTTTTGGCCGCAGCTGTGCGCGAGCGCAATCGCGACACCATGGACCGCCTGATAGCCGCCCATGCCGTCAGCGTCGGCATCACCCTGGTCACCAACAACGAAGCCGATTTCAAAGACTACCCCGGCTTGGTGGTTGAAAACTGGGCGCAGCCACATTGAAGAAGTTTGGTAGCACCGTGAACCACCCCCTGCCCAAACCCCTGCGCACGCAGCTAGAAAACACCGTCAAAGCCGCGCGCGACGTGGCCGAATCAGCAGCCCGCGCCGCTCTGGCGCAACTGGCGGTGGCCGAAGACAAGGTGCCGGATTACTTGAGCGAACCGCAGCGGGTTTTAAGACGGAAACTCCGCGCTCACGCCCGTGCCTTGAGCGCAAGCAGCTACCAAAACAATAGCGTAGAGACCCGCCACCTGGTGTGGGAAGTGGCCTATGAGCACTGGCACCGCATGTTGTTTGCCCGCTTTCTGGCCGAAAACCACCTGCTGCTGTGGGAACCCGGTGCGCCGGTCACGCTGGCCGAGTGCGACGAACTGGTGCAAGACGCAACGACCAGCCTGGGTGCCAAAAGCGGCTGGGAGCTGGCGGGCAAGCTGGCGGCGCGTATGTTGCCGCAAGTCTTCAAGCCCAACAACCCGGTGTTTGAATTGGTGTTTGCCCCCGAACACCAGCGCGCGCTCGAAAAGCTGCTGGCTGGGCTAGCGGTGGACGTGTTCACCGCCAGCGACAGCCTGGGCTGGGTGTACCAGTTTTGGCAGGCCAAGCGCAAGGACGAGGTGAATGCCTCCGAGGTCAAGATTGGTGCCGACGAGTTGCCCGCCGTCACCCAGCTTTTCACCGAGCCCTACATGGTGGACTTTTTGCTGCACAACTCGCTGGGCGCGTGGTGGGCCACTCGCCACCCCGGCCAGCCATGCCCGGTGCCTCTGACGTATTTGCGCACGCTGGACGATGGTACCCCCGCCGCTGGCAATTTTGAAGGCTGGCCGGACAGCCTGAAAGACTTCAAGCTGCTCGACCCCTGCTGCGGCTCAGGCCACTTCCTGGTTGCTGCCTTCTTGTTGCTGGTGCCCATGCGCATGGCCTCCGAAGGCTTGTCCGCCATGGACGCGGTCGATGCCGTGCTGGCAGACAACCTGCACGGCCTGGAGCTGGACGCGCGCTGTGTCGAAATTGCAGTGTTCGCGTTGGCCTTGGCGGCTTGGCGCTTTCCCGATGAAAACGGCAACCCGCTGGGCGTGCGCGCCGATATGCCCGCGCCGAATATTGCCTGTTGCGGCCTGAAGGTGGCGGCCAGCGCGGACGAGTGGGAAGCGCTGGTGCCAGATTCGCTATCAAATAAAGAGCTGCTCGTGCAGGAACTACGGGGGCTACACGGTGTTTTCTCTCAAGCCCCGCTGCTGGGCAGTCTGCTGGACCCGGTGCGCAGCCTGGGCGGCGGTAGCTTGGGCTTGTTCAATTTTGACGCGCTCAAAACGCTGCTGGAGCGCGCACTGGCCACCGAGGCCCCGGCCACGCAGTGGCGCACCGGCAGCGAAGCTGACGATGCCAGCTGGGACTTGGCCCTGACGGCCCGTGGCCTGCTAGATGCCGCGCAGTTGCTGCAGGGGCGTTACCACCTGGTCATTACCAACGTGCCTTACCTGTCGCGCGGCAAGCAGTTGGATGCGCTGAAAGACTACTGCGCAGCGCACTACCCCGAAGCCAAGAACGACCTGGCTAACGTGTTTTTGGAGCGCTGCCTGGAATTGGCGCACGACCGGGGCCAGGGCGTGGTTCAAATCGTCATGCCGCAGAACTGGCTGTTTTTGACCAGCTACAAAAAGCAGCGTGAAAGCCTGCTTAAAAATGTGAGTTGGAACCTGTTGGCACGCTTGGGTCCGGGCGCTTTTGAGACCATCAGCGGCGAGGTGGTGCAGGCCGTCTTGCTGACCCAGACCCGTGCCCCTGCGGGCGAGGGGTTTCAACTGCGCGGGGTGGATGCCAGTGCGCCGAAGTCGGCTCTGGAGAAAGCGGAATTGCTGCGGGGTGGCGCGGAAGTGGTGAGCGTGAACCAGCAGGGGCAGTTGGCGAATCCTGATGCGCGAGTGTCGTTGACAGCATCAGAAATCGGCGAGCTTCTGTCTACTTATGCAGAATACAACAAAGGAATTTGCACTGGGGATGATGCACAGTTTCGCCGTCAGTTTTGGGAGCTGCCAACGTGGAGCGAGAAATGGGTCGGCATGCAAGGCTCCGTCGATGAGGACTCAGAGTGCGGGGGGGCAGATGGACTGCTGCTGTGGGAGAGTGGTCAGGGCAGACTGCATGGGTATGTCTCGGAGCGCCTCGGTGGTTCCACCGGTGCATGGCTAAGAGGGCAATCTGCGTGGGGTAAAGTTGGAGTGACGATACGCTGCATGGGCCAATTGCCTGCTTCACTTTACCGTGGTGCAGCTTTTGACTCAAACGTCGTAACAATCACGGCGCGCGACGACCGGAACCTGCCCGCCATCTGGTCTTTCATGACGAGTCCTCAATACAAGGAGGCAGTTCGGAAGTTGAATCAGAAATTAAATGTAGGTGACGATACTTTTATCAAAGTTGTGTACGACCACCGGCATTGGCAACAAGTCGCCGCCGAGCGCTACCCCAACGGCCTACCCCAACCCTATTCCGACGACCCTACCCAGTGGCTGTTCCACGGCCACCCGCAGCCCGCCACCGACCCGCTGCAAGTCGCAGTGGCCCGCTTGGTCGGCTACCGCTGGCCAGCAGAGCAACAAACCACGCCCACGGCCCCCAATACCTCTGCAAAGGGTGAATTTCAAGCCAAATCGGCCTCTAGCCCTTTAGAAAAGTGCGCTAGCAGCTATCAAATTGATAATATCGACCCACCTGCACCAGCGCCTGAAAAGGCCGCTATGGCGCTGTCCGACGCAGCCCACGCCTGGATAGCCCGCTGCACTGCGCTTAGCGAACACACCGACGACGACGGCATCGTCTGTCTGCCCCCGGTGCGCGGCGAAAAGCCGGCATCGGAGCGCCTGCTGTCCCTGCTAATAGCCGCTTGGGAAACCACTGAGCCCGGTAGCTGGAAACCCGGCACGCTCGACAAACTGCTGAGTGACGCGGGCTGCGCCGGCAAGGGCCTGGACGTGTGGCTGCGCGACCACTTTTTTGAACAACACGCCAAACGCTTTCAGCACCGCCCCTTCATCTGGCATGTGTGGGACGGCCTGAAAGACGGCTTTGCCGCACTGGTCAACTACCACCGGCTCGACGCCAAAAACCTGGAGCGCCTCATCCACACCTACCTGGGCGACTGGATTCGCAACCAGGAGGCCGGTGTAGCCAACGGCACCGACGGCGCCCCGCTGCGCCTGTCCGCCGCGCTGGCCCTGAAGAAAAAGCTAGCAGCCATCCAACTCGGTGAATTTGACGGCAAGGTCGGCCACGACATCTTCGTGCGCTGGAAGCCGCTGGCCGAGCAACCCCTCGGCTGGAACCCCGACCTGAACGACGGCGTGCGCATGAACATCCGCCCCTTCATGACCGCCGAAGTGCTGCGCCACAACAAAAAGCCCAAGCTCAACATCACCTGGGACAAAGACCGTGGTAAAGACGTAGCATCCGCGCCGTGGTTCAAGGTGTTCAACGGCGACCGAATCAATGACTATCATTTGACGCTGGCTGAGAAAATGACGGTTAGAAACAACAAGGAAATGATATGAACCTAAATGCTTCAATTGTTGACCAACGGCTGGAAGGTGTCCAAGACGAGATTCGTGAATGGGCTGGGGCCGACTTGAATGTGACAGACCCAGTGCGACTCAAGTCATTGGCATTCGTTTATCTGTGTGTAAAAACCATGCTGGACCTGGACGCGCAAGAGGCGTTTGATGGTGTAACCGACGGCGGTGGCGATTTTGGTGTCGATGCCATGCACGTCACCGAGGAGGTTGATGGTGAATTTATCGTGACGCTGTTTCAGGTCAAGTACAAAGCCAAACTAGACGCAGACTCAAATTTTGAAGAGAAAGGCATCCTTGCCCTGGTTAACGCCATTCGCCACATCTTCGACCCGTCCGCCGAGCTCGGTGCCATCAATGAGCGGTTGCGGGTGAAGGTCGAGGCGGCGCGCTCGATGGTGCGCGACGGCATGATTCCGCGAGTGCGTGCCATAGCTTGCAACAACGGGCTGAAGTGGAATGACCAGGCCCAGACGGCGATTGACCGGGCCAATTTTGGCGACCAGGTGAGCTGGGAGTACGTTAACCACGATGTGCTGATGGGGCTGCTGCAGCGGCCCCGGCAGGTGGATGACATCTTGCGGTTTGTTGGCAAGGCCAACGTGGAAGACATGAATTTCAGCCGTGTGTGTGTTGGCCGCATGCCGGTTACAGAAGTTGCTGCGCTGATGAAGGCGCACACCGACCGCATGCTGGAGCGCAACATCCGGCGTTACCTGGGCCTGCACGGCAACCGGGTCAATGAGGGGATTCGCGCCACGCTGATGTCGGCCAATCCAGATAATTTTTATTTCTTCAACAATGGCTTGACCATCATTTGCGACCATTTCAAGTACAACGCCTTGCAAGGTGGAAACTTTCAGGTGCAGGCCGAGAATTTGCAAATCGTCAACGGTGCGCAGACCTGCATGACGATTGCCAAAACATTGGAAGAAATGGCGGCACGGGGCGATTTGCCGCCAGCCGATGCCAGCGTGTTGGTGCGTTTGTACGAGTTGCCGAAAGACAATGAAGACATCGTTTTGCAGATCACCCACGCGACCAACAGCCAAAACCCGGTCGATTTGAAGGACTTGCGCTCCAACGACGAGGTGCAGCGGCAGTTGGAGGACAGCATGCAGCCTCTGGGGTTCAGTTACCGCCGCAAGCGCATGGATAGCGCAACAAAATCTAGCGACATTACCGCCGGCTCAGCGGCTGAGGCCATTTTGTCGGTCTGGCGCGCCGCACCGCATCAGGCCAAGTTCCTGACCCGTGAACACTTCGGCAAGCTCTACGCCACCGTTTTTCCGGCTAGCATCAACGGCGCGCAAGTGGTCTTGGCGGTGTTGCTGTACCGTATTGCCGAGAACCACCGGCGCCGCCCGGTGCAAGATGACCCTTTGCTGGTGCGTTACGCCTCGTGTTTTATTGCGATGCGCATGGGGCAAAGACTGCTCAAAGATATGGCACTGAGGTTAGAGAGCCTTGACCATCGAAATTTTTTGCAAGCAAAACAGTTGGTGACTGAGCAGGGCGAGGCGTATTTCAAATCTTCCGTGGCAGATGTTGAATCCGGTTTGCGAGCGCTGTATGGCGGAGAAAAGATTTCGGTGCAGCAACTCTCCGCCACGTTTCGCCGGGGGGATTTGATTAAGCTCTTGCAGACGTTGGATGTCTAAGGTGGTATGAACCTCATCACCTACCTGGTCGAGTCCCTTCGCGCCTCGGCAAAGGTCAACCGCACGCTGATGGTGATGCCCGCCGCCATTTTGTGGACCGATGCGGAGGGCAACTGGGAAAGTGCTATTCCCCGACTGAAGAAGCTCATGCCCGAACTATTCACGCTGGGGGAGTACCTGCCTGACGACCGACAAGGCCCCAGCATCTGGCTCAAATGTGCTGTGGCCAGAGTGCTGGACACGGGGCTGCCAGCGGGTGTGGTGCCAGTTATTTATTTGCCGGGGGTTTCCCGCGCTGACCTGCGCGCTATTGAGGACTGCCCCCGCGACTTGCAGCCGCTGGCCGAGTTGCAGTTCCGGGGCGCATTCTGGAGCCAAGCCAACGCCAAGGATTGGACCGTCAATGCCTTGCTGACTGCCAAGAGTGGCGGCTTGGGCGGCGATGTCGCCCAGGACAATGCAACCCAAGAGGCCCTGAAGCGAGCGCTCGTCGGAGGCGTATTGCTGGAGCATTCGCTAGAAGATTTGAAAACGCGCTCCATCAACGCAGCATGGCTGGATTTACTGATGGCCCCGAACCCAACTCGCGACATCCTGGTCTGGCTCAATGACCCAGATGCAGCACAGGCACAGTGGGCCGGTGGACGGTGGGACATTTTTTGCAGCCGCTGTAGCAAAGACTTTGGCTTTGACCCCGCCACCGATGGCGAGCTGACTGCGGCGGAGAAGCTTGCAGGACGACAAGCCGCTTGGTCAGCCGTGTGGGAGCTTTACCAAGAGTCCTTCAGCAGCTTCCCCAAGGTCGTCGAACTGCTGGCCAAGTTGCAGCCGCCCAAGCCCAAAGGTTTGTTCGACGATGTTGAAGACCTGGCTGGCTACCCCAGAGCGAATGATGATGGTGAAGCGGCCCTGCGCTACAAGTTGCATGCCTGTGGTGCGATGGCACCTGCGCAGGCCCGAGCAGCCATTCTGGACGCCGAGACGGAGCACGCTGGTCGCAGAGACTGGCTTTGGGCTCGCATGGCGCAAGCCCCTTTGGCGCAAGCATTGCAGCATTTAGCCCAGTTGGCGACGGCAGCGGAGCAGATTCCAGCCGGTAGCACGGTCGAAAAAATGGCGGCCCAGTACATTGAATCAGGCTGGTTGGTGGACGCCGCTGCCATCCGAGCCCTGTCGGCCATTCAGACCAAAGCAGACGTGGACGCTGTGGGTGCTGCGGTACGGGCGGTGTATCTGCCCTGGTTGGAAGACACGGCGAACCGGTTTCAGGAGTTGGTCAAGGCGCAGGGAGGACTCAACGCCAGCACGCCAAAGGCACCAATGGATACAGACGGTGTCTGCACGGTCTTTGTCGATGGCCTGCGATACGACGTGGCGATGCTGCTCAAAGAGCGACTGACGGCCATCGGGCAAACCACTGTGACCTCGGCCTGGACCAGCATTCCGTCCGTCACGGCATCCGGCAAGGCTTGGGCATCACCAGTGGCCCATGCGGTGGCTGGAAAATCAGACGACCAAGACTTTCAGCCCAGCGTGGCCGCCGACGGCAAGCCCCTATCAACCTACAACCTGCGCAAGCTGCTGGAAGACCACGGCTGGCAGGTGCTGAGCAAGCATGAAACGGGTGATGCCAATGGCCGGGCCTGGGTAGAGTGTGGCGACCTGGACCACTATGGTCATGAACATGGCCTGCGTTTGGCGCGCGACCTCGATGGCCAACTGCGCCAAATCGTCGAGCGCCTGGCGGAACTGAAAGATGCGGGCTGGAGCAAGTTCCGCATCGTGACAGACCACGGCTGGTTGCTGATGCCCGGTGGCCTGCCCAAGACAGAATTGTTGAAGTCAGAAGCGCAAACCCGCTGGGGACGCTGTGCCGTACTCAAAGATACGGCCCACGGCACACCACTGACCTTCAACTGGGACTGGTGTGCCGATGTGCAGATTGCCATGGCGCCAGGTATTTCCAGCTTCATTGCCGGCGCGGAATACGCGCATGGTGGACTGACCTTGCAAGAGTGCTTGGTCCCGGTGATTGAAGTTCTCGCGGCTCAAAGCGAAAAGTCATTCTTGAAGGTGGACATCACCAAGGTGAGCTGGACCGGTCTGCGTTGCAAAGTCGAAGTGTTTCCGGCGTTGAACGGATTGCGGGTGGATATTCGCACCAAAGCCGCGTTGGCGGATTCCAGTCTGGTAGCCAAGGTCAGGGCTGTCGAAGATGGCAAAGCATCGGTGGCGGTTGAAGACGACGCTCACCAAGGTTCGGCGGCTTTTGTGGTCGTGTTGGACGCAGCCGGGGCAGTGGTGCAAAAAGCACCCACGACCATCGGCGAATAACTAAAGGGGAGACTCATGGATTTGGATGACCTCGACAAAAAAGCCACTGCCGCCTTTGAAGGCTACGTCGTTCGCAAGGACCTGGTGCGCACCTTTAGCCGCCAGTTTCCGGTGCCGACCTACGTGGTCGAGTTCTTGCTCGGACGGTATTGCGCGACCACCGACGAGACTGAAATTCAAGAGGGCATTGAAATCGTGCAACGGCAACTCAGCTCTCGCACCGTCAAGGCCGGCGAGGAAGAGTTGTTCAAGGCCCGCGCCCGGGAATCCGGTTCCGTCAAAATAATTGACATCGTCACTGCCAGGCTTGATGCCAAGACCGATTCTTATGTCGCCTCGCTGCCGAGCTTGCGCCTGAATGATGTGCGCATCTCGCCAGAAATGGTGAAAGAGAACGAACGGATGCTGACCGGTGGCTTCTACGCCGAGGTCACGCTTGGCTATGACTCGTCCATCGCTCAAGAAAAAGGTGGTCGGGCGTTCGGCTTGGATGCATTGCGGGCCATTCAACTTTCCAAGCGCGAGGTGTTGGACGTGCTGGCCAAAGGCCGCGCCGAGTTTTCTACGACAGAGTGGAGAAACTTACTGCTGCGAAGCGTCGGGTTCGAGCCTGCTGGCTTGAGCGAGCGTGCGAAAGACTCCCTGTTTTTACGCATGGTGCCATTTGTCGAACGCAATTACAACTTGGTCGAGCTGGGACCACGCGGCACCGGCAAGTCGCACCTGTTCCAGCAGGTCTCACCCTACGCCCATCTGATTTCCGGCGGCAAGGCTACCGTGGCCCGTATGTTTGTGAACAACGCGAACGGTCAGCGCGGCTTGGTCTGCCAATACGACGTTGTCTGTTTTGATGAGGTATCGGGCGTGTCCTTTGACCAGAAGGACGGCGTGAACATCATGAAGGGCTACATGGAGAGCGGCGAGTTCTCGCGTGGCAAAGAGAGCATCCGGGCCGATGGCTCCATTGTGCTGGTGGGCAACTTTGATGTTGATGTGGAACACCAGCAGCGGGTCGGCCACCTGTTTGGGCCGTTGCCGCCAGAGATGCGCAACGACACGGCCTTCATGGACCGCATTCACGCGTTCCTGCCAGGCTGGGAAGTGCCGAAGATGAACCCAACGCTGTTCACGGACCATTTCGGCCTGGTCAGCGACTTTCTGTCGGAGTGTTTCACGCGGCTGCGGGAAGAAAGCCGGGTTTCCGCCCTACAGGGCAGAGTGTTCTGGGGCGGTGCGTTGTCCGGCCGCGACCTGAACGCCGTCAATAAGACGGTCAGTGGCCTGCTGAAGCTGATGTACCCCGATGCCAAAGCCCAAGTCAGCGACGATGACTTGGAGTGGGCGGTGCGCCTGGCGCTTGAGGTGCGGCGCCGAGTAAAGGAGCAGCAGAAGCGAATTGGCGCAGCCGAGTTTCGCAACACCCATTTCAGCTACACGATGGGGACCGAGGGCATCGAAAAGTTCGTGTCCACGCCAGAGCTGCAAAGCCAAGGCGGTATCGGCGACGAGCCGCTGGAATGCGGACAAATCTGGACGCTCAGTCCGGGCGGTCAGGATGAACACCCTGGGCTGTACCGATTGGAAGTGACAGAAGGCCCTGGCAGCGGCGTGCGCGTTTTGAACAATCCGGTGCCAGCCGCATTTCGGGAGTCCATCCGCTACGCCGAACAAAATCTCTACGCCAGGGCCGTGCAGCTTGTCGGTGACCGCGACCCGCGCGCCCATGAGTTCTCGGTGCAACTGAGAGCCTTTGATTCCGCCAAGTCAGGAGCCAAGATTGGGGTGGCCGCATTGATTGCACTTGCTGGCGCGCTGCTGAAGAAGTCGGTGCGTGGTGGTCTGGTTGTAGTTGGCGAAATAACGCTCGGCGGCACCATCGAGCCGGTGCATAACGCCGTCGCGCTTGCTGAGCAGGCGGTGGAGAAAGGCGCCAAGTCGTTGCTGCTGCCAGTGGCGTGCCGCCGTCAGCTGTTTGATCTGTCGGATGATATGGCGACCAAACTTGATATTGAGTTCTACCAGGATGGTCGTGATGCGCTGTTTAAGGCGTTGGCAGAATGACAGCCTGCAAAGGCTTTTTAAGCCCAGCCATAAACCCGCTGGTTTTTTTGGCCGCTTCGGGCGCTGGCTACATGGTGACCACGCGACAATTCCAACTCTCAAAGCCTTGATCCGCCTGTCGGTATTGATGGGTTATCAGATTACTTGAAGAATTGCCCCGTATTCATTGCGCAAGTTGCTATCGAATTCATATCAATTCAAACCATACTGCCATGAAAACAACGCCCCCAGCCCAAGAACCAGCCCACCACATTGCCATTTTTCAGGAAACCACTATCCGCCGCACTTGGCACAACGAGGCGTGGTGGTTTGTCATTGTGGATGTGGTGGCGGTGCTCACCGACTCGGTTCAGCCCGAGGGCTATGTGAAAGATTTACGCCGCCGCGACCCGGAGTTGGCCAAAGGGTGGGGGCAAATTGCCACCCCCCTTCGGGTCGAGACGGTGGGCGGCGCGCAGCGGGTGAACTGCGCCAACACCGAAGGCCTGTTTCGCATCATCCAGTCCATCCCGTCGCCCAAGGCGGAGCCGTTCAAGCGCTGGTTGGCACAAGTGGGCTACGAGCGGGTGCAGGAAATTGAAAACCCTGAGCTTGCCAGCGCCCGCGCTAGGGAGTTGTACCAAGCCAAGGGTTATCCGCAGGCTTGGATTGAGAAGCGCTTGCGCTCCATTTCGGTTCGCGGGGAGTTAACCGACGAATGGAAAGTGCGCGGTGTCAGTGAGGGCAAGGAAT
>Ga0335398_10005855_pt1 | contig 15916 bp, 19 predicted proteins | sample BON03_FD_205742 | JGI IMG/M metagenome (GOLD analysis project Ga0335398, IMG submission 205742) | Freshwater microbial communities from Lake Bonney liftoff mats and glacier meltwater in Antarctica - BON-03 (spades assembly) (version 2) | ecosystem: Environmental > Aquatic > Freshwater > Ice >... | reverse complement strand
CGTGGCATTGGCCGGAGGCGGTTCGAAGCCCAGGCCCGGTGAAGTGTCTTTGGCACACAACGGTGTGCTGTTTTTGGACGAGCTGCCCGAGTTCGGCCGGCACGCTTTAGAAACCCTGCGTGAACCGCTGGAGTCAGGGCGTATCATTATCTCCAGAGCGGCACGACACGCTGCCTTTCCCGCACGTTTTCAGTTGGTGGCGGCAATGAACCCCTGCCCTTGCGGCCTGGAGGGAGACAACAGCGGCCGCTGCGGCTGCAGTGCCGAGCAGATTCAGCGCTACCGTAACCGGGTTTCAGGGCCGCTGCTGGATCGGATAGATCTGCAGGTTGAAGTGCTGCGACCGGAAAAATCCATCCTCAGTGAAACCACTGAGGGAATTGAAACCTCAGCTGTGGTGAGGGAGCGGGTAATTCGCGCGCGCAAAATACAGCTCAAACGAACAGGAAAGCCCAATGCGTTGATGGACAATAACGAGTTGAACCGTCATTGTCAGATTGATGGCGAACGATTATTACTGTTGGAAATGGCATCTGAGCAATTGTTCTTATCACCACGCGCCTGCCATCGTATACTCAAAGTTGCACGCACCATTGCTGATCTGGATGAAGTCGAAAAGCTCAGTAGCCAACATATTGCCGAGGCAATTGCATTCAGACGTTTGCAGATGGGCCAGATGGGTGGCTTTGAATGACTATCGCAAAGCCAAGCCTCGCCGGGGTACAGTTGCAGACTTCGCTGACGCTTTGATTATTCATAAAGCCAAATTTATAGCGACTTCACTAAACAAATCATTCAGGCGATTGAACGGCGAACAACGCCAGGAGCGAACGAATTCAAGCAGAGGCTGGAAATTGTGTCTGTCGGCTTCCTGCAAAGCCGTAACGTAGTGCTCGCGGGTTACGCCGGTATCAATGTTATTTCTGCTACCCCAGCTAAATCGTTCGAGGCCAAGCTGCACCAACAGTAAACCCGTTGCCAGTCGGCCATGGCGGCCGTTGCCATTGGGATACGGATGAATCCATACAAGTCTGTGGTGAAAGCGGGCGGCAATCTGATCCGGTTCGTAACTGTTGTGCTCAATCCAGAAGCGGCAATCATCAATCAATTGACCAAGTTCCTGGGGGATACGGCAGGCCTCGACACCTACATTCTTCCCGCTCTTCTTCACTGAGCGGCGATGCCCCGCCACTCTGTTCATCGAACAAGCCGCTCATGGAAGCTGCCATAATTTGGAGCCTGCTTTTTCAGCGATCTGCTTTGCAAGTTTTTTGACCTGTTCGCGTTCATCCTCTTCATTCACACTTTGGTCTTCAAGCGCCATGGTATGGCGCGTTTCTTTGACGCTATTCATTGCCTGCACGGTGGCACGTTCCGCGACCATCTCTTGAAGCGGCTTTCGCGGCACCAATGCATAAACCAACTCGCAGTCCAGCGCGCGCGCTGCCCGCGCCAACGAGCCCAACGTGATGGCACCAGTGATCTCCGCCTTTTCGATGTCGAACGCGCGCGATTGCACGACGCCAATGCGCCCTGCGAGTTGCGCCATCGTCATTCCCAACGCTGCGCGAATCGCCTTGACCCAGCCGCGCGGGGGTCGCGCCATATCGCTATTTCTTATGGAATTGAGACGCTTATCTAGTTGCCTACGGGCTGTTGACCTATCTTGTGCTCTCATTGTGATAGCCTGTTTGCGAATAAACTTTGCATTTATATTCGTATATATCCGATATTATATCAATTTTATAATCATATATAAACGATTTATTAGCAGCTAATATATAGTATTTATACGATTATTATTACTGGAAATGCAGCTGGCGAGTGTTACGATCATGCATGCCAGTAATAATTTTTCGTTTCTTCCTCCGCCGTAATGGGCGTAGGATTGTCACTGCAGCTATCATTCAACAGATTCAAGGGTAGAAAAATGGAATATGGAATAATTGGCCTGATCATACTAATTTTTGACATCATCGCGATTTTCAAAGTGTTCGGCAGTAGTGCGAGTACTGGCTCGAAAATACTTTGGACACTGTTGATTCTTGTCTTGCCATTAGTCGGTCTGATTGCCTGGTGGCTTTTCGGGCCTAAGTAGACTGTTGGAATTGCTCTCGGCTTTAATGCACTGTTTGGAAAACCTGAACCAATCTGGATTCCCAAAGTAATGGCAATGCTCTTCATGGTAATCAGGATATTTGAAACTGGTCGCTGGGCTAATGTCATTAGTGAACGGATCTCTGGTCGCAGCGTTATGGTTTATGAATGTTACTGACTAAACTATCAATGCAACTTGTCAATGCCGGTGTAAAACTGACCCCTTGGGTTTGAATGTGAGCGTTGTCTGCGCCCCCTTTACGCAAGCTAATTTTTCTTCAGCTCACGAATGAAGCAGGATTACTTAAGGCCAATGCTGGCGGGTTATCTGTGTGCACTGGCTGCCACCATATTCTGGTCCGGCAATTTCATCATCGCGCGCGAACTCAATGACAGTGTTGCACCGGTTAGTCTCGCCTTTGGGCGCTGGCTGGTTGCGGTGTTGGTGCTTTTTCCGTTCGCGATTAAATCGCTGCTTAACCAGTGGATCTCGGTAAAAGAAAACCTGGCTTATTTGTCCATTACCGCCTTTACGGGCGTCACCCTGTTTAATACGTTGTTATATATGGGGGGACAGACCACCGGCGCATTAAACCTGGCGCTAATCTCAATTACCTCCCCCATCTTTATCGTTATTTTTGCGCGTATTTTTTACGGCGAATCACTGACGTTCTACAAGGTCGCAGGGATTTTTCTGGTGGTGGCCGGCGTCATTGCACTCATTACCCGCGGTCAGCTTTCAAGCCTTTTAAACCTGACGTTCACGATCGGTGATGTGTGGATGCTGGCCGGCGCAATGATTTTTGCAATTTACAGCATTCTGGTCATCAAAAAACCACCACAACTGGGTATCCGGGCATTTCAGTTGAGCACATTTATATTGGGACTCATTTTCCTGCTGCCGTTTCTGGCCTGGGAAATCGCGGTGGTGGGGCCGTCTGTATATGACGCCAATGCTGTTTATTCGATACTGTACCTGGGCGTGTTCGCATCGCTGTTTGCATTCGTATTATGGAACCAATCCATCCTGATGATCGGTGTATCAAAAACCGGCATGGTCTATTACACGTTGCCGATTTTTAGCGGGCTGATGGCCTGGTATTTTCTGGATGAAGACATCGGCTTATTGCATTTAGCCAGTGGTGCGCTGATTGTTGCGGGTATCTTTATCGCGAATCATCGAAAAAAGGAATGATAGGTTTCACCTCCGTTCACGATCCGGCTGGTTTCAAATAAAATCAGGCCCGACATAAGCAGTACGAACATCGCTGAAACTGCCAGAGACAATGCAGGCATCTGGAAAAACACTGCCCCTAAACCCGCCAAAGCCTGCATCACCACGGCTGGTGCCGCCGTCCAATACGCGCCCACCATCGGTCCAAGTGTGAACCCCATAAAACCTGTGAGCGCAAACACGCTCAATATCCCCCAGGCACAAAACATGACGATTAACACAACCACACGTACTACTTTTGGGTAAATGCGATGGCATCGAAGAGCAGATCTTTGTGGTGACCCTGGCAGATGGGCCGGCCAATCCCGTAGTAAAAGCGTGGTTGGCGGAACTCGCTAAATAGGGATTTCACAGTGCGCTGTTTAATATATGCAGATTTATGGCAATATACTTTTCATGCAGTTTTTTATTCGACTATCGATAGCGACTCCGGGTCCCGAGCCGTGTGCCAGACACGTAGCACGGATAAAACTGAGCCATGTTGTTCATAATAGATTACGTAACGATCCACCGGAAATGATCGAACCCCCATTGCGATGTCCTGCCTTTCCACCCCCATATCGGGTTGACTAGCAAGTAAGACGCAGGCTTCCTGCAATTTTGAGATGTACTCGTCGGCGCGTGCGTAAGCTCCGTCACCAGCAATTTGTAGCCAGATTTCAACCAGGTCTGTCTCGGCAGTGGCCTGGTACTGTACAACGGTCACTTTTTGCGATCACGCTTGGCTAGTAGTTGTCGCCCGATAGTTGTGATTCTCTCGACCGCAGCTTCATCAAATGCCATTCCCCGGCCTTCGGCATACTCTGCGCGCGCCTCATTGATTGCAGTGCGTAATGATGCCATTTTCGATTGCTGTGCTATTTGGAAATCTTCAAAGGACTGAACCACGACAAACGGCCTGCCATTTTTCTCAACGGTAACTGGCTGTCGTTGTGCATCATCAATCAATTGGCCAAACCGATTTTTGGCTTCTTTTGCCGCAACTGTTTTCATAAAACACTCCAGATTAAATGGCTAAAGTAGCTATTTTAGCTACTAAATTTGATAAGATCAAACGGTATAGCGACCTGAAGCTAACTAACCCTTTCTGTGATTTCACGAAAGTAGCCGGAAAGCTGTAGATTTTTGTCCGGCATGGTCTGGCGCAACGCAAAAGATTGCCCATCAATGGCTCGTTGCACTGCCAGAACGCCATCGAGGTGATCGACCTCGTGCTGCAGCAATTGCGCGTAATCGTCTTCAAGTTCAACAATGTGCTCCTGCCAGTGCTCATCTCGATAGCTGAGACGACAGCGGCGCGGGTTGGACAGTTTTACCAGCAAGTCCGGGAAGCTCATACAATCTTCCCAAACGGTGATCCGATCTTTGCTGTGATGGGAAACAACCGGGTTAATCATGGCGATTTCTTTATCAACACGCATACAAACTATGCGGCGATGTTCGCCGATCTGCGGTGCCGCAATTGCGCGACCCCAGCCATGGTCTGCCTGAAATTGCGCCATGGTGTCAAACAAATCACGGATGACGGGTTTAACCAGATTCAGTTCATGTTGCTGCACTTCGGTGCAGGTTCGAAGCAACTCCGGATTACCCAGCAATAGTATTTTACGGACTGCCACCAATAAACTCCCTTTAAATTAGATGCCTACAGTATTTCAGCAATGAAGGTAGCCCGCAATGACTGCATCTTCAATTGCTGTGAATCATTCAAATGGAGTGATTCTTTAGCGATATTGAACTACGTTCGCCGAATCCGAACAACATTCATCACTTCAAAAATCATGCCGGCAACCGATTCCTTTTCCGCATAAAAAGTCAGATTAACCCGCCCTCCTTTCAGGCTTTTGTAAACTTTCGTGCGCTTGTACTTAAACGGCACGTCATAGCCTTCCAGCATAATCGTATTGATTACCCAGTCATCTGTGTCCCGTTGTACGTGGCTCTCGACTTTCACGTTGTCGATGTGATTAAGCTGGCCATGTTTTTTTAGTAGTTTCTTTATGTCAGACATTGTCCGGTACGGGGGTTGGTAAGTGGGATGTGAGCATAACCCGATTGACGGCCGCAGATACAATTCCGGGTTTTCGCAATAAGTCCGTTTGACGGTGTATGCTGTTCATGACTTCGCTAATGATGGCCTCGCCAGGAGCCAAATGATGAAAACAACATGGACTGTCACTATTCTGTTGAGCTGCCTGCTTGGGGCGTGCGCAACCAACGGCCAGTTACCCAGCTCAACTATTTCATTCGAAAGCAATCTGTTTGGCAAACCACAACAAATTATCGCGCCTGATAACATCTACCAGTTGTCGGAAGAGCAGCGGCAGGCCTTTCTGCAGTATTTCAACAATCCAATAAGAGAGAACACCCCGCCACACGAGCGCGTGTCTGACTATCTGGAAAATATCACGGTCAATTTCACCTACCAGGGCGAAACCTACACAGCTGCTGCTGCCCTGGATAATTTTTCAGGGAATTGTCTTTCGCTGGCGATTCTAACGACCGCGCTGGCTCAGGTGGTGGGGGTCGAAACCGGCTATCAACTGGTCGATTCCGCGCCGGTTTTTGCGTTACATGGCAGGGTCATCTACCGGGGTCAGCATGTGCGAACCAAGCTTTTTGATCCCGAATGGCTGCCGCCGGGTGAAGACAGGTGGGTTTTGAGTCGCCCCGGGCTGCTGGTCGATTATTTTCCCAGTGAAGGAGACCGCTTCGTCGGCAACATCAGCGAGGCAGAATACATGGCGATGTATTACAACAACCTGGCTAGCGACGCCATTGCCAGCGAGGACTACAACATTGCATTCTGGCTAACCCACACCTCAATGGAGTTGGCACCGGATAATGTCAGCGCGATGAACGCGATGGCGATCCTCTACAGGCGCGTGGGAGATGTGGCAAAAGCCGAGGAGATCTACCGGTACGGCATCAACAACATGCCCGATCAGGTGAGTCTGCTTAGAAACTATAGGGTTCTACTCATTGAGCAAGAACGCTATAAAGAAGTGGAAGAAATAGGTAAGTCGCTGGTACGACTGCAGGACTCCAATCCCTTTGACTGGCTGCATGCAGGCCGCAGCGCCTATGATGATGGGAATTTCGAAGAAGCGGTTTTTTATTACAAGAAGGCCGTAACAGTTGCCCCCTATCTCCACGAGAGCTACGCCGGCATGGCCAATGCCTACTATAAACTTGGCGACAAATCGGGTGCCGAGCGTGAACTTAAGAATGCGGAGAATTATTCAAACGAGGAATCTACGCGATCGATGTACCAGGCCAAGTTAATGGCTTTGAGCAATCTCAATAAAGGGCGGTAACGAAAAATCAGAAATCAGTGTGCCAGTTTCAGAACGAAATAATCACTAAGGCTGGAAGAAGGTCTGTGGTTTATAATATGATAGGGTCGATTCAGCGCACACGGCACTGTATTTTAAGGCTGAGTTAACGCAACAGGCAGATATGATTTTCGCCTTTTGCAATGGGCCACCTCGCTTTCAGTAAAGAAGGTCGTTTAGACCAAATAAGAATTCATAAAAGTAGGGAGTTTTGATGAAATTGGTTTGGCTCGTATTCCTTCTCGGTGTTTTCTGGGTCGTCAATTCCGGGCATTTTGACCCTCTGTTGTTAAGCTTCGGCGTGTTTTCAGTCGCTCTCGTTGTCTGGATCAACCATCGTATGACCCGGGTCACAGGGGAGTACCAACCGCCCGTCATCATGTCATGGCGTTTGCCTGGTTATATTATCTGGTTGGTGAAAGAAATCGTAAAATCAAATATCGAAGTTGTTCGTTGCATCTATCAGCGACACCCTGCGATCGAACCAAGTATCTTCAAGGTTAATGCTTCTCAGAAATCAGACATCTGCAAGGTCCTTTATGCCAATTCCATTACGATGACTCCAGGCACAGTAACCCTGGAGGTTGAGGGCGATGAGTTCATGATTCATGCGCTAACACGTTCATCCAGAGAAGGAATTGAGACCGGGGATATGGACAGACGGGTACGGAGCATTGAAAACTGATGTACATCGCTGTATTGGTCGCAATTTTGGTCGTGATGATGTTGGCGCTTGCCAGAGCATTGTTGGGACCAACACTTTATGACCGCATCCTCGCTGTCAACATGTTTGGCACCAAAACCGTATTGTTGATTGCCGTTCTAGGTATGCTGGCCGGGCGTTTTGATTACATAGATATTGCCCTTGTCTACGCACTCATCAATTTCATCAGCATTATTGCTGTGCTGCGTTTTTTCGAATACAGCGACCAAAAAAAGCAGGATAACTGATGAGCTCACTGGTGGATATACTCAGTTGGATTTTCCTTCTCGGTGGAGGTTTTCTCGGCATTACCGGCGCGCTGGGACTGTTTCGGTTTCCCGATTTTTACACTCGCCTGCATGCGGCCAGCGTCACCGATACACTTTGTGCCGGCCTGATCATAACGGGACTGCTGCTGCAAGCCACATCGGCAATGATGGTGTTTAAACTGTTGCTGATTCTATTGGTGCTGACCTATACCAGCCCGACGGGTGCGCACGCATTGGCCAAAGCCGCACGACATGGTGGACTGAAGCCGTTAACAGATGCCGATACAGATTCAGATGCGCCACAACCGGGTGCGGCCAATCCAGAACAGTCTCAAGGAGAATCACCATCTACCCACTGATCGATGTCACGCTATTAAGCATGCTGGCGGTCACTGCGTTGTCTGTGGTTTTCCTGCGCGACCTGTTTGCCATTGTCATGTTGTTTGGGATTTACAGCCTGTTGTCTGCCGGATTCTTTGTGACGATGGACGCTGTCGATGTTGCCCTCACCGAGGCGGCAGTGGGTGCAGGTGTGACCACCGTACTCATGCTCAGCACATTGGCCCTGACCAGGCGCAAGGAAAAGGCACGCCTGTCGCCACCTTCGTTGCTGCCTCTGGCGGTGGCCACCATCACTGGACTGGTACTGGTTTACGGTACGCTGGATATGCCCCACCTTGGTGATCCTGATGCACCTGTTCATCAGCATGTCGCACCGCGTTACATTGAACAATCCGGTGAGGAAATCGGTGTGCCCAACATCGTGACCTCGGTGCTGGCCAGTTATCGAGGCTTTGATACGCTGGGCGAAGTCGTTGTGATTTTTGCCGCCGGCCTCGGAGTACTGGCTCTGTTGGGTGTCGCCGGTGGTGACCGCCATCGAGCTCGTGTGTCAGCAATGGAACATCACCTTGTGCTGCGGGTCATTACCAAAGCGCTGGCCCCTTTGATTCTGCTCTATGCCCTGTACATTCAGTTCCACGGCGATTACGGACCTGGAGGCGGGTTTCAGGCGGGTGTCGTGTTCGCCGCCGCGATCATTCTGTTTGCGATCGTATTTGGCCTCACTAAAGCTGAACAGGTCATTACGCCCACTTTTCTGCGTTACATGATGGGCGCCGGCGCGCTGATTTACGGTGCAACCGGGGTCGTGACACTCGTTTTAGGGGGTAACTTCCTCGACTACAACACGCTCGCACACGATCCGTTGCATGGGCAGCACTATGGCATTCTGGCGGTGGAATTTGGTGTGGGTGTCACTGTAACGGCCGTGATGATTTCCATCTTTTTCAACTTCTTTGGCCGCAGCAGCAAGCCGCAGGAAGAAGAACAATGAGCACAACACTGGGTTTGTATAATTACTGGATCGTTATCTTCCTGATGATGGTGGGATTATATATCGTCATCGCACACCCAAATCTGATCAAGAAAATTGTTGGACTGAATATTTTTCAGACTTCCGTATTTATACTTTATATCTCAATGGGAAAGGTAAAAGGTGGAGCCGCGCCGATTCTGGATGATGCGGTCACTGTTTATTCAAATCCCTTACCACACGTTCTGATTCTCACCGCCATTGTCGTTGGTGTGTCGACAACAGCATTGGCGCTGGCGCTGATCGTGCGTATCAATGAAGCATACGGCAGCGTTGAGGAAGATGAGATCCACGACCAGGATGCTCCTTTGTGATCGCCGCTAATTTGCCTGCTCTGCAGGTAGTTATCCCGCTGCTGGCCGCACCGCTGGCCTTGATGCTGCGTCGCGGCAGTCTCTCTCATCTGCTGGCATTGTTGGTCAGCGTTGTTTCATTGCTGATCAGTTACTCCCTGCTGCAAGCTGTGCTGACCAGTGGTCCCATTTCCTACGCAATGGGCGGTTGGGAACCACCCTGGGGTATCGAGTACCGGGTGGATGCAATCAATGCCTTCGTACTTTTGATTGTGTCAGTGATCGGCACCGTCGTTATGCTTGCAGCACGCACCAGCGTCGCTGCGGAAATTCAGGAGAAAAAGCAATCGCTGTTTTACACAGCGTACTTGCTGTGTCTGGCCGGGCTGTTGGGTATCACTACAACCGGTGATGCCTTTAATGTATTCGTGTTCCTGGAAATCTCGTCACTGTCCACTTACATCCTCGTCAGTCTCGGTCGTGACCGTCGTGCGCTGACTGCTGCATTTCAATATCTGATCATGGGGACGATCGGCGCCACCTTTATACTTATCGGTGTGGGGCTGTTGTATATGACAACCGGCACACTGAATATGCTGGACATGGCCGCGCGTTTAGCCCCATTGACGGATTCACGCACTGTGCAGGCGGCCTTTGCATTTCTGGCAGTGGGCACCTCCCTGAAGCTGGCGCTATTTCCGCTACACCTGTGGCTGCCCAATGCGTATACCTACGCGCCGTCAATGGCAAGTGCGTTTCTTGCCGCAACCTCCACCAAAGTCGCTGTCTATGTGATGCTGCGATTCTTTTTTACCATTTTTGGAGTCGAGTTTTCTTTCGACGTCATGCCGCTGGGTATTATTTTTATGGCGTTGGCGCTACTGGCAATCTTTGCCGGTTCGTTGGTCGCCATCTTCCAGGATAATGTCAAGCGTCTGCTGGCCTACTCCAGTATCGCCCAGGTCGGCTATATGATGCTCGGCGTTAGTTTCGCCACTCAGACCGGTCTTGTTGCAGCGATTCTGCATTTGTTCAACCATGCCATGATGAAAGGCGGATTATTTCTGGCGCTGGCGGCCGTGTGTTACAGCACCGGCGGCACCAGCATCGCGAACTTCCGTGGCCTTGGCAAAACCATGCCATGGACGATGATGGCAATAGTGCTCGGCGGACTCAGCCTGATCGGTGTACCACTGACGGTAGGTTTTGTGAGCAAATGGTATCTGGTTCTGGCCGCACTTGAACAAGGTTATTGGCCAGTCGCGGTGCTGGTGCTGCTTGGCTCATTACTGGCGGTCATCTACATCTGGAAACTGGTGGAGGCAGCCTATTTTCAGGCGCCGGATGAAGGTGCCGTGGTAGTTAAAGAAGCACCGCTATCATTGTTGCTCCCTACCTGGATACTGATTGGTGCGAGCATTTACTTCGGCATTGACACCAATCTGACTGTCAGCGCTGCCGAAAGCGCCGCGGCGGCGTTGCTTGGAACGGGAGTACAGCCGTGATCGCTTCTGAAATGCTGATGGCTCCTGAAATACTGATGCCGGTGATTCTTGTGCTGCCGGTGATTGCCGCAATTCTCATCCGGGTGACAGGCAACAATCCCAATTTGCGCGAAACAGTGACACTGATTACTTCCGTAATTGTCTTCCTTTTGTTGATTCCATTAGCCGCCGAGGTGCTGTCCGGCGGCAGACCAACCCTGATTTTGGCAGAGCCGTTCCCGGGTATGCCACTGCAATTGACATTAGAGCCGCTGGGGATGATATTTGCGCTCATTGCTGGCTTTCTCTGGCCAATAACATCGATTTATGCAATCGGTTATATGCGTGGCCATCACGAGGAAAACCAGACCCGCTTCTTCATGCTCTTTGCACTGGCCATTTCGGTCACACTGGGCGTTGCATTTTCCGGTAATCTTTTCACCTTGTTTGTATTTTACGAACTGTTGACTCTCTCGACCTATCCTTTGGTTACCCATGCCGGTACCGAGGCAGCACGTAAAGCTGGCCGGGTGTACCTGGGTATTCTCATCGGTACGTCCGTCGCCTTCCTGCTGTTAGCGCTAATCTGGACCTGGTTCCTGGCCGGAACCCTGGATTTCATACCCGGTGGCATTCTCGAAGGTACAGCGTCTCCAGCGATGCTCAGCGTGTTATTGCTGCTGTTTTTCTTCGGCGTCGGCAAGGCCGCACTGATGCCGTTTCATCGCTGGTTACCCGCCGCGATGGTGGCACCCACCCCGGTTAGCGCACTGCTGCACGCTGTTGCTGTCGTCAAGGCGGGCGTGTTTACATTATTGAAAGTCTCACTTTATATATTCGGGCCGGAACTCATTCTGGGACTACCCGTTACGGAGTTTTTGTCATACCTCGTCGCAGCGTCAATTCTGCTGGCATCGCTGGTCGCTATGACAAAGAATAATCTGAAGGCGCGACTGGCGTACTCTACGATTAGCCAGCTTGGCTATATCACCCTCGGGGCACTGCTCGGCGTGACAGGTATTCTTGGGGGTAGCTTGCATATTGTCATGCACGCGTTCGGCAAGATTACCTTGTTCTTCGCTGCCGGTGCGATTCTGGTGGCGGCACACAAAACTCAAATCAGCCAACTCGATGGCCTCGGTCGTCGTATGCCTGTGACCTTTGCTGCATTCACGCTGGGCGCACTGAGCATCATTGGCTTGCCACCAACCGGTGGTATGTGGAGCAAATGGTATTTGCTACAGGCTACTCTTGAGACGCATCAGTTAGTCTTGCTGGCTACCCTGCTGATCAGCTCCTTGCTTAACATTGCCTATTTGCTACCGATTCCGTTGCGTGCATTTTTCGCCAAGGGCAACACGGACCAGACGGCAGGCATCCAGGAAGCACCGCTGCTGTGTTTAATTGCAATTTCAATTACTTCGGTAATGTGTGTTGCGCTCTTTTTCTTTCCACAGTTCTGGTACGAACTGGCGTCGATGGCGGTGCGTTGATGAGAGGTTATTATGCAGACATCAGATGACAACAAACCAGGCTGGGCAGACAAACCTGCAATTCAGCAAAGAATCCGCTACGCGCTCTATATTATCTGTGGATTGCTGATTATTGCAGACCTGATAGTGGACCGGCATACCTATTTACCGGTCGAGGAGATACCCGCGTTCTACGCCTTTTACGGCTTTGCTGCACTGGTGGGGCTGGTAGAACTGGCCAAGGCGCTGCGCAAGTGGGTCGGCCGCGACGAAGACTATTACGCCGGGGACGATGACGATACCGTTAATGGGGACGATGACAATGCCGTTTGAGTTCCACCCCTTTTTACCCTTCCTTATCGCCGCCGTTTTGGCGGGGGTGACTAAAGGTACACTGCGCTCGGTAATCATGCTGGCCGCGCCGGTTATTGGTGGTCTGCAACTGCTCGGTGTGGAAACCGGTACTGTTGTTGAATTTCAGTTCATGAATTTGTCGCTGATGCCATATCGCGTAGACGAACTGAGCCTGATATTCGGCTATATCTTCCACATCGGCGCGTTCATCACTGTGCTGTTTTCTTTACATCTTAAAGACAGCCTGCAGCACGTATCTGGTTTGCTTTACGCGGGCAGCGCAATCGGTGCAGTATTCGCCGGCGATTTGTTCACCCTGTTTATTTTCTGGGAAATTCTCGGCTTAAGTTCAGCATTTCTGATCTGGGCCGCACGCGACGAACGCTCGGTTGCTGTCGGTATCCGCTACCTGTTGTTCCAGGTGCTTTCGGGTGTTTTACTGATGGCAGGCGCGCTCTGGTACTGGCTTGCTACTGGTAGCCTGATATTCGAGCAAATCGGACTCGATGCTCCCGGCGCCTGGCTGATCTTCTTCGCCTTCGGCATCAAATGTGGTTTTCCCTTTTTACACAACTGGATCACCGATGGTTACCCGGCATCCACTGCAACCGGTACCGTATTCCTTTGCTGCTTTACCACCAAGGTGGCTGTCTACGCCATGGCTCGCGGCTTTCCCGGAACCGAAATATTGATTTATATCGGCGCGTTTATGGCCTGCTACCCGATCTTTTTTGCCGTTATCGAAAACGATCTGAGACGCGTGCTGGCTTACTCCATGATTAACCAGCTTGGTTTCATGGTGTGTGGCATCGGCGTCGGTACTGCTTTGGCACTCAACGGTGCTGTTAGCCATGCCTTTAACGATGTTCTTTTCAAAGGTTTGTTGTTCATGTCCATGGGAGCAGTCATGTATGTGACCGGCCGCACCAAGGCATCCGATCTCGGTGGTCTCTACAAAAAGATGCCAGTAACCGCCACCCTGTGTATCGTCGGCGCCTTGACGATTTCAGCGTTCCCACTGTTTTCCGCTTTCATCAGCAAGTCCATGATCATGTCGGCTTTAATACAGGAAGGCCACAGCGTTGTCTGGATGTTTATGCTGTTCGCCTCCGCGGGTGTGCTGGAACATGCCGGTATCAAGATTCCGTACTTCGCATTTTTTGCCCACGACCAGAATATTCCGGCCCGCGAGGCGCCAGTCAATATGTTGGCTGCAATGAGTATCGCCGCGGTGCTGTGTGTGGTGATCGGTGTGTTCCCGAGCTTGCTGTATAACCTACTGCCCTACGATGCACCGTATTCACCATACGACATGACACATGTGTTGACCCAGCTACAGTTGCTGATGTTCGCCACTCTTGCAGTCGTCTTCCTGCATCGCAGCGGTCGTTATCCAGCGGAAGTTCCATCAGTCAATCTCGACGCTGAATGGGTTTATCGCAAACTGATTCCGGGCACGTATCGCTACGTGCAGCGTGTGCTTATGATCATCGGCAGCCACCTGAACAACGGACTGAACCGTGTTTCGACACGGCTTTTATCTGGTCTGGCACGGACTCACGGCCCGCAAGGCACGCTGGCGCGGACCTGGCCAATCGGCAGTATGGTCCTGTGGGTTGCAGTTTTGCTGACCGTTTATCTGGTTTTAGATTTCATGTAAAGGAGATATTTTCATTGTGGGAGAATGCAGCTGCAACAATTGGCGCTCACCCTCACCTGGAAGTGCAACTGGTTTTTAATGATAAGGCTGCGTGAGATGTCCTCTGTCCTGTGGGGTCATTGTGCAGGCCAGGATGCTGTTCCGCCCGGATCACATCAACGTCGGATCGATCCTCACGCATTTCATCGAGCATCTGAGTCAGCGCAGTATGAGCCGGCTGTTCAATAACCGATAGCGGCTCCGTCATAACGCATTTCGGTTGCGCCCCAATAAACCCCTGTGATCGGGTCGCGCCAGATCGCCTGGTAACCGCCGTAAGCACCGACATAGCGGCGCTCACCTTGGACCACGGTATGGCCGCTGTCTCTGAGCCCCTGCACGGCTTCTGCCGACACGCCAGCTTCGAGGTAGATGGTCCCGCCATCCTGCATTTTACCGCCGACGGGTTGGGACGCACCTGAATGTACGCCGCGTGCAGCATCACCGGCTTCCTGTACGTTCATGCCAAAGTCAATCAGGTTGACGAGGATCTGCACATGCGCCTGCGGCTGCAGGTAACCGCCCATCACGCCAAAGGCCAACACAGGCTCACCGTCTTTCATCATGAAAGCGGGAATAAGAGTATGGAACGGGCGTTTGCCTGCGGCGTAAACGTTGGCATGACTCTGATCCATGGAAAAGGAAGAGCCGCGGTTCTGCAAAGCGAATCCAGTGCCCGCTGCGACCAGACCGCTACCGAATTCCCAGTAGTTGCTTTGAATCAGCGACACCATCATTCCGTCCTTGTCTGCCGTAACCAGAAAAGTGGTGTCCCCATGCTGCGGCGGGCTGCCGGCGGGCAATTCCTGTGCAGCCTTATCTGCGCTGATCAATGCGCGTCGCTGGTCGGCGTATTCGTCTGACAATAGCCATTCGAGCGGTGGCTGCGCAAACGCGGGATCGGCGTAAAATTTTGCTCTGTCTTCGTAGGCGAGCTTCTTTGCTTCAAACAGGTAGTGCCAGAATTCGCTGCTTTGGCGGCTGAGTTCTTTGATGGGAAAGCCCTCCAGGATATTCAGCATTTGCAGGGCGGCGATGCCTTGCGAGTTCGGAGGAAGTTCAAACACATCGTAGCCACGATAGTTAACCGAAACCGGTGTTACCCATTCCCCTTTGTGCGAGCGAAAGTCCTGCATTTGAAGATGACCGCCCGCAGCATGGATTGCCTCGACAATGCGGGCTCCGGTTTCGCCCTGGTAGAAGCTGTCACGCCCGCCATCTGCCAGGCGTTGGTAGCTGTCGGCGAGATCCGGATTTCGAAATATCTCTCCCTGAACGGGTGGCTTGCCCTCGACCTGATAAATACGCCGTAGTTCGGCAAGTTGCGAGGCTGGCAAATCGAGCTGTTCGAATTCGACCAATGCCTCAGCCCATAGCGCCGCATCAACTTCGGTAATGGCAACGCCTTCACGCGCGTATTGGATTGCCGGTGCAAGTAGTTCTGACATCGGCAATTTTCCATAGCGCTCATGTAATGCAAACCAACCATCGACTGCGCCCGGTACCGAAACCGCCAGTGGTCCAAACACCGGCACTGCCTGATCGTCGCCAATCGCCGCATGCATCGCTTTATAATCAAACCCGGCAGGCGTTCGTCCGCT
>Ga0335398_10005851_pt1 | contig 15919 bp, 22 predicted proteins | sample BON03_FD_205742 | JGI IMG/M metagenome (GOLD analysis project Ga0335398, IMG submission 205742) | Freshwater microbial communities from Lake Bonney liftoff mats and glacier meltwater in Antarctica - BON-03 (spades assembly) (version 2) | ecosystem: Environmental > Aquatic > Freshwater > Ice >... | reverse complement strand
TCCCTCCACTCCTCCGCCTGTGACTTGCCTCCACTCCTCCGCCTGTGACTTGCCTCCACTCCTCCGCCTGTGACTTGCCTCCACTCCTCCAGCTCTGCCCCTGCTGACGCTTAGTCTGTGAGCACAGAGCGGGCAGTGGAGAGAGTGAGGACTGAGTTGCTTGCAAGGACAGGTGTTGGTGATGGATGCCTCGGCTGCCGACGTGGTGTCGCCCGATTGCATCGCTGGTATTGCTTTTCCTTGTCCGTCATGTTCGCTTTTGTTTTGGTGCTTTCCCTTTGCCTCGACCCTTGAGGCACCTGAAGCGTGACCTCGAGGCTCAAGGATGCGAGTGCGAGCGAGTGCAAATACCATTCGAGTGGTGCACACCGCAAGTACCATTCGAGTGGTGCACACCGTCCTTGCTGCCCTCCTTCATGCCCTCCTTCATGCCGTGCTTGCTGCATGACGGGCTCGGTGCAGATGAGGCACACCATGCGGTGCACAGCTATGGTGCACAGCAAGAAAGGGCCGGTTCAGGAGGGCACGGCTGTGTAGGGCGGCCTCTTGACGCGTGCCTAGGGCACTCTCACGCACCCCTCTCGTCTAGGGCCCTCTGGCACACCTCTCTCATTCAGACTTTCATTCTCATTCTCACCTAGTCCTCACTTCCCTCTTCTCACCTAGTCCTCACTTCCCTCTTCTCTCCCCTCTCTTTTTAACACGTGCGTCGGAACAAAGACAGACGCACACGCGCCCACACACAGATGTGCACACGCGCCCTCACAAACAAACAAGCACATGTTCACGAGTCAAATTCCGTATTGGCGTGGGGAGAAAATTGCGTATGTGTGCGAAGGTAAGCGAATGTGCGGGTGGCGCTTGAGCAGAGACAGATTGCGCGTTGGCACCCACTCTGACATGTTTGTGTGGTGGGTACAGGGTGTCTGGGAAGGCACGACACTCTCTTGGGCCAGGCCATGCAAGCTGTCTTGTATACCCTTTTGTCCACAGTCATGAAGGTGTCAGTCGTGAAAAGCCTGGTGCAGTCGAGCTACAGCGCGCTCCTCTGCCTTATGAGCCCCGTGTCTCACGTCTCTTTGCCCTCTTCCTCCTCCTCCTCCTCTTGCCCAATTCTTTGTGTCAGGAATACATGAGGTGTAAGAGTCTGTGTGTGTGCATGTGTGTGTGGATGTGTGCATGTGTGCATGCGTGTGTGCGTGTGTGCATATGTGTGTGCAGACGAATGGCACTTCATTTGACGCCATCTTGCGCTTGCTAGTTCTTACAGTTCAAATCAGCCTGGATTGGTGTGCGTGTGCGTGTATTTGTGTGTGTGTACATGCGTGTGTGTGTATATGTGTGTATGTATGTCAGTATGTATTTACATATATTTAGATATATATGTACATATGTATATATATATATATCGCTGCTGAGGAGCTCCTCAGGAGCCTTGTCCTGACGAGCTCCTCGGAGCACTCACTCGCTGCACCTCACTCCAACTGGCTCTAATTGGCGTTAAGATGCTACAACTCGCGAACAGTCATTCTAAGTCCCTCTAACTCCCTCTATCTCGACACAATTCGCTTTAACTCGCTCTGGCTTGCGAGTTAGGGCACGTCAAAGCAAAATAGCGGGAGGTAGAGGGAGTTATCACAAGTTGATGCAACTTGTACCGGTCTACAGCCAGTTACAAGGAGTGGGAGCGAGTCGGCGAGTCACACCAAGATACAAGGTCTTTGAGCAAGATATAAGCTGTTTGAGCAAGTTTCTGGCGAATTATTGCGAGTTAAAGCGAGTTAGAGCGATTTTGAGCGAGTGCGTGTTAATGCGAGTGACAGCAAGTTTCTGTGAGTTTTGGCGATTTAGAGGGAGTTAGCGAGTTAGAGGGAGTTAGAGGGAGTCAAAGGGAGTTGGAACAAGTTCCAGCGAGTTACAGGCAGTTAGCAAGTCAACAACTCGTTCGAGCGAGTTGTTGCTCGCTAGAGCAAGTTGCAGCAAGTAAGATGCAGGTACAGCGCATTGTTGCTCGTAAACGCTCGTGAGGCGAGTTCTTGTGAGTTCTTGTGAGTTGGCAGGAGTTAAAGGCAGTCACAGCCACTGAGGGCGAGTTAGAGCAAGTTACAACGATTTACAGCCGCTTTGCGTGAGTATTTACATATAGTAAACCGGCTGTAAATCACTCACGCTTTACAGCTTTTTATATATAAATATGTTTGCGTGGGTGCGCGTCACGCACGCATTCGCAAATTCCGTATGGGCGCGGGGGAAAAATTCCGTATGAGTGCAAAGGTAACCGAATGCGCGCGTGCCGCGCGCCGAGTGATTCAGAGCGATTTAGCGCCTGTTCCTTGGTCGCCAGCTGATGCAGCCGCGCGTGTGGTGCATGTAGTGTAGGTGTGCGCGTGTGATGCATGTGGTGTGGGCGTGCGCGTGTGGGATGGTTTCAGTGGCGCATGAGTCGGTGGCGCATGAGTCGGTAACTCCTCGGTCATGCGCCTTTTGCCTCGTATGCTGCATACCAGACCTGTGGCTTCTGGAAGAGGAAGACAGGTCTCAGACTCCTGCAACAGGTCTCAGACTCCTGCAACAGGTCTCAGACACGTCGAAGGCACCTGCAACAGTGATGCAAGAGAGGTGCACAGCATGCGGGAGGTTGGAGATTGAGTCAGTTGGTGCCTCTGACACACTGCATGCACTGCATATGACTGCCATATGCAGTCATGTGGCGTACAGTTATGTGGCACAGAGTCATGTGCCATATAGAATCACGCAGTGGGTGCGAGTAGAAGCGGTGTGGACCTCACACACTGACATGTGGTGTGGACCTCACACACTGACATGTGGTGTGAGATGACATGAAGTGTTGCATGGCATGGGGACCTGACACACTGACATGTGCTGAGAAACACGCATCACACGCATCAGGGACGTGTGACGCTGGCAAGCAGAAACCCACTGGAGGGAGCATTGATAGATCCAGGCTACCTGTCTGATCAACGCGACGTCGACGCCCTCCTCGCCGCCTCTCGTGTACGACCCTGCCCCCTCCCCTATCACGCTACTTCCCCCTCTCCTATCACGCTATGACTCGGTGGCAGCGGGGTGTGGAGACAAGACGACGCATGATGTTGCGGTGTGGCACCAGAGTCACGGTGCTCTTGGCTCGCTCAGTGAGCATAGCATGTGTTGGAGGTAGGCAGTGTGTTGGAGGGAGGTAGTAAGCAGAGCATCTCTTGGAGGTAGTGCGCATCTCTTGGAGCTAGTGAGCATCTCTTGGCTCCAAGTGAGCATCTCTTGGAGCCACGTCCTCTGCCGCTCTGAACCGCCTGTGCTTGCTGGGTGTGGTTGCTCGCTCTCAAGCTTCAGAGCGCCTCTCCTTCCTCCACTTCTCCCCTCTATCTGTCCTCTCTCTTTCTGTCCTCTCTCTGTCTCTCTCATCTTGGGCTCTCTTTTCATATGTCTCTCTTTTCATAGGTTTCTCTCTTTTCATACGTCTCTCTCTTTTCATATGTCTCTCTGTCGCGCACTCATGGAGTAAAGGCCTGTCGCTGCAGGAAAGCGTGTTTACATGCGTGTAAAGACTGTTGCTGCATCATGTTTACATGCGTGTAAAGACAAAGCCTGCCAAAGCGTCGAGTGCTTGACCACTCGACGACCATGTGTGTGTGGGTGGTTGCCTAAGCGTGTCTTGTACGCTAATGCGCAAGGCTATGCCTCAACAGGTGCATGATGCGCTGGCTGCGACACCCTATGGCCGCGGGCTGTTTGCCATGCAGTTGATGCCGGTGGGTTGATGGCCGTCTCCGGCTTGTTTGGCATGTTCTTGATGGCGGTGCGCTTGTTCTTGATGGCGGTGCGCTTGTTGCTGGCTCTATCTGCCATCAAGTGATTCCGGTCCTCTCAGTTGCTGGCTCTATGAGTTGATGCCGGTGCTCTTGTTGCGGCCTCTATCTTCTGTCTATCTATATCTCCTGTGCATCTATGCGTGGGGCACGCGAGGAATGGGTGGAAAGAGCATGGGCGCATTTGCCGCAGCTCCTACTTGGTGTAACCGCTTTGTCTGCAGACAATACACGCAGACAATACACGCAGGTGTATCATGTACACTTGATGCAGCAACATTGATGCAGCAACATTTGATGCAGCAACATTGATGCAGCAACATTTGATGCAGCAACGTTGATGCAGCAACATTTGATGCAGCAACATTGATGCAGCAACATTGATGCAGCAACATTGATGCAGCAACACTTGATGCAGCAACATTGATGCAGCACACCCATTTGTGTGGTCCCCGCATGCGCAGCTGCCGCAACAAGAGAGAGGAGGGAAACAGGTGCATAAAGGTGCCGAAAGGCACGAGTCTCAAGTCATGCATCTTTGTCTCAAGTCATGCATCTTTGTCTCAAGTCATGCATCTTTTTGCGGTACATGGCAGGTGCACAAATGGCTGAAAGCCCTCGCGTGCCCCTACTTTCACCATGTATGTCCCTTGGTCCACACCACCTATCACCCGGCCTCTTTTCACCTCCCACCTTTCACCCGCCCTCCTCTCTGGTCCCTCACCACTGCTTCCTCCTCTCTGCTCTATGCCAAAGACTTGCTGGAATGATCGGTAACAAGAAGCGTCTGCAAACACTCCAACCAAGCGTCTGCCTCGCAACTCCTGTCCCAACAAGAACCGTTTACCTCGGGTGACACTGGTGTGGACTCTCTCGGCTGTGGCCTACTGACTCATGGGCATCAGGAAAGGAGATGGTGGATTGTTGGGTCGAGATGGAGTGTCTTGGCATCCAGTTGTCACAGGCAGTGTCTTGGTGCATATGCAGTGTCTTAGTATGCAGTGTCTTGGCATCCAGTGTCTTGGCATCCAGTCTTGACAGGCAGTGTGTTGGTGGATATGGCGCATGCCGCAGGTATCGACATGCCGCATGGTCGCCAAGGGTCACCGCACACTGGAGACACGCAATGAAGGTGAGGGCATGCACGAGACAGCTGTGGTAGATGACAAGCTGCGCGTTATAGGCGTTGAGGTCTCCTTGCCCCTGCCTCTGCCCCTGGTCGGCTGGTCGGCTGACTGCTCACACGATTGCTTTGCTTGGCATGTGTGTCTAGTTGACATGGTGCCATCGCTGGTGTGTAGTTGACATGGTTGACATGGTGCCATCGCTGGTGTGTAGTTGACATGGTTGACATGTTGCCATCGCTGGTGTGTAGTTGACATGGTTGACATGGTGCCATCGCTGGTGTGTAGTTGACATGGTTGACATGGTGCCATCGCTCCATGTCTGTCTAGTTGACATGTTGCCATCGCTCCTGTCTTGTGTCAAGACACACCACAACCTGTCATCACACCACAACCTGTCATCACACCACAACCTGTCATCACACCACAACCTGTCATCCTGTCTTGTGTCTTGTCCCGTCTATACCTTGTGGTGTGTGTTGCACGCGGAGTGAGCGACGCGAGGCGAGGGATAGAGTGTGGTTGCTTACAGTCATAGAGTGTGGTTGCTTAGAGTGTGGTTGCTTACAGTCTGTCCTCGCTTAGGATAGAGTGTCTCCTCTCCTCTCCTATGCCCTGTGCTGCAGATAGGTGGTGCTGACCCTCATGTGCGGTGGCATGATGCCTGAGCAGGGGTTGCGGGTGGCTGACGCATCGATCGCGCCGCACATGCCATGTGCACCAACGCAGGCCATGTCCTACATGATAGGACACCATGCTGCCAACCTCTTGCTGCAAGACTTGATAGGACACCCCACGTGATAGCACACGATGGTGCGAGGGTGTTGCTGGAAGAGAGCGCACTATATGTCATTAGTTGCTGCAAGAGAGCACTAATGATATCTCTGGAGCGCTAATGATATCTCTGTAGCGCTAATGATATGTCCTACATGATACCAGTGCATTGTGTGTGCATTGTCCTAGATGATAGCACAGCATGGTGCCTGGGCTGTTGCTTCTTGGAGCAATGACGAATGATACAAGACGGATGATACAAGACGAATGATTGCAGGCGTGAACCTGCAAGTGAAACGCCATCCATAGCCATATGGATGGCGTGATACCAATATATGTCATGACTTGATGCAGCTTGACGTCGATAGGCAACAAGTCACTTGATCACTTGTTGCCTATCACTTAATCACTTGTTGCGTATCGCCCGCGCGGCACCGTACCGGCCAGGCATTTCGTTACCTTGCCTCTCATACACAATTTGTCCCCGCATGCACCGAATACGGATCAGATTTGCGGGCGCGGGATCAAGAGAGTTGATGCGTAAGGGCATGCATTTGATGGGTATCCATTTGATGGGTGTGCATTTGATGTGTGTGCATTTGATGGGTGTGCATTTGATGTGTGTGCATTTGATGGGTATGCCTATGCACTTTCATGCGTATGGCTATGGACTTGGAAATTGACATGTATATGTCATGACTTGTACCAGTCTTGACAACATGTCGATAGCCAATCGGCATTCTTCAACTCATGACATATAGTAAATGGTCAGACGATAGACACTAGAGGACAGACGATAGACAGTAGAGGATGCCAATAGAGGATGCCTAGGGACAAACGATACACAATACACCATACACAATATACGGTGTATTGTGTATCGTTTGTCCCTAGGCATCCTCTATTGGCATCCTCTACACCATACACAATATACGGTACACAATACACCATGCCTAGGCCTCTCTTGCCTGTATAAAGAGCTCTTTTGCTTCTATACATATCGATAACATATGCACAACAGTCTCTGTCACGCTGCATACTCGCCTCTTTGGAATATATATAGAGTTCTTACCAGCGTATACAGGGCTCTTTAAGAAAGTTAGCCTTCACCGTGACTGGACTTAGTCATTTCCCCATTTTGACACGTCCCTAGAAACCTTTCTTTACACGTGCCTCTTCAATACAAATCATCGTCTTGCAATCAATGTATGCTCTGCGTCTTCCTTTTTGGACCTTGTAGTGTCCTGCCTTGCACTTGTGTAGTGTCCTGCCTTGCACTTGTGTAGTGTCCTGCCTTGCACTTGTCGCCATGCCTATTCAGCCCAGGTTTTCCCTCTCTTCTGTACAGGGTTCTTTACCAAATCGCTAACTTCAGAGTGCAACCTCGATCTCTGACAGCATTTTGATTGCGGAAGCTCTGTAAAAGTGAAGCATTCGTTTGTACGATAGTTGAGTAATATATAAGAGTTTGAATATATATGACCGCCGATTTCAGATTTGGCGGCCATGTCAATCTCAAAAATACCCCGTTCCTTATTTAATCAGCTGAATTCACTAAAATAAATTTCTAAATTTTTTTTTGAATGTCGCAAACCGTGACACCCCGCCCCTGAGGGATCACATTTCGGTTGATTTTACCATCCATGTTGGATTTGTTCTGTTTTAACTATCAGCATAGTGAGGTGCACAAGTGCAAACATTTGGGATGGGCCGGTTGCAAATTTTTTTTGGGATTTTTCACCCAAAAAAAAAAACAGAGTGTCGTGGCGCGTGCGCGCGCGCGTGCAAAGGCGGCAGATGGACGGGGAGGTCCAGGCGCAGCGATCCGACAAAATATGGGGACAATTGGGCTGCGAATAATGGACTATGTGTGTGTGTATGTGCGTGTGCGTGCGTGTGTGTGTGTGTGTGTGTGTGTGCGTGTGTGTGTGTGTCTGCGTGTGTGTCTTTGTTTGTCTGCGTGCGTGCGCACTTTTTTTACTTTGGAACTGTCGTGCGCCTACACACATACAAACTTGAGTGCATTTCCAGAGAATGGCAGGTTGAACTTTCTTGCCAAATATACCGTTATTCTATGGACTTGTATGGACTTGGGATCCAAGTAGCGTGTTATGGAGCGACTTGTTTGCATCTGTGTGTGCTGTGTGCGTGTGTAAAAAGAGGGACAAGTGCCCTGTTTTCAAGTTGTGGGTAGGCTTATTTTGCAAAAGAAAGGGACAAGGGCCTTGTCTTGAGGAGAATGTAGGCCCTGAAGAGAGACGGAACTAGAATTGAACAATCTAAACTCATTCTTGTCACGGTCGTCATTGACAGGGAATCACACAATGAAACAATGGAAGGAATCACACAATGAAACAAAGACAAAACACAGGCAAAATTGGTGTTTTTCGCAGTGGTGTTATTACAAAAAACGAACGCCATCATACTTCGAGAAAATCGACCAAGTATGATCGGAGTGAACTTTCAGGTTGATGGGGCATGATCCACGTGCGCACCGAAGACTGGTGGTGTGAGGCGAGTACGTGACTCCGTGCAGGCTACATCCAGTAGGGGGGGTCAAATGTGACACACCCTTTGTTGCGAGTTCGGTTCGCCACTCTCGAATCCTTTTGTTGACTGTGGGGATTTTGCGTGGTGCCAAACCACGCTGCACATGTCTCCTTATGTGAGCAGACACGAAAGCGTCGTGCACCAGCTGTGGTTTTGAGAACAGTTGGAGCCTTCACAACATCAATCATTCCAGCTCCAAATGCCCCAGGGCATTTGGAGCAGTAAAAACGATTTTTGCGATCTTTTTTTGGAGCCTCCAGCCACATACCAGGCGAATTGTGCCTTAGTTCATGCGCGGCTCTGTCCGAGAATCTATATGGGCTTCGCATATTTTCAGGTGTAGCGCAGCATGGCAATAAAAAAAAATTGTTGAAAATCGACTCGACCAAAAAAATTTCTGGCCGCTCAAAACGTCCGCAATTGCCAGACAACAGTGCAGGAACCACTGAAAACCCAAAAATTGTGGCGAAACACTCACCTCAGGACCAAAAACAACAGACAACACGGAACACAAGATATTGGAGCGACCAAGTTTCTGAACCGTAAAAAAGAGGGTCCCGTAGGATGCAACAAAAACTGAGTGTATGAGAAATACAACACCTGTGAATATACTCGCGGGAGTGCAGTGTTCTTGAGATTCGGGCCGTGACGATTTCTGCCCTCTGAAATTGATTTCGTTCAAGGCTAGGTAGGACCCAAATGGGATAGGTCTTACCTAGCCCCGGACGAAATCAATTTCAGGGGACAAAAATCGTCACGGCCTCCACACGGCCTCAAAATTTGAAATAGCGGTCACATATATTCAAATTCATATACATTACTCAACTCTCGTACAAACGAATGTTTCACTTTTACAGAACTTCCGCGATCAATTTTTGTGGTGCCACTTCCACATTTCCAATGCAAATAAACACACGGTATCGATCCTTGAAGAGTTTCATCGCTCTTATTTTCAAGTCCTTTCATAGGAGTGGGTCTCTCTCTTCGTTCGTGCATATGTATATTAGCAAATCTGTATTGTGGAATGCGAGGCGGAAGAACTCATCAAGGAGATTCTTATGGTTTCACGGGGGGGCAGTGACAATGATTTTTCATTAAAAAAATATATACACATTCTCCATCCAGCGTCTTGTAAGCTGAAACTCCAAGTTGTGGGACCATACGGAATATGTGAGACAGTGTGAATGTTAAGAGTCACACGGACGAGATGTCACAAGAGTCAAACCGACGACACCGACGACATGTCACAAGAGTCACTCCGACGAGACAAGAGTCACACAAACAAGAGTCACACTGCTGGGCGCGCGGCACGCGCGCATTCGGTGACCTTCGCTCTCATACAGAATTTTCTACAAAGGCCTAGATAGTGGGTGTCCGTATGGCTATGGACTTAAAGCTTCGCCTCTTGCTCTCTGTTTCAAGGTAGGTACGTGTGAAAAAACACAAAGGTTGTAGCGGTGCTCGGCACTGAATGTTGCATCATGTTTGTGTATAATGAGATGTTGTGTAATCTGCGGAATTGTAACGACTCCTCGGATCGATGTGCAACTCGCCCCTATTCTTAAAAGGGGGCGGTTGAAGCATGTGAAATCCCGTCATGCATATACCCTCCCGTCGGGAGGGTATATGCATGGGTATATGCACTGCCACGCTCTACCAAACAGTCCACTATGCCCTTGACGGGCAGCCGCCGTGAAAGACCTCGGAATGAAGGGATTCTGTGCATCCGGGATGTAGGTTGCGTACATCCGGGATTTGCCACATATCTTACGCACATCCGTTCCCAAAAAGTCCGTTGCGTGCATTCGTCACAACGGCCTTTCTGGTTGCGTGCATCGGTGCCCAGAACAACCCTTGTGTGCAACCGTTTCAGAAATGACCCTATTGTGCACCCGTTTTCAAGTCACTATAAATCAACATTCGGATCCGAACATCCAAAACTTTGGTTTTTACTACCCGGTTTTACAACAGAGGATGACCCTGACCGCCGACACCGTTAGGGTTCAGGTTACCGTGACATGAGGAATGATTCCAGTCGATTGTATAACCCCTCATAGGCAAGGGTTGGATAATAGAACCCTATGGCTGTTGTTAAAATCTGGTAGTCGTCGTGCAGCCTTGTCTGTTGGCTATCTCTCTTACTACGCGCAGGCTTAGTGATATTGTAAATGTGCTGTACTATTTGACGGACCTCTTTTCTCTGTATCGGGTCCATTATCGACTTAGAGCTCACAATGTAGGGACCAGGACAATGATAGTCTCTGTTCATATTTTTGGAGAATCTACGTCCCTTTTTACCCAAAATGCGAAGTATACGTCTTTAGAGGGTGAGACCGACTTCGAGAGTCCCGAAACAAAACCCTCAAGAACACGAGCACAATTGGGAGTGTAGTGACCAACACAAGTTGACATATTGAGAGTAGCGAGCAATTTTGAGTTTCAATGTAGATGGCGTAAACTTGAAAGTAGAATGAATCGTACTTAGTCCATTCTTTTTTTGCGTACTCAAATTCGCTGTTTTTGCCCCCCCCCCCATTACTAGTATTAATTGTCCCAGGACCCACGCTTACCATTGGCACGTTTCAAAAAAAATCGTGTTATTCTTGAAATCTCCTTCCTTGGCATGAAGGCTGGCCCTGCCGTAGTCGCTTCCTCGCCCACTGCCTTTCTTCGGAATTCCGATCCTCGTTGCCGCGCCTTTTCGAGAGTGGTCTGTGTCAAAAAAATGGCTGTAAACTTTGAATACGTCATGGTCACGCAGGCAATCAGGGTCACAATCTTCAGGTCTGGACTGTGCAAGAAAAAGGAGGTGGATAGAGGTGTTTTGCTGTCTCAGAACTAAAAAAGTCCATCCATTCCCCCCGCCTTGATCTTAAATAACTCCCTCCCCCCTATTTTGATTTGTGACTTCTTTTTTTGGTAACGGGAACACTCCCCTATTTGAATTGACCTGCAATGCATCTTCTCGTTCGCGATCTTGCCAAGTTTTGTATGCGTGTGTATTTTTTATTTGCCTATGTCTGTGTTGCTTGTGCGTGCACTGGGGTCGGAAATCAAAATTACGAGTACCTGTTTGAACTCGACTGTGCCGCTTCAAGGCGTTGTGCCTGTGTGGTGCGTGTTGTTGAGATAAGAATCCAAGAATTGAAGGCATGTTGAAGGCGAATTTGATACAAATTCGAGGTTTTTTGAGGATCTTGACTTTTTTGGTGATTTGACTTGTTTTTGTGGAAAGAGGAGATTACATCCACAACGATGTGAGTTGGATGCGATTGGGCATTTTTAATGTGCAAACATCAATCATTTCCTTTTTTGATTGGGTGCATGCCCCGAGAACAAGTTTGCTATGTATAGATTGGGGTGAAATGTATAGATTGCTATGAAACATGGTTTCGCTCGCCCGCGACGGTGCGCCATCGGGTCTCAAGTGCCAGTGTGCGCAGTCAGACGACGGGAGCCGCCTATGCTCCACGGCCACTGGCGCTTCTGCCCCGTGGCGCCCCACTGTAGGGTCCTCCCCTTGCTCGCAGCGTCGCGCCCGGTCGTTTTAAAAACCCGGTAGTAAAAACCAAAGTTTCGGATGTTCGGATCCAAATGTTGGTTTTTAGTGACTTGAAAACGGATGCACGCAAGGGTCGTTTCTGAAACGGATGCACGCAAGGGTATTTTGGAACACTGATGCGCGCAACCATAAAGGCCATTTTGACAAATGCACGCGTGCAGTGCAATGAAGCAGAGAGAGCCGATGGTGTGACATCGCTCATCGTCGCGGCGGGAGAGAGGCACGGCTCGCTCGGGGTGGGATTCGAGAACATGATGCGTTCTTGGGTCATGAAATGAGGGGCCCAGCAGGGACTGGGCGTGGTGGCGTCTCGATGGCTAGGGGGCGGGAAGGCCAAGGCGCAAGGAAGGGGAATGGGGTGAGGGGCCATCGCTTGCCATCACCACCATGGTTTGTAGAGAATTTGCTTAAGTATTTCGGCTTTCTGTCTCAATGAGAAAGGTTGCTGTCGAACATCCGTTCTGTGTACTCATATACATGAATTCTTATATATTTCACATTTGTTTCATTTTATTGATTTTATTGTCATATCTAATATTTGATTTTGTATGCTTGACGTTATCATCGGCCGACACACATGGAATTGGCAAATACGCACGCACATAATACATACGGGATACACACACACAGGCACGCACACCAAAAAAGGAAAAACAAAAAGTAGAAAGATTAGAAAGATTAGAAAAAAAACATGCACCTCGAAGCATGCATACAAAGTATCGACCTCGTCGGCTCCGTGCGGATTTTAACCGAAACCGTTTAAGAGAAGCTCTTCTGTATAATCCGAGTCATGACTCGGCGTGATCGTGACGGTGGAGAGCAAACAACAAAGTCGGACAAAACAGAGTTTCCCTCAAAGGTTTGTATGTATGTGCGGGGTGTCAACTCAAGATTGGCCAAGCACTCGGATTACTTTGTTTGAAAGGGAATGTCAGAGCGCGTGGATCGACGCTGTGACGACACAACTGAAAAGAAAAATGTAAATTCTTGTGTACCCTAGGCTAAACACCTCTTTTTGGAGGGAGTTGAGCAACGAAAAAAATCAACCCAAAACCCCGGAAATACTCTCTCCGACGCGCTACTAATGTTACGTTTTCAATATCTGGCGGCTGACGCCTCAACAATAATGGTCGTGCAATGTGCCAGAATTGCAGGTTTTCGGGGGAATTCAATACTCCTCCCTTCTTCAGGAGGCCCAAACGAATCCGAAACACTGAAAACATCAGCATAGCACAGCCCACGGGGCATACCTGATAGTCGTCGGGCAGCAGCATGTCAAACACAATCATACACGCTTCACAGAACATAGAGATTAGTACTGTCAAATGTATCGCGGCGTGGTATCTTTGCTCTTGGCAATGCATGTGTGTGTTCTTGAAACTTGGTCCACTGCCCGATGTGGAATGCACGCGTACCGTGGTTTGGCTTTTTAATTTTTCGCGGTAGTCACTTTGAGTCCCAGCCTAAGATTTTGTGGAATGATGGTTGTGCAATCTGCCAGAATCACAGGTTTTCGGGGGAATTCAATGCCCATTCCTTTTTCAGGAGGCTCTCAACAAAACAATCAAATTCAAATGCAAAATTTTCGCCAATAAATGTCGCAGCACATAATATCCCATCACTGGCAAAACTCAACCGCACCGCCTGACCGCATGCTCAAAGAGTAGGTGTGCATGGATAAATCGACATGCAGTATAGGGTGTAGGAGTTGTAGGGGTTGTAGGGGTTATAGGGGTAGGTTGTAGGGGTAGGGTAGGTATGCAGGGGTAGGGTAGGTTAGGTAGAAATTCAAGAACTTTTAGGAAAGCAAGTGAAACAAGACGCTCCAGACTACAGAGCATCTCGGAATCCAACCAAAAAGCACCCTGTCAACTTGAGTGGTCGGCTCTTACGTGCAAAATGGAGCTGCTAGCCAAAATGCGTCCTTGGCGACGAAGTTGATCGATGTCTTGAACAGGCGTGGGGTACAGACGAGGAACGGGACGGAATAGATGACCAGCAGGGAAAACCACACCGTTGATGGATGGATCATGCTACTATCGAGCTCACCCGACTTGCTCTATGTCACCTTGGAGTAAGAATCAGTCCAATGCATTTGCTCACAGATCTGTTAAAGCAAAGACCAGACATCGACGCAGGAGAATACCTTCAAATCAACCAATCCAATGAACAGAATTTGCGACACGACACGGACACTGGCACAATGTGCCATGAGGAGTGTTTTTTAGCTACGAATGCTGTGAGTGCTCTTGCTTACTGTTGCAGGTGTATTAACTCTGATGATTACAGGTGAATACCACTTAGCCAGAAAACCCGGGCCTTGTAAGTTCCCATAGACCGAACTAACCAATGAAGGGTTTAAATCTATGATCAAGAACCCCTCTAAGGTGGGAGCAGTCAGGGTATACATGGACCCAAAGAGCAAAGACACCTAGTTTGGAGGCATAACAGCAGATTCCAAGGGGTGGCCACTTTGCTCACACCGAAGGGGTAATTCAAAATGGAGGGTGCCAGATGGCACCTTCTCTCTCAAGTCTTTAGTTCCTCAGAAGACATGGCGACACACTTGGACAGAGAAAGACTTCTCCAACAAACCATAGACAAGGACCCTAAATGCAGGTCGTTGTCTTGAAAGGTCCCTCGACAGGCCAAGTTGGCAGTGGGTGCGACAATCTATATCGGAGACACGGCCGTCACGGCACCCCCCTTTTTCGACAATGCCGTCAGAGGGGGCACGATATTGTGGGGTGCCAGGGCCTCGGGCCAGCGAGTAATTAAATGGACGGGACTCAGTCGCGATGACCAGGCTGCCACTCTCTCGACACCTTTTAACACCAACAATTGGATCCTCTTTGCCCTGGCGGGGTCTTGTTTGTTTGCTTGTTGTTATAAAACCTGAAATTCCATACTTCGCCTCCCGCCATGTGAGGGAAATAAAACCCCTGGGAGTATATCCACTCGAGCGCTCTCAGCGCGAGGCTTCCTGCGGTCCTACCAAAGGTACACCACCGGGTAAGACAGATCAAGAAACAACTTCTCTCCTCATTGAGGGCTCAAATAAAATTAATGCCACAAAAGAAAAGGCCTTCAGGAAGAGGAAATGGTGGCAGTCGGGGGACGATGAGCTAGCTGAATATGACAGGAGAGTGGAGGTCTGGACCAGCCAAAGACAACCCATACAACGGCACCGAGGGGGTCGAAAGTCAATACTGGACGGGAAAGGAAGCGGGTCTCATGGGAATTTCCCTATTTCCGGGCTTGATATACGCTACTGATGGTTCCTAGGAGAAAGGGAACATAAGAGCTTCTACAGACCCTAGGGGAGGTTTCTGCAAAGTGGGAAGGAAGGGTTGAAGAGGGGGCATCTTCAAAAAGAGCGGAGCACGCAGCAGCATGCATTGCCCTTTAAGATGCGATAAGATGCGCGGAAAGTCAGAGACTACTCCTCCTGCTTAGGGACTCCAAATGCCTCATAATGGTGATCCAGAAATGGATCGGGGAAGGAATAGACCCAACCATCAAAGCATCCCCGGATGGAGACATCCCAATTCCTGAAGGGCGAAAGCAACTGCAGGGCAGACCTCGGTGAACATTGACTAAAGGGTTAGCATGAGAGCCAAGCGCTGCCCTCTCCGGAGTATTAGCTTGCAATTCCCACGTGCTGCCAACTTTAAGAAATCGGGCTGGTAAGAAGAAAACGAATGCAGAGTATGCAAGGCCATTTACCCAGATCTACCAGACATCTCAGAATGCCTATGGCATATACAAGGCTACTGCAAAGCCCTCTAGAAGCCAAGGATAGCGGTACATCATGGCATCTGGAGGGACTTGACAATGAACATCGGAAGACAATTACTGGAAGTGAACGAAGACGGAGCCCAGGTATGGGACTTCCGCGCTGAAATGGCGTTCTGCGCTTACCGATAGTCGCGCCCACCCTTTCACCCCACTCCCGGCCAGGTCTTCGTTTGGCGTCGAAACCTGTTCGGGAGGTGCGAACTACGGGGTTTTGACCCAACCACTGCTGTCTGACGTCCTTTCCGCTTTCCTTTTTTTTTTGCCTTGGCCTGGACCAGGCATGT
>Ga0335398_10005847_pt1 | contig 15926 bp, 5 predicted proteins | sample BON03_FD_205742 | JGI IMG/M metagenome (GOLD analysis project Ga0335398, IMG submission 205742) | Freshwater microbial communities from Lake Bonney liftoff mats and glacier meltwater in Antarctica - BON-03 (spades assembly) (version 2) | ecosystem: Environmental > Aquatic > Freshwater > Ice >... | reverse complement strand
CCTTATCCCACTCCCTAACTACCCCCCCAAAAAAACGGCGACCCGGCCTCCGGACGACCGACTACTACAGCACGACTCTTTTCTCCTGCCGCCGGCCGGTGGGCACTCTTTTTTCGCGCCGCCGGCCTGGGGGGGCTTCTCCGGCACTGCCGCCAGCGCGACATCGCGCTCTTTTTGCGTTTTTGCCCCTCCTCGCACGAGGGATTGCGCGTCAAAAACGGCGACGCCTGAGGCGTGTGTTTCTCGCACCTGGGGCTATTATGAGACACGCCCGTTGCCCCGCCGACGCACAAAATGAACCCTTCGATGCGAGAGCAGCGCAAGACAAGAGCCCGCCGAGAACGCCGCCGGCGACCGCACCCGCGCGCCCAGCGCTCTTTTCCCTTCTTCGGCCGGGGGGGGGGGGGCGCTCCAAGCGCGCGGCGCCCGGCCCCCACCCTACCCCTCCCCATTTTGTCCCTGCGCGCCTCCGCTGGGCGGGGACCTTCTCTCCGCACGCGCCGGTCACAGTGCGCGGCACGGCCGAGGCCGCGCCCCCCCCTTGTGCCCGACCGACCCTTCCGCCCCCCTTATGTCATATGTGCGCGTTTTGCGCGTTTTGCGCGTTTTGCGCGGGGGCCGACGAAAGCGCTGCGTTGTGCCTTGTCGGGAAGGGAAAAAAAAAACCTTTCGGCGCCTTTTCCCCCCCCCCCCCCTCCCCCTCAACTTGAGCGACGCTTTGTCCCTTCTCCGTCCATGAGCACCACTTTGGAATGTTTGGCACCCACATTTTTGGAGCTAGCACGGAACCTTCTTCCCTCAGAAGGGCGACCCCCCCTCTTTTTTTCCTCCGACGCAGAACGAGCCCGCCCCCTCTTTTTTCCCCTCCCTCCGCGCCTTTGCGTTGTCCCCGCCGTCCAGGAAAAAGAGATACACTACACACATACAACCCTAGATCAGACAAAACACACTCTTGCACAGAACCCCAGAACAGTCGAGCGCTGCGATCTTTTTTTCGTTGCTCTCAAGTTTTTCCTTAGCTCCCGTCTGTTGGTCGCTTCCCCCCCCCCCGCACCAATCTTCCTGGCCTTTTTTCGCCCTATCCGCCCGCCATGCCGTGCCCCTCCCCTCCCCTCCTCCCCCATCGCTCGTCCCCCTGTCGGCACCTCCGAAGATAACACGAAAAAAACCATTTCCAGGCAGAACTAGGCGCCTTCGAAAAAACATCCCGCGGAAAACAAGGAAACAGCAAACGAAAAAGGGGGGGGCGCGACGCCTATGGCCCCGCGTTTCGTCGCGCCTCACACAGCCCACCGGCCCCTTTTTCCGCGCCCCCCCCCCCCCCCCCCCCCGCCCTGGAGATCATTGATCCTTTTAAAGCATTGTCAACACACATCTCGTCCACGTCGGTCTCCTATCACGCCTTGCGCAACAAGGGCCCCTCCCCGGCGGCCAAGTCTGCCCCCGAACCGGCGGGGAGCCCAAAGCCGGTGCCGCCGCCGCCGCCAAACGCCGCGGGGCCCCCGAGCCGCCCCTCGTGCCGCTCGCGCATGCGCGCCAGCGCGAACGAGCCGCTCCCTGCGCCCCCCCGGATGCGCACGACCGAGCGCCCCGAGCCCGTGCGCGCGTCCGCCTCAAGCGACGACGACGCGCTCCCCAGCTGCTGCGAAACTGCCACGCCGCCGCCCGCGCTGCTCGCCGACCGCCCGCCCTCCGTCCGCGACTCGAGCACTGCGTCTGCCTCGGCGCGCCCCGCGCCCGTGCCCGCCGCCACAATAGCCTGGGCCGCCGCGTCGCCGTCCTTGGCCCGCGCGTCGCCGCCGCCCGTGGCGCGGGCCGTCCCCGCCCGCGCCGAGAACGCGCGCGAGGCGCCGCCGGCGAGCGCGTCGCCGATGTCGCCGGCCGTCGCCTTGCCGCGCAGCGCGCTCGTCGACGCGCCGACGGCCGTGCGCGCGGTCGACGTCGCCACCCCCTTTGCAGCCGCCTTGTCCGCCAGCGCGACCGCCTCCGCGTCGGCGGACGCGCCGCCCACCCCGTTCTCGGCCTCAGCCGCCGTGAGCGACGCCGCGTCCTGGTCGGCCGAAGACGCCGCCCCTTTGGCCGTCGCGTCGACCGGCGCCCCGCCCGACGCCTTCGCCGTGGCCCCCACCCTGGCCGTGGCCCTGCCCGCGGGCGTCTTGGCCCCGCCCGCGGCGGTGGCCGAGGCGCCGCGCGTCCCCGCGGCGGGCGCCACCGCGCGCGCGTCCAGGTCGACCGAGGCCGCCCCCTGCTCCGCCTCGTCGACCTTTGTGGCGGAAGCCACCGCGCGCTCGTTTGTCACGGCGTCGTTGTAGGCCGCGGCGGGGTTGCCGCCGACGTTGTTGTTGGTCGGGTCGGAAGGGGGAGGGAGGAGGCTGGCGAGGAAGGCGTCGCTGTCGGCCCAGTCCGACACGGCGTCGGCGTCCGAGTTGAGCGAGGAGCCGAGGTCCGCGGCGTCTGGGGACGAGGCGGCGGCGGCAGTCGGGTCGCCGCCGCCGCCGCCGCCGCCGCCCGCCGGGAGGCCCTCCTCCCCGCCGCCCCCCTGCCGCGCCTCGCTGCGCGCCTGCGTCTCGAGCAGCTTGGCCTCCACGCCGACCTCGACTGCCAGCAGCTGCTCCTGCGTCAGGCCGGCGTAGGTTGCGTTCGCGCGCCCGGCGCCGAGCAGCACCGAGGGCAGGCGCGCCGCCGCCAGCGCCCCGAGCGTCGGCAGCGCGCTGCGCGCGGCCGCCTGCGCCGCGGCCCCCCTTGCGAGCGCGCCCGTCAGCTCCCTCGCCGTCTCGGGGCTGCCCATGCCGAGCTTGTCCGCGACGGCCTGCCACCCGCCCGCCGCGTCCGCCCCGTCCCTTTTCACCAGGCGCCACAGGCCGCTGAGCGCGTCGCGGACGTCCTCCGCCACCCGCGCCGCGGCGGCCGCGTCTTCTTCGGCGGTGGTCTCGGCTCCGACGGCGGCGGCCGCCGCCGCGGGTTTTGCCGCGCTTTTGCTTTCCGCGGCTGGTTTCGCCTGCGCCGCGCCGCCGCCGTCGCCGTCACCGCCGGCCATCTTGAAAAGGTCCGCCATGCGCGAGGCGTGGCACGTCGCTGTGTTTTGGTTTCGGGCGGGGGGGGGGGGGGGGGGGGGGGGGGGAGTGGGGGTGCGTCGTCGTTGCCGTTGTCGTGTGAGCGCAAGGCCCGGCGGCGGCGGAAACGGCACCCTCTCGTCGCGCGCCGCTTTCGTTTTGCCCCTGAGCGTTCTCTCAGAAACTCTTACCGCTGAGCGTGGCGGCCACCAGCACCAGGGCCAGCACCGTGTGGCGCAGCGCACGGCCCATGGCTGCGGGACTGGCGCCTGCTGTGCTTTTGCGCGCGCGCGAGACTCCGCTTTTAGAATGTCTTCTTCGGTCTGTCTCTTGCTCCTCTCCCTCCGCAAGCGCGCGACCAACCGAGCAGTGGCGGGCGCCCTGTTGATAGTATCTCGCTCCGACTTGCGGCTCCCGCTCTGCCGCCGCCCGTCGAATGCGCGGGGCGGGAGAGCTGCTCTAGCCTGGCGAGAAACTGTCGGGCGGGGGGGAAGACCTGTGACCGCAGGTCTCCCGCTCGCTAAGTTTCTCTCGCGTAGGGAATAGGAAGGGGGGAGGCGCGCGCGCAGGAAACGTGTGGGGAGATGCGTGTCTATATGTTGTCGCGCGATGATAGAGTTGCAATGCCGCGGATTAGAAAGGGCCGAGGCAGCATTTTTGCAGCTTCTTCGCCGCGCGCGGGGGGCGCGCGAGGCCGCGGCGTTTTTTCCGGGGCGACGCCCCCCGCAAAAACACAATCAATCAAAATCACCCCGCCACCCTCAGCGACATGACCGCGTCCGCCAGCCCCGCGTCGAGGTGGTTGACCCCGGCCGCCCGGAGCGCGGCCGTCGCGACCGCGACCGCCTGCGCCGCCGCCTGCTCCGCCGGCTCGGCGCCCGCCGCCGCCGCCGCCTCGTCCTCGGCCGCCGCCGCCGCCGCCACGGCCGCCCGCACGCCCGCCGCCCGCTCGGCCGGCAGCGACAGCAGCGCGCACGCCTCGGCCAGCTCGCGAAAGTGCGCGCGCGGGCGCGGGGTGTAGGGCGCGAACACGCGCAGCAGCGCGTCCACGTCCGTGGCGAGCTGCTGCGCGCCCGAGGGCGAGAAGCGGCGCTCCGTGGCCACGCCGTTGAAGAGCGATCGGTTGAGCGCGGCGGCGCCGCCGCGCCATGCCTCGCGGAAGCAGGCGGCGTCGAGGTTCTCCGACAGGGCGGCGAGGGCGCCCTGCAGCCAGCGCAGGCCGTCGATGAGGCCCGGGCTGACGACGCCGTCGCCGTCGTCCTCGTCGACGTCGTCGCCGTCGCTGTGGTTGTTGTTGGCTCCGTTGGCGGTGCCGCCGGCGTCGGCGCCGTTGCCGTTGCCGTCTGCGGCGCCGCCCCCTCCCCCTCCCCCTCCGCCCGGCGCCGCAAAGCGCTGGGCGGCCGCGCCGCCCGGGGCGAGGTACTGCGCGGCGCGCGCGCGGAAGCCCACCGAGAGGGCGCGCGCGATGCGCAGCACCCACTCGCGGCGCAGGGAGGTGAGGTCGGCGAGCGGCCGGGCCAGCAGGCGGGCGGCGACGGCGGCGCGCGCGGCCGTCGCCGGGTCGGGGCCGGCGTAGGCGGCGGCGGCCTCGGCGGCAGAGGGCGACAGCGGCGGCGCGCCCATCGTCGTCCCTCCCCCGCCGCCGCCTCCGGGCACAAACGGCAGCGGCGGACGCGCGCCCTGCTGCTGCTGCTGCTGCTGCTGGCCCGGCACAAACGGCGCGCCGCCGCCCCACGCCGCCCCCTCCTCGCCGCCACCGCCGCCCCCTTGCGAGGACGACTGCTGCTGCTGCTGCTGCTCCCGCCGCCGCCGCCGCTGCCTGTCCGCCTCGGCCGCCGCCGCCAGCGCAACCGCCGCACCCTCCTCGGCGCCCCCCGGGTGCAGTGCCAGCACGAGCGGGCCCGCGGCCACGTCCGCCACCACCCCCTCCAGGTAGTGCGCGAAGCACACGCACACGCACACGCGCGGCAGCCACGCGAGCGACGCCGCCGCCGCGCACGCCGACGCCGAGAGCGCGCCCGCGCCGCCGTCCCTTCCGCCGCCATTGCCGCCGCCGCCGCCGGGGCCAAACATGTCGCTTTGCTGCAGCATGCGCTGCACGCGCGCGTGCGCCTGGCCCAGGGTCTCGGCGATCACGTCGCGCGCGAAGCGCTCCTGCCCCTCGCGCGTGGGCACGAGCCGGCAGCGCGCCACCAGCGCGCCGAGCAGCGACGCCGCGCGCTCGGCCGCGGCCGGCGGCCACTGGTCGCACCGCCAGGCCGGAGCGTCCTCTGCAGCAAGCATCGGCGCGCGCTCCCACGCCTCGGACGCGTACAGGGCGGCGTCGAGGGCGGCGGACGCGGCGGCCGCCTCGGCGCCGAGCCACGCGTCGCGCCACGCGTCGCGCTCGACCAGCACGGCCAGGGTCGAGTGCCGCAGGGCGACGGCGGGCAGCTCGCCGACCGCCGCGTCCCCCGGGCCGACGCCGAGCAGCGGCGCGAGGCGGAGCTCAAAGCCGGCGAGCCCGTCGACCATGGCGAGCCACATGCCGCGGTCGCCCGCGTCCGCCAGGGCCGGCAGCTTCTGCGCGCGCAGCAGGTCCTTCACGCACTCGCGCAGGGCACGCGCGAGCTCGGCGGACGCGTGGTAGCCGCGGCTGTGGAGGTCGGCCGACTCGACCACCGCCTGCAGGAAAGCGACGCGCGGCGCGGCGTCGCGGGCGGCGCGCCAGGCCGTGTTGAGCAGCCAGCCCGGGCGGTCGAGGCGGCCCGCGGGCGCGGCGTTGTCGAAGAGGCGCGCGAGCTTGGCGGCGAGCGGGGCGGCGAGCTCGCGCGCGATCCAGAGGATGGGGGCGTCGGCGGCGGCGGCGGCAGAGGCGTCGGCGGCGGCGGCGGCAGAGGCGGCGTCCGCGGCGGCCGAGCGGCCTTCTTGGCCTTGGCGATGGTGGTGGTGGTGGGCGCCGGGCGGCGGGGCGGCAAGGACGGGCACCAGGGCCAGGCGCTCGAAGGCCTCGGCGTCGTCGGCGCGCTGCAGGGCCGTCAGGGCCACCATCAGGCGCTGCAGGCGCGCGGCGCTCTCGGCGTGCTCGGGGCCAAACGGGGCAGGCGCCGCCGCCGCCGCCGCCGCCGCCGCGCCCTCCTTGCCGTCGGCGCCAGCGCCGCCTTGCCCGTCGTCGCCCCCCCCCTCCTCGGGTCCCGGCCCGTCGCCCGCGCCGCTGCCCACTAAAGGAGGCGGCCACCCGCACGCGCGCAGGTGCGCGTGGATCTGCCCCCCGAGCCGCGCGTACAGGCGGTCGCGGCACGCGCGCAGGCGGCCGTCCATCTCCGCCTCGTGCTTGCGGAGCGGCGGTGGGACGGGGTCGCCGCCGCGGCTCGTGCTGCTGCTGCTGCCGGCTGCTGCTGCTGCTGCTGCTGTCCCTGGTGGTGCTCCTCCGCCGAGTCCTGCTGCTGCTTCTGCTTCGGCTGCTTCTGCTTCTGCTGCCTCTGCTGCTTCTGCCGACGACGACGCCTCCGCCCCCTCGGCGGGAGGAAGGGGGCGGAACGGCAGCGCGCGCACGCGCCTCCGGAGCGCGGCGTAGGCGTCGGCCGCGCGCGCCGCCACCTGCACGAGGCCCTCGACGTCGTCCTGCGGCAGGGCCTCGGACGCGCGGATCTGGCGCTCGAGGTCCTGCGCGCCCTCGACCGCGGCTTTCAGCGCGACGGCATAGGTCCGGAGCGCGGCGAGCGTGGTCGCCGTCGCCGCGGCGCCCATGGCGGCGGCGTCGCCGGCGGCGCTGCTGGCGGGGGCGGCGCCCGGCGGGATCTGTCGTGTCGTGTGTTCGTTGCGTTGGTTGGGTTGGGGCTTGATCAACAGGGGTCAGCGTGTCAGGTTCTGGAGGAGGTTTTGGAATTGGCGGTTGGAAGTCGAGCAGAGAGAGAGAGGACGGGAAGGCTCCCCTCTCTCTCTCTCCGGCGCTCACGCAGCGATCGTCGCACCTGCAGCGATTGCGCCACCGCCGACAGCACCCCGGCGTTCTCCTGCACGACGGACGCCAGCTCCGACTGCAGCCGCGAGAGGCGCTCCATCGTGTTATTTTGGTCTCTGGATCGTCCTCCCCCTCCGCCTGTGCGCGAACGTCTGGTGTTGTGTTGTGGTGACGCTGCTGGTTGCGTGTGTTTCCCTCCTCTCCGTGCGCGTTTGTCGGGATCGTCGTTTGGTTCTTGTCTCACTGTTGCTGCGAACGTCGGCCGGTTATGAGCGCAGCGTCTCGCCGTCAGAGCCGACCGTCGACGTCGTTCAAGAGGCCGGAGCAATGCACAATTTCAACCGCTCACCCACACGACGGCCAGACAAACGTACTACTCTCTCATCTTGGATCGAAAGCGTCGCCAATCCTGACCTGACGAAAAGCAAGCAGACTAACCTCCCTCCTCTCCGCGCGACATCGATCGCAAAACATCATGATCCTCGTCCGCCTGCGCGCCGACGATGATGGGGCAGCGAGGACGCAAAGGACCAAGGCAACAGCCACGGCGCGACGAGTGCCACCGCGCCGCACCGTCGTGACGTGCTACTGGTGAGTTGCTGCGGGAGGACGAGCGCCGAGCACGACGGCGACACAAGGCCGACGACACGCCTAAAAATAATCGCCAAGGAAACGCACGACACCCAAAAACAATTCATCAAACAGCCCCGACCCGCACGCCCCTGTGCCCTCGGCGGTCTTCGGCGACGACCAGGGGCTGATATGCTACGGCGAGGCCGGCGCGCCCGGGGCGGCGCCGCCAGCGGCGGCCCGCTTCGAGCTGCGGCGAGGGCGGCAAGGCGAGGAAGGCCGCGAGCCGCGGTCGGCGGCCGCGGCGCTGCCGGCGACCCGGCGGCTCGCCCCTCGCGCCATCTCTGCGCTGGCGCTCCTCCCCCCCGGTCCTGATCACTGCCTCCCGCGCGGCGACGAGAGCGGCGGCAGCAGCGGGGACGACGGGGACGGCGTCCCTGCCCCGCGCCGGAGGAGCGTGTCGGTCCTGCTCGCGCGCGAGGGCGGGCGCAGGGTGCTGCACGCGCGCCTGGGGCTGGGGGACGGTCCGCCGCCGCCGCGCTCGCCGCGCTCGCCGCCCTCGCCGCCCCCGTCGCCGCCCCCTGCCTCCTCCTCCTCCTCCTCCGTCGTGTCCCTCTTCGCCGAGCACCGCGCGCCCATCACCGCCCTGGCCGCCACGGTCACGGGCGGCCTGTTCGGCGGCGGCGGCGGCGGCCTCGCGGCCACGGCCAGCGCCGACGGCGAGGTGGCCCTGTGGCGCGCGCGGGACGCCGCACTCGTGGGAGGGCGGCGCCTCGCGGCGGCGACGGGCCCGGGCGGCGGCGCGGCGACGGCGCTCGCGTTCGTCGACGCGGCGCCGGCGACGTGGCCAGGGGCGCAAGGGCGGCGCCGGCGCGCGCGCGACGGTGCTCGCGCTTCTCTCTTGCTGGTCGTGGGAGGGGCCGACGGGCGCATCACGATCGTCGACGCGTCGCCGTGCGTGGGAGACCCGGCGTTCGGAGGAGAAGGAGGAGGAGGAGGAGGAGGGGGCGGCAGAGGCCGGGGCGTCAGCGGGGCGGCGACGGCGATTGCAGCCGCAACAGCACCAGCGGCGCTCTGGTCCCCGCCGTGCGTGCTGCAGCGGTTCAGCGCCGGGGCGGCGCCCGTCCAGAGCCTGTCGTGCGCCGCCCGCCCGGCGTCCGCGGGCGGCGGCTGCGGCCGCGAGCCCCTGCTGCTGGTCGCCGCGGCGACGGCCGACGGGCGCGTCGTCGTCGCGGCGGCCGCGGAGGGCGCCGCCGCGCCCCGCGCAAGGGGCGCGCCCGCCTCTGGCGGCCGCCCGGGCCCTTTTGCCGTGGCGCACGCGGTGCGTCCCGCTTACCCCGCCGCCCCCGACATTCCCGCTGCCTCTCTGTCCGCCCTCGGCGGCCGCGACAAGGCGGCGGCGGCGGCGGCGGCGGCGGCGGGGCCGCGCGTGGCGCTCTCCCCGCTTGGCGAGGCCGTGGCGGTGGTCGAGGGGGCGCGGGCGGGCGGCGGTGGGCTCGGCGGGGGCGGCCGTGGCGACGAGGACGACGACGACGGGGACGAGGGCGGCGGCGGCGGCCGGGCGGTCGTGCGGCTCTTTGCCTTGGGGACCGAGGCGCTGCTGGAGGCGGCCGAGGAGGCGGCGGCGGCGGCGGCGCGAGGCGGCGGCGACGATGACGGCGGGGGGTGGTACGCTCCGCCGCCGCCCGCGCTGGCGCACCGCTGGGTCCTGGCCCCGCCTCCAGGGGCGCTGAGGCCGCCGCTCCTGCCGCGCGAGACCTGGGGGGTGGCGGCGACCGCGGCGCGCGCGTTCCTGGCGTTTGTGCCGGTGCGGGGGGCGGACGGCGCCGCGGCGTTCGACGGCGGCGGCGTTGGCGTTGGCGGCGTTGGCGGCGGCGGCGGGCGGCGGCAGCGCGTGCAGCTGGTGGCGGCCGTGGGGGGCTCGGGGTGCGGCCGAGCTTCCTTCTCACCCCTGATGCTGCTGCGTGCAGACGTGCCAGCCGCCGCTGCGTGGGCCGGGGGAGGCGGCGGCCGGCCGGCGAGCGCCGCCGGCAGCGTCGGCAGCAGCAGCAGCAGCGGCAGCAGCGGCTTCAGCAGCAGCGGCAGCAGCAGCAGCGAAAGAATTGGGTTTGCGGTGCGGCCCAGCTGGCGCGCGCGCCTGCCCGCGACGATGCCGTCGTCCTCGCGCCGGCGCTGGCTCAACAACGACGACGACGACGACGACGAGGCCGATGCCAACGACGACGCCGACGGCCGCGGCAGCAGGAGGAGCGCCGACGGCGGGCAGGCGCCCTCTCCGCGGCCGGCAGCGTCGGCGGGGCCCTGCTCACCGGCGGTGCGCAAAGGGCACAAGGGGGCACCGGCGGCGTTCGTGCGTCTGGCCGGCGCGGGACCCGGGACCGGCGTCGCGGCCGCCGTTGCCGCCGCAGCAGCAAGAGAGGCGTCGAGGCTCGAGGGCCCGCGCCGCCCGACGCCGCGGCCGGCCGTCGCCACGCCGTCTCCGGCGGGCGCGGCGGCGGAATCGGGCGAGGAGACGCAACAGCCGCCGCCGCCGCCGCCGCCGCCAGCCCCGCTGCCTGCGCCGCCGCCGCCGATTCCGCCGGCTCCGCTGCTCGGCCTTCCGTCGGCTGTCGCACCATTGGCGTTCTCCGCAGCGAAGGTCGATCAAGGCGTTGGCGGCAGCACCAACCGCGGCGGCGAGCAAGCCGCCCGGCCGCCGTCGCCGCCGCTGCCGCCGCCGCCAGCGCCGCCGCCGCCCGCGCCGCCCCGCCCTCGCGACCAGGCGCCCCCGGCCCCGCTGTCGCCCCCCCCCCCGCCTGCTCCCCCCCCGCCCGCTCCTCTTCTCGACGCGCGTCAGGGCTCCTGCCCGCGACCCCGCGCGCCGCCCCCCTTCTTGTCGCCCTCGCCGCTTTTCGTGCCTCTGCTGCCGTCGCCGGCAGCCTGGGAGGGCGGCGCTGCCGGACGCCTGCAGCAAGACGGGCGGCAGCAGCAGCAGCAGGCCCCTCGCCGGAAAGCGAGCTCGCCGCAGGAGGCCCAGCGCCTCGCGCAGCTGCAGGCGCGCCTGTCGGCGCTATCTTCCTCCTCCCGCGCCCACCTGCGCCGCGGGCCCAGCGCCGCCGAGCTCGAGGCCGAGGCCGCGCGCGCCACGGCCGCCGCCGACGCCGTCGCCGCCCGCCTGGCGTCCCGCGGCGGCGAGGACGACGACGGCGACGGCGCGGACGGCGCTGCCGCCGCGCTGCTGGCCGAGGGCGTGGGCGAAGGCAGCGCGGCGGTGCGGCGGCTGGCCGCCGCGGCGTGGTGGGGCAAGGGGGCGTCGGCCGCCGGCCACGGGGGACGCTCGCAGCAGCAGCAGCAGCAGAAGCAGCAGCAGGGGTGGTGGTGGCAGCGGCGGCAGCAGGGCGTGGCCGAGGCGGCGGCGGCGGCAGAGGCGGCAGCGGCAGAGGCAGCGGCAGAGGCAGTCGTGACGAGGCAGCAGGCCCCCTGCCATCCGACGCAAAAGGACGCACGTCAGACCGCAGCAGCAGCAGCAGCGACTGCGGCCGTCGCACGGCGCCGGACGCCGGGCGCCGCCGGCGCCGCGCGATCGACGCAAGATCTCGCCGGCGGCTCCCTGCTGCTCGCCGCGCTCGAGCAAGACGGCCTCCTGCCGGCCGCGCCCCGTCCCCTCCCCGCTCTCCCCGCGCCCTTCCCTCCCGCGGCGGCCCAGTGGCGCGCGACGGTCCAGTCGGCCGCGGCCGAGCTCGCCGCCCTGTCCCGCGCGCTCACCCATTGCCGCGGCGGGGCCGAGGACGGCGGCGGCGGCGGCGACGTCGCTTACTATTTTTAGTGAAACGAATTCGGGACGCGGGCGAGCGACGAAGAAAAACCGCGCCTTTGATTCTTTTTTCTTACTTGAACGAAAGCGGGGCTTGCCCCCGCCGAATGACCGTCCGGATATTATGGTCATGCCTGTCTCCTGCGCCGCGTCGCCGGCCCCGCCGCTGCTGCCCCCCCGCCCGCCGCCGCCGCCTCCGCCACCATCGCCACGCCCCGGCCCCCGGCGCCGCCGCCGTCGTCCTTCTTGCCCGCCGCGGCCGCGGCGGACGCAGCCCGCGCGCGCGCCCTCGCCCGGTGCTGCCCCTCCTTGAGCGCCATCGACCCCAGCAGGCCGCCGAACACCGCCGCCACCCCGACCCACTGCCCGGCGCCTAGCGCCCCGCCCCCGCCGTACAGCGCCGACGCCAAGACGCTGAAGAACTTGCGCGTGGTGCAGACGAGGCTCGTGCCCACGCTGCCAAACTGCTTTATGGTCGCAAAGATAAACAGCTGGCCGACGGCGCCGCACGCGCAAAAGAGCAGCAGGTCGCGCGCGGCCTGCGGGTGCCGCGCGCAGAAGGACCACACCTCAAAGCCCAAGGGAGTTAGTAAAAACGCGTAGATCGCGTAGTAGGTTGCGGTCCACAGGTTCATCCAGGCCATCATGCGCACGGGGCTGTTCTCGGGGTGGCGGCGGTTGACGTCGTCCTGGTGCGCGTTGGTGTAGCCGTCGAGCGCCAGGTTGAGCGCGACCAGCAGGTAGCCCAAGGGCGCGTTGGGCGCCTCAAGGGCAGCGGCGGCGGCGGAGGACGTGCCGTGGCCGCCGCCGCCGCCGCCGCTTTTTCCGCCGCCGCCGCCGCCGCTTTTCCCGCCGGCGGCAAAGAGGCCGACGCCGCCGCCGACCAGCAGCATGGCGCCGTACTCGGCGGGCGAGTAGCGGGTGCCGTGCAGCAGCGCGCCCGCGAGCATGACGGGGACCATCTTGCACGACTTGCTGAGGACCTGGGCGCTGTAGGAGATGTTGCGCAGGGCCACCATGCCGAGCGCCGGGCCGACGGCGTTGCTCAGCGCGGGCCGCCAGTACTCGAGCGGCGAGGGGTAGTCCGAGACAGCGAGTGCGCAGGCGCCGGCGGTTCCGGCGGTTGCGGTCGCGCGCGTCGTCGGCTTTCCCCCGCCGCCGCCGCCGCCTGCCGCTGCCGCCTTTGTGAAGCGCTCGCGCAGGCCGTCCAGCAGCACGATCGCGTACGCCGCCACGAAGCACACCGCCGCCTGCGCGCCGTTGAGCACCTCGTAGTGCGAGAAGCGCTCGCCGTCGCCGTAGCGCTTGAGCTGCAGGTGCTCAGAGACCAGCCCTTGGGTGATGTACGAGGCGTAGATGCCCGCGGCGCACGCGCACAGGGCCAGGGCCGAGGCCAGGCGGGAGCGCAGGCCGCCGCCTGGCCCTGCGTGGTCGGCGGGTCGCGCCGCGCCCATGGCGTACTACTGTCGATGCTCGACGTTTGAAGCGAGTTTTTGAACTGCTGTCTTTTCTTTTGTGTCCGTTGGAGCTTGTGTCGATCCTTGCACTGTGATGTTGCGTCTGTCCTGATAGGTAGTGATGACCGCTAGGAGTGCTAGTGCTAGTGGGGTGCGGGGCGTGTGGCCTGCTGTTTCTGCTGAGAGGAGGCGCCGTTTGGTTTCGCGGCAGGGCGGGGCGGCGGACGACCGCTCGCGCGGCGGCATCGAGTCGTGATGAAGTCAGCGGCTCGTCGCTGCTACTTGCCGCCGCTCCCGTACCAGCTGCGGTGCAGCAAACCCCGTCCCACGCATTTAAACTTGAAACTCAATGTACGCCCTTCAATAAGACTGCACAACCTCCCCTAAGCGACAGTCCTTCCGGGTTCCCTTTGCTCTCCTCTCTCCTCCCTCCTCCTCTTCGAGCGCCCCCCATTCACACTCCAGCCCCTTGTTCTCCGGGTATTTCTACCATGCGCGTGTGACAGCTCAGCTCTCAGCCTCGTCCCGCATCGACCACGCCGGTTCGGTGTCAGTGGCGTCTCTCCCGGAAAATGTGGGGCGGCGCGCCTTTTACGGCGTCAGCCGCGCCCGGCGACGACGGCGCCCGCAACCCGCCCGCTCATCCGCTGACGCGCCCGCCGCCGCCGGCCCCCGCCCAACATGCGTCGCCCTTTGTGCTGCCGATCGGGGCCCTGGTGCCGCCGCCTCCACCTGGGTCTGCCTTTGCCCCGATAATCGCCGCGACCTGGGCGACGACAACGCCGCTGTACCAGCTGGTGGCGTTGGGGGGAGCGATGCCGCTGCCGCCGCCGCTCCCTCTGCCGCTCCCAGCGCCGCTCCCGGCGCCGCCCCCTCTGCCGCTCGCGCAGCAAGCACCACCGCCGCAGCAACAGGCACACCCAACACATGAACAACACGGCCGCGCCCGCGGCCTCGGCAGCCGCGGGGGGCGCACCACGCCCGCCGCCGCCGCCGCCTTCCGCAAGCTGCAGCGGTACCGCGGCCGCAGGCGGGTCGACGAGGGCGCGCGCGAGCAGGGCGCGCGCGAGCTAGAGGCGCGCCTCGCGGCGCTGCGCGCGCGCAACGACGGCCTCCGCGACCGCGAGGCGGCGCTGCGCGGGACGCTCGACGCGCAGGCGGCGCTCCTGGGCGCCATGGCGGCGCTGAGGGTCGCCGGGCGGGGCGACGGCAAGCGCGGGGTCGGGCGGCCGGGCGCGGATCTGTCGACCGCCACCGCCACGGGCGCCGAGTCCGGCAGCGGCAGCGGCAGCGTCCGGCGTCCGGCGGTGGGGATGCCCGGGCCGGACGAGGAACGCGCGACGCGGAGCCGCAGCGACGGCGCAAGCGGCGGCGCAAGCGGCGGCGCATGTGGCGGCGCAGGCGCAGGCGCGGGCGGCGCGCCGGCGGCGTTGGCACCGGCGACGACGGTGTCCCTCTGCCCGCCGCCGCCGGACGGGGCTAAGGACCTGGACGCGGCCGAGTCCCTTGTGCGCTCGTGCGCGGCGGCCGACGACGACGACGAGGGGCAGGAGGCGGTGGCGACGCTGTGCGCGGGCGACCGCCGCTCGTCCACGGGCGCGGGGCGGCCGGCGGTGTCTTCCGCCCTCCTCCGCCTCCGGCCTACTGCTCCTGGTGCCGCCGCCGCCGCCGCCGCCAGGAGCAAGGCGCGGACGGACGACCTGGTCGCGGCCGAGTCGCCCGCCGCCGCGGCGGCCGCCGCCGTCGCGGCCGCCGGCGGCCTGAACCCCGCCGAGCGCGCGCTGCTCTCGCAGGCAGCGCCACCGGCGGCGGCGGCGGCGGAGGCGGGGGCCGGCCCTCACTCCTCCACCGCCGCCGCGTCCGGCACGACCACCGCCACCACCAGCAGCCTCGCCCGGGCGCGCGCCGACGGCATGGCGCTCGCCGCCGCCCGCGCCATGGCCGTGCGCTACGGCGCGTACGTGCGGCGCGTTTCTCGCGTGCTGCTGTCGCTCGACGCGTGGTACGCGGCGTCCAGGTCGGAGGGGGACCAGCGCGCGGCCGCTGAGTCGCCGGCCGGCCGCCCCGCCGCCGGCCCTGCCTCCGCCGACGCCGATGCCGACGACGCCGACGCGTCTGACGCCGCCGCCGCCGCCGCCGCCGCCGCCGCCGCCGGGCTCGAGCCCCGCTTGCGCCTCGAGCCGGCCGAGCGCGAGCGCCTGCGGGCGGCCGCCGCCTCTCCTTCTCATCAAGAGGGCGACGACGGCGACGGCGACGGCGACGGCGAGCCGTGGGGCGCGAGCGCGCGCTGGCCCTCCTTTGGCGGCCGCGGCGCGCCCACGCCGCTGCTCTCCGACGCGGCCGCCCTCGACCTCATCGGGCGCCTCCTCAGCCCCGCCGACGGCGGCGGCGACGGCCAGGCCGACGACGGCCCCCTGTCCTACCCGCTCCGCTACCTCGACTTCTGGTCCTTGACTCCCGCCGAGGGCGCGTGGCTCAACGCCGTCGACCTGTCCACCCTGAGGACGGACGACCGGGCCGACGCGCGCGTGTGGCGGCCCGCGGCGCGCACGCTAGCCAGGGGGGGCCTGCCGCCGGACCTGTGCCGGCGCCTGACGTGCATGTACAGCCTATACGTGCGGTCGATGGCCAGGGTGTCGTCCGAGCGCGGGGGCTTGGCGCTGCGGCTGCGGGAGGGGGGCGGCGGGGCGGGGGGGCAGGCGGAGGGGCCGGCGGCGGGAGCGGCGGCGGCGGGAGCGGCGGCGGGCCCGGCCCCTGCGTCGTCGCCCTTTGCGCAAAACGGCGACCCGGCCCTTTTGGCCGAGGCGGCGATGCAGCGCCAGGTCCTCGCTTGGCAACAGCAGCAGCAGCAGCAGTGGCAGCAGCAGCAGCAGCAGCAGGAGCAATGGCAGCAGCAGCAGCAGCAGCAGGAGCAATGGCAGCAGCAGCAGCAGCAGCAGCAGCAGGAGCAATGGCAGCAGCAGCAGCAGCAGCAGCAGCAGCAACAGCAGCAGCAGCAGCAGGAGCAGCAGCAGCAGCAGCAGCAGCAGCAGCAGCAGCAGCAGCAGCAGCAGCAGCAGCAGCAGCAGCAGCAGCAGCAGCAGCAGCAGCAGCAGCAGCAGCAGCAGCAG
>Ga0335398_10005843_pt1 | contig 15935 bp, 9 predicted proteins | sample BON03_FD_205742 | JGI IMG/M metagenome (GOLD analysis project Ga0335398, IMG submission 205742) | Freshwater microbial communities from Lake Bonney liftoff mats and glacier meltwater in Antarctica - BON-03 (spades assembly) (version 2) | ecosystem: Environmental > Aquatic > Freshwater > Ice >... | reverse complement strand
TCAGCAGTGTAATAAGTATCGTTTTGAAGTCTGCACTGCCGGTATTGCCCGAGGGCGGTGTGCTCGTGATGCGTGGATTGAAGGGAAAACCTCACAGACTCTATGGAGGTTCAGGGAGGGAGCATCTCTGAAAACCAACACCAACGAAAATGCCTCGGGAAGAAGCACTGTGCTGTGAATTTTGTGGACTACCTCGCAAGTGGGCGCATGCTGATCTCAGCAACGTTGAGCATTGCCATCAAATGCACAGATCTAGACTCGAGTGGCGAAGAAATCTCCTCCCTACTTCTCAACGGAAGAAGTATTCTTCAAAATGCCGAAAAGGGCCCTTGGCACAAGTGCGCAAGTGCCTGTAATGTATGGAAAAAAGTGGTGGTTGACTTTCCCGTCAGTCTCGAAACGGGGGTGTCTGGTAAGGGATTACTAATCGACTTGTCTGTATCAGACGAAGTGCAAGAATACAAATGTGATGACTATCTGTTGAACGCAGAGGTAACTCTGACCGTCGTGGAGAGCCATCTTGGTACCCACTCACTCTCAGGCACCTGGGATCAACTTAATGGAGAACTCAATCTCCCGGACACACCCTACATGGATAGTTCCTGGATGCATCTCACGTTTGTGCTCCGCAATCCTGCTGACCAATCTCAGCCTAGAATCCCCACAGTCGCAGTGTGCGCCCTGTCAAAATCCGCTCCGGCTATTCTGGACATCGGAGCTCAAATACTACACAGTAGTGTGGGAGTGTTGTCTGCCAGGACGCAAGGAGCATTTACATCCTTTTATGTTGAGCAGTCAACACTGACGGAGCGCGTCGCGAATACGATTTCAATTGTGCTGCAGACCAATCTTGCGTCACTCTTACCAGACGTTTTATCCATCACCATCTCTGGACTCACAAATACTTTGAGCCCCGAACTAACTGACTTGAGTTTGCTATCGACAGATTCTGGTCGCTTCTTTGACACAAGTGAGTGTGTTGGAGGGCTCTCGTGCCATCAAAAAATTTCCTTAGCTTGCATGTCATGTGGAAAATTGCATGTGGCAACCCTTGATGTCGTTATCTTTTGTACAGACTTTGATGCCGCAGATGGGAGCAAGTACATTGACTACATTCGTGTATGCCGGGGAGGATCTAGCACGGCAACAGAGTCACATTGTGCTCCAAATTCTTACATGGAGATTCCTCCAGACGCATACAGCAGAGGTCCCTGGCAGGGCTGCGGGGGTTGTAGTCTCTCGACACGAACTGTGCTTCAAAATTATAACATGGCAAACTTCATCGCTGCTTTTGGCGTCGAAATGATCATTGAAATTGGCGCATCAGCGGGAGTAAGCGGTCTGTTTTGCTACGAATCCCATCCCGAAGTCAGAAGCATTCGGGCTGCTCTCAATGTCCACCGGATCTACGCTGTGCAGACAGCCATTTGGACTGGCTTTCGAGGCGAAGTGATCTTCAATCCAAATTCCGCCATCATGAAGTGCTCTTTCTCTGACATCAGTCAAAATGCGCCATGTCTTCCGGAGCTCAGATTTGACATTGAGCTCTTGAATCCGATTGGAGTACGTGCAGGTTCGAGTTTGAAAGCTGATGCACAAGGTGGGGGCTTGACATTTTCACCGGTTACCTTTGAGCCAGTGCTCAACACAGTAGCTGCAGCAGCAATCTCCGTGCTTGAGGCAACACTGCAGCAGGTGACTCAAATTCGAGGTGATGCGCCCGGATCTCGTGGTCGCAATCGTCTCAGTCTTTACGTGAAATTCAGCCAGCCGTTTCCCGCAGGTACAGTCATCACACTGACTGGACTGACGGGTTCGTTGTCTCCTTCAGCCAGCTGCAAACCAGTCGTATCGCCTCAATGCGGCAATCCTACTGATTGCATTTTTAGCACTGCAGATCTAACGTGCCAAAGAGGCATTGCACTTACTGATTTCCAGCTTGGTTCAGGAATGGCAGGGGCATTCGATAAAGTCTCAGGCACCCTGATTTTTGCTGTGCAGAAATCCTTTCAGAACAGGAACACATTTCATGTGTCGTTTTCACTTTTAAATCCCGGACCGCGCCAACTTCCTCCACCCGTGTTTATATCAGCCAGCGGCCCGGAAGTTGCCGTTGCTGCCTATCGTATTGCGTCATCTATATTCCAAGGAGGAGAGTTGTATGTAGAACCCTCCTCGCAGATTCCTGCATTAACCTCTGCAAGTATTGAGGAGTCGAGCAAAGTCGAAACGCAGATGAACCATGTCATTATCCGCCTGACCGCCAACACATTCCTCGATCAGGGCACCGTCATAACACTCTCGGGGCTTTCCAACGTCGGAATGCGTCCTGATTCTTCTGGCAACGCGCAGTATCACGTGTGGTACGGTGACTCACTTGAGCACGTACAAAGTGTTAAGGTCGTTGGCGAAGATGTCATGTCGGTGGCGCAGTGGTACGGAGATAGTCTCAATCCCGAAAACGCTGCATGGTACTGCAGTGCAAGCTCGCGCGGATGGATCGAGTCAAGCAATGTTAGATTTGGGATTACGAAACCATATGACGCCAAGATCAGTCAGCTAATTCCGCAGAGTTGGTGCCAGCAGCAGCACCCACAGACCATGTTGCTACGGACTGCACGCTGTCTTGAGGCGGGGACGCAGTTGAGCTTTTCTGTGACTCTACCCAATGGTATGGTACCGGTAGCGCAAGCTGTTGGCGTGAAAATGCCACTAATTGCCGTATCGGGAGCAAGTGTGACGATGCAGCCAAGGCCCTTGCTGCCCGTGCTTTTGAAAAACTCATATACAGCCAAGTGCAACACACGACTGTTACAGTCGTGTACCGCATCCTTTGAGCAAAACTCCGACTGTTTTGATGCTGCTTGCCGATATCTTAATCCCAAAGCAGTTCTTGTTCAAGCAACCTTGTCCATCAATATTGCATGCACCGATTTCGAAAAGAAGGGCAAATTCATCGAGCGTGTAGGCCTGTGTATCCCTCCGAAGTGCTTGCCTCCATTTACATGGGACCGGAAAGAAAATAAATGCTGCAACGTTGAGAATGGCCAGTGCGAGGACTATTTGTGCACAAATTCCCTGGCAAGGGGTACCTTTGAGTCAGGACCATGGGAAGGCTGCTCTCGTAATTGCTCACGGTCTGTGAGTATTTTGAAGCAGTTTGATATTATGCCAATGATTTGTGGGCCAAAATCGCCATGCTCCAATCCGGATACTTTTGTGGTGGTTTTGTCCTCCTCGACATTTGTCGAAGACAATTTCTGTGGCAGTCTGGTATCGTCTGATATTACACTTGACTATGTCTACACATACGATGGCGCACTCGCAGCTGCAGAAAAAGGTCGGATCGTTTCATTCACAACTTTGCAGGATACACAGGTGTCGTTATCACTATCTACCATCTCGAGCTCGATCATTGTGAGTTCGAGTGTAGCTGCGGGCACCAATCTTACCATTGACAACATGCTTGGAGCAAGCACACTTAGTACACACGACCTTGCCATCCAAAATGTCAAGTGCCACGAAAACAGCATGTCAAAATATCTGACATGTGTGCTCTCAGATGATTCCGTCATATCTTCTAGCGGTGTGTGGAGCCAAAAGGAGGGCATATTACAAGTACAATTCCTCAAAGATGTTCTAGCTGATACTCGTGTGTCGTTTCGTTTCGTGCTCCAAAATGCTGCCAGAGCACAAAGGGCTGTATTTCCGCGCGTAACCCTTTCTACGGACAGCCACGTGATGGGCCCTCGAACATCATACTTTTCTCTGCTGTCTTCCTCAGCTTTTCCTCAAATCGAAGCTGGAGGATTGGCATTGGAGTCGTCTGATATTCACGCATCATTGAACGAGATTGTAATATTGTTCTCGTGCAACTTTGTGCTGCCGAAAGACTCTGTAGTTGTCGTGTCGGGACTCATGGGATCGGCCACTCCAGACACTGAATCTTTATCTATAATGACAAACGTGGGAGAGGATTTCACAGCAAAGTGGACCCAGCTCACAGGAACCGTACTCTTCTCAATCTCAGAAACAGTCATGAGCTCCACGGCGTTGAGATTTGCTTTCACACTGCGAAATCCTTCCTCATCCCAGACACCACAAACTGTTGAAATATCGGTCCCTGAACCTACATTGCCAAAAGCCAAATCAACCGCTATAGATCCGGCCGTGGCTGTTTCGACCACGTCAACAGGCAAGCAAATATCTTCCAAGTTGCAAGGACAGGTGCTGACAAGCCTAACCCTGCAGAGGCTTGAGAATGCCGTGTTGCGCGAGTCTGACTCAACGGCTGGACAAATAAATGAAATGCGAGGCAGTTTCTCGCTAAATACTCCTCTACCATTTGGTTCGCGAGTAATTATTACGGGATTGATGGGGTCACAGAGTCCTTCCACTTTTTTTTTCCCGATCGCCATTCAGAGCATATCTTGCAGCACACAGAGTATCGATTCGTTTGCCGAGTGGTATAACGAGCCTGGTACTCTTAGATTCATCATGCCTTGCCACGTGCCAAGTCACGCACAAGTGACGGTCATTTTTTCACTGCAGAATCCGAATTCGACCAGAACTCAGCAAAGCACCTTTGTTTCAGCGTCTAGCCCTGATACCCATTTTGTGTGGACACCCATGGTAAGCTCTGTTTTGGGCCCAGATGATATCCCTGGCTTCTTGACTGCAGCTGTCGCCGAAAGCTCTCAGTTATTCGGTGAGGAGTCAGTCATCCTCGCGGTGCTGCAGGTCAACGTTGCTCTGCAGATAGGATCGGTAATTCAAATGGTCAAATTGACAGGGTCTAGTTCTACCGACATTTCAGAAAACGGAGCAGTGGTTAGCTCAGTACAACAGGGTGCAGCAGAAATAGAATCCGAATGGGAATCAAAATGGGATGCTGGATTGGGCATACTCGAAGTTGTCGTGGGTTCAGCTGTTGAGAAAGGGCAGTATATTCGAATGCTCTTTCACCTGCAAAATCCACTGGTGCTGGTGCCTGGTGTCGTACCTGTCGTGCGTGTCAAAAGTAGGCCCGGTGCTCATCAACGCGATCTAGTCCCCGCAAACGGCATGTCCGGTACATGTCTGAGTTCCATAGTTGCGGGAACCGTTTTGTCAGCCTCGCTCAAGGAAAAAAGCTCTGTACAGGGTTCTGAAAACCCCATTTCGCTCGATTTTTTCCTGGACTTCAATATTGGCGCAGGTACTCAAGTCACCTTGACCGGAATGCTTGGCTCACTCACGCCCGATGTTTTTTTGAGGATCGCAGGTCCAGATGGAGAGCTTTTCGGAAACAACGCAACATGGCACCAGGTTCGTGGAGAGCTCATTCTGTCTGTTCCGCCAAATATCTTTCTCTGGAAAGCTGCTCGAGAACTTATTTCAGTGCAATTCACTATTCAAAACCCTCCGCGCGCGCAGCTAGAAGTCCGCCCGTTACTTCAATCACCAGGACAAATTGCTCAGACATTTGCGATTGAAACAGACATCTTTCGAGCAGAAAAGTTTCCCTCATGGATCCGACACACAATCTCACAAGACTGTGCTGCGCGCACCTGCTTCAACACCATCACTATCACGCTTGCATGCGACTCATCTCTGCCACGATTGACTCAGATCACAGTCAGTGGCATAACAGGTGCGAAAAACGACCCGGGCGAGATCAATATCGATGAACCCAATTCGCACTATGTCAAGGATGCGATTTGGCTTCAAGAAGTCAAATCAGGATGGGATGTTATTGGCATCGTGTACTTGCCCGCGAGCTTGGTCTTCACGTTAAATCGTATCTTGCACAATGAAGTAAATCTCGTGTTTTCATTTTCTGTGACCAATCTTGATTTCATCAGTGGAGACGCAAAGATTTTCGTATCGGCAACTGGCAACCAGACTGAAAGAGATACGGTGACCCTCAAACCAACTCGGCTCCAAGGTGAAGTGCTGAGGGGATCGGAATCCTCACAATTCCTCACGACGCTGATTTCAGAGAGCGAAACAGCACCGGCCACAAGTAACCTCATTACCATTTCTCTTTCGGCAAGTATTACATTGTTTGCAGGAACAGCAGTTACCGTCTCCGGACTAACCGGCAGTCTCTCTATTACCACCCAGATGTTTGCAATTCACTTTTCGACAGATAACATCATGGAAAACACTGCGACCTGGGATCAGCAAGAGGGACGTGTCGTTTCAATTTTGCAGCAGACATTGAAAGCCTATCAGAGCGTTTCCTATTCCTTTTTCCTTGTCAACCCCAGGAAAAAGCAGGCGAGAGCAAGTCCACAGGTTTGGAAACAAGGCTTTCCAAAAGCTTCTCTTGTCGCTGAATCGCTGAAGTGGCACATGGGATTCACGCGATGGGTAGGCTGGTTAGACCCCTCGTATTCCCCGGGTGTGGCTCGTTCAGTTTTTGCTGCAGACCAGGTTCTCACATTCACAGATGTATATGTGACTGAGGAAACGAACATTCCAGAAGTGCAGAACACTCTCGACTTTTCGATCACTCTTTCTTCGACAATACCGGCAGGTGTCACTGTTGTTTTATCCCAACTCACTGGGAGTTTGTCAGCAGGCACTGCAATTCTTGTCACCTTGTATCATGATGGCAATCTTCCAATTACTGTGCAAGGTGAATTTGTACGCATTCTTGGGACTATCAAATTTACTGTGCCCGTAGCTGTGCAAAGTGGTGTTGTACTGTTGGTCAGAACAAAACTATTGAACCCCAGTACCACTCAGATATCAGTACGCCCGGTAGTTTCCATGACGCTTTCATCGGCAGCGATTAATTTGGCTCAAGAGGCAAGAGCATCCCAGTACTGCTGCCTTAGTGCTAGCGGTTCCTACTTCGTCGAAAGTGCCACCATTCGTGAGAGCACCGATGTTGCCAACGAGCCAAATGTACTCTACTTGACCATTTCAATGAGCTTTCCAATGGCACTCGGCACTCTTGTTACAGTCACGGGGCTAGCAGGCACACAAACAGAGTCTGCCCTAGCGATCATTTTGAATAGCGACCAAACGTCGACAGCAGCATGGCAGAAAGAAGGCTCATTAACCTTTGCTGTGTCAGACAAACTGTACGATTGCCAGACATGTAGTCTGTCTCAGCCAATATCGTGCAACTCAAAGAGCACTGTCGCTCTCAGTTTCCAGCTGCACAATCCAATTGCTGCCCAGCCCGCTTTGCGAGTGCAGGTGACCGCCACAGATTCAGCTGGCAGGAAATTCTTCGAAAAAACAGATATAGCAGGCGGGCACGATATTTTGCAAGCCCGTGGTGCAGGAAAAATATTCGCCGAAATCTCAGAAAGATCTCTCTCTGGACAGCTTGCAGTAGCTGGTGTTGTCAATGTTGTGACGGTCACATTGAGAGCCAACAAGGCGCTAGATGCGTGCCACACCGCCCTTTTCAAGCCGGGTGTTGCAGTACAGGCAACATGGATCACAGATCAGCGCTCCCTGTCTGAGTGTCCATGGCGCGCCCCGGCGTCGTGCCATGGAGCAAAGAATCTCTTTGATGGTCTCCGCAGCAAGGGTGTTCAAATCTCCAAGAAAGAAGCTTCAAAGCCAGGCTCTGGCTTCGTGCAGCTTGACCTCGGGGCCGTGTATCGTATTGACGCGTTTCGCGTCACCGGAACACAGGGCACAAGCGCAGTTTCCTCCGCTCAAGTCAAGCACGTGAGACTATTGTGGGCTGCCAGTGCAACTGCCCCTGATGCCGAATGGCATTTGGCGGGTGAAATTGTGGACATACCGTTTGATAGTGGGGTAATCCAAGCCAATAGATTTTCTGCAGTTTCCGCCCAATTTTTGCGTTTGGAAGCGCTCAACAATCAAGAAAATTTTGCGGTACGACGTTCCCGCATACTTGTATATCTACGTACTCGCATTGATTTTAAGTACATAGATCTATGTACTAATCTCGTTAAAGATCTATATACTTGCGTCACTTTTTTTTAGCTTTAACCTATTTTCCACGTGTTGTTTTCAAAACAAAAATACAGTTATATCCCTACTCCAATTTGCAAGAGTTTGAATTGGCAGCCTGCCCTGAAGCAGACACTACTCGCATTATCATCACGAATCTGACTGGCACCCTCACACCCGACAATCCAACAATGGCCCTGGAAAGCATTGTGGGCAATTTCGACCCGACAGGCCTGTGGGATCAAACCACTGGCAAACTTACGGTAATTTTTGGTAATCATCGATGATTTTTTTTTTGTAATCATCATCGATAATAGTTTTCTGAGATTTTGATAAATGATTGGCTGCTTTTTCCTCAGGTGAAAATGCACTACCTTGCCAAAGCATTCGACGAGGTGTCCTTTTCAATACAGCTCAAGTATCCACCCATAGCCTCGCCACAATCTCCTCGAGAAGTATTTATCTCGGCAACCGGCAATGGTCTTCTTCTTCCACGCACCGCAATGTTTGGCAACATTCTGGGCATAACTCATCAATCCAAAGCACCTATTACTCCTGCACCTGCTGCACCCAAATCGTCGTCGACGCAGACTTCCAATCCCACAGAGGAAAACTGTGTGCACTTATTTTCCACAGCCACAATCTCGGGTGCATCTACGCTCGCATTCGCCGACAATATAATCACCCTCACACTCGTACCATCAAATACAATTCCAACTGGCACCAAATTTACAGTGACTGGTCTCACCGGCACCCTCCCGCTACATCTTGCCAAGACTACTCGACCCTTCACATCCATGGAACCCGCAGATATTCTGCAAGCGTCGTATCAGTGGTGGAACACGGGTTGCGATACTGCTAGTCCTAATTGCGGATCATTAGTTGCCACAGTCTCTGCTGACCTTTGGCAGAGCGGACAAAAAATAGTTTTGACCTTTTCTGTGGGCAATGGGAATCTGACGATAATGCGCACAGGTCGCCTGTCAGTTGCCTCCTCATCCTTCTGCAACCAATCTGTATGTGGAACAATCGGACTGGGTAGCTCCTGCAAGTCATTTTCAGACGTTTTGAACGTCAAACATATGCCAGGAATTGTGTCTGCAGTAGCAACTGACAGCTCGCGGACACAGGGCGAGACCAATCTTGTGGTTATCGGTCTGTTGCCCAATGTTCAAATTCTGGCTGGCACTCAATTTACGGTCACGGGTTTGCTGGGAAGTGCGACGTTCAGCACTGATGAACTCAAATTGCATGGTTCGAACAGCCATCTTTTTGGCTTTCACGGCCAGTTTAAGCAGCACGCAGGAGTGCTGGTTGTTACAGCAGAACGCAATCTTGGCAATACTCAAGAAAATCCGGCCTTTGAGATCTCTTTTGAACTCACCAATGCTGCCACTCCCCAGCCAGGGCATAACATTTCATTGAGCATGACCTTGCCGTCTGGTGTCGGGACATGTGGTCGCGCAGTGTGTGATGTTCTACCGCAAATAGGCACCAAGGAAACAAACCCATTCGGACTTGGAGCATACGCACACGAACCTACAAATCGAATTTTGGCTCGCATTTTGATAGTATTGGACGATGTGTGTGGTGGTTGTCAACAGGTATGACTGTGCATGCGCGCGCTTGAACATGTGTGCATGTGCGTGTGCCCATGTGTGTGTGTATATCCGTGCGCGTGCGTGTGTGTACGCGGGCGTGCGTATGCGCGCGTGCTTGCGTGCGCGTGCTTTTGTGTAACGTGTGTTGACGACGATGTTGATGTAATCTGTCAATAAAATGCTGCGTTTGCAATCTGATGTCACCACTTGTTTGTGCGTTTGTGTGATTACACTGGTGTCTATAGGTGGTGACTCCAGCCCTATCACAGCAAGTTTTGAAGAACGCACAATTCATGCTTGCCTCCAACGCGCCAGGATTCATCGTGAAAACGATATCCGAGAGCACAGATATAGCCGATCAGGATAATATCATGACTGTCAAGCTCAGAACAAATTTTTTGGTCCGCGACGGGTCTACCGTGACTGTGTCTGCCTTGATGGGCTCTCAAAGTGCAGACAACACTACTTTTGCCGTGATTATTTCGGGTGAAATAGGCGAGTTCCGTTTTCAAAGATTTTCTTTTTGTGCCGTGATTCTTTTTGGAAGCAATACTGTTTCGTCGTGATCCATATGGATTTTGGACGAAAGTGCAAATACTAGGTGTTTCTGTTTTTGTTTGTCTGTTTAATCTCGTAGATGTGTTCATGCAAACATCCTACGAGTAGATACCTACCAAAAATATTTTTTGAACAGCACAATCCTTACGCACCCACACGAACAGGCGAACGATTGGGCAAGTGGACGCAGAGTACAGGCACTTTAATAGTCACACTCCAGCAAACAATCTTGCCTCAAACAGGCAGTGTGGACATTTCGTTTATTCTGCGAAACGCTGCAGCCGCACAAGCATCGCCTGCCCCAAAAGTTGGCATGGTGGGAGTACCACCGCAGGCGCTCGTGGGATCAGTGTTAAGCAGCGGTGGAACTGCCTCTCTCGGTAGTGTTGTGGTAGAAGAATCTGGAAACGTGGTGAAACAAGAAAACACGCTCACGTTTCGTTTCAAGGCCAATATGCCGATCATGCAGGACGCGATCATCATCATTTCGGGTCTCACTGGACGCCAGGAAGCGTGCGCGAATGAGGGCATTGTAGCAGCAGACTTCACCAAAACGTTGCCTCCGAAAGAAATCAAGTTCGTAGGCGCTGCTCGAGCGCTACAATCCGACTTGAATGAGGCTGACCTCGTTGGAAACGGCACTCAAGGTCTGTGCTTTGACAAGGATGGGCGAATAAGTGTAAAGATCCCATTTTCAGTCGTTGCTGGTGCAGAGATTGTGTTTTTTTTCTCGACGATCAACTGGCAGCAAGCTCTGCCGGGAGTCTTTCTGAATATCGCAGTGTCAGGCTGTATTGCGCCCTTGACGCTGCAAGGTACGGTAGCAGCAGTGTGTGATGCATCTAAAGTCATGGCGCTGGATCCAAGGGCTTCGAAAAATAAAGTGCTTGCGTCCGGCCTCGCTCCGCAGATTGTCGATGTTGAAGTTGCTGAAGAAACACCAGTCATAGCGCAGCCAAACATACTTTACGTGCAATTCAAACTCAGCTTCCGACTTCTCGTCAACACTCAACTGAACTTGACAGGATTTGCTAACAATGAACAGAAATCCCAAAGCCCCGATGACCTCATGCTCGAGCTCCGCGGTGATGATGCACATGTTTTTGGTGGCACAGCCTCGTGGGAACAGGATAGCGGCAAATTGACTCTGACGGCCGCCAAAAGCGTTGGTCCGAATCGAGTCATCAAGTTGAGTTTGAGTCTGCTAAACGCGAACATGCAGACTTCGGCAAAGTGTGCTATGGGCACGTCGTTTTGTCTAGGCGGTTTGTGGGAGGGTCAGCCCTGTCCTGTCGTTGGCCAACTCTGTGCCGGTCAATGTGCAGGGGGGCTTAATTTCTGTAATGATCCTGTTCCCGGCGATTGCTCGAAGTTTTCACTTCCTGCGCAACAGAATGCCGCGAATGTCAAATGCCCCGGAGGCGTGTGCGTAGCCCATAATGGCGGCCGCCAATGTCCTGTCGGGTCTTTGCTGTCGTCAAAAGGTGCCGCAGGACCTGTGGCAAATGACAGTCTGCCCTATGGTTATACAAATGCAGGAACCGGCCAGTTTTCTGTTTGGAATGGTGCCAAGACGAAGGTGGCTGGCGTACAGTGCGATGGGGGTGGAGTGTGTGAAGGTACCAGCACGTGCACTGCTCCGAATACAGACCTCGTGTGCGACAACCATTTGATGTGCACCGGGTTGTTCTATCCAAAAAGCTCTTCCCCTTCTCCCTCCAACAACCGCGGCCCGCAAACTTGTCGTCGCAGTCGCATACCTGCAGAGATCCATCTCACTGTTACTCAACAGGGATTTGCACCGTTTGAAAAAAAGGCCTGTGGGAAAGTTTACGGATTCACCAATCCTGAGCCACCGCAATTTGCGATTCGGACCATTTCAGAGAGTACGGTAGTTGCGTCTGCAACGAATGTCTTGTCAGTTTTGCTAGTGACTAATTTCGAGCTGCAAGCTTTACAGAATACGTCGTTGACGCTGAGTGGCTTCTCGAGCACCACATCCTCAACGTCGAGACTTCCCTTGAATTCGGCGCAAAAACATCTCGAGATCTACATTGATTGCGTGGGCAGCATCCTAACTGCTGATGCTGTAAATAAACACGTAGTACAGTGCAATGAAATCGGCGCAAGTGCACTGGCAAGGGACGATCTGATCATAGATGCGCGTCTCAACGTGGAAGTCCAATGTGTACATTCGGTCATGGAAGAAAACACGTATTGTTCTGCAGCTGGCTCGCCCTCCCCAAGCTGCCTACTGTTTTCGGGCGTGCGTGTTGGGGGCATGCAGACGAGTGGGTTTAGTACTTCCCCTTGCGTGCAGAGGTTCAACTGCTCCAGCGACTCATGGTGCAGCGTCATAGACTCAGTTGCCGTGTCAGATCTGCTCGACCCCTCAATCCCGACAAATTTTGCAGGATTTCTTGTGGAACTCAACGTTTCTAGCTTGGCCCCGATGCGGGTCAAGCTGGATTTGTATTACACCTCGGAGTACGTCGTGTGGAAGCAGGCGTCGGGCGAGGTAATCGTTACTGGGCGTACGGCCCCATCATTCAAAAAAGATGACCGCACACTCACGTTTTCCTTTCAGCTCCTCAACGATGCAACACCACGCACAGCACAAACCATCACGATTGTTGGTGCGTCGGGGGTTGTGAGAGACATTGGTATCTGTGATGATGTGATTGAAGCAGGATGCTTGGAAAAAGGGAAACCATCCACTGCAAGGGCAGTGTTGATCGGCAACGTCTTGTCAGCAAGAATCATTCCGACTTTTCTGTCAGCAGCTTCTATCTCAGAAGATTCTGCTGTACAAGGCGACAGGAATACACTGACCCTCAAGCTCACTCCTAGTGTACGCACGGGTAATAATTTTATGGCAGGGTCACGTGTAACTATTTCAGGTCTCTTGGGCTCGCTCCACGAATCCACCACCTCGCTCGCCCTTGTGTCCAATCGGCTTGGCCTGCACGCAACATGGGACATGACTCAGGGTCTGATAGTTGCAATCGTCACCTCGGAGCCAGCGCACCCGTATGCACCCTTAATCTTCAGCTTCACTATAAACAATCCGAGTAAGTCCCAACTCCCCTTGTCTCCGTCAGTTCTGGTCGTGGGAGGATGGCGAGACGCTAACGCATGGGGCCAGGCGAAAGTTGGATGTGCTACGGCGACTGGCTGTGATGGAGTGCTGGCAGGCGGCACAGAACTAGCAACGACTATGACTCAGCTGTGGGAGAGCACTAACTGCATCAACCAACTCAACCACGTCAGCTTTAGCCTCACAGCCAATGTTCCTCTTCAAACTAAAACCACACGCCTCTACATTTACGGCTTAAACCTCCACGCACCGACTCCCAGCACAGTGCAGCTGCTAGGTGGAGACGCCTTCATTCGCCGTGCCGCTTCCTGCAAAGGGCAAACCCACTGTTCGATGATAGTAGACACTCGAGTTCCCAGTGGTACAACACGTACCAAAGTGGTTTTGAACCTGCAGGTCAACTGCCATTATACTCGACAAATTCATTCAATCTCATCGTGTGGCGTGCCGCTACCTGCCAGTGCTATTAGACAGTGCACGTCCGAGTCCGAGGCTGCGTTTCAAAGCGTGATTGTGGATCTTGAGATCGCCAGCTGCCGCCAACAAGCCATGACTCCTCTAGACGTGGTAGCTGATGGCATGCTAACTGTCGAGGCCCTGTACACACTTCATTACGCCTACGAAACGTCAACTACTTTCGCCAGCTGGGAAGCGTCGCCCAGCGGGGGTGGGGGAGGAGTCTTATCCGTAGATTTGATACCTAATCGTGAGCAAGCAGAGTCGTCGTCAGTGATGGACCCGTTTTCATTTGCTCTGAAAATAGCAGCGACGAATGCGCCGACGAGTGTCGCGGCCAGTTTTCCATCTATTGGGTTCGAGTACGACCAACTTGCAGTTACTACTCCAAAGCTCGTCGAAAGCAGGTTTGGTGTCGTGACTTCTGTGTACATGTATATATCTAAGCACTTCACCGATTGTAGCCACGAATGTGGCCGGGTTCGAATAATATGGGTGTTTGTGTTTGAACGTACGCAGGTATGGCGTTTTGGCCTCTGGGATCGCGAACATGCCCAGAGTGAGTTTTTGGGAGGCCGGTGGAGTAATTCCCGCACCCAACATGGGTGCGTATCCGAAGGGAAACGAGAGTTTGATAGTCGTCAACTCGGTGCCTGGCATGATAACCAAGATTGAGTTTCAAGTCGTGGATTTGGAATTTTCGACTGATCGCCTCTATCTCATCGATGGGGATTCGGTGGTCTCTTCCCGCGTGGGAGGTATCTTTGACATGACCTTGTGGGGCGATGTCAGAGATCGCTTGAGTGGATTTTACCCGACGTCCGACTTCTTTTTCATATCTGGAGGTAGTTTTGCCCTGCACATAATACGCTCCGCGCCCCCAGCCTCGCGGGGCAATGTTGTACTGCCAACAGAAGCTAGTTCTGGACGATCTGGTGTTCGTTTCTTGTCGGAAGTGAAGGATCCGCAGAAAGTCGACCATGTTGTTGTGACTATTGCTGTGGAGGGTGCTCCGCCGTTTACTTCGTACGATACAGCAAAGGTGGCGCGCCAAATGGCGCTGCTTGTGGGTGTTATGTCGTCACGTGTCTCAGTGCAAATTTCCAGTCGTAGATCTCCTGAAATTATGCTGGATATGAGGCGCGCTGCGGGCGACGGAGACACAGCAGAAGATGAAGACGAAGGAGGAGGAGGAGACAGGAAAAATGATGTGAACACCCACGACACTGTTGAAATATCGATTAATGAAAGACAAGGAAGAACAGGAAGAGGAAGAGGTGGTGATATCAGTATACACGCGCGGGAAAAACAAGTAGGCGGTGATGTTGGTCACGACGGTGGTGGCAGAGGAGAAAGAGGATGGAGGCTGAGAGCGTCCCAAGATGTCACTCTGCGCGTTTTGGCTGGTTCTCCATCTAACGCTGAAGTGTGAGTGTGCGTGTATATACATGTGCATATGCCACGCGTGTGTTTGGGTAAAATGAGTGGGTGTGTTTGTAGGTGTGTGTGTATGTGTGTGTGTAAATAGATATGCATACTCATATACATCTGCGTATGAATTATTGACAGGAGTACTCATTTACATGTGCATATGCATACATGTATGTATTTACACATACGCACACACGCACACACACACGCGCACATAAACACCAATGCAAACACACACACACGCTCACGAATAGATTGGCCGCATCCATCACGTCGCAACTGAATGGAGGAGCGCTGACCACCAGGTCTTTTTTTGTTTGTTTTTGCAGACAACACAACCTCCAAATACTTGGACTTCGAGAGGAGCGCTGAACATCAATTTTTTTTTCCCACAACACGACACCCAAATATTGAGAAATTTCCACGTGTAACTCGGCTAGATACTTGAATTTTAGAATGCTCGACATTACTTAAACCAAAGGCAATGCAATTGTACCATATAGGTTGGTAAATATAACTGCATGTTTATATATACATTTGTTCATAGAATTATCTATACAATACAAAATTTGCATACATGTATACATATACATATGTCATTGGATAAATAAATGTATGTATATCTATATATGTATGTACAATATATAGGAATTTACAAGTATACATATATATGTATAAATATGTACATATATATTATAAATGTGTAAGTAAATATGTATATATATATACATATACACATGAATAGTTGTATATACAAAGATAAATATGTGTTTGTATATATATGTATATATATGTACATATGTATATACACACATATATATATATATAAATGTATATATACATATATATATATATATACATATGCATAT
>Ga0335398_10005842_pt1 | contig 15937 bp, 12 predicted proteins | sample BON03_FD_205742 | JGI IMG/M metagenome (GOLD analysis project Ga0335398, IMG submission 205742) | Freshwater microbial communities from Lake Bonney liftoff mats and glacier meltwater in Antarctica - BON-03 (spades assembly) (version 2) | ecosystem: Environmental > Aquatic > Freshwater > Ice >... | reverse complement strand
GAGGGGCGGCGAGGGGGGCGGCGGCGAGGGGGGGGGCGGGGAGGGGGAAGGCGGCGGGGTCGAGGGCGATGGTTGGGAAGTTTGGGCCGAGGGCAGTGGGGGCGGGTGCGGGGGTGATGGGAGCGACGTTGGGGGCGACGGCGGCGCGGGCTTGGCGCCATGGAGGTTGGCGGTAAATGAGTGCACGCGGCCGTTGCTGCCATCCCCGGCGTCAGCCGCGCTGAATACCCATGCACCGCCCGATGGCTCTCCCCAGTGGAACACGCTGGAGAAGGTCCAGTACTTGTAATTGGATGTCGAATACTGGTCCGGGTTCCCATCAGGCGTGGAGAAGCGGCTGACGGTGCCAGACGGCGACCGAAGGCGCATGTCCAGCATATGGCGCATTGCGTGTGTCACGCTGACGACGACCTGGACGTGCTCCACCCGTCGGCCGGATGCAAATGTGACGGTCCATTGCGCCGGCGCGGTCGGCGTCCCCACCGCCGCCTCGGGCTGGCGCGACTGAACCAGGGGGGTGGGCGCGGGGGGTAGCGGCGACCAGCCCACCGCGAGTTCTGTTGCGCGGACTGCGTCGAGCGCCCAGCTCCGTAATAGTGGTTGAAATGGTACCCCGCGCCATTCGTCTGCCAGTCCGGGTCGATGTCGTCGGTGAGGGCGGCCGACGCAATGAGCACCTCCCGAACGTCGCGCCAAGAAAGTTTCGGGTTTGCCTCCAGCATGAGCGCGATAACCCCGGATACCTGTGGCGCGGCCGCCGACGTGCCGGTGCTCCCATATCGGTAGCCGGTCCCCCCCATTGTGGTGGATATCATGTTGTTCGAGTCGCCTGACGGCGCGGAGATGAGCAAGCAGCAGCCAGGCTCGGCATACCAGGGTCGCTTGCCGTACACATTCAACGCATTGACCGCAATGGTAAATATGGAGTTGGCGTAGCCGTCGTTGTTCACATTGTCTCCGGGACCGTCGTTGCCCCCGGCAAAGACATAGACGACGCCGAGCCCCCCGCGGCCATTGCGGGTGCCATCGCGCAACGCGTTCACCACCGACTGCGCCGGGCCGGACAACGAGTTCTCGGTGGGCCCCCAACTGTTGCTTTTGATGCTGATTAGTTCATTGTGCAGTCCAAAGGCCTCCGCCTCCATTGAACTGTCCATGGTCCCGCCGAGTAGGCGGAAGCTGACCAGGTTAGCGGAGGGCGCCACTCCGGCGATACCCCAGCCGTTGCCGACCGTGGCCGCCGCTAAACCGGCCACCATGGTGCCATGCAGCTGTGACCCGCTCGGCGTGGGGTCGGTCTCACCTCCCGGTGCGCCGTTCCAGTTGCGCCCCAGCGTCTGTTGGATGCGTGGCCGGAGGTCCTCGTGATTCCAGTAGACCCCGTCGTCCACCACGGCGATGGTCACCCCCCTCCCCGTGTAACCGCGGTTCCACGCGCCAAACGCGCCGGTGTCGATACCAGCGGGGCCGCCGGCCTGGCCGATGTTGCGCAGGTTCCACATGCTGTGGAACATCGGGTCGTTCGGATACACATCCACCTCGCAAGCGCGCCAGTACGCGTTAAACGACGCCGATTCTTCCGCGCCGATGCACTGCGCCCCGCCGACCACATAGCAATAGAGATCCGATTCAGTGTGGTTTCCACATCCGCAACGGCCTGGCACCACGCACCCGGTCAACACGGTCGCGCATGCGCATGGGTCGGTCTCTGCGGTCCGAAGCACGCGGTACCGGGCGATCAGGGGCGCGGCCGAGTGCACGGCCGGGTGCGCGCGCAGGGCAGCCAGTGCGAGTAACGCGTCAAGCGGGTTCGACGCCTCGAATATGAACGCGGAGCCCGTCACGCTCGCGAAGCGGCCATAGGCCACGTCCGGTAGCCCCGGGGCCGCCTTCGCGTCCGGCGCTACCCGGAAGAGAACATGCAGACGGTGGCTCACGAAGCGAAGCGGCAGGTCCGATAGGACGAGATACGCCGACCTGGCCGCGTCGCCGGTCACGTCTCGCGCGGCGATGAGCGAGATGAGCTCCGCTCGGTCCGCGCGAGCCAACCCCGCGTACACCCGTGACACGTGCAGCTCCCCTATGACTTCGTCGGTCGAGCTGCGCACGGCTGTCTGCACCGCGTCCGCGACGGAGGTGCCCGACCCGACCCATGCAAACACGACGAGGAGCGTCAGTGAGCGCCGACCGCGCGACATACTCGGGGACGGGGTACCGCGTTACTGCGTGGTTTGTCAACACCCCCTATAAAAATGGAGATCCGGTCGAGTCGCCGGGCGCCTAGTGCCGCGGCACGTGCCGCGGCGCTACGCGCGCCGCACCGTACGTTTCCAATGCGTTGGAATAGTTTACGGAGAGGGCGGAGAGGAGGTGCACCTCCCACGCGGCGAGGAGCGCTGAGGAAGAGTGGATTGGGGCGGCAGTCAGGGTCGCCCCACCCAGCCGCCCCGTCAGGCCACTGGGCCACTCGCGGGCCGGCGAAATTTATTTTGTTCGACTACCTAAATTGACCACCCCCATCACCAGCCCATGCCAACCTCGGATCGAACCAACGTGTGCTCCGCGGGCAAAAACGCGTGGTCGGCGAAACAGCAGATCGAATGGCTGCACGCCAACTGCCCAGCCGGCCTCGTCAAGACGAAGAATGCTACGGAGATGAAGGCCGCGGTGGTGACCGCCCCGTCGAAGAAAGCGGTCGGGCTGTGGTACAACCACATCATGACGCACATCTTCGACTACGCGAGCGCAGGCTACTGTGTCAAGCTCGGTCATTCGAACCGCATCGGGAGGCTGGCCCCTTCTACGCGCAAGTACACGGCGCCTGGTGGAACGAAATCCGAGCTCAAGACGCGCGTCGCGTTCAAGGCGAGCTCGACCCTGGTGATCACGAAGGTGGACATGGCCGCCGCCAAGGCGCGCAGCGGCACGCGGAAGGAGCCAAAGCTGAAGCCTGGGTCCTTCCCCGCGTTCATCAAGAAGCATAAGGACAAGAAGCAGCCCCTAAAAGACCTGGCGGCGAAGTGGAATAAGGAAAACCCAGCAAAAACGGGTGAGAAGCTTGCTCGGGCGAAGGCCAAGAGTGCCGCCGCTGGGACCCAGAAGGAGCGCCTGCAGGAGCGGATGCGCCGCGTCTCGGACGGTGAACTCGTGCTGAATCAAGCCCGGGCCGCGGCGGCTATCAACGCGTCGAATCGGGAAGAGCGGGCCGACGGCGCTCCACTCGTTGACCGTAAGAAAGCCAAGGCAGCTAAGGCCAAGGCAGCCAAGGCCAAGGCAGGCAAGGCAGGCAAGGCAGGCAAGGCACCCCAGCAGCCCACCGGTATGTACTGGGACGCTGACATTGACGGTAAGGGGAAAAGCGTCGAAATGCTCAAATTTGCCGAAGTGAAACCTCCAGCCGTGTACGAGGCAGCCAAGGCAGAGTACAACGCGGCAGTTGAGGCCGAGAAGGCCAACGCCACCAAGGGCAAGAAGGCCAAGGCCACCGCGGGCAAGAAGGACAAGGCCACCCTAGTCAAGAAGGCCAATGCCACCCCAGTCAAGAAGGCCACGGCCACCCCAGGCAAGAAGGCCAAGGCCGCTCCGGCCAATAAGACAAAGGCCACCCCGGCCAAGAAGAAGAAGACGGCCGCCGAGGACCTAAGTGACGATGCATCGTCAAGCGACGATGCATCGTCAAGCGACGATGAGGCGATCGCGCTCCAGATGGCAGCCAAGGCAGTCGATGCAGCCAAGAGGGGGTTCGAGTCAGTCCGAAACGATGACGTCTACCTCTTCACGGAGCGCGTCGTGCGGGATGCGCTCGTCAAGATTAATGCGCCCTCAGGCTCCTCGGATAAAGACATCCGGGGGTGGTTGTTGAAACAACCCTCCGGATCTGAATCCGTACCAGTCGAGATGATATTGCCAACGCTCAAGAGGGGCGTTGAAGAGCGCACCCTGGTCAAGCTCAAGTCGGGCGGCTACAAGGTCGCCCCCGAGATGTGGGGAATGGGAGCGTAACGTGTGTGAACGTGAATGGCCACGAATTCGGGTTCGCAAATGGGTACGCGTGGCACCTGAACTCTATGTTATTTGCGATCAGGTTGCCAGTGGCGCGAGTGTCTTTCTTCCGCCAACCTCAACCCGATCAAAAAACGCGGAGGTCGACGGACCAGGCGCCATTCGGGCGAACGCGACGGCTTTGCGTCAAGTGGCTGGATACGCGCCACGGCGGTCATGGATGCGCGCCACCGGCCTCCGAGGGTGCAGGCATGGACATGCACGCGAGACCGCACCGCGCGTCGGCACGGTGAGTCGGGCCGTGCCTCTTTTTTTTGTAGGGTCTGTCCGTAAACCGTTTTTATCTGTAAATTTTTTTGTATCGCATAGCGACTCGAGGGGAGGGGTACCCATCCAAGTGGAAGGTATGTACCCATCCAATGGGGGGAGGTCAGGTTACAAGACCAAACTCGCACACACGGGGTCAGATTACCAGACGGTCACCGTAGCAAAGTAGAGGCAACTGGGCCGCCCCCACGAGGGGGGGGGGCGGGGATGCCGCGGAACTCGAGTGCGACGAAGCGAAAGCTCACGGGGGACCCCACCGTGGACTCCATCACCGGGGGCACCGGTCGCCGTGTGACATCGACTGTGACACGCGGAGCGCGCGAGGGGTTGCTCGAGTCAGCACGGTGCTTCATGCCCTTCTTGAAGAAGCTGAGCGACTTGATTGGCATCTACACGTTGCTGGTGGGGCTCTACGCCAACTTCTATATCCTCTCGCAGCTCGCCGCGGGGTGTCCATCGTGATCAACTCGTCGTCGAAGGCGTCGGCATGGAAGACCTTTTACGACCAGATCTTCTCGGCGTTCTCGGCCAAGTGCAAGTCAACGAACCCGCACATTGCCGGCGTCGCCGCCTTCCTCAAGCAGTACGGCATTGCGCGCAACCACAACATGACATTCGAGGCGAAGTTGCGCTTGCCGAAGCCGCCGCCATTCGAGTTGCGCGATAACGCCGCGGACGAGATGCGGCGCGCGGCGGTGTTGCATCTCGAGGGCAAGACCGGCGGCAGTGGCTTCTTGATCAAGCGGACGTACTCGTACCTGCGCCAGGTGGTTGCGGACGCCCAGGTGCAACTTCTGGGCAAGATCAACCCCAAGACCAAGAATATTGTGTTTTCTATGCTCAAGTTCGTCGAGGGTGAGTCCGAGGACGCGACCACAAGGGAGAAGTTCCACCGGGAGCTTGGTGGCGCGGATGCTGGACTCGTTGCCGACCTCGCCATGGACGTTGGCAGGGCCGAGCGCAGCGCGCTTGCGACCTACCTACATGAAGAGCGCACGCTGGCCGACGCGCTCGTCCACGCGCAGCTGTACTCGCAGTGGGCGGAGGACTGGGCGAATCGGCACCATCGGCAGGAGGGCGACGTGGCCGAGGTCTGCGTCTCGAAGGAGGTGCACCTCAAGCTCTGGAAAGCGGCCGGTGTCAAGGTGCCCAAGGCCTTCTCGCTCCTGCCCGTGCAGCGCCTGCAGTCGCGTTTGGTGGAGTTCGAGGGGACCGCGCTCTGCTCATTCTTCACCGACTGGCTCCCGGGAGAACTGGAATGACTCGCTGAGGCCGATGGTGCACTCGAGGCGGGGCGGTACGAGGAAGCGGACGCCGGCTTGGCCGCTGCGATGGAGCCCATCCGGGCGTGCTTCGACGAGGGGTGCCGACTGAAGACGGTAGTGACGAATGTTCGCAATCGCTACGACGCGTACCGCAAAAAGCACGGGTACCCGGATGCCACCTGCGACGACCCGGATGCCACCTGCGACGACCCGGATGCCACCTGCGACGACCCGGATGCCACCTGCGACGACCACGCCACCCCGATGTCGCAACCCCCCGAGGTGCACCGGCAGAATGCGGAGCTGGATCGCACCTTGGACAGCGCCAGGGAGGCGCTCGCCGTGCACCGCGATCTCGAGGCGACCATCTTTTCCCAGATCGTGGACGTGCGCAAGTTCAAGGGCAAGAAGAATGCCGAGGTGTGGACCCCGGTGTGTATCCGCACCAATGGCGTCAAGATCTGCGTCACCTTTGCGAGCGTGACCCACGTCAAGACCCCCAACATCGACGCACTCGCTTCCAAGGGGTACGCGTGGACCAAGCCCGCCCGAGTCAACGCAACCACCGCCACCACTGGCATCTACCTCGACAGGGAGGGGCGCCACGACCTCAAGGTGCCCACGGGCAGCGCCGATGTCGAGCTTGTGGCGATCGACCCTGGCGTTTTGGTTCCAGTGCAGGCCGCGACCGTGCCACTGTCCCAGTGCCAAGACCCGGCCACCTTGGCCGCGTACCTGGCCACGAACGAGCACGCCTTCTTCTCGGTGAACAAGGCCAAGTGGGACAAGAAGTCTGGGCGAACGGAGGGCGTGGCACGAGAGGCACAGGCTCGCGCCACGGACCCGGAGTACGAAGCCTACTGCAAGCCCGACGACCGGGGCCGCAAGAAGACCGCCAACCTCGCCAGCTTCCGCACCTACCTCAAGGCCACCCTCGAGCAGGCCGAGTTCCTCATCTCTCGCCTCCTCAACCCAATGCGGGCCGTGCACAGGTGGCGCGAAGCGCGCACGCGGATGCGCGCGCTTGCGCGCCTGGCCGACAAGATCTGGTCGACGCGGGCGGTGGACAACCGGCGCCATCGCGCCGCCGCCAAGGCCTCCATTGCCAAGGGCGTCGCGCCCCCCGTCAAGTTGAAACGCATCGTCGCCCTCGGCGACGGCATGTTCAGCGGCGGGTTCTCCAAGAAGACGTTCGCACGGGAGCTCGCAATGCGCGGCCCGACGCTCATCATCAGCGAGTTCTATACTTCAAAGATGTGCCCTTGTGGCACGTTCAAGCTCGAGGACGTGCCCGATGCGGGCCGTCCGCAGCCAATTGACGCAAGCCGCCGCCCCCGACGACACACCGGGCACCGCGGGTCGATCAACCTGTGCTGCGCGATTAAACCCTTTTCAGATCTGGGCAGAGAGACCGACCGCGACAAACTCGCCTGCATGAACATCCTCCGATGCATGGCTAGTGGACTCGCCCCATGCTCCTCTCGACCTTCTCATCTCCACCAGCCCGCTGGGTGGCAAAGGACCGACGCGCTCATAGACACTTGACCGATTCCTAGTTAAAATGATGGTGCGGGGATTCAAACCCGAGTGCCGGACTATTCCAGGTTGGAATAGTTTACGGACAGACCATTATGAGAGCGCACCGCGTGCATCGGCTCGTGGCGAAACCCGACTGCGCGTCTCGCAAATGACAAGGCACCTGCAAACTTCTCCCCAGATGACAATGGGGGCGCGTCGAGATGACAGGGGCGCTGTTTCAAAAGTGTGACTTTGAGCTGCGCTCAGGTTCGGTGTCACTTCCATGCTACTTGTTGGGCGGCGGGCAGTTGCGAGCATCTCGTCCCAGTCAACTCGCCTCGCCGGACCCCATCCCCCCGCTCGCGGTGCTCTCGCCGACGCAGATGGACGCCGGGCACTTTGCGCCATTGCCAGCCGCGCCGCCCGTCCCCTATCCGGTGCATCTCCCAGGGTCCGTCCCGCCGGGGTCACCGCTGCCGCCGTTGCCACCGCTGCCGCCGTTGCCACCGCTACCGCTGCCACCGCTGCCACCGCTGCCTCTACTGCCGTCGTTGCCATCGCTTCCAGCGCTTCCATCGCTGCCAGCGTTGCCACCGTTGCCACCGCTGCCGACGCCAACGCAAATGCCATTGCCAACGCTGCCAATGCCACCAACGATGCCAACGCCGCCGACGCCGTCGCCGCCCCTGGTGCCGATGCCCGTGCGGTGGGAAGGGAGCGGAGGGGGGGTTACCGGGTTTGCGGGGTGCACTCGCTCGGAGGGTTGCACGCCGGTCGAGTTCTGCGACGTGCTACGCGCTCATCCGTCGCTTGCCTGGCCCGACGACCGCGGCACGTGCGTGCGACGCGCCAAGCGCGACGGCGAGACCTGCGCATCCACCCGCGAGTGCCACCCGAGCTACGAGTGCGCCGATGGCGTGTGCAGCGTGCTACGCGAGTTCAACCACCAGACGCCGTCTCGATGACGCGGGTTACCCCTACCGCTTCGTGTTCTTGCAGTCGGAAGCGGCACATGATTCCTCCGCCGCTGCCCCCCCTACGATGGCGCCCGCCGCTGCTCCGCCGATCGTCATGAGCACGATAACCGGTCCGGGGATCATCCCCATGAAGCCGGGGCCGACCATCCCCATGCCGAGTGCGCCATCAACGGCCCCGCTGCGCTTCTGGGCCGCGCAGTCCCCCGCCATCCCCTGGGGGAGGGACCCAAAGCATTTGCCGAGCAGCGCATTCACGGACTCCCCTTGGCTCGTCTCCACGGTGGCCACGTTCACGAGCCCGCCGTTTACCAGGGATCGGAAGTCCATCTCGGCGGAGATGTTGCTGCCCGCGGTCGAGCCGATGAGGCAATTCATGAGCGGCACCTTGGCCAGTCCATCCGCCGTCTGGGGAAAGAGGTCGTACCAGATGTTGCCATTCATCGCGCTGGCCTGCCAGCTCTTCCACAGTGACTCGCGCGTGATCATGTTCGAATCGCCCGTACTCGCCGCGTTGCTGATCATGCGCTCGGGGGTCCAGTCGCCCGACATGTAGTCCGCGAGCTGGCCCTGGAAGTGAAGTAGGTTCAGGCGCCCCGCCCCGTTCACCCGCCGGCGGGTCTGCGGGTTGTCCACCTCAAAGTACTTGATGCACGCGCGCAGGAAGAGCGCTCCCTTTCGACTGAGGTTCTTCCAGGTGAGAAGAAGGTTGGCGACGACCGCTATTGGGTAGCGGTCAATCACGGTGGCGACCTGTCGCATCGTGACCCCGGTCGACTTGCCCGGGCCCGTGCCCTCGTTCACCGTCCCCATTGCGACCGAGAGGATGCCACCTGCCGAGTCGCGCGCGTTTGGCACCACCGCGCCCCACTTCAGGTAGCGCGCGGGGTCCCGGTGGGCCTCGTCCCACCACGTGCGCAGGACAGGGTAGTTTTCAATACTCATGTAGATGGTCTTGACAAAGAACAAGACGAGCCCGGTCAGGATCGACACGGCCACCATGCGCCAGCGCCACGTGCGATGCCAGAGCTCGCGGTTACGCCTCGCTTGGCCGATGTTCTGTAGCTTGGCTAGCTTGACTAGCTTTTCGTTGGTGCCGATGATCGCGGTCCACGTCGACTGCGCGGCGGAGACCACGTCAGCGGCCGAGTCGGCCGAGTCCATGGGCGAGGCCATGGCAGTGGAGTCGGTAGCCGAGGCCGAGTCCACCGAGCCGGCGGCAATTCGGGGAACCGCGGAGCTCCGAGAAGGCCCGGGGATATCCGGTCCGCGCAACCTGAACAGGGGGTCGCGCTTGGTGGCCATCTCCATTGCACTCGCGTGCCATAATTAACCCCGAGCGAGGACGACCCACCCCCTCCGTTTTTTTTTGAGGACTATCAACAAAGAGATAGATATCGATTCGCGCAAGCACCGACATATGGCCATCGTCGCCACTGGGCCGTACCCGGTGCCACTGCGCGCGGCCGATATCCCCGCCTCGGCCCCCGCCCCGGGCTTTGCCCCGGCCCCCGCCCCGGCCCCCCCCCCGGCCCTCGCCCCGGGCCCCGCCCCGGGCCCCGCCCCGGGCCCCGCCCACGCGGCGACGGCCACTCGACGCAGCAATGGCAGCACGGCGGTGATGCGCGTCTCCGTGTCGGTTGAGTCCATGGACTGGAAGCAACCCTACAATCGATCCCTGATGGCGTCGTCCATGGGCTCCGCCTTTGTGCTGGCCGGCCTGCACGAGGATGACGCCGCGGTCACGGCGGACGGGAGCGACGGGAGCTTCCTCCTCGTCACCGCCTACCACGTCATTGAGCGAGCGAAGCAATTCCTCGTGCGCGTCGAGGGGCGTGTGAGTCAGCTCGTGATGTCCGAGCTCGTCGCGTGCAACCCGGACCTTGACGTCGCCCTCCTGCGCGTGCCGATCGCGCTGCCCGCGGGCATCCGCCCTCTCGCGCTCGGCGACTCGGACGCCGTGGCGCCCCTCGACCGAGTGCAGGTCCAGGGCTACGCGAGTGGCACGCCGTACTTGCAGTACACCACGGGCGTCATCAGCGGGCGCACTCCGATCAAGCTCCAGATCGATGCCGCGGTCAACGGGGGCAACTCGGGGGGGCCCGTGCTCTGCTCGGAGCGCGGCTGCATGCTGGGCGTCGTGACGCACAGCACGGTCAACCGGCAAAACATGAACTACGCGTGTCCCATCAATGAGGCGGTCGCCTCGCTGCGACGCGCTGTGCGCGCGGGGGTGCGCTGCGAGCACCCGCCGTCCCTCAACGCCAAGCTGACGCCCACGCCGCAGGTCATGCTCGAGCGCCTCGGGCTCATCCACGGCGGGACGTGCTCCTACGTGCACCCCGCGTCGAGCGCCCACGCGGCGGGCCTGCGCCGGGGCGACGTCGTCACCCGGCTCGGCGAGTACGACGTGCACTTCGACTGCATCGTGCGCCCGCGCTTTTGGGATGGCCCGGTGCTGTACACGGCCGTCGTGCTCCGCGGCGCGACCGGCGACGCGGTCGCGCTCGAGTACGTCCGCGACGCCGACCAGGTTGCCGTGCGCACCCAGGTCACGCTCGAGCCCAGTCGCAACGTGTTCCGAGACACGTGGCCAGAGCTCGACGGCGCGCGCTTCTGTGCCCACGGCGGCCTGGTCGTGCAGCCGCTCCTCCCGAACCACATCCGCGGAAACACCGAGTTCCAGTCGCGGTTCGCTTACCTGATGATGAACCCCGACCTCAAGATGCACAGCGTGCTCGTCGTCACCCACGTCACCGCCGACTCGCCGTTCAGCCGCTCTAATGGCGTCCGCGCCGGCGACGTGGTGCTCGCGCTCAACGGCGCGCCCATGCATGTGGCCGGCGCGGACCCCTTCAACCAGTACGTCCGCGCCTGGGGCGTGGTCGACCTCAGCGCCCCGGGCGCCGTGCACATCGCGATGCGCGACGGCAACGCAGTGGCTGCTTCGCACGCCGACCTCCGGGCCGTCGACCTCGCGCTGCGCGAGCAGCGCGTCCCGCTCGTCGCCCAGAACCGAGCTGCCGAGCGAAAGACGGTGGCAGGTCGATAGCGGCGATCAAAGTGCACCATGGCCTGGGTATCCCGGGGTGTCATGCAACCTTGCGGAACGCAAACAAAAAATAGAGCCGGGCGATGCGCCCTTCCGCTACACTGAGTGCGGGGCAGCTCGGATTGACCGCGAGCATGGGCATGGCCCTCCGTGGGCCATCCCCGTTTTCGCGCATCATCGACTCGAGTAGGATTGGTTGCAGGCCGTGGGCCGCCGCAAGGCGCACGAGCGTCTCCCACTGCACGAGGTACTCGTGTGCCCCGTCCAGCGCATCCGAGTCGCGGGTCACGGTGTCTTCCATGCAAAATACGAGGCCTTGGCCAAACTCGCCCCCGGGCACGTCGCCCGGGCTCCCCTGCGTGGCGCGTCGCGAGAGCCGGAGCATACACGGCACCTCCGGGGGCTGCAGGGTCACCGCCTGGTCGCCACGGAGGGCATCCAGGATGGCCGAGGCGTCGGGGGCGGTGCCGAAAAAGACCCCTCCGAGGCGCAGCATTCCACTGACCTGGGACAGAAGCTGGGAAGCGCTTTCTGCGCTTGCAAATGCGAACTGCACGCAAAACATGCGGCGACCGCGTCGGCCCCCTCCGTCGAGTCGGCGCACTTCAAGTCGTGGGCGACCGCGACCGCGAGGGAAGGCGTCAGGAAATCGTGCTGCTTCCACGTGATTTGCGTGCCCCCCTGGCGGCCCCCCCGGCCCTGGCGGCGCCCCCCCTGGCGACCGCCCCCCTGGCAACCGCCCCCCTGGCGACCGCCCCCCTGGCGACCGCCCTGTTCTCCACTGGGCGGGCAGGCTCGCACGCGCGCCTCGTCGAGCTGGGCGGAGGAGAGGTCGATGGCAATCACGTGGCGCACGTGCGCGCCTCGCCACTTGGCGAGGTCGCCGCCGCGCCCGCAGCCGAGGTCCACCAGGCAATTGGCGTCGGTCGCAAACGCGGTGATGAGCTCGCGCTTGACGCAATTGGCAAAGAGCTTGTACCAAAATAGTACCCCCGAGCGGCGAGCGGCGAGGGCCTCGCGCGCCCCGCCCGCCGCCGCCCCCGCCGCCGGGGCGGCCTGCGCGTCGTAGTGCTGCTCGATCGCGGACGCCATCTGCTGCTTGAGCGGGGGGGGGGGGGGGGGGAATCTGAGGCGGGATGCGATCGCCGGCCCCTGCCGTATGGCGGCCCCGCGAAACGACGCCCTCAGGCTCGAGCCTCGCGCCTGACGCGCGGCAGTCCGCGTTCGAGCGTGAGCTTGGTCGTGACTTGCTGGGCCGCCGCGCCGTGCCGCTCCAGGCCGGGTTGCAGGCGGTCGAACACGCACCGAAGCCAGTCGTCGGACCGGACGCGCTGGACGGCGCTGTCGGTGATGTTGTCGCACATGCCCGTGGTGCGGAGGGCGTCTTGCATGGCCACCGTGCACAAGGGGAGAAAGGCGCGAAGGGAGACCGCCTTGGTGCGCTGCACCTCGCGCGCCCTCACGTAGAACCGGGTGGCCGCGCCGTTCATCTCGATCTGCACGGGGGCGACGCGCGCGAGGGGGCTGACTTCGCGGACGTACTGCTCGACCGCCGCGCGGGCCTGGGCGCACGTCGCGTCATGCCCGCGCGTTTGCTCTTTGAGACAGGCGCGCTGCTGCTGCGCCTCGGCGCGGCAGTGCACCAAGCTCTGCGCGATGCTCTCACCCTTCCCACTGGGACGCGAGCGAGGCGCGTGTGACACTGGCACCGGCGCCACCGGCAGCGACGGCGCCATCGGCGCCATCGGCGCCAACTGCCACGACTGCGCCAACTGCGCCATTGGCAGAGACCCGCCAGGCGTTGCCACGCGAGGTGGCACTGCACGCGGCGGCTTGGCCTGGAGCTGCAGCGTGTACCGGCCGGCGAACTGCGGCTCAAAGTGCCGGCGGAGGTACTCGGCCAACGTGACCGCCATGCTGTCCGAGGAAGTCGCCGCGCGGATTGCGTCCGTCGTCACCTCGCGCAGGGCGTCCACTGCGCTCGCGGTGCACATCTTTTTGGCGGCGGAGCGGACCGGGCGTAGCACTGCCCACGCGGCCCCGTCGGCACCGGGCGGGGTGGCGCCGGTCGGCAGCTGCACGCACCGCGCCGTTTCCCCCGCGTGCACCATCTCGTCCGCCAAGAGCTGGGTATAGGTTCGCACCTGATCACGCGTGAGACGCGCCTGCTCGGCGGCGGCCGCATGCGCCTTGGCCTTGTGCACGTTGGCCATGCAAAAGTTAAGCAGGGCCCCGTGGATGGCGTCGGTCTGGTCCGCCTCCACTAGTGCAGTTGCCATGCCCGAAACGCCCGCCCGGCACGGCTTTCCCAATGGCCCGCCAAAGAAAGTTAACCCCATTGGCGGTGCGATGGACCCACCGCGCGCAGTCAGTACCCCCCCCCCCCCCCCCCATCCCCGCGCGCCCTGCTCTCCGCCCGCCCATGTTCACGACAGGCCGGCGCGAAGGCTGTGCAGCGTGGGCAATATCTCGCCGATGTTGCTGGCGAGCGCCGCCATGTCCGCTGGGTTGCAATTCCCGATCACGTCTTCGCCGATGCGCTGCAGGTCGATGCTGCCGAGGTCGCACTTGCCGCTGTAGATGTCCCCCGCGAGCGACTCTGCGTAATGCTCGATCTGGTGCATCATGCTGGTTGGGATATGCTTCGTAACCCTGGCAAACGAGTTCATCTGGTCGAGGTAGTTGCACACCACGCTCGAGTCGGACGAGTGTAGCGCGCGGCTCAGGGCGGCCGCCGGTCCCGCTGGAAGCGCCAGCTCCCACACGTCGGCCCTGAGCGCAGTGGCGTCTCCGCCGCGGCACTGCGCCTCGACCCCGCTCTCGCTCGCGAGCATGCGCGTCCACGCGCCGAGGGCCTCCGCCGCGTCCACCCGGGTGGCGTACTCCCGCAGCGCGGCCGCGCCCACCGCATCCTCGGCGTCGCACACGGTGGCGATGCCCTCCAGCGCAGAGAGAAAGGCGCGCGCCATGGAGGGGGAAGAGGCGCTGGCCTTGGCGCGGGGCGCGTGGTGGTGCTGCTGGATGCTTTGCTGGATCTCATCGCGCGACGGCACGCGCTGGATCTCGTACCCGGCGCCCTTCGCCGCGGCGTGGTTGAGCGTCTGCACGTACTTCCAGAACAGCGCGCGCTGCGCGCGGTCGAACGCGTCGGTGCGGTACGCGCTCGGGATGTCGAGCGCGGCCAGGGGCGCGAACGTCACCGAGGCAAACAGCGCATCCGCGTCGCGGTACTCGCACGCCAGGTAGCACGCCGGCTGCTCGCCGAGGATGCGCTCCAGCGCCTTGCAGTATTTGGCGACCCGAAACCGTTGCGACATGTCCCCGTGCCAGAGGCGCGCCCCGTCGGCTTGGACTTCGCCCGAGCTCCACTGCTCAAGCATGGCTTGTGTGGCCTCGCACGCCGGAAACTGCTCCGACCAGTGCAACAGGAACTGGTGCAACGTGTCCACAAAGTGCGCCCGGGAACTCTCCTGCAGCCGATCCATCGCACCGAATTCCGCTTACCCCCACGGGCTCCTTTTCGAGCGCGGGCGGTGAACGCCGCCCACGGTGCCCCCGCGGCATCTCGGCGTCCCATCGCGAGTTGGGAAGCAACCACAGACCCCAAGTCATTGGCGGGGTTGACCCGAGGTGCAGGAGCGGCTCGGGACGCAGGCCTTCATCCATTGCCCCCCCCCCCCCCCCCCCCCCCCCCCCCCCCCCCCCCCGCGTGTGCCGGTCCGGGGTTTTAACCCGACCTGCGAATGTGTTATGCGCCGTATTATATATTGTAATGGTACCCCAAACTCACGTCGATGGCATCCTTGTTCAGGGCGTCGTGCAACTCGCCGCTGCAGTTTCGTTCCAAAGAAGACGTGCGGTGGTGCGCTGCCACCCAGACCAACACTGTATTTATCGTAATTGCGACCGTTGCGATATACTTGTCGATTGGGTTAACAATCGATAAATTCGAAAAAATCAATAAGCGGGGGCGCGCACCGGTCGTCGTCGTGGGGACGGGTCAACTGGCCATCGGAGCGTTCGATCATAACGAAGTCATCCGTGCCATCCGAGAGTCCGACAAAAACGAGGGGGGGGGCACTGGAACCATTTGTACCGGTGATAGCCATTGGAGTTGGCGTGTTGATCCTATATGGGCTCTCGCGGTGGATACACGTCCGCGGTGAGTTGAACCGCAAGCGCTCCCTGACACAGCAGCGGAACCACCTGATGGAGATGAGCCCAGAGGCACGGGGCGTCGAGGACCAGGTGTCCCGCACGGGCTTCTTTGTGCAGCGTCAATCGGGCGATACCAACGCGCTACTCGCTGGGGTTGCGGTTGGTGCAGCTCTATCAAAGTAACGCACGAATGAGTGACAACGACACCAATCATGGTCCAATGGGCGCGTGGCGATGGCGGTAAGGGCCACATCGCCCCAAAAATCCTATCTGCAGGACGGTCACCGCTGCGACCGACCCCCCCTCCATTTCATTACGACGGGCCACATTCAGGCACACATGTAGTCAACCCGGAGTGCCGACAGACTGCAGTCTTCAAATGATGCATCCGGCAAGTATCGTCGAATCAGCAGCGGGACGCGCTGCTGGAGTACCTCTGCACGCGCGAGTTGCATTGCCGACTGCCCCGGGGGGTACACCGTGTCCGTCGTGGTCGAAATCTGAAGCGCTACCGCTCCCACCACTCGTGTAAACTCGAACTTGGTCAGGAAGGGGCTCGTACGCACGGAAGCGAGGTGCAGGAGCGGCTCGGGACGCAGGCCTTCGTCCATTGACCCCCCCGTGTGCCGGTCCCCCCTCCC
>Ga0335398_10005819_pt1 | contig 15965 bp, 11 predicted proteins | sample BON03_FD_205742 | JGI IMG/M metagenome (GOLD analysis project Ga0335398, IMG submission 205742) | Freshwater microbial communities from Lake Bonney liftoff mats and glacier meltwater in Antarctica - BON-03 (spades assembly) (version 2) | ecosystem: Environmental > Aquatic > Freshwater > Ice >... | reverse complement strand
ATTGCCCAATCAATTCCAGTAATATTCATAGGGGGTGGTTTTATTTTATTCGGGCCAAATAACAAAAAAATTGCTAATTGTACCTTAGCTTAGTTAATAAATTTTAAAAACATGACTTAAAATTGATCGTATAAAATCATACTTATAAAAGATAGTAAGAGCTTGGTATTTGTCTTATGAATTAAAAATCTGAGTAGTTTTGGAAATGGATCGAACTGACATCCTTGAGTTGATCAAACAGTTTCATGTAGGGGGAACAGAAGAAGTTAGATTTGAGAAGTTTGGGGCTGGGTTAATCCATCAGACATTCTTGATCGAGTTTGGTAAGCGCAAATTTATACTTCAAGGCTTCAACTCAAACGTTTTTAAATATCCGGAACGGATCAACGGTAATCTTACGCTTATTAGCCGACTAGGTGATTTGACACAACTGCCATTTCAGCTTCCGCTTCCTGTCCTTAGCCGACAGGGGTCTGGAATAGTAGTGTTTCAAGAAAGGTTATACAGACTATTCGACTTTGTGGAAGGTAAAACGCTGCAACAGATTAACGATCCAAATCAAGCGATCTTAGCAGCAGCGGCCTATGCGCTTTTTTCCAGATGGGCAGATAGTTTTCCCTTAGACCAGTTTGCCCAAACTATTCCTAATTTCCATCGACTAGATATCCGGTTTGATCGACTGGAAGAAGTGGCAAAATTGGCCCAAAATTTAAGTGCTGCCGAAACCCAAATTTTGGACTTTTACCTTGCGCAGAAGCAACTCGTGGAAACTTATCTAACTATCATACATGAGATTCCGCAACGGATCACGCACAATGATACCAAAATAAACAACCTGATTTTTTCTCACGATCTCTTAAAAGTAGTTGCAGTAATCGACTTGGATACCATTATGCCAGGTTATTTGCTTTACGACTTTGGAGATTTAGTACGAACTGTAGCCAGTGCAGCTGAAGAGATGAGCCAGGATTGGACCAGTCAAAAATTACTGGTCTCAACTTTTGAGAAATTGCTCACTGGATACTGGGCAGGAGCGGGCGACTGGGTGGGTCAAAAAGAAGCTAAATCTCTGCTGATTGGTGGTGAGGTGATGACTTGCTTGATGGGGATTCGGTTCTTCACTGATCACTTGGAGGGCAACGTATATTATCAAGTTGCCTATCCCGAGCAAAACTTCCATCGCGCAAAAAATCAAATGATTTTGCTCCAAAGCTTGCAGTCCCACCGAACTGATTTGGGACTTATATTTTCTAATATTACAGGGATTTCGATTGAATCTTGACAATTCAAGACATTTCTATTGTCTATTGAGAAGACTCGGGCTAATTTGCTTCATAACTAAAAATCAGATTACTTGGCAGGCTTTTTCGACACTAAAATTGAATTTCTCAAAAACGTAGGACCGCAGAAAGCGGCGATGTTGAATAAGGAGTTGAATATATTCACTTACGGTGAATTACTCCAACATTATCCATTTCGGTATGAAGACCGGACGAAATTTTTCAAAATAAGAGAACTTTCTCCAGAGTTGGAAAATGTGCAAATCATTGCTAAAATCCAGAAGGTTGAGCTGATATCCATGGGGAACAAAAACCGATTGGTGGCTCAGGTGGCAGATGAAACTGGTGAGATGGAGCTCACTTGGTTTAAAGGAATTCAGTGGGTTCAAAAGAAATTACCAATCGGCGGAGTTTTCATTTTCTTAGGAAAACCTGCACTCTTTGGAAGAAAATGGAGCATTGCACATCCAGAAATGGAGCCTATGACAGTTGCGAATGAACAGCGGAACAATTTCCAGCCGGTCTATTCCACGACAGAAAAACTCCGAAATAAATTTTTGGATTCTCATGGTATTTCCAAGATCATGGAAGGATTGGTACTGGGAAGTTTGCCCCATATCCAAGAGACGATTCCCGATGCCATCCGAGATCAATATCAATTGATCGATCGACAAGAAGCAATTAAGCAAATCCATTTCCCTACCGAGCCTAATCTGCTGCAGCGAGCTCGAATGCGATTGAAGTTTGAAGAATTTTTTTACTTACAGCTTCGCCTTCTCAAAATGAAAGTCACACGTACTGAAAAGTATATGGGACAAGTCTTAGGGAAGACGGAACTACTGACTGTATTTTATAATAATCATATTCCATTTGAATTGACAGGTGCGCAAAAGCGTGTAATCCGTGAATCTTTTAAGGACTTGAAGTCTGGAAAGCAGATGAACCGCTTAATCCAGGGTGATGTGGGAAGTGGTAAGACGATGGTGGCTTTTATCTGTGCTTTGATTGCGATCAGCTCGGGAGCTCAGACTTGCCTGATGGCACCAACAGAGATCCTTGCAAATCAGCATTACGAAGGATTAAAGGAGTTTTCAGATATGATGGGGATCAAGATCGCTTTGCTTACAGGATCCTCCAAGAAGGCCCAGCGAAGAGTGATCCATGAGGATTTGTTTTCGGGTGAACTCAAAATCCTGATCGGTACACACGCACTTTTGGAAGATATCGTGCAGTTCAAAAACTTGGGACTGGCGATTGTAGATGAGCAACATCGATTTGGGGTGGCGCAGCGGGCAAAGCTCTGGGCAAAAAATGAGGTCTTTATCCCGCATGTATTGGTCATGACTGCTACGCCGATTCCACGAACTTTGGCGATGACACTATATGGTGATCTGGACATATCGGTTATTGATGAGCTTCCAGCGGGGCGGAAACCTATTCAAACAGTGCATCGCTTTGACAAGGATCGCTTAAAAGTCTTTGGCTTCATCAATGAAGAAGTCAAAAAAGGAAGACAGGTGTATATCGTCTATCCATTGATCGAAGAGTCCAAGACATTGGATCTGAAAAATGTGATTGATGGATTTGAAAGTATTACCCGAGCGTTCCCAAACTATCCAGTCAGCATCCTGAATGGCGATATGAAAGCAGCTGCCAAAGACTACGAAATGAAGCGTTTTATCAAAGGTGAGACTAAAATCATGGTGGCAACTACTGTGATCGAAGTTGGAGTCAATGTACCAAACGCCTCCGTTATGATAATAGAGAACGCTGAGCGCTTCGGGCTTTCTCAGCTGCATCAACTTCGAGGTCGAGTGGGAAGAGGAGCAGAGCAGAGCTACTGCGTGCTGATGAGCAAATATGAACTGTCCAAAGATTCGAGAGTCCGACTGAACACCATGGTGCGAACCAATGACGGCTTTGAGATTGCGGATGTAGATCTGAGATTGCGGGGTCCGGGAGATCTGATGGGGACCCAGCAAAGTGGAATCACGGATTTATTGATTGCTGACTTGAGCAAAGATGCAGCGATACTGACTCTAGCCCGAGATGCCGCTCAGCAAGTATTGGCAAATGATCCGACGTTGAATCTTCCAGAAAATGCCCCAATTCTTCGCCAAATCCGCCAGCAAAAGAAGCACGTTGTAAATTGGAGCAGGATCAGTTGAGCTCGAGAAACTCGGATACTATTTGGTCTTTTTACTAAAAATCTGAGCAATTCTTCTAAAAATCTGCTTTTCCTTTTCCCAGAAAAAGCTAAACTGACCAAAAATAAATCCATAGATCAGCAGAAAGATTTGGTAGAGTGGAAGGACTAGAAGCAAGTAAAGAAGTGTATTTAGAAAACCGCCCTTTTGTACACCAAAAAAATCCAGTACAGGATTTTTGATAAAAAGTATGGTAAAACCGGTACAGGCAAAAACCGCCAAGACCATCACCACTTGAAAAAGGCTTTCCAATTTCCACTTGGTTTGTAATCGCTGAAGAAATCCCTGTTTTGGGTTATCTTTTTTCATTTGACAAAAGTAACACGAATCCATTTGAATAAAAGAACCGAACACAAATCCGGCTCTTCAATAATTCTATTCTGTTAGAATGGTCTATACACGTATAATGAAATCTCTCCCGAAAGCTTTCAGATCTCTCATTCTCTTAATATCCATTCTCTACACCTCTAATTCGCCCAACTGAAAACTCCTTCATTTAAACTCTGAAGTGCTGCTTTTTTGAAGTTGGAGTCTAAAAGTACGGATACATTATGCCGGCTTCCCCCATAAGAGACCATTCTGATAGGATAAGGAAGTAACGAATCCATTACGGATTTCAGTACTCCTTTAGTTTCGGAAACCAAATTTCCGACAATACAAATAATTGTTTGATTTCGGTCTACTTCTACTGTCCCTAACTGATTCAATTCTTCCAGAATTTGGCTTAAATGTGTCAAATCATCTATGGTTACAGAGACAGCCACCTCAGAGGTAGTGATCATGTCGATTGGAGTTTTATACTTCTCGAAGATCTCAAATACCTTCCGTAAGAAACCATAAGCCAAAAGCATTCGACTTGATTTGATTTTGATGGCGGTGATCCCATCTTTGGCAGCGATCGCTTTGACACCGACGGTTTGCACCTTCTCTTTGATCAAAGTCCCTAAAGCTTCCGGTTGCATGGTGTTGAGCAATTTTACCGGAACATTAAACTGTTGCGCTGGCCAGATGGAAGCAGGGTGAAGAATTTTGGCACCAAAGTAGGCCAACTCAGCAGCTTCATCAAAAGACATCTCAGCAATAGGACGCGTACGATCTACTACTCGAGGATCATTATTATGCATCCCATCTATATCTGTCCAGATCTCACAGGCTGAAGCTTGGATAGCTGCTGCGATAAGTGAAGCAGTATAATCCGAACCACCGCGCTTGAGATTATCCACTTCGTTTCTGTGATTTTTGCAAATATAGCCTTGAGTCACAAATATTTTTTCTTCAGGACTATGAGCTAAAATAGCTTTGAGTTTCTCAGAGATTTTTCCAAGCTCCGGCTCAGAATTCTCATCAATGCTCATAAAATCCAAAGCGACTAAAAATTTGGAAGGAATCTCAAATTCCTCTAAAAGTGTTTGAAATAACTTTGTAGAAAGTAATTCTCCTTGTGCCAGAATATCCCGATTAATAGCCTCATTAAAGGAGATTTTTAGGAGAATATTCAAGAATTCGAAATGCTCTTGGATTATTACTTCTGCTTTTTCTCTTGCCAAATCTGTCTTTAACAGCTCAGAATAGAAGCTCAAATAATGAGCATTCAATTCATCGATTCTTGATTTTGCAAGTACGCGATCAGCAGCAGCTAATGCTTCTCCAATCCCAACCAAGGCGTTGGTCGTACCTGAAAGGGCAGAAAGCACGACAATTTTTGGCTCTTCGCTGCGAGTGATCAAGTCTTTCACCTGATGCATACGTTCTGGGCGACCCACTGAGGTCCCGCCGAATTTCATGATTTTCATACAATAGGTTTTTGAGCGTAGTATTTTTATTAAAAGCTTAGCATTTTAATGGCAGTGATGGCGGCTTCATCGCCTTTATTACCATGCTTTCCTCCTGCTCGATCCAGTGCTTGCTGTTGGGTATTTGGAGTCAATACTCCAAATATTACTGGCTTATTATATTTGAGACTGACATTAGTGATCCCATGCGCTACGGCACTGCAGATAAAGTCAAAATGTTTGGTCTCTCCTTGGATGACACAACCCAGGCAGATTACTGCATCTATAGATTCTTCTTGTGCAAGCAACTGAGCAGCTAGTGATAGCTCAAATGAGCCCGGTACATTTTTGCGGATGACATTATTTTCTTTTGCTCCATGCTCAATCAATGTCTGGTAGGCGCCTGAATAAAGTGCTTCAGTGACCTCTTCATTCCATTCGGAGACAATGATTCCGAAAGTTTTTCCACTGATATCCTGAATATTTTTGGAGGAGTGCTCGCTGAGACTTTTTAATGAAGTAGCCATAGGTAGAATGTTTTTTAGAAGTAAGTCAATCTGAAGTACTTAAATCTTAGCGATAAGTAGTAAGAATAAAGATCCGAGACTAAAAATATTAGAACAAAGAAATCAGTTATGAAAAGAAAGGATAAATGGTTTTGAAATGTTTTTAGGAAATGAGAATGGTGGAAACAAAAAAGAGTAAGACCTCAAGGCCTTACTCTTCTAGAATGCATTCCTATTTAAGCATTATTTAGCAGCAAGACCTTCTAAGCGTGCGCTGTGTTTTCGTGCTGCAGCAAATTCGAATGATTCAAAATAAACTTCTTCGATAGTGTTATAGGCGGCTATAGCTTCTTCAATTTTACCAGATTCTTCGTAGGCTACAGCAAGCTTACTTAAGTACTTTGGTGTAAAATATTTATTTTTATCTGTTTCTGCAGCTTTTTTATAATTTGAGATTGCGTCATCTAAATTTCCCAATTCCATATTCGCATCGCCGATAAGTGAAAAAGCTTTTGCTTGCACTAGGTAGTCGTCTGCTGAGAATTGCTCTAAATAAGTCAATGCTTCTTCGTACTTGCGCTCAGAAAGGTAGATTGACCCAACATAGAAGTTTGCCAAGTTTGAAGCCTCAGTTTGTGGATAGTCCCCGATAATCGCTAATAGACCTGGATTGATTCCATCTCCGTTAAGCGCGAGCTGGACACTATCCTGTTCGAAGAAATAAACAGCTTGGAACATCTTTTTCTGAGCAGCTACATTCTTGTTTGCAGTGTTGATCTGGAAAAATAATATTCCACCAATCAAAATTATCGCTGCAATCATCACGCCTGCCAATATTTTACTGTTCTGCTTTAAAAAAGTTTCTCCCTTTTCTAATCTTGAAGCGATTACTTCAGAGTTTTCTAGAAGATCAGTCTGATCTTGCGCTTTTTTAGATTGTTTCGTTGCCATGTTACTCGATTTTCAGCCGCAAATATACGTTTTTTATAATTTAACCAAAGTTTAATGCAAAAGCTATGAATTGAGATTCAAATTCATAGCTTAAGCAATTGATCTATAAGTATTTACTCCATGACAAATGGATAGTCTTCTTGCACATAGACGTCTTTAAAAGCATTCATTCCGTCAGGCCAAGGAGATTCTTCGGCAAATTTGACTGCATCATTCACTTGAGTTTTTACTTTGGCGATGATTGCTTCAATTTCTTCCTCAGTTAGAATTTTATTATCTCGGATGGTTCCTAGGACTTGTTCGACTGGATCACGCCGCTTGTATTCTTCTACCTCTTCTTTGGTTCGGTATTTTTGGGGGTCAGACATGGAGTGTCCCTTGTATCGATAGGTTCTCATCTCCAATAAGGTTGGTCCATCTCCTTTACGAGCTCGGTTTGCAGCTTCAGTGACAGCCTCATGTACGGCTTCAACATTCATTCCATCTATTGTGAAAGAAGGCATGTCGTAAGATTCTCCCAGAGTTGAAAGGTCGTCTACATTGGAAGAGCGTTTTACTGCTGTTCCCATCGCGTAACCGTTATTTTCAATCACAAAGATCACTGGAGTTTTGAATAGCATTGCCAGGTTTAGCGATTCATGGAAAGCTCCTTGGCGTACAGCACCGTCTCCCATATAGCAAATCGCTAGATTTTTTGTTCCCTTGTATTTTTCTGCAAATCCGATACCGAGTCCCATTGGGACTTGAGCACCAACAATTCCATGGCCTCCCATGAAATTACGCTCTTTGTCGAATATGTGCATCGAACCACCTTTTCCTTTGGTAGTTCCGGTTGCTTTCCCAAATAGTTCTGCCATTACGGCACCTGGGTCAGTCCCCAATCCTATTGGGTGGGCATGACATCTGTAGGCAGTAATCCATTTATCATCTTTCTCCAAAGCGGAAATTGCACCTGAAGCACAAGCTTCCTGTCCAATGTATAGGTGACAGAATCCTCTGATTTTTTGTTGCCCATAAAGCTGTCCTGCTTTTTCCTCGAATCTCCTCATCAGGAGCATGCTTTCGTACCAGTAAGAATAAGTTTCTTTCGAATAGTTAACCTTAGACTTGGTTGCTGCAGTTTTCTTTGCCATATCTTAAAATCAAAATGTGCTACTTTTAGAATTCAAATATAAGCAACCATCCCCAAAAATCAGGCTACCGCCAAAATAATTACCCTGTCGCATGTATCTGAAGTCGCTTGATCTTATCCAATTCAAAAATCACAAAAAGCTTCATTTCGATTTTAATAGCCAATTAAATTGCTTTGTTGGTCTAAATGGAAGTGGCAAAACAAATGTGCTCGATGCCATTCACTACCTCTCACTTACCAAAAGTGCTACGCAGTCGAGTGACAGTCTAAATGTACGGCATGAGCAAGATTTCTTTGCGATTAAGGGTCAATTTGAACTTAACGACAAGCCAGTCGAAGTCCGCTGTACGTTCGAGTTGGGGAAGAAAAAGCTGATCTATCAAAACGGAAAAGCACTCGACAAAACAGCTGAACATGTGGGATTGATTCCTTTGGTGTTGATTGCGCCAGATGACACGGAGCTGATCAAAGGTGGGAGTGAAGGCCGGCGAAAATTTTTCGACGGGTTGATTTCTCAGTTGGATCGTGGCTATCTGGACAAGTTGATTCGGTATCACCATTTTTTGAAGCAGCGGAATGCACTGCTTAAGCAATTTGCAGAAACGGGACGGCGAGATCTCACTTTATTGGAAGGCTACGATCGAGAGCTGATTGGCTTAAGCAAGTTATTGGCTTTGCGAAGATCGGAATTGCTTCAAGAGTTAGCTCCGCTTCTTCAGCGAGATTATGCTGAAATATCACAAGGACAGGAAAAAGTCACAATTACTTATGAAACGGAAGGGTTGAGGGAGGATTTTGAGTCTTATTTCTTTAGCCTCCGGAAAAAAGATCTGATTACCAAAAATAGCAATGCAGGTATCCATAAAGATGATTTCAACTTTCAGATAGGCGAGCATCCAATTCGGAAAATCGGGAGTCAGGGTCAGCAGAAGTCATTTATCATTGCGCTGAAATTGGGTCAGTTTCAGATTTTCGAGCAAGCCAGAGGCGAGAAGCCACTTTTATTGTTGGATGATATTTTTGATAAGCTCGATGATCTTCGGATTGCGCAATTGATGCAATTAATCTCCAAGCAAACTTTTGGACAGATATTCCTGACCGATGCCCGTCCGGAACGATCCAAGAAGATTCTGGGGGATTTGGATGCTGAGGTTATTTTCTTTCAAATTGAAAAGGATTAGATCTAATTCTTAAGTCCTGTTTTCGATTAGATATTTATTTTGCGGAATAGATTCAAATTAATAAAGTAGCAAGCGATCAGATAGATCAGTGCAAATAATAGATTCAAGCCTCGATTCAGAGAAGCAGAAATTGTAAACTGCATACCTTGAACATAAGACAAATTGTTGATAGTTCTAAATGGGAAATAGGAGAAATAGTCAAAATAATCTTTGGCAATATAATATAAGATTGGTTCTAGAATAAATGATAGAAAAACGGTAATCAAAATCGTTTTCAGCACACTCCTCGATAGGAGTAAAATCAAAAAGAGAAAGTTCCCTATCGCAAAACTCTGGATGAAGAATATAATGGGCCAGATAAGATCTTGTATATGAATTCCCGCCGGAGAGAAGCCTTCTTTAAATCCAACGATTAAAGAAACAAGTAAAATTATGAAAGTTATTATTAGGGACATGAAAATTATGCTTTTCTGAAAGAAGTAAAATATTTTATCCTTACCATATTCTGATAAGTATATATACCTTAGAAAGCTCCCGTTGTGATCATTTATACCTGCTATATACGTCAATAAAATTGGGATCAAATAAACAAAATGAAAATTAATGGCGAAAAATAAATTGAGTACTTGGGGGATTTTGAAGGACCCGCCTAAAGAATAAATAAGATCCTTTTCAGTAGTTATTACGAAAATATTAAAAAATAGGGTTCTACCCCGAATTTAATGGAATAGCTATATTTGAAAAAAAATGTTTACGGAGAATTTTTTCACAAGAATACTGGATTTAGAAGACGGATGGGCAGTCGAATCAGTTGATACTGATTTTTCTAAAGAGGAAATTTTCATCCAAATAGTCTGTTTATTGGAGCAGCTAGAAGATACCCAGACTGGTGAACTTTGCAAAATTTACGATCATGGGCCATCATGTGTTTGGAGGCATCTAGACACGATGCAGTATAAGACTTATATTATGTAAACTAACTCGAATCAAGACTTCAGACAGTAAGGTTAAGACCATTCAACCCAGTTGGGCATCTGCTCATGACAGGCATACCTGTTTGTTTGAACATGCGATAATCGACTTGCTGAAAGCGAGTAAAAATCAGACTAAAACTGCTCAAATCATGCGTTGTGGGTTTAACGTAGTAAATCGTATCATGCACTTGAGCACAAAAAGAGTCATGGAGAGAAGAAACTATATAGAGCTGGTATCAGCTCAATTAAGTATTGATGAAAAGGCCTTCAAGAATGGGCATAACTACGTCACCGTCCTGAGTCATCCCGGATCGGGGTGTGTACTTGATGTGGAAGAACATCGAACAAAGGAGGCCTGTAAGTCATCATTTAATAGAATATTAACAGAAACTCAACTGGGGCAGGTAACCACAATCAGTATGGACATACGCCACGGCGCACAGGTGTTGCCCGCTTATATTGATACGGCCGAAGAGCTACTTCCCAATGCTGCGATCACACACGATCGGTTTCATCTGATCATGTATGTCAATAAGGCTATCGATCAAGTGCGTCGAAGAGAAGTAAAGCGCCATGACGAGCTGAAAAACACCCGCTATGCCTTACTTAAGAATCTGGAAAACCTCACCGAGAAACAGCGTATCAAGTTTGAGTCAATTATAGGTGCTAACTATGAGGTTAGCCACATTGGTATACGATTACCGGGCAAGGAATCCTCAAAATCTAAAAGCGATTCCCCTGGGTTTTTGGTGCATTATTTTCAAGTTGGGTTAAAACAGTTATTTTCAAAAAATATTTTTTTACTTAAATTTTTTTTATACATTGACTCGGTATTCAGTAAGGAATGAGGATAATAATTAGGGTTCTACCCCTAAGTTAGTAGAATATATACCTAATGTTAACTAAACCCAACAATAGCCAATTTTCGCGAATCAGCTATACGATTGATAGTCATCTATTAGCAAGATTATTCCAGAAGTCAATTATCTATTTATTGCCTGACTTCCATTGAATTCGTGATAGAACCATAATTAGAATGTTAGGCCTGAAAATTATTTCTAATGGCAAGTAAAAATTATGTCGTAAATTAACCCCATAATAACATATGTATACCTTTTTTAGGTTTTACAATTTTTTTAATTATAAACAATATTTAATTGTTTATAAATATAAGATCAGTTTATTAAATAATCGATATTGAATATTTTAGGTCTTATATTCGACTCAATAACATTTGTATACATAATTATTACTGTAAGTTTTTACTTTGTCAAAGTAAAAAAATAGGACCGATTATGAGCCCAAATTTAATTTGTAATAACTTAAATCAACTAATCTAAATATTTATGAGAAAAAAATCTCTACTTCTACTTCTGGCATTTTTTGTATTCTTGAGCTTTACACATGCCCAACAAAGAAATGTAATCGGAAAAATTATTTCAAATATAGACAATGAACCTATTCCAGGGGTTAGTGTCCTAATTCAAACACCAGAAGGTGCAACAACAGGATCGATAACTGATTTGAATGGTTCATTTTCGATATTGGTCCCGGGAAATGACGTAGAATTGGTCTTTTCATTTATTGGCTACGTGACACAAAGGCGACTAGTGGGAACCCGCAGTGAATTCAATGTTACGCTTCAGGAAGAAGTGAGCCTGCTTGGAGAAGTAGTAGTTGTAGGTTATGGAGAACAAAACCGCAAAACCTTAACATCATCCATATCTTCGGTTTCTGCCAAAGACATTGAAAATCTTCCCATGCCAAGTGCTGATCAAATGATGCAGGGTAGGGCCGCTGGTGTTTTAGTTAGTTCCAACTCAGGAACTCCCGGAGGTGGTGTATCTGTCAGGGTAAGGGGGTCTACCTCTATTAATGCGAATAATGACCCTTTATATGTTGTTGACGGAATTCCGATTGTTTCAGGTAATCTATCTGCAGTAGGTGTGGGAGGGCAGACAGCCAATGCAATGGCAGACATTAATCCGTCCGATATTGAATCTATGGAAATACTTAAAGATGCCTCTGCCACCGCTATTTATGGGGCAAGAGCAGCTAACGGCGTGGTGTTAATTACCACCAAGAGAGGGACTAATCAGAAAGCAAAAGTAAGCATAGGCTCCTATTATGGAATTCAAAGTCCTTGGAGGACTCCTGATTTGGTGGATGGGCCTACCTTTGAAATGCTTAGAAATGAGGCAGCGGTAAATAATGGGGGAAAACCTATATATCCTAATCCAGAACAGGCGCTCAGAACTAATTTTGCAGATTATATCTTCAGAGATGCTCCCATACATAACATGGATGTCTCTGTAAGAGGCGGGTCTGATCAAATCCGGTACCTAGTGTCTGCCTCAGATTTTAAGCAGGACGGGATAGTTGCTCCTGCATCATTCGGAAGGAGAACGGGCAGGCTGAATCTGGATGCTTTTGTTTCAGATAAATTAAAAATAGGAACAAGTATTTTGTACTCACGGAACACCCGGAACAGAGTAAATAATGATGACAATATAAGCGGAGCGTTGGGTGGCCTGCACTTTTACCCTTCAAACCTGCCTCTTTTCCAGGGAGACGGAAGTTATACCAAATTCAGCATTTTTGAAAATCCTGCTGCAGTGGTTAACGAAAACGACATTAAAATGGTGACAAACAGAGTTTTAGCTACTGTTTTTGGGGAATATGAATTTTTCCCAGGATTGACTTTAAGGAGCAATTTTAGTGTGGATTACAATAATGTCAAGGAGGATATTTATATCAATACTCTTCTGAATGCAGGAGCAGCAGTTAACGGCCAGGGTAGCTCTATTGTTTCTGTTAACGATAATTGGATTCAAGAAAATGTATTAAACTATCAGGCAAATTTTGGAGGTATACACGAGCTAAATATTTTAGTAGGTAATACCCTTCAGCAATCTAGGTTTGAAAGGACGACTGCCACCGGTCAGCAATTTCCTTCTAATAATTTTAGAAGAATTGCCTCGGCCGCAGTACAAACCTCTTCATCCGATGGATCTATGTGGGGAATTGCCTCGTTTTTTACTAGAGTTAACTATAATCTAAAAAACAAATACCTTTTCACCGCCAATATGAGGAGGGATGGTAGTTCCAGATTTGGGGCAGCAAACAGATGGGGGACATTTCCTTCTGCTGCAATTGGTTGGAGAATTTCAGAAGAAGAATTTTTTAATAAGGGAAAAGTATTATCTGACTTAAAGTTAAGGTCCAGTTATGGAATTACAGGTAACCAGAACGGTATTAATGATTTTCAATCTCGCGGCCTATGGTCCGGTGGAGCAAATTATACTACAACTCCGGGTACAACTCCTTCTCAGCTGGGTAACCCAGACCTTCGGTGGGAGAGGACGGCTCAGTTTAACATAGGAGTAGATTTGGCCATGTTCAATAATAGGGTGAATGTATCAATTGAATATTATGATAAGCAGACCACAGATCTTTTGCTTGCTGTGCCTATTCCAAGGTCCAGTGGCTTCAATAGTATTGTGCAGAATTTTGGGGCAATGGAGAATAAAGGTTTTGAATTTAGCATAGCTGGTTCTCCAATAATTAAAGAAGACTTTACATGGGATGTAAACTTCAACATTTCCCAAAACCGGAATATGATCAAAGATTTAGCACAGCCAATCCCCGTTTACAACAGGGATATTATTAGGATGGAAGAAGGAATACCAATGTATTCTTTCTGGATGCACAAACAGTTGGGGGTAAATACTGAAACTGGAGATCCTATTTGGGCCACCAAAGAGGAAGGACGCCCATTTGATCCCAATGTTGATAGGTTTATTATTGGCGATGCCTGGCCAGATTTTTTTGGAGGTCTGACCAATACTTTCCGTTACAAAAATTTTGACGTCATGTTTTTCTTTCAGTTCTCTTATGGCAATGACCAATTGTTTTGGAGCAGGTTCTTTCAAGAGCATGGCGGGACTAGAAATACAAATTTCCTTTCCAGTCAATTGGACAGGTGGCAGCAGCCCGGCGATATCACCATGGTGCCTAGGATGACAAACCAAAATTATGCAGCTAATTTGAGGCCTTCCAGATTTGTAGAAGATGGCTCCTATTTAAGATTGAAGAATCTCAGTATAGGCTATACATTACCTCAGGCCTGGGTCAATAGATTGGGCATGAGTAATGCCAGAATTTACTTGAGCGGTCAGAATCTGTTGACATTTACCAACTATAGTGGCATGGACCCAGAGGTTAATTCCACCGCCGCTAACGAACAGACTCAGGGAGTGGATTTTTATGCAGTACCTCAGCCACGCACCTTCATGGGTGGATTTAATATAACCTTCTAAATCGGAACATTATGAAATTAACTAAAATATACTTTATGTTTACAGTTTGGATGCTTTTTGGTATTAGCTGTAATGTTTTGGACCAGGAACCCGAAACTCAGATTTCGGATGAAACCGCTTTTACAGATGAAAAAAGTGCTGAGGCTGCCTTGGCCGGACTTTATCACCAATTACAGGCAGGGGCTTACTATGGAAGAAATTTTCAGCTAATCAGTGATGTGTCGAGTGATGTGTCTCAAAGTGTAGGTACTTGGGATTTTTACAGGGAAATGGATACCTATTCCCTTGATGCCTCCAACCTTGAACTGACTAATTTTTACGCTGCGGGCTATAGAGCAGTGAACCAAGCAAACAATATCATTGCAGAAGTTCCCAACATAGAAATGCCCGATTCCAAAAAGAATAATATCCTCGGTCAGGCATATCTAGTCAGAGGCTTGGCTTTTTTTGATCTAAACCGGGTATTTGGCGGGGTGCCAAATGTTATAGGAGAATTAAGTGTGATATTACCTCTTGAGCCAGCAAGGGCTTTGAACGAATCTCTATACCCCAGCAGACCTACTTTGATTGATGGGTATAGCCAGATCCAATCAGATTTTGAAGAAGCTCTAAGACTCTTGCCTGAAGAACAGGCTAACAATACCTTTACAAGGGCACGGGCAGTAAAAGGCACAGCAAGAGCCTTACTGGCTAGGCTCCACCTTTATTTATTTAACTATGGAGAAGTCATCAATTATAGTACGGTAGTGATAAATGATGGAAAATACAGGTTGTTAAATGACTATGAGGATATATTCGCTTCTGAATTCAGCTCAGAATCAATTTTTGAATTGGATTTTATAGTAGCTGACCCCAGTGGGATCAGAAACTGGTATTTTCCTGGAGCAAGAGGTGGTAGGGGAGATATTGCTGTTCATGAAGAGTTTATTGAACTAATACAAGCTGATGAAAATGATATCAGGGGTACCATGTTTGGTTTTGAAACCGTTCAAGGTATCTATTATCCAACCAAATATCAGAAGCCTGGAAATGTTGATAATATTCACATATTAAGGATTGCTGAAATGTACCTTAATAGGGCGGAAGCGTATGTGTATACGGATGAAATGAGTCTTGCAGTTAATGACTTAAATGCTGTCAAACAAAGAGCAGGTGCGGCTCTATATCAAGGGAATATGGATGCCAATAGCATTTTGTCAGAACTTGAAAGAGAAAGAAAAATTGAACTGGCATTTGAAGGCCATAGCTTTTTTGATCTTGTCAGAACAGGAAGAGCTTTAGAGGTATTGGGTCAGGTAGATAGAAAAAACTCTGCTGTTCCGGTAAGCTTGGATCAGCCTTGGAAACTGATACTTCCAATCCCTAGAGATGAAATACTGTCCAATCCAAATATGACTCAAAATCCTAACTATGGCAATTAATCATTTAAGAAAAGATAAGCTTCTCGGATTTTCGAGAAGCTTATCTTTTCTTAAATTTAACAAATCATGTCTTGATGTTATTAAAGCAGTTCCTGATTTGGTGGTGTTAAATAAGTAATGCTAGATGTTTATTGTAGTGACAAATAAAGTATTTGATAGCTCCGATATGATTGTCTAGTTTCTTGGAAAAAGATAACGTTTTTCTGACCAGCCTGCTGCACC
>Ga0335398_10005816_pt1 | contig 15979 bp, 16 predicted proteins | sample BON03_FD_205742 | JGI IMG/M metagenome (GOLD analysis project Ga0335398, IMG submission 205742) | Freshwater microbial communities from Lake Bonney liftoff mats and glacier meltwater in Antarctica - BON-03 (spades assembly) (version 2) | ecosystem: Environmental > Aquatic > Freshwater > Ice >... | reverse complement strand
GCCGCGAACGACCCGACCCGACAACAACAACACTCGACATGACACCCACCCCAGCGCCTGCCGTCACCAGCTCAACCGATTCGGACCCACGGTCCTAGGGTGGGACCGTGGCAGCGCCCATTCTCGTCTTCGCGAACGCCGAACTCGACCAGCACACGACACCCGAGTGGCACCCCGAACGCCCGGGGCGACTGAATGCGTCGCTCTCGGGGATCGCAGCGGCCGGATTGGTCGACGCTGTCGAGTTCCGGGAACCACGCCTGGCCACGGTGGCCGAGCTGGAACGTGTGCATGCACCCGGTTATGTGGCACAGCTCGAACGCTTCTGCCAGCGCGGCGGTGGCGATCTCGATCCCGACACGTTTGCCTCGCCCGGGTCGTGGGACACCGCGCGCCGCGCCGCCGGGGCCGTCCTCGATGCCGTGGATGCGCTCGATGCCGGTTCGTGTGATGTGGCGTTCGCGGCGGGCCGTCCGCCTGGGCATCATGCCGTAGCCGATCGGGCAATGGGCTTCTGCCTCGTGAACAACGTTGCCGTCGCCGCAGCGAAACTTGCGGCGGACGGACATCGGGTCGCGATCGTCGACTGGGATGTCCACCACGGCAACGGCACCCAGGACATCTTCTACGACGACCCGAACGTGTTGTACGTGTCGACCCACGAGTCACCGCTGTATCCCGGCAGCGGTCGCGCCGACGAGACCGGCGGCCCGGGTGCGCCGATGTCGAATCTGAACCTGCCTTTCCCCGCCGGAACCCGTGGCGACGTGTTCCGCCGTGCGGTCGACGAAGTGATCGCTCCGGTGGTCGAGCGGTTCGCTCCCGACTGGTTGTTCATCTCGGCGGGCTTCGACGCGCATCGCAACGATCCGTTGGCGGGGCTGGAGTTGACCTCGGCTGATTATGCCGACCTGGCGATCCGGCTGCAGCAGCTCGCCCCGGCCCGTCGCACGGTGGTGGTGTTGGAGGGCGGCTACGACTTCGACGCGTTGTCGCTCTCGACCGGTTCCACGCTGTCGGCGCTGATCGGCGAGACCTACCGGCCCGAAGCGGTCTCTACCGGCGAGATCGGGCTCCCCACGATCGCCGCCGCCCGGCAACGCTGGGATCTCGCCTGACGGTTCCTCACCGGGGACTGCGGTCGGGGCGGCCCCGGCCGATGCCGAGGTCGTCGGCGATTGCGGGAACCACCCGGTCGCACACGGCGCCGCCGGTGGACGGCGAGCCTCCGGCGACCGTTGCCGCAACCACGGTCCGGCCGCCTTCGAGCACCCAGGCGCATGCCGTTGCTCCGTCGACACTGCCAGTGTGGCCCCAGCCGTACTGATCGACGATCAGCCCGGGCCACGTGAGCACTTCGAGGTCTGCGGTGGTCACCGCGGCCAACACCGATGCGATGTCGTCGGTGGACACGATGAACGTGCCCGCCCCACCGAGGCGCGACAGCCGCTCGACTCCGAGGCGGTACTCGACATCGCTCGGGAGCTGCCCGTCGGTGGAGAGGTGGATCCCCGTGAGTCCGAGGGGATCGAGCAGGAGGGCTTGCGCAGCCTCGTCGAGTGGGAGCCCGGTCGAGTGCTCGACCAGCAGGCCCAGCGCGCAGTAGTTGCCGTTCGAATACGTCCATCCGCCGCGCGTGCTCGACGGAGGCCCATCGAGCAGCCACGGCACGAACGTGGCGCAGTCGATGGCGCCGTCGAACCATGCCGAGCGGGCCACGGGCATTCCCGACGTGTGGGCCAACAGCTCACGCGGGGTGGCGTCGGCCCAACCCGGATGCGCTGCGGTGGCGATCTCTGACCACGGTACGGGTGCGTCGACGTCGATGAGTCCGGCTTGATCGAGTCGGGCGATCACGAGCGCCGTCAGCAGCTTGCTCACGCTGGCGATCACCATCGGTGAGTCGGAGGTGGCCGCCGCCCCGTCGATCGTGGCGCCCGACGCACGCAGGAGCGCCACTCGCCGGTCGCGGATGACCGTCATCGTGACTGCTGGGTTGGATCTCGCGAGGGTGTCGAACGCGCTGTTGGCGTTCGTCATCGCCGGATCGGGCAGCGGCTCGACGGTGATGGTCGTCGGCGGTGTGGTGGTCGATGTGGTCGTGGTCGATCTGGTCGATCTGGTCGATCTGGTCGAGGTGGTCGTGGTGGTCGCGGTGGTCGCGCTCGCGGCGATGGTCGATGTGGCCGTCGAATCGACGGTCGGGTCGACTGGCGCCGAGTCATCCGAACTCGCAGCTGACCGGTCGGAACACGCGGTGGTCAGGAGGAGCCCGACCAGGAAAGCAGTCGTTTGCCAGCGCACTCCGTCACGTTAGGCAGCCTGCCCGGCGAGTCGCGGCCACTAGCGTCGAACCCGATGAGCTGGGAACTGAGCGACGACCACGAACTCCTGCGGGCCACGGTGCGGGAGTTCGCCGAGAGCCGAATCGCTCCGCACGCTGCCGACTGGGATCGAACCTGCCACTTCCCAGTCGATGTGGTGCGCGAGATGGGCGAGCTCGGATTGTTCGGCATCGTGTTTCCCGAGCGGTGGGGTGGCGGTGGCGGTGACTTCGCCTCGCTGTGTGTCGCCATCGAGGAGTTGGGGCGAGTCGATCAGTCGATGGGCATCACATTGTCGGCCGGCGTCGGCCTCGGTGCGAATCCGATCTTCCGCTTCGGGACCGACGAACAGCGAGACCGGTGGCTCCCTGACCTCGTCGCCGGACGGGCGCTCGGGGCATTCGGCCTGACCGAGCCAGATGGTGGATCCGATGCCGGAGCCACACGCACCCGGGCGGTGCTCGATGGTGACGAGTGGGTGCTGAACGGCTCGAAGGCGTTCATCACCAACTGCGGCACCGACATCACCTCGATCGTCACCGCCACGGCCCGAACCGACGACGGGATCTCGGCGTTCATCGTGCCGGCGGGGACGCCGGGCATGATCATCGAGCCGGCCTACGACAAGCTCGGCTGGCACGCCAGCGACACCCACGGCATCACGTTCGTCGACTGCCGCGTCCCGGCGGAGAACCTGTTGGGCGCTCCGGGGAAGGGTTTCCGCAACTTCCTGTCGATCCTCGACGACGGCCGAATCGCGATCTCCGCTCTGGCGCTCGGTTCGGCTCGGGCGTGCCTCGAGGCGTCGGTCGAGTACGCCAAGCAGCGCCATGCGTTCGGCGGCCCGATCGGGCGGTTCCAAGGGCTGGCGTTCCAATTGTCCGACCTCGCAGTGCAGGTCGAGAACTCCCACAACCTCACCTACAAGGCCGCATGGTTGAAGGACCAGGGCCGCCCGATCGGACAGGCAGCGGCGATGGCCAAGCTGTACACGACCGAGGCGGCGATGGATGCGGCCCGGGTGGCCACGCAGGTGTTCGGCGGCATGGGCTTCATGGAGGAGACGCCGATCGTGCGGTTCTATCGTGACGCCAAGATCCTCGAAGTGGGCGAAGGCACGAGCGAGATCCAGCGCCTCGTGATCGCCCGCAACCTCGGCCTCCCCGTCGAGTGAACTGTCACACCGTGCCGGGCCTACTGTGACAGTTCAGTGGTTGCCGAATCGTGAACTGTCACGTTAGGCCCGGCACCGTGTGACAGTTCCCGTGTGACAGTTCAGTGGGCGGACCAGAAGGTGGTGAGGGCGTCGGCGACGGGGTCGATGTCGGCCACCATCCACCAGTGGCTGCGTCCGTCGAGGCGGAGCACCTCGGCGCCGAGGCGCTCCGCGACGGCGTTCGACAGTTCGGACGACACGTACGCATCGAGTTCGGCATCTACGATCAAACCGGGCGGAAGATCCATCGCTGCGAGTCGGTCGCCGAGTTGGCGGACTGCGGGTTGAGACCCGGTTCGGTAGAGGCGTAACACGCATCGGCCCATCTCGGCGTCGAGGCCGTCTGCGAGCGCCGGCGCGATGTCGTCGGGGAGCCCCAGCCCGACGAACAGCGCCAGCTTGTCGTCGTCCGACGCTTCCGTCATGCCGGCAACGACCTGTTCACCGATATCAGGCGTCTGCCAGGCCTGGGCCATGTCGTGCCACGTGTAGTCGGCGTGCAGGATGCCGGCGATGTCGCCAACCCAGGTGCGCGCCAGATCGGGCCGGCGGGCGAGGGCGCCGTACACGTGTCCAGCACCCCAATCGTGGCCGAGCAGGTCGATCTCGGAGCCGGTCGATCGAATTGCATCGAGTTCGCCGACGAGCCAGTCGGCGTAGGAGTCCATCGTGGGATCGAAGTCGACCGGTACCGGAGCACCGAAACCGGGGGGTGAGAGCGTGATCACGTCGGGCCGGCCCCGATCGGCAAGGGCTGCGGTGAGCGGACCCCAGATCGCCGAGGTCTCGGGATTGCCGTGGACGAGCACGACGGTGCGTTCTGCCATGCGCCGAAGGTACTCAGCGTGAGCAACAACGTCGCGCCCGTGCGTCCGTGCTCACGCTGACAGCAAGAAGACAGGCACCCCGTACGGTGGCGGCGCATGGAGATCTCGATGACGTCTCGACTCGCACGCCGACTGGGTTCGGTGCTCGAACCAGTGGTCGGACAGGTGTATTTCTCGCCCGAGTGCCATCAGAACTATGTCGCCCTCGGCTTCGACCCGAGCCCCGGTGATGCCAACGGTGTGGCGCTCCCCGATGGGCCGGCCTACTTCGCGAGTCGCGGCAGCCTGCTCGGCCAGGTGTCGGGTGAGGTGATCGCCGCCGCGTTCGGCGTGTTCAGCGCTGCGGTGGTGGTGCCGTCGGTGCAGCTGGCATGGACCCGAACCGACGCCGACACGATCCGTTCCGCCAGGGCCGATGGTGCCGTGGGGCAGCTCCGACGTCTGATCGGCGACCGGCCCGATGGCGTCGAGCGGGCGCTGGAACTCTTGCAGCGCGCCGCCGCAATGCTGCCGATCAACGGACGCCATCTCGCGGCGGGTATCGCGGCGCTCGACGTGCCCGACGACCCGCTCGCAGCGGTGTGGCATGTCGGCGACTTCCTGCGCGAGTACCGCGGCGACTGCCACAACGCCGCCTGGGTGGCAGCCGGTCTCACCGCCACCGACATCGGGATGCTCACCGAGCTGTCGTGGGGGATGCCGCTGCGCAGCTACAGCCGGACCCGTGGTTGGAGCGTCGACGAGTTCGACCGATCCGAGCACCATCTGCGCGACCTCGGCCATCTCGAGGGTGAAGGCCCGGACACGCGTCTCTCGCAGCAGGGCCGTCACGCCCGTGAGCAGATCGAAGTGACCACCGACGATCAGATGCGCCCAGCGCTCGGCGCGCTCGGAGATGACATCGAGGAACTGTTCGACGTTCTCGCGCCGTGGGGCGAGACGATCCGCGCCGGCAAGGGCTACCTCGGTGCAGGACCGCACGATCTCGGATAACCGACCGCCTTCGCGCCGGTGCGCACACGGTTGGGTGTGCCGAGGCCAGTGCGGGAGAATGTAGTGAGAGGGACGGGATTCCTGCCTGTCCCCTCGAACGAAAGGAAGTCGTGATGACGAACCAACATCCGGCCACCGTGGCCGACAGACTCAGCCTGCACGGTGACATCCACGATGACGACTTCGGTACGATCGTCGACCGGTGGCCGAAGCTCGATGCGCGGCTGCGGTCGTTCGACGCCGGGGCCGTGTCGATCCAGTTGTTCGTGAAGGAACGTGACACCGAGAGCCAGCACATCACGCTCGACGTGAAGATCGACGGCCACAACCCGCTGGTGGCCACGTCGTCGAACACCGACTTCGATCAAGGGCTCAACGAGGTTCGTGACGAGATGATCCGCCAGATCACCGACATGAAGACCAAGAACGAACCTCGCAACAACAAGCACCTGCGCGAGACCACGACCTGAGTCGACACGAATGCCGGATCATCAGGCGGGCGGCGCTTCGGGGAACTGGATCTCGACTTGCGGGCAATGCTCGAGGACGTCGGCCATCGCCTCGCTGACGGCGCCGAGGTCGATGTTGGCGAGGAACGAGTTGAGCGTCAGGTGGGCCAGTAGCCAACCGGCGTCCGAGGCCCACGGAGGCAGGAATTTCGCAGGTTTCACGAGTCCTTGACTGCGAAGTTCTGCGAGCGCCGGGATGGCGAACAGGTCGAGCTTGCCGGAGAACAGCAGTGCCAGCGTGTCGGCGCGTCCGGTGGTGAACGCTGCTCGGATGAACGTGGTCACCGACAGATAGCCGGACAGGTAACTGCAGTCCTTCGTGAACGGGGCGCCCCCGGTCATCGGTGCCCCGCGGAAGATACGGCGGGTCGATTCGAACGCCTGCTCAGGATTCGGCGTGCGATCGAGGAACCATCGATACAGCTCGATGAAGTCGGCGCCGTCGACCACCAACTGGACCGCGACGATGCGGTCAGCGAGTCGCCGCAGCCGGTCGAGCCCGAGCGTGCCGGACACGTACTCGGAGTAGACCGCCAAGCCCTCTTGGGTGCGTGTCGTGCCGGGATGACCGACGGCGAGGATCGGGATGTCGGTCTGCGCCCGCCCGTTCAGGCCGGTGCCGACGTGGATGAACGCCTCATGGTTGAGTAACTGTGCTGCATCTTTCGTGGTGAACTCGGCGCCGTTACGGATCCTGATGCGGCTCGTGGTCGCTGTGGCGTTGGCCGACAGCTCGTCGACGAGGAGCACTTCGGGAGCTGCGTCGCCGAAGTGCTCCTGTACTTCGCTCTCGATGAACGCCGCGACCTGAGCACCGGTTCGTGACCGGACCACGGGCGGCACCATGTCGGCCTCGTGGAGTTCTTCGAGCGCATCGTGCACCCGTTGGGCCAGCTCGAGTGGAGTGGCGGGGTCGAACCGGAGGGGCTGGTCGGGCACGCCGTAGAGCGCTCGGCTGTGCTCGAAGAACTCGGGCGTCTGGCGCGCCGCGAGCATCAGCGCGGTCGACTCGATCGAATCGGCTTCGCGGACGAGCCAATCGTCGACGACGTTGCCCGGGTGCAGGAGCGCTCGTGTAGCGGTCATCGCCTGGAGCACCGGCGCGGGATCGACCGGGGCGTAGGTGGGCTCGGGGAGTCGCTGGGCTCCATCGGCGAGGAACTGGTCGCGCAGTTCGCTCGGCCAGGCGAGCGCCGACAGCACCCGCATTGGCTTGGCCACATCGTGGAGGATCCGGGATGCCTGGCGGTACCGATCGGCCGCCGACTCGATGGTCATGCGCGAACTGTTGCAGGAGGCGACAGTTCGGTGGTGGATCTCCGCGCGCGGCGGTGAACACGAGCAGCATGATCCACAGCGGCCAGCGGAACTCGAACCAGAGGAAGCTGAAGGGCACATTGTCGGTGTTCTGCACCACGAAGAGCAGTGAAGAGCAGTGAAGAGCAGTGCGATCAGTGCAGGAGATCTCCGAAGCGGAATACCCGGTCGATGGTGGATGGCTCATCGGGCAGCAACGGCAGCTCGCTCACGGTGTCTCCTCGGGTCGGACGTGATCAATCGGGAAGACATGATCCGACGACGGGGGCTCGTGGCATACGGTGATCCGATGGGGCCGATTCGGGGGAACCGCTGCGTACGGCGGGTCGTGCGGGGGGCCGTGACGGTGCTGCTCGTGGCCACGGCGATGGTCGTCGCGCCGCCGTTCTCCTCGGGCTCGGTGTCGGCATGTAGCTGCGCCGGGCTGAACGATGACGAAGCATTTGCCGCTGCCGACGTGGTGTTCGCCGGTCGCCTGGTGGCGGTGATCGTGCCCGAAGGTCCGATGATCAGCTCCGATGATCAGCTCCGATGATCCCGCACGCTTCGTCCTCTGGAACTCCAGACCGGGGTCGACTCGGTGGTCTTCGCCCGCACCGGGTCGTCCTTCGATCTTGCCGATGGCGAACTCGACTCGAGCCTGTGCTCGGCAAGCCGAACCGGCGCGGCGCCCGAGGGGCTCGGCACGCCCACCGCGCCCAGCTCGGGTTCGTCGGCGATCGGCTCGTTCGACGACAACACCGTGGAGATCATCGTCGGAGCAGTGATCGCGCTCGCGGTGATCGTGCTCGCCATTGCGGGTGTGGTGCTCGCCCGCCGCTCCCGCCGGGCGTCCGCCACTTTGTAGCGACAGCGCTACTTCCCGGTTGGCGGGTCGATGGTCACCGAGGCGGAGATCAGGTCGACCTCGATCGTCACGATCGAGGTCGGGCTCGACCACCGCACCGCGATGACGTGTGGCGCCGAGGCCAGCAACTCGAACGAACCGTCGAAGGCCGGCTCGCTGGCGCGCCACCGCAACAGCGCCAACAGCCGCTGCACGACCGGTCGGGCGAGAGCGTGGTCGATGTCGGCCGGGGTGAAGTGGTGACGGTTGACATCTCGTCCGACCCCGGTGCGGGCGAGCAGGTCGCCGTTGTTCACCCCGGCGAAGAGCCCCACGTAGTAGATCTGCGGTGTCCCCGGCAACATGCACTGGATCATGCGTGCGGCAAGGTATCGATCGTCGTCGCGACCGAGCGCGTCGTAGAACGTGCAGTTGACCTGGTAGAGGTCGAGGTTCGACGCTGCAGCACCGGTCGCCGTGCGGCTGGAGCCTCCGGAGTGGTCGTGGATCGCCTCGACCAGATCGTGGATGCGCTCCGGCGGGAGCAGGCCGGTGCGGCTCGGGTCGCTCGCATCGGCACCGACGTCGATCACCCCGATGCCGTCGTGGGTGTCGAGCACGTTGATCGCGTTCGCAGGCCGCATCCCGATCCACCGGCGCAGCGGGCCGCCATCGCCGGTGTAGATCGCGTCGAGGGTCAGCGGCGGGAGCACGAAGTCGTAGACGAGATCGACGTGAGGTGCGACCCCGAGTTGGTCGAGGTGATGGCCGTGCATTTCCACCAGGACCGCCATCGAACGCTTGTGGCAGGCAGCGGTGAGGCGGCGGATGAACTCCAGCGTTTCGGGCAGCATGAAGCACGACGTGCCGGCCCGCTTGATCGCATAGCCGACGGCATCGAGACGGACGGTGGTGATGCCGGCGGCCCGGAACCGATCGAGGATCTCGATCAGGTAGGTCCAGCCCATCGGATGCTCGACGTCGATGTCGATCTGCTGATCGGTGAAGGTCGTCCACACCGTGCGGTGTGTGCCATCGGCGAACTCGACCTCGGTGAAGGGTGACGTGGGCCGGGGACGGTGGATCGTGGCCACCTCGGCCGGTGTGGGCGACCCACCGAAGACGTGCTGTGGGGTGAGGAACATCGCGCCGGAGGGCGAAGCATCGCCGTGGGCCAACCAATCGAGGAACGGCGTCGACTGCGCCGAGACGTGGTTCACGATCACGTCGGCCATCACGTCGTACCGGGCTGCGAGTGCTGCGATGCTCTCCCAGGAGCCCAGCCGGGGATCGATCTCGGTGTGGTCGATCGGATCGAATCCGGCGTCGGCGCCGTCGATCGGCACGAAGAATGGCAGGAGGTGCACGCCGACGAAGGCGCCATTTAGTGGCCCATCGAGCAGCGCTCGAACGCCGTCGATGTTCCCTGCGAGGCGGTCGGCGTAGGTGATCAGAACGGGGGCGGTGGAATTCTGTCGCAGAACCATGGGCCCGCCCACCGTACCGGTCGAGTAGCGGGCGGTGTGAAGGTTCGTCGATCGACCGTCAGAGGTGGCAGCGTGGTCGGCGAGGAGGAACACAGATGGACTTCGAGATCTCCGGGCTGATCCGACCCGGACGCACGATCACCGGGATGTCGGCGGTGCTGTTGCCGTTCACCGACGACGGCTCGATCGACTGGGAAGCAACCGAGGTGCACATCGAGCGCACCGTGGAAGCGGGCCTCACCCCTGCGGTCAACATGGACACCGGCTACCTACAGCTTCTCACCGACGAACAGAAGCACGCGGTGCTCGCCCTCGCCGCAGTCGTCAGCGGCGACGATTTCGTAGCCGGGGCCTACGTTCCCGACGGACCGGGCTCGGCGTTCGATCTCGACGGCTATCTCACTGCGTGCGAGGCGATCGCGTCGCGGGGCGGCACCCCGCTGATCTTTCCGTCGCACGGGCTGAACTCGCTCGATGACGACGGATGGATCGCGGCGCTCGTTGCGATCGGTGACCGGGTCGATGAGTTCATCGGCTTCGAGCTCGGAGCGATGTTCGTACCGTACGGTCGCATCCCATCGCTCGGGGCGTACGAGGCGATGATGGGGATCCGGTCGTGCGTCGGAGCCAAACACTCTTCGCTCAGCCGACAACTCGAATGGGATCGTGTGGCACTTCGCGATCGGGTGCGTCCCGACTTCCGGGTGCTCACCGGCAACGATCTCGCGATCGACATGGTGATGTACGGCTCGGACTACTTGCTCGGTCTGTCGACCTTCGCTCCGGTGGAGTTCGCGCTACGCGACCAACTCTGGGCGGCAGGGGATCCTCGCTTCCACGAACTCAACGACCTGCTCCAGTACCTGGGCCAATTCACGTTCCGTGCACCGGTTCCCGGCTATCGCCACGCCGCGGCGATGTTCTTCGAGCTGCGTGGCTGGTCGTCGTCGAGTCGCACGCCCGACGGCGTGCCACAGCGCCCGGAATCCGATCGCGCCGTTCTCGCCGACATTCTCGAACGACTCGAACAGTGGACGTCGGAGGCCTCGTCGTGAGTGTGCGGTGGACGCAGGTGAAGAAGCTCGACACGGCCGACGCGTTCCGAGCGCACTGCGCTCAACTCGGCATCGACATCCCGATCGATGACGCTGTCGATCCGGCGGGAGTGCTTGCGGAGTCGGTCGAGATCCGCGATGGCGCGTGTGGCAGCCTGACGGCGCCGAACCGATTCGCGGTGTTGCCGATGGAGGGCTGGGACGGCACCACCGACGGCCGTCCCACCGAACTCGTACGGCGCCGCTGGCAACGCTTCGGTACGAGCGGTTGCGGTCTGGTGTGGGGCGAGGCGACCGCGGTGCGCGCCGACGGTCGGGCAAACCCCAACCAGCTGATCCTCGACCATCGCACCGTCGACGAGATCGCCGAGCTGCGGGCCCTCCTCGATCCGACGCAAGTGACCGGACTGCAACTCACGCACTCGGGGCGGTGGTCGCGGCCCGAGGGGGTGCCGCTGCCGCGAACGGCGTATGCCCATCCGCTCCTCGACCGGCGGGTCGGTGTCGACGGCGGGGCCGCGTTCAGCGACGACGAACTCGACCAGCTCGCCGACGACTACATCGCGGCCGCTGTGCTGGCCCAGCAGGCAGGCTTCGATTTCGTCGACGTCAAGCACTGCCACGGCTACCTGCTCCACGAACTACTCACCGGCTACGACCGCGAGGGCCGTTTCGGCGGCGACCTGCATGGGCGTACCGGGTTCCTCCGAACGGTGGTCACGGGCATTCGCGAACGCGCTCCGGGGCTGGCGATCGCCGTTCGCCTGTCGGCGTTCGACATGGTGCCGTTCGTGCCCGGCGGTGGGGGAGTGGGCGAGCCCGAGTCGCACGATCCCTACCGCTTTGCGTTCGGCGGCGACGGCACGGGCCTCGGTATCGACCTCACCGAGACGCATCAGTTGCTCGAGCTGTTCGCCGAACTCGGCATCGGTTTGGTGAGCACCACTGCGGGCAGCCCGTACTACAATCCGCACGTCCAGCGACCTGCGTTCTTCCCGCCCTCCGACGGCTATCAGCCGCCCGAGGATCCGCTGGTCGGGGTGGCTCGGCAACTGGTCGTCACCGCAGAGCTGACCGCAGAGCATCCCGAACTCACGATCGTCGGATCCGGCTACTCGTACGCGCAGGACTGGCTCGCGAACGTCGGCCAGGCCGTGGTGGCCGGGGGTGGTGCGTCGATGGTCGGACTCGGTCGGATGATCCTGTCGTACCCCGAGTTGGCCGCCGACGTGCTGGCGGGCAAGGCGCTCGAGCGGAGCCTGATCTGTCGAACGTTCAGCGACTGCACCACGGCGCCGCGAAATGGGTTGGTGTCGGGCTGCTACCCGCTCGACCCGTTCTACAAAGAGCACCCGCACCGAGTCGCACTCACCAGAGCAAAGCAGGCCGCCAAAGCCCGCTTCCAATGAGCGCCATTTCGATCGGGGTCGTCTCGATTGGGGTCTGACCCCAATCGAGACGATCATGCCGGGTAGGTGTGCCAGGTGCCGGTTTCGAAGTCGTGGAGCTTGCAGGCCTTGGTCGACGCGAGGTAGTCGCTCACCCGGATCGGGCGTACGTCGACCTGGTCGGGGAACGCCTCGGCGATCGCTCGAGCGGCCTCGGGCAGGCGATAGCAGGGCACCTTCATGTCGACGTGGTGGGGGAGGTGCACCATGATCCAGTGGAAGAAGAAGTCCCAGCCCGGCGGTCCCCACAGGATCGTGGTGCCCTCGACCTGCCCGCGGAATCGGTTCCATTCGCGGCGCGGCCACCAGCGGATGTCGGGGGCGATGTGATGCACGTGGACCACCCAACCAATGGTCTGGCAGAACAGCAGGAACGGCACCACGACGACCTTCACCCACTGCCAGATTCCGCCGGCGCCGTCGAGCGCAACGAGGAGCGCCAGTGCGCCGACGGCGTACACGGCGACGATCGCCTGATCTCGACGCATCTGCTTCGCCCATCGGGTCGGGGGAGTGAAGCGGACCATCTTGTTCCACCACACTTCACGCAGGTAGTAGGCGCCGGCGCCGAACGGCCCCCATTCGAGCTTGTGGCGCAACTTGGCGAAACGGCCGAGCTCTCGGTACTGCTCGACGGTGAGGGGATGCCACACGAAGTCGAGTCCCTGCTTCAGCGTGTGGCGGTGGTGCACGCGGTTGTGGCCGAACACCCAGACTTCGACCGCGTGGAGCGACGGCAGCATCGACAGACGGGCAACGACGGCGTTGAGGCGCTTGGAGTCGAACAGTGCGTCGTGCGCAGCGTCGTGGCCGATCACGAACAGTCCGGCGACCGAGATCCCGGCGAGCAGCCACAGCGGCACCAGTAACAGCGGATTGTTCGTGGACAGCAGACCCCACACGGTGAGGCCGAAGATCAGGACGTCACGGCCGAAGAGGAACAACCCGCGGGTGGTCGAACGTACGTAGCAGTGTTCGGGGATGACGTCGAGCACGGGCTTCAGTCCGGTCGGCGTCTCGATCATCGCATCGGCGCTGCGGACGACTGTGGTGCGGGTGGCGGTGGCAGACATGGCCCTCCTCGTGGGTGTGGGCGCCAGCCTACCGACCGGTAGGTAGAGCAGCAAGCACCAAGGTCGCCTGACGGAGCCCGGGCGCTGGCGCAACGGATCTACCTGTTCGACAACAAGCGTCTCGGGCGGCCCCGGCCACCGGCGGCAGTGGAGGACGCGAACCTGCAAGGCAGAGTCGTACGAGGAGATCGCACCCGACCGCTACCTCGACATCGACACCTACTTCCCCGTCGTGCACGTGCTGAGAACATCCAGCACCCACGCGCAACCAGATCACCACCGCCTTGGACAATCTCGAAGCGGTCCTGAGCGCTGTCGACATGGGCCTCGTCGACATCACCCGGCTCACGATCTACACCACCGACGTCGAGATCGAGGCCAACGCCGCCGACTGATCAGCGGACTCGATCAGGCATCATGATGATGCATCATCCCATGGCCTCCCACTTCGAACCGCCCGATCCCCGCTCCCGACTGGACGAACTACGTGCGGCGACCGTTCGGCGCGCGGCGGGCCTCGTGAGCAGTTTCGATGACATCGTGGAAGCCACGACTGATGTCGCCACCGACGACGAACACGATCCAGAAGGCCACACCATTGCCTGGGAGCGACAGCAGATCGCAGCACTCATCGACGAGACGGGCTTCACGCTCGCCGACATCGAGGCCGCCGAGCAACGCCTCCATGATGGGCGCTACGGAACCTGCACGACCTGCGGTCTCGAGATCACGCCTGAGCGCTTGGAGGCGTTGCCAGCCACGCCGACGTGCCTCAGCTGCGCCAGGTGAGCGATCGCCCTCGGCTGCCACGTTCCACCCCGACGGAGGTGACACACTCGGGCCATGCCACTCGTGAACGTCGTCGCCTTCGATCACGTGGTCCTGCGTTGCGCCGACGTCGAACTCACGCTCGGCTGGTACGTCGACCGACTGGGGCTCGCTCCGGTCCGAGTCGACGAGTGGCGTCGCGGTGATGCACCGTTTCCGTCGGTTCGGGTCAGCGACGACACGATCATCGACCTGATCGAAGGGCCGGCGGCGGATGACGGCCGACTCGATCACCTCTGCCTGGTCGTCGAGCCGCTCGATCTCGACGACTTGGCGGCGTCAGGCGAACTCGATGTGGTGGAGGGGCCGGCACGTCGGTCCGGCGCTCGGGGCGAGGGTACGTCGTTGTACGTGCGTGACCCCGACGGCTTGGTCGTGGAACTCCGCCACTACGGCTGAGGCGGATTCAGGCGGGAAGTTGTGCCATGAAGTTCGCGATCGCTTCGGCGACCTCGGTGGCGTGGCTGCTCTCGTGCATCGAGTGCTCGCCACCGTCGATCACGACGAGGCGGGCGTCGGGCATCTTGCGTTCGAGGTACTGGCCCGACCCGGTGTACTCGGGCCGGTCGTCGCCGCCGGCCAAGACCAGGGTGGGCCTCTGGATGTCGGCGAGTCGGTCCATCACGACGGAGTCGTCCTGCAGGTTCATCGTGGCCACCTGCTCGGGCACTGCGAACCGGTGGGCGTTGCGACGTGAGCGCTCGTTCCAGCCTTCGCGCTTCTCGGAGTCACGGAAGCCGGGACCGGTGTTGAGCACGACGATCGCCCGTGCGGCATTCGGCCGAGTGGCTGCATGAGCGAGCGCCAGGTAGCCACCGAGTGAGTGGCCCACGAGCACAGCGGGCTGGTCGAGGTCGGCGAGCACGTCGTCGAGATCCGCGAGTGTGCGGTCGCGGGTGTACTCGTCGGGATCATCCGGCACCGGTGATCCGCCGTGCCCGAGCAGATCGACAGCGATCGTGGTGAACCGGTCGGCGAGCAGTTCGGTGCAGCGTTGCCACGTAGCGGCAGAGGTGCCCATCCCGTGGACGAACACGATGGGAGGGCCATCGCCCTTGTGGACGGTGTGCAGTCGTGTGGTCATCATCAGCCCGCTGTCACTCGCCGTACTCGTGCTCGGGTGCCGGGTACACGCCCGACTCGACGTCCTCGCGGAAGCTGACCGCAGCGTCGAGCAGGGTCTGTCCGATGGTCGCGTACTGCTTGACGAACTTCGGGATGCGACCACGGCTGAAACCGGCCCAGTCGCTCCAGACGAGCAGTTGGCCATCGCAGTCGGGTCCTGCGCCGACCGAGATGGTGGGGATCGAGAGTTCCTTCGTGACCCGTCCGGCAATGGCCGACGGCACCATCTCGAGAACGACAGCGAACGCTCCCGCCTCCTCGACGGCGTGAGCGTCGGCGAGGAGATCCTCGGCGTCTTGGCCGCGTCCCTGGATGATGTGGCCACCGAGTCCGTGCTCGCTCTGGGGGGTGTAGCCGATGTGGGCCATCACTGGGATGCCGGCGCGCACGATCCGTTTGATCTGCTTCGCGCTGCGCACGCCACCTTCGAGTTTGACGGCGTGGGCTCCAGTCTCCTTCATGAACCGGATCGCTGTGGCGAGCGCCTCATCAGGGCCGTTCTCGTACGACCCGAACGGCATGTCGGCGATCACGAACGCCCGCTTCGCCCCACGCACGACGGCGGCGGTCAGCGGGATGAGTTCGTCGACGGTGACCGGGATGGTGGTGTCGTAGCCGAACACGGTGTTGCCGGCGGAGTCGCCGACCAGCAGGAAATCGATGCCGGCGTCGTCGAAGATCGCCGCGGACAAGAAGTCGTAGCTGGTGAGGCCGGTGATCCTGATGCCCTGTTCCTTGGCCCGCTGGAAGTGGCGGGTGCGCACACGCTTGAGTGCCGGATCTGCCGGGCCGGACCCGTAGGGCCGCTGTTCGTCGGTCACCTGACCACCGTAGACCGTTCGGCGTGCGGGCCCAAGTGGCGCTGGCTCACCGGGGTCGGCGGCGGCGCTGGTGCGAGTGTCGGAGGGGAGCTCGATCCCTTCGTCGAGCCCGATGGCGAGGCAATCGGCT
>Ga0335398_10005814_pt1:5000-15981 | contig 15981 bp, 19 predicted proteins | sample BON03_FD_205742 | JGI IMG/M metagenome (GOLD analysis project Ga0335398, IMG submission 205742) | Freshwater microbial communities from Lake Bonney liftoff mats and glacier meltwater in Antarctica - BON-03 (spades assembly) (version 2) | ecosystem: Environmental > Aquatic >... | reverse complement strand
ACTTCGGACGATGGCACACCTCGGACCGTGGCACACCTCGGACCATGGCACACTCCATGGCACACTTCGGACCATGGCACACCTCGGACCATGGCACACCTCGGACCATGGCACACTCCGTGGCACACCTCGAACTGTGGCACACCTCGGACCATGGCACACCTCGGACCATGGCACACTCCGTGGCACACCTCGAACTGTGGCACACCTCGTGGCCCATGGCACACCGCGGCACACCTCGGACCATGGCACACCTCAGACCACGGCATACCTTGGACCATGGCACGCCTCGGACCATGGCACACCGGCACGCCTCGAGGCCTCAGGCCATGGCACACCTCGGACCACGGCACACCTTGGACCATGGCACACCTCGGACCATGGCACACCGGCACGCCTCGAGGCCTCAGGCCATGGCACACGCTGTGGCACACCTCCGGAAGGGGACAATGGCACACCCCATGGCAGACACACCCCCTGAAGGGGACCATGGCACTCCATGGGCACACCCCCTGAAGGGGACCATGGCATACCTCGCGGCACACCCGTGGTCCATCGCACGCCCCGTGCACCTCCTGAAGGGGGCCATGGCACACCCCGTGGCACACCTCGGACAAGGGAGCGAGTGCGAGGGAGAGCGAGCGCAGCGGGGGCGCCCAACAAGCTGTGCGCCGCGAGTGTGGCCGAGACGCGGCGTGCGCTCACCATCGAGCAACTGCGCTGCGTCGCTGCAGCCGACGGCCCGTCCTCGCCGGTCCAATGGTTCCTGTGCGCCAACCTGTCGCGCCAGCCGTTGCAATGGCCTCGGGCGCTGCGTCGCGTTTCAGGTCCATGAGCGCCACCGCAATCCAGACGGATTCGTACGGTATGTTGACCGCCACCATGGCGCAAAGGACGGCGCGCAGGCGCACCAGCTCGCGGTGCGCCGCGTTGTGTTTGAGGCCCATGAGCGCCACCGCAGTCCAGACGGACTCGTACGGAATGTCAATTGGCACCACCGGGCCACGGAAGGCGCGCAGGCGCACCAGCTCGCGGTGCACCGCGTCGTCCTCGTTGTAGGACAGGTGGAGGGCGGCCGCGTGTTTCGCCTTCAGGGCCCGCGGCGCTCGAGCGCCGAGCTCGGTGGTGGCTAGCCGCCGCCGGGTTCCACGAGTCCGGGTCGGCTGCAACATGGACGACTCGGCGGTGTGGAGCCCGCCGTGATCACGTGGCCGGCAGCAATTGGGGGTGGTGCACACCATGGCCGGGGATCCGAGGCACACAAGGCTCCGTGCCGCCGCGTCCAATGCGGCGCGCGGCGCGGCCGGCACATTGCCATGCGCATCCACGGGCACGCGGCTCGCGTCATCCCCGGGCGTGCGGCGCGCGGCGCCCGTTGCGATCAACGCTTCGGTCAACGGCAAATCCTTGGCGTGCAGCGGCTGCGCCTGCCGTTGCGTCGCCTCGCTCTTCCACCGCACAGTCATGCGAGCGCGACCAGGCCGGTGGTCGGCCGGGGAGGCTGTGGCGCATCCTACAATCTAACGGGGTTCGGCGCGTGGGCCCGGGTCGGACCAACGCGCCGACACCCGTTCTTCCCAGTCACCGGTGCACTGTCAGCCAGACACATTTGGAACGTCGCACTTGCAGTAGGCGGGGGTGGCGTTCGCGGCACAGCGATTCTGACACAGCGAGGCGAGGAGGCAATGCTCGCGCTCTTCGCTCGCATATGGCGTGGCACAGGACAACAGCGTGCGGCACGCGGCACCGGCGACGGCGAAACTCGCATAGGTGGACTGTGCACCCTCACATGGGCACCCCTGGCGCGCCTCGAGGCGCGCGCAGAGGGGGGCCAGCTCGTCGCAGTTCAGGTCGCAGTATGCCATGGTGCAATCGGGTGGGCGCTCACTGCAGCTCTTCTCTCCGTGCGAACAAAAAAAATCGGGCAAATCCGAGGTCCGAGCGCGCCGACTCGCGGCGTTGCAAGTGCGATGTCCCACCAGCTGCCTGCCATGAGCCGGAGGTCTACACCCGCCACCTTCCACCCATCGCTCTCACGAACGCGCGAATGCGAGACCGAGAGGGGGCTGACCGTGCCGCCGGTATCGAATGCATGCCCACTGGCCGGACGACGTGCCCGCCCGGCAACCGCCAGCACGACCAGGCACCGGCCGCCGGTGCAGTAGGTGCAAGGCCGCTCAGGCGTCACCGGCGGTGGCGACCCCCGTTAGGACCCCGGGTGTCGCCACCCCTGGCACCACACCTGGCGGTGGGGCCCAGGCGGACTTGGGCACGGGCGCCGGGTCGCGCTTCCCCCCAGAGAGCGGATCGAAGCGCGAGAAGCGGAACTCGGTCGCAAAGGGCGCCGCGACGCGGTAGTCGTCGGCAACGCCCTCGATGGCGCCCTCCGCCTGCGCCGTGGTCCAGACCACAGGGGTGCTGTAGTCGTCCTGCTTGCCCTGGCGCGGGCGCGCGTCGCCGTCGAACGACTGGCCGATCAGGCCGTGCGGCCACTCGACGAGCCGCGCCTCGGGCAGCAGCGGGCGCAGCGACAGGTCAAGGCGGTGCTTGGGGCCGTCGATCCGGTCATACACAGGGCGCGACTGCACACTCACCTCCCACTCGGGCAGCGCAAAGACGGCCGACGAGTGCGCCGTCTTGGCGCTGCTCGCACCGCACGTGAATGTATGGTGCGGGAAGAGCGGGAACGAAACACCGCCGCACGAGCCGTTCACCGCCTTCCATCCCCAGTTGCCCTCGCCCACCTCTTCGGCCCAGTACGACGCATTGAACCACCTGTCCAACCCGCGGTCGAGTGTCGCCATGTGCACCTCGGTCACGAACGTGCCGTGCACCTCGCTGCCATTCAACATAAAGGTCGTGGCGCGTAGCCGCGCGTTGACCGCCACGTCGCGTGTGCTCAGAAAGTTGAAGAGGCAGCCGTCGCAGCCGCAAAAGTCGGCCTTGCCCCCATGCGCCAGCCCCAGGTGCGGGTCGCCCTGCAGCGCGCCGCCGGCCAGGTAGGGCGCGCACAGCGACAGCTCGAGCTCGGTCGCGTCGGCCACGAGCCCGGCAACCACCGGGTCCCAGACGGCGTTTTGCGCCGTCCATGAGTGGTGGATGCGGCAGGCGCGGCCAAAGCCAGGCCCTCCGGCCACCGCCTCGTCGCGCATTCGCGATTCCGTAAACATTCCATTAAAATAGACCACTTTGCTTACATCCCACGCCGCGAGCTCCTGGGAAAAGGCACGCGCGTTGCGAAACATGTAGTATATATTTGTCACACTCGAAGTGTTCCATCCCCCGATGGGTTGGTCGAAGTCGTTGGTGTCCCGGAATGTTGAATGTAGTTTGGTGACACTCGTGGTGACAAAATGTTCGACGGGTTGGTTGAAGACACTACAGCCATGGAACACACTGCTTAAGTTGGTGACACTCGTTGTGACAAAGTGGTCAACTGGGTGGTTGAAGGCTCGGTTATTCCTGAACATAGCAGCTAGGCTGGTGGTGCTCACTGTGTTGAGCACCGTCACAGGCTGGTTGAAGCTCTCATCGTATCCGAACATGAATGCGAAGTTGATCACGGCCGACGTATCGCCGATGGCATCGATTGGTACGTTAAAGTTCGAGCCCTGAAACATGTTGTCGGAAGTCACCCACCTGCCCGTGGAGCCGAGCCCTTCGAGTGAGAGGGACGAGATGGAGAATTGTGTGCCCCCAAACATATAACTTGTGGTGACGACATTGTCGAGCCCAGTCAACCCCATGCTCCCTGTAACTTGGCCAGTGTTGAACATGCGTTCCGCTGTGATGGCAGTTGCCAAGTCAAATTCGATCGCCTCGGGTGGGCTTTTTCCATTGAACATGTCATCAGCTGAGGTCACGCTTCTCATGTCCCAGCAATCGTTCACTGCGATGGCGCCCCGTGATTTCGGGTCAAATAAAATCGCAAAGTGATCGGTGTTGGGTGGGCAGAGCAGCCCGACTTGGGGTGGCGGTGACGAAGGCGGCGGAGTAACGGCCACGGGGATCTCGCTCAGCTGTCGGGCGTGGTTTGCGGCGCCCCCGGCGTCCAGGGCGGCGACGGCGGCGGAGGCGAGCAGGGCGAACCCGCTCAGGGTGTGGAGCATCTGGGGCCGTGCGGGCGCTATATAATGTGGCGAAAAAAAACGAGCCGGCTGGGCCTCGCATTGGGTCGGGGCCGCCGTCAGGGCCACACATGCACACCAGCCCAGCCGGCCACTCTCTCCGGAAGGGTGGGGCGTGGGGGCAGCGTGAGCACGTTGCGGCGGAGCGAGCGGTGCAACGCGAGCCTACCCCATGTAGAGTCGCTGGCGGGTGTGCCGGTGGACGGGCAGGGGGTCGGGGCGTCCTGCACGCGCGCCCGTTGGGTCGCCTGGGGGCCTACAGCCAAAACACCCACACCGGTATTTTTTACAATGGATGGCAACTCTCCTACGCCTCCTGAAGGGGGCACACCGGTCAGACCCGGGCATATCGGCTACACCCCGGTCCGGTCATACCTCGGCCACGTCATCGGCCACGCCTCCTGGAGCAGTCACGACCGACCTCCTGAAGCGGACACCTCCTGAAGCGGCCACGGCACACCTCGGACCGGACATGGCGACCAGCTCGCCCCTCCTCATATGAAAATGCGCAAGATGTCGGCCGCGCTGATGACCTGTTTGCACAGCGGGCACAGCCGGAGTACCGCGGCGCAACGGTGGCAGAAGAGGTGGCCACAGCCGAGCGCGCGGTCCACCCGCTGGTCTTTGCAGACGATGCATTCCGCGGCTGCGGTCGCGGCTTGAGCAACCGCCTGCGCCGTCTCGAAACTTCGAGGGTCAGTTTTTTCGGGTCCACGTGGCAACGCAGAGCTGCAAGTTTTTTGATGACCGCACCGGTGCGGCGCTGCCAGAACGGGAGCCCTGGCGTGCGCGCCCATGCCTCGTCGCATCCGCGGCGCGTGTTCAACGTCGGCCGTGCCCCCCCCCCCCTCCCCCGTGAAACGGGAGCGGGGGGAACAGAGATGCACTATTTTATTCTGTCTATGTAATCCCCACACTCGCACTCTCGACTGGCGTGCCGTCAGGGAATGCCGTTCCTTGGTCTTGCAACGAGTGGCGATCTGCGCACGGCAGTTTCGCGGTTGGAGGATCATGCATTCGATTCAGATACAGTGACGAGTCTGCAGCAGTTATCGTCCCTCGACACGACGCGCGAGGTCTGGGGTGGAGGGTACCGTTGCATGTCGGGCAATGACGCCTTGGCAGGGTCGCTGGGTTCAGAAGGCGTCCCGTACACCCGTGTTGCGTTTTTGGATCCATTCACCATTTGCGTGAACATTGAGGGGGCGTCCTCTGATATGCCGGGGAGCGTCGACACGTCGCAGCTGACTTGCGCCTCGACCGGGGCACTTGGGGTTCACGTCTGCGGGGCAACTCTGAAGGATGCAGTACTTGGCTCTGCAGTGATGAGTGATGTAGAAGCATCCGCGAGGTTCGATTGGCTGGCGTCACAACTCGGCATCGTGCAGGGCAAACTCGGCGCCCTCGTGGGTGGAACGGATTGAAGCACCTACTATGGGGTGTGCTCGACCAGTGCCAATGCAGCGCTGTGGCCAGCGAGGGGAACGGGTGGGACGATTTGTGGGTCCCACGGCCCCGAGCCCCTCGCAGAGGCGACGGAGCATCAGCTGCTCGACCGGCGACGCGCTCCCAGGCGCTCGGCACACCGTCATCGAGCTCAGCGCCGCAATGTCTCCATACCCGTTTCTGATGCAATGCACGTCTGCCGAGGTGACGCCACTGGTGTGGCGCATCACCGGTAACCGGACTCCGGTCAGCGTCGTGGGCTGCACCCAAGGCCGAGCCCAGTCGTCGGGAACGAGATGGCCCATCGCCGAGAGCAGCGTGTGCCCCGTGATGGGAACGCTAAAGGCGGCGGCTGGAAAATACCGTATGACGAACCACTCGTTGTTGAAGGCGCCGTAGCCCGAGGCCCATCCCCCCAACCGGGGGCGTCCAGGGGAAGGGCTCAACCAATCAATCCATCCAGATCCTCACGAACCACACACGGGCAAGGAGAAGCCACATCCCAGCACCACCACAGGGGGCAGCAAACCCTGCGTCGCGAGCGGCACTGGCTTGGGGGGCTGAAGGGGGAAGGGCTCTGGCGGCGGGGGCCCACTGCGTCGGGTCACCTCCCTCCGTCGACGTCAACCTTGGGTACCAGCCCCCCCCCCCTCCTGTCGGTACATATTGTCCCGCCGATTGCAACCCCCCGCATCGTAGCCCGCCACCCGAGACTCCTCCCACACCGTAGCCGCCGCCACCCGAGCCTCCTCCAGGGCCTCCTCCATCTGCGCCGCCTGCGCCGCCGCCTGCGCCGCCACCTGCGCCGCCACCTGCGCCGCCGCCTGCGCCGCCGCCCGCACCTCCAGCCGAGCCGCCTCCAGAGACTCCTCCAGCTGCGCCGCCCCCCCCGGGCCCCCTCCCGCATCATAGCCGCCGTCAACCGAACCTCCTCCAGAGCCTCCTCCAGCCGCGCCGCCACCCAAGCCTCCTCCCGCATCGTAGCCACCGCCATCCGACCCTCCTCCCGCATCGTTGCCACCGCAACCCGACCCTCCTCCAGAGCCTCCTCCAGCTGCGCCACCACCCGAGCCTCCTCCCGCATCGTAGCCACCGCCTCCAGCGCCGCCACCTCCGGCAACGGCGCCTCCAGCGCCGCCACCTCCGGCAACGGCGCCTCCGGCGCCGCCACCTCCTGCAACGCCGCCCATGCCACCCCCTGCAACGCCGCCCATGCCACCCCCTGCAACGCCGCCCATGCCACCCCCTGCGCCGCCGCCGGGCGCGAACGCGATCCACCGCCCGAGCTCGAGCCCCGGCACGAGCTAATGCGGCGCGGTCGCTTGCGTTTGCTGTGACCCGAATCGGCCTCATCCTCAGGGGCCGCTTGCGCGCGATCCCAGCCGTCGTCGACCGACTCGGCTTCCAGGGGCACAACGAACGCTGCCGCGCGCTGCGCGCGTTCGTCCGCCATGGCGATCTTCGCGGAATTCTATTTCTGTAATTGTAGTTCCGTATCAATTCACAGCGCCGTTTCACAGGAACAGCCCCCAGGCGGAGGCGGGGCTAGAGCCCAAACACCCCCACCGGTATTTTTTACAATGGATGGCAATTCTCCTGCCGAGGGTCCGTGGCCGCCATGGCGGCCCCCCGCCCCATTTCAGCCGCTATCACCACCACCATGCCGGTCCGCGAGCTGACTGTGGGGCAGAGTCCAGAGCGCAGCGAGCGCAAAGGCCACGGGCCAACCCACGCGGCCCCGTCAGGCAGCAGAGTCCAGAGCGGAGCGAGCGCAAAGGCCACGGACCAACCAACCCACGCGGCCCCGTCAGGCAGCAGAGTCCAGAGCGCATCGAGCGCAAAGGCCACGGGCCAACCAACCCACGCGGCCCCTTCAGGCAGCAGAGTCCAGAGCGCAGCGAGGGTTAACCCGGTCAGGGGGTCAGGGTTAGGGTTAGGGGTTAACCCTTAACCCGACAATGGAAATTTGCCTGAACCAACCCAGGCACCCTACCGGTATTTTTTTTGCAATTGATGGAAAGTTTCCTTCTTGCAAACTGCCCAAAAATAGACACCGGTGGCGGGCCCAAAAATAGAGACTGGTTGCGCGCCGCGCTGCGCCGCCCTTGGGCACGTGCGCGGGATTCACATGGTTGAAGTGCGTGCGCAGGGTTCGGGCACAGGGTTCGGGCACGTACGCAGGGTGCGGGTGTGTGCACAGGGTGCGGGCGTGTGCGCCGGGGGGCTGGCCTGGGCGGAAACGCCGATAGTTTGGAGTTTCGCGCGATTTGTTGCCGGAGGGGGGGGGTCTGCCATGCGTGCACATGCAAACTGGCCAAAAATAGACAAATAGCCCAAAAATAGACAAACAGCCCAAAAATAGACAAACAGCGGTGCTAACCTTCGAGTTTGCACCATGTGCGCCGCGCCGCGCCGCGCCGCGCCGCGCCGCGCCGCGCCGCGCCGGCAACGCGCCGCCTCCCGCTGTGCTCAGGTGCAAACTGGCCACCGAGCTCTCCCGCAACGCCGGCGACCTCATGGGCATGCCCGACGACACCTTTGCCATGGTGTTGACTGCGATCGACCGGCCGCATGCCGCCGCGTGCATGCTCGCCACGTGCAAGCACGTTGGCGCGGCGCTTCAGGCCCCCGATGGAGCCATTGGACCGGGTGCGCCGATGGTCGTCCAAGTCCAGGCCGTCTCGGCCGCCCTGCGCTTGCGCGACGTCGGCGAAGAGCCGTTCCATCGCCCGGCTCTGGAGCTGGCCTCCGCCTGCGGTTGGGTGCAACTCTTCCCGGTGCTGGTCAGCCCCGCGGCGCGACCGTTCGTGTACAAATTCGCCGCCACTGGCGGCTACCTCGCACTGCTGCAGTGGGCGCGCGCCCATTGCCAACCCTCCGAGTGGCAGATGACCTGCGAATGGGCGGCCAGGGGTGGCCACCTCGACGTACTGCAGTGGGCGCGCGCCCAAGGCGCCCCATGGGACGAGTCGACCTGCACGGCCGCGGCCCAAGGTGGCCACCTCGCGCTGCTGCAGTGGGCGCGCGCCCAGAACCCGCCCGCCCCGTGGGACTGGAGGACCTGGAGGGCCGCGGCCCTTGGCGGCCACCTCGACCTGCTGCAGTGGGCGCGCGCCCAGGGCCAACCCTCCCAGTGGCACAGGACCTGCGAGTGGGCGGCCAGGGGTGGCCACCTCGACGTGCTGCAGTGGGCGCGTGCCCAGAACCCACCAGCTCCATGGGACACGGGCACCTGCGAGGGCGCGGCCACAAGTGGCCACCTCGACGTGCTGCAGTGGGCGCGCGCCCAGACCCCACCAGCTCCATGGGACGATGAGACCTGCGCGGTCGCAGCCGAAGGCGGCCACATCGCGCTGCTGCAGTGGGCGCGCGCCCAGACCCCGCCTGCTCCATGGCACATGAGGACCTGCAGCGCCGCGGCCCAAGAGGGCCACCTCGCGCTGCTGCAGTGGGCGCGCGCGCAGGCCCCGCCCGCCCCGTGGGACGAATTCACCTGCGCGTACGCAGCCCTCGGTGGTCACCTCCCGTTGCTGCAGTGGGTGCGCGCCCAGACCCCACCAGCTCCGTGGGACCATGAAACCTGCATGTACGCGGCCATTGGCGGCCACGTCGAGCTGCTGCAATGGGCGAGCGCCCAAGGCGCCCCGAAACGGCGCCCAGGTGCCCCAGAATGAGAGGGCAGGGGGTTGGCCAAGGGCGCCCAGACCCCGCCAGCTCCATGGGACGGGGCCACCTGCAGCAGCGCGGCCGATGGCGGCCACCTCCAGCTGCTGCAGTGGGCGCGCGCCCAAGGCGCCCCAGCATGAGAGGACAGAGGTTGGGCGGCGCGCGCCCAGGCCCCTCCCCTTCAGCCCGTGGGACGGGTCGGGCCTGCGTTAGGGTTAACCCGTGTGCGCAGGGTGCGGGCGTGTGCGCCGGGGGGCTGGCCTGGGTGGACACACTCGCTCGCGATAGGTTGGAGTTTCGCGAGACTTGTTGCCGGAGGGGAGGGGGTCTGCCATGTGATGCACGTGCAAACTGCCCAAAAATAGACATTGTAGTCATTAAAAGAACCAGTGGCGCGTAACAGTCGAGTTTGCACCATGTGCGCCGCAGCGGAGGCCAGAGCGCAGCGAGCTCAAAAGCCACTGGCCAACCAACCCCACGCGGCGGCCGCAGCGGAGTCCAGAGCGCAGCGAGCTCAAAGCCCACGGGCTAAACAACCCATGTGGCGGCCGCAGCGGAGTCCAGAGCGCAGCGAGCTCCGCGCATGCAGCAACCAAGTGCAGAGCGCAATGAGCCAAAACACCCCCACCGGTATTTTTTACAATGGATGGCAATTCTCCTGTGGATGTTTCTCAAAAACAGAGTTTTGCGGTGTTTTGCGGTGTTTTGTGGTGTTTTGCGGTGTTTTGTGTGCGTGTTTTTAGCGTTTTTCACAAAACAGACCAAAAAGTATACAAAACGCACAAAACGAACAAAATATGCTTTGTGCAATACAGCGCAATACGTTGCTGTGCATCTTTCTCTCACTCAGAAAAATGTCTACAAAAAAAATCGCAAAATACGTCCAAAACATTGCAAAACACACCGCAAAACACTGTTTTTCAAAAACACTCGCAAAACACCACAAAACACCCGCAAAACACCCGCAATTCACTTCAAAACACCGCAAAACACCACAAAACACATTTGCTAACAAAACAGACCGACTTAGCTAACAAACCGCTCCGCTCCCCGACGACCCACACCACACCCCTCTACCCCCACACACCACGATGAGACCGACTGAGCCACCATATGTGCATACGCCGTATAATGTGTAATACGGCTTACGCTCACACGGCTTACGGCTAACTACTTACGGCTTGCGGCTTGCGGCTTATACTTATAATTTCATTACGACTTACAGCTTACAGTTATGGTTATGGTACGTCAAAGACCATCTTCATCTTGTATACTACGCACACATAATATTGGAAATAAATAAAGAAAGGTGTACGGCGCCCGGGGGTACATAGGCATAGGTGTGCGGTGTGAGGGTGCGGATTTTGGGCTTTTGTTTTTATGCGGCTCGTGCGCGTATTTTGAGAGAGGATATATGTGTGATCGTGTGTGATGAATGAAAATATATATTTGAATCTATTTGGAGCGGCGCGTCGCGCGTCGTATTATTTTTGGTAGGATGCGTGTATGATTTGCGCGGGGGCGGGGGCGGCTGAGTTCCGTATCTAGTTATTCTAGAACGACGTAGAATATAACGTTTCTATTATTTCGATATATATATAAATTTTATAACCGGTTTTAACACCCCACACACCCCGCCGCCCGCCCGCCTGCATAGCCTGACACGCCCCCGCGTGCGCCGTACACGCACAGAAACCATAGACACGCGACAGGACAAGCACAGCATGCTGCGTGCTGCCTAA
>Ga0335398_10005814_pt1:0-2500 | contig 15981 bp, 19 predicted proteins | sample BON03_FD_205742 | JGI IMG/M metagenome (GOLD analysis project Ga0335398, IMG submission 205742) | Freshwater microbial communities from Lake Bonney liftoff mats and glacier meltwater in Antarctica - BON-03 (spades assembly) (version 2) | ecosystem: Environmental > Aquatic > Freshwater >... | reverse complement strand
TTTAGAGGTAAAACATGCGCTTCCCAAGCTGCCTACCATAAGGAGGGCAGCATGCTAAGTCGGGTAAATGTGCCCTGCAGCGCTAAGTAATGTTACTGTTCGGTATTCGACCTGCTCAGGTACCTGAGCAAGGTCTTTTATGCGTTGCGTCAATTTTTTAAATAGAATTTGAAGTCGAGTTATTTAGGCGCACGGGGCACCTTTAACCCGAGTAAAAAAATCCTAGTAACTAAAGAATCATAGTAAGTAAAGAATGATGAGTAAGTAAATAATCATAGTCAGTGAAGAATCATAGCTAGTACAGAAACATAGCAAGAAAAGAACCATAGTAAGTAACGACTCATTGTAAGTACAATGTAAACTAGCACAGGAAGTAAAGAACCATAGGAAGTAAATAATAGGAAGTAAAGACGGAAAGGAAGCAAAGAAGGAAACGAAGTAAAACATCATTAGTAAGTAAAGAATCATAGTAAGTAAAGAATCATAGTGAGTGAAGAACCATGCTAAGTAAATAACTACAGTAAATAAAGAACCATAGTAACTAAAGAAGCATAGAAAGTAAAGAAGCATAGAAAGCAAAGAATACTAGTAAATAAAGAAACAGGTAAGTCAAGAAACATAGCAAATAAATAAACATAGTACGTAAAGAAACATCAGTAGGTAAAGTAGCATATTAAGTAAAGACTCATATAAGTAAACATTCGTAACTAGTAGTCACCGGTCGGGTTAACCTCCACGCAAAGTAAAGCAACATGAGTAGGCCACGTAGCATATTAAGTAAAGAATCAGACTAAGTAAACATGCATCATTAGTAGTCACCGGGGTTGAGGGTTAACCCTAACCCTTAACCCTTGACCCGCAATCAGCAGGAGTAGGTGAAGTAACATACTAAGCAAGGAATCAGACTAAGTAAACCTTCATCATTAGTAGTCACCGGTCGAGAAGTGGGAGCAGCGCCTCCACGCAAAGTACAGAAACATTCGTAGGTGAAGTAGCATACTAAGTAAAAAATCAGATTACTGTAAGTAAACATTCATCGACCCTACCTCTCACGCTGACTTCGGCGCGGCCACCCACCCGGGCGTGGCAGGTGGCACGCACCATCGTCGCACCACCTTCAAGCGTTGTTAGGTGTTTGTGGGAGGTGTTTGTTTGGGGGTTTGGGGTGTTGTTCTTGTCGTGTGCGTGTGGGTGTCGGTGTCGGGGGTGCTGTTCTCTGTCGGTGTGTGTGCGTGTGTGACCTGTTGATTTTTTTTATTATCATTAGTAGTCACCGGTCGGGTAACCCGAGTGGGAGTAGCGCCTCCACGCACCCGGCGCGCCGCAACTCGTTCTAAGTAAACAATCAGATGGGGTTAGGGTTATCCCTGAGCAAACTATCAGATTAAGTAAGGGTTAGGGTTAACCCTACCCCCTTCACCGGTGACTACAAATGATGAATGTTTACTTAATCTGATTGTTGAGTTAACCCGACATCCATCATTAGTAGTCACCGGTCAAGCAGTGGAAGCAGCGCCTCTACACACCCGGCGCGTCGCAACTCTCCCTCCGCCCCAGAGCGACACGCCCCGCCTAGCGCAATCAGCAGGTGCAGCGCATGCGGCAGCAGCGCCATAGCGACAGAGTTCGGCTGCGGTGCGCTGGCTGTGTGCAGCAGCGTGGAAAGCACGTCGGGTTAGTAGGGGTAGGGGTTAGGGGTAGGGGCAGGGGTAGGAGGTAGGGGTAGGAGGTAGGGTTAGGGTTAGGGGTAGGAGGTAGGGGTGGGAGGTAGGGGGTAGGGGTAGGAGGCAGGGGTAGGATTAGGAGGTAGGGGTAGGGGGTAGGGGTAGGGATTAGGGGGTAGAGGTAGAAGTAGGGGTAGGAGGTAGGGAGAGGGGGTTCACCTGTGTGCAGTAGCGTGGAAAGCGCGTCGCCGCCGCCGGAGTCGACGAAGCCAGTGCACGCGGGAGGGCAACCCTCCACTAGAGAAGCGCATTAAGCGCGGACAGCTATTAAAAAAGGAGGCATGCAAGTAGGTCTAGTGGTACCCTGTGTGCGTGTGTGTGTGTGTGTGTGTGTAGGGTTAGGGTTAACCCTTTCTATGGGTGTGTGTATTTGTGGAAAGAGTCAACGAAGCCAGTGCACGCGGGCGGGAAATTCTCCACTAGAGCCTCGAGGGCGTTGAGTGCGGCCAGCTGATAACAAGGGGCAGAAAGAGTCAATCTCAGAATATCCTGTGTGGCTGTGTGCAGTAGCGTCGAGAGCACGTCGCCGCCGCCGGAGTCCACAAAGCCAGTGCACGCGGGCGGGTAATTCTCCACTAAAGCCTCGAGTGCGTTGAGTGCGGCCAGCTATTAAGGGAGGCAGAAAGGGTTAGGGTCAGGGTTAGCCAGCGGCTAGCTGATAACGGGTGGCAGAAAGGGTCAATCTAATCGTATTCTGTGTGTGTGTGTGTGTGTGTGTGTGTGTGTGTGTGTGTGTTTGTGTGTGTGTGTGTCTGTGTGTGTGTGTGTGCGCGCGC
>Ga0335398_10005812_pt1 | contig 15985 bp, 11 predicted proteins | sample BON03_FD_205742 | JGI IMG/M metagenome (GOLD analysis project Ga0335398, IMG submission 205742) | Freshwater microbial communities from Lake Bonney liftoff mats and glacier meltwater in Antarctica - BON-03 (spades assembly) (version 2) | ecosystem: Environmental > Aquatic > Freshwater > Ice >... | reverse complement strand
AAAGACACAGGGGATATGTTACACACAGAAGCTACGAAAATCTTAGAAACCGAAAAAGGAAAGGTAAAGGGAGCAACGTCGTCAAAGAAGGCGCCGCAGACAGAAGCTCAGAAAAAAGGCGACGAGATAATCAAGAAAGCGAAAGAGTTGTTAGGTGAGGACTATGACGAGTCTCTAGTTGTTTCGGACGATGAGGAGGATGCGTCAATAAAAACCGAAAAACCCACACCAGTAAAAATCGAAAAAACCACCCCACCGTCCACATCACATGAAGATGAAGATGAAGATGCAATGGATGTTGTGTTGGTCGAACATCCAGAGACAAAACCTTCGATTGAAACAGAACCACTCGGCGAAGATGCGGACGTGGAGTTTGTCGGGGAGGTGAAAAGCGAAGACGCTGGTGGGGGGGGCGCAGAACCAGACGCCGAGGAAAAAGAGGACGCTGGTGGGGGCGGGGCAGCAACGAGCACCGATGATAACATTGTACAGGAAATAATATCACTAGGAGGTTGGAGTGAACTCGGTGCTCGCACTTTGGCCTCTCAAAAAGGCTTTCCAAAAGTTCAATGGCTTGATGGTAGTGACGAAGAGAAAAGAAGCTACCTGACAACTTGTGTTACACTAAACACCAACTTACCCCTCAAAGAACTGCCACAAGGGGAAGACGACCCAGATGTAGTAGAAGTTCCTTCATGGCGCCTGGAAGACAGAGAAAAAAGCCGTGCTGCAAAAAGAACAGCACACGGAGATGTTACCATTAAGGATGCGACAAGTGTGGATGACGCAGAAGACGCAGTGGATACGACCCCAGAAGTGACTGCCGAGGGAAGCGAGGACGCTGGTGGGGGTCCTGCGGACTCTAGTGGGGCAGTAACGAAGGAAAGGATAATAAAAGAGATAACGACACTAAGAAAATTGACAGAAGATTACACACGCAAATTGGTGGACGCAGTACCAAATTTTACAGAAACCTGGGCGAAAAAAGAAACCGAACAGGACAAGAAGCAATACTTGGATGATTGTGTTGCGTACACAGATCTTATACTTACGGTTTCAGAAGCTCGACGTAGCTACATGACAAACAATGCCGGAATAATTTCACCATCAGCAAAAAAGCAATTATACACTGCATATGCGGAGTCAGCACTTGACAACGACACCGATGCCACATTCAAGTCATTTGTTTTCCATCGTAGAATTGTAAAAGACATTGAAGACATACTTGGTACCGGTATCACACCAGAAGGTACAACTAGATTACAACGCATGTTTGACGATACCGACTGGGTTACTTCTTATTACAACAGCGATGAGGATGGGAAAAAAACCGAAATAATAAGGATATTGGGAGAAAACCCAGATACAAGCACACCCCATGAAGTCGACACCTCCGCAGGAAATGTACCACGAGAGCGCGAGGCCGTGCGTGACTTGCTTACCTTCGACAGAAGTGTTAAATCGTCATCGCCGGAATTTCAAGAAGCAGCCGACGGCGAAAACCCCAAACCTGTGAAAGGTGGGTACTCTAGTCACAGCATTACGGTCGCGTCAACGAAAGCAGCGGAAGCGGATGTATTACCTGCTCTCGAACACAAAGGGGCTGAACGAGCGGCGCTGAATGTGTGGAGTGCTCCTGAGGGGGTTGTTGAGGAACCCTATGAATACGAAGAAGAGGAAGGGGCAGCAGCGGCCGCGGTCACGCAAGTCCCAGAGGAAGCAAGGGTCACAGTAGAACGAGAAAGAGCGGACGCCGCGACCACAGAGAACGCAGTGGCAGGGGCCGCCCGTGAGCGTGAACCAGTACAAGACGAAAATGTATTACTAAATTATTTACGTTTGGATGGTGTTCCCAATGAAGAATGGCCCAATGTGATCACGGTGTATAAGCTACTACAAAAAGAAACTAATTTGAAAGCAAACAAGTTTAATTTAAGCATTTACATACAAAAGCACATAGGAAAGAATAATTGGAGAGAGACCATTGATCTAATAAAGGACTGTGCAAGCGACAAAGACGCTATAAACAGGATTGAATCGTCGTATATTAACCGCAAATTAAAGGGTGGGTACACCAATAAAGATGCAGCCGCCGACGAAGTTGGAACTGCTGGGGGGGCACACCCGGTGAAAAGCGTCTTACAAACTTTACTAGATGATAATATAGCTATTGAAACCTCTAGAAAACGAGGAGCAAAAAAAACAAACGGAGAAAGGAAAATGTTATTAAAGCAAGGTTACAATAAGTTTGTAATATCTAGGGATCCACAAGAATATTATGACTTTATAACTAAACATAACCTTATCAGTTCCGAGTTTGAAGAACCCTTAACATTCTCAATGGTCTTTGCTTCCCTTTTATGCAACCATCAAACCATTGGAATTAGCGACAAAAACTATTATATTGCCACTTTTGATACTGAGAACAAACTTGAATACATTAGACTATCAAATCGTACCATACATGACGACTTGTCGAAATTATCTTTGTTTTTACAAGCTCGTCAGGTGTTTTGGATATCACGAAACAAAAAGGAAGCCTCTCCATTCGATATGTCAAACTTCATATCTCTATACCTCGACAAAGATGCCAGTGCAATATCATCATGGACTCCGAATGCAATTTTGATAGAAAACCTTAAAAAATATGATTTCCAAAAGGCTCTTACAATACTCGACACAAAAAAAGAAACAAGTGGAAGAAAGAGGGTTGGTGGCAGGATCGACGATAACAGAAAAGTAAAAACTGATGAAAATGATCCTTCGCTTACTACTGTTCAACACCTCGAGGCTCTGGAATATGAAGGAGGTGGTGGGGGTGCGGCGGCAGATGCAGAAGACAGCGACGATTCCACAGGCACTATAGTGAACGGAGGGGAAGACACTTCAAGGGACTCAGACGACGACGAATTGTAGGCCTTTATGTAGACACGAGCGGCGCGAGCACAAACACCACCTGCAAGCCAATAAGCAGCTCGAAGTAATAAGCGTCTCTTGTGAACGTGTAGCATTCCGTGTCGCGCACGCCGCACGCCCGCCGCGTCATCCAGCACTCGTTGCACACAAGGCATCTTTCAGCGTTCCGGTACTGGCCGGCGGGACATGAAAGAGGTCCAGTAGAACCAAGCGTGGGCCGCGACGCCCGCGTCACAGGGGTGCAGTCGATGCAGAGAACGCACGGCTCGCTCGTCGCCCCGTCCTCGTTTGCACTCGTGTTGAGCCAGTAGCCAGGCTCGCACTCGTCCACGTCAGGGACACAGAAAGGACCGCTCGCGTTTACAAAAAGGTGCTCGAGCGCGTCGCACCGGTTGAACACAAAACTCGCCTCCGCCGTGTACACTTGCTCGTAGACGCGCTCGGCGCGCGGCCGCGGCGAGAAGGTGAGCAACTCCACCCTCTCGCACGGGCCCGCATAGTCGAGTTCAACGTAGTGCGTGCTGTTGAACAGTCGTCCCTGGAAGTACTCGTAGCGGCCCGGCAACGTTCGCCAGCACGGCGGTCCGTATGTCGGGCGGGGGTCGTAAATCCGCGTGTCCGTGTCCACAAACACAAAGAGGTCCCCAATAAACGCCGTCCCGCCCGCCGCTAGCCACGTCCAACTCGCATTGCCGTACACGAGCGTCTTGTCGTAGAAAAGGAAAATGTCGTCGCCGTACACAAGAACACGGTCAATGCGGTGCACAGGCACGCTGATCGTTTGGACAAGAATGTCGTCCACGTAAAAGTCAAGCTCACAACGAACGCCACAACGCGGCACTACCTCACCCACCTCCCCAAACAAATCGCCGTAGAAGCCGCCGCACTTGACCGTTCCGTCGTATCCCCAGCAGTCGCTGGCGTGCAGGGGGAGCGTCGTCACTGAAGAAGGCCCGTGCGCGTACGAATGCTCTTTTCCACGACACAGATAATAGACAGCGTCCCCGTAAACAAACCGGCCGTTCTGGCAGGGACGCGCCCCGCACCACCACGAACAACCGGCATTGAAGAGAGGGCGCGGCGAGCACGTTCCGGAAGCGGGCACCCACGCTCCCCACGGGCCGGTGCTCAGCTGGTACACAGTGTCGTAGTCGGTGTAGTTGTCGTTTCCTATGGCACCGATCTCGGTCCCGTCGTGCAAAACGGACGTCGCGCCGTAGACAAGAACACCATCGCCGTAGTTGGTCAGACACTGACCATTCAGCGTCTGCAAAGGCTCGCCAAGGATAGTTCTGAGGGGTGCCCCGGGAAGCACTTTCTTGCCGTAGAGGTCGCACGCGTCTCCGAGAAACTCGGTCGACACGCCGTCCACCTCAAGCACCGCGTACTCGCCACGCTGGAACACGCTCACAAAGGGCGGCCCGCTAAACACGTGGTCGGTCCACACCGACTCGTTCGTCGTCACTATTAACGGTGGGTAAAAGCCTATATAAAGTGCAAGGTACACAGACGCAGACGGAGGAAAACCAACATCACACATACCGTCGCTCACGCCTCTGCGTCTCGCATATAAACATGTTCCTCGTTCCAAAAAGAAAACAGTACGAGTACGATGCCATGTACAGCAACGACATTCCCGGTCAAGTCGAAGCATTGGTCGCCAAAAGCGCAAAATTCTTAGACCTACAGCATGAACCCTTAAACAAGTATGTCTTTCTCGACGTTTGGAACACAACGAACTTTCGAGACGTCATCGCTGTGAAGGGAACAGTGCGCAATGTCGTATTTGAAAGAATATTGTGCAAAATCACTCGGATCAGAGAAGTCAACGTCAAAATCGGGTTTTTTGAACCATTAGGCGGGAACAACATAGCTAGCGTGAAATTGTCGGTGGATTATTTCGGTGGTGGACGCCTCCATCACATCCTCATCATGCCCGACATGCTCATTCGCACATCCGACCCTTACCTTTTCTGGGATAACATCCCATACGAATATTATCGGGGAGTCATCTGGGAGTCCTTGTGGGGGAAGAAATGGCTCAAGTCCATCGACGCTGACAAAAGCCCGGCAGGCACTTACTGGCTCCTCGCGCCGGCGCCTCTCCACATAGGAAAGGACTCGAACGTGCACCAGCACACTCCGCCGCAAAAAACAATCTCGTTTCAGAAAATGATGGAGTATGCGCACCCCATTAGCACACCAGACGTCACTCCAACTGTCCTCGTCTTCAAGGTAAAAGACGTGCAAAACCCTTACGCCCTGTTCGAGGAAATCAATGCAGGCCAGCAAGTCGAAAAGACAACCCTCGCGTCTTACCTTGGCAGTTGCGCCCACTGGTATGCCAGCTTCAAGAAAAAGCCGGTGCAAACAAAGGCAGAGAAATTGTACCTCAAGGAAATCCCGGGAATATGCAAGCTCATGGGCGACAAATTGTTGCAAGAAACAGGAACCATAATCTACAACGAACGCGACGTCTACTGGCCCTGCATGATAGACAAACAATACGTCCACTCGCGCGTGGACATGGTCACACAAGACACAACAAACGAGATACACGTGTGGGAGTTCAAAACAAGGTGGGGGAATTGGAACAAAAAATGCGCCAACATGGACTACACGCAGGCCGTTGTGTACGCACACATGCTCAGGAAAGCAAACGTGCTCGTAAAAAAGGTGCACATTCGATACGTCACTTACGAAAAACTCGAAACGCCCGAAGGATCGGGTAGGAATAGGAAGACAGGTCAGATAAAACTGTACACATTCACCTATCGCGTTACCGCAAGAACCATCACCGACCTCATGTGGCGGTCATAACCCATGTTCGTCTACGGCGTCGCATGCCCGTGCGTCTTCACAGACGACGTCTTGACACTTTGCCCCGTGCACAAGACATCGCTCTACACGTACCGCAAAAAACAATGCGCAAATCCGGGGTGCAAGGCCGGACCCAGCAGCCTCTGCGAAGCATTCTGCGAAGAATGCACAGCGCGCATCGTCGCTATTGTCAGACGGTCCTCCCCGTTGACAAAAGAAAAGCTCTTTCGACTCGTGGCGTCTCTGAATGGATTCCTGCCCCAATCCGCTGTCAACAACTACAAGCATCCGTACACCATATTCGTCTTTACGCACGTGCTCAAGATCGTGGAAACGTCGCCCGTCTTCACCGTCGAGGCGGAGAACATCGAGCTCACTACAACCGTCATAGAAAAAAAACTCGCCGCCATGCCGCTCGACTTTATCGACAGCACGGAAACGTGCCACAAAAGGTGGGCCGAGTTCCTCAGGGAAACACAAAAGTACATAGTGGTTAAAAAAACAGCCCGTCGCAAAACTAAATACAACTGTTACAACGTCGAACGCCTAGTGCACGTGTTGCAAAACGCCAGTTACGAGGGCATCCCACTCAACGACTTGTTTAAAGAGCACCCAGATATGAACAAAATGCTGAAGCACGTGCCCCATTTTAATGCGAATCGACGAATATACCACCACAAAACGACCGCGTCAAAAAGACATCACTTCACCACATGATGGCCTGCGTCCAGTCAACTCGTTCCTGCGCAGACTTGATTGCATCGACCAGGTCAACCTTGAACTCGGACATGCCGCTGCGCATAAGCTGCTCGTAGAATCGCTTCGACACAACAACCTGCTGCTCACCGCGCACGCCACCGGCGTTCTGAACAACCACGTCCGACAGGTGCGTGGTGTAGCGACGCACAATCTCTTGGAACGAGCTCCCTTTCTTTCCGAAAAGGTGGGCCGTCGACGGAGGGAAAAGAGACACCTCCAGCGGAAGCTCGACGTAGTTGGGGTTGACCTCGTTCGAGTTCCACTCCATGATAAAGTCCACAAGCGCAATCGCCGCCGCGTCGCTCACGCAACACTTGATGGACACGCGAATGTACCTCCACGGCATCGAGTGCGTCTCCACCCGCAGCACGTCCCCCTGCCACGTTCCGTCAATCGCAACCCCGACGCCGTAGCAGTAGACGGCTTCGCTCACATCGCAGTCAAACGGCTCGCACTCGGCGTTGATCTTGCGAACCTTGGCCCACAGCGCTTCCTCCGTGTGACGCAACCCATCGTTCGAACACATGTACAGATTCGACACCTCCTTGCTGCCGTGGCGCTCATCTCCGAGGTACAAGATGCACTGCATGGTTATGCCGAAGAACACGCGCCGTCACAAATACACGGGTGTCTGATCTGGCATGTATTTAGGGCGCGGTGAAAAAAAAGAACCAATGGAGTTCGGACAAGAGCAAGAGAGGGTCAGGAAGGTCATCGACAGCGATGCAGTTTTCTTCAACGACAATCCGGGTCTCTTGACACCGAAGCGCTTTGCTCATCCAAGACTCTTGCTCCGTGACCCACTGCTTCCCCAGCCGGAATTCCCTTTCGCACTGTGGGACATTGCACCGACATCCACCGAAGGAAAGAAAATCCTGGAGTGCTTTTGGCCGGAAGGGCAGCCGGTGGACATCATCGTCTATTCTATCCAGCAGGTGCAGAACGAAGAATGCGCTATTGGGTACGTGCCAGGAAAAAAGTCAATGGGGTTTCACGGCACGCCCGTCGAAAACATAGACGGCATCGCGAGAAACGGGTTCAACACAGGAAAACACGGCTCACTAGGAAAAGGCGTTTATGTCACACACTCGTTCGTTAAGGCAGACTCGTACACTTACAAAAAATTAACACCGGAAAGAGAACTCACAGACGCAAGATCAGAACGGGCCATGTTCCTGTGCGCGGTCAAGCTAGGAAAACTCCTGTCTGTGGACAAGGGCAAGATGCCCACCAGCTTTGTCGATAGTGCAGACGGCATCACACGCAAATTTAACGGGCACAGGGAAATCATGCTCTACGACGCACGTCGTGTCAAACCAGCATACGTCATGCGCTACGCGCACATCAACGTCCCGATCATCACAGACGCTGAAAAAACAAGACAATTATTGTTCTATAGCTTCCTGGAAGACACGTCGCATGTCGACATCTGGAGCAACAAGAAACCACCGATAGACAGCGCCGTCGAGTTCTTGGGGACACAAATGAACGATCCAACACGCAAAGACATGTACGATGCGTTTGTCGGCTTAATCAAGGGAGAAGTGAAGGTGTCGGAGATTATTGCAAAGGTGGACGCGCTCGTCGTAAAACTGGAACTCACACAGGCTCACCGCTCATTTGTAACAAACACGGCAAGCTTCAGACAGTATGTGTGTCGCAGAGCACTGCGTTTGCTCACGTCGGATTTCAGGGACCACTACCTTTACTACACCGTGATAACGCTGCTGGGAAACATCATGGCAAAGCACATGCACCTCGACCCGGCCAAACAAAAGGAACTCAAAGACATGTTCGTCGAATTTCTTCACAAACGAAAACATCCAAAGGCAGTAAGGGTCGATTACGCAGAGAAAGACTACGTTCCCAACGAGATTGCAAACATCATCGTGACAATGACCAATTACTACACCACTCCGTTCGAAGTGTATAAGAGCAAACTCCTAGAAAACTGCAAAGAATGCTCTACGTTGTAGGATGGGTTGCAATCGGTCTCGGCGTCGTTGTTCTCGCTTCATACGCTGCAAGGTGGACGCAAATCGCAGACGCTGCAAAACCTCTCATGAAAAGAAACATGTTTTACATATGGCTTTGCAGCGCGCTCATCACAGTCGCGTGCTTTCTCTCGCTCGTCTGGTTCTGGGCCGAACATCACATAACAAAGCTCGTCTTTGTCGTCGGCATGTACATCTTCATGTGCGGCGCTATAGCGTGGCCGTGGACGCTCCGCGCAAAAGTCACGCCCCTCGAAGTCATGGCACTCTTGACAACAGCAGTAGGCTCAAGTCTCCTCTTCATCGCGAGCGTAGAGACCATGGTCGTGCCCCTCACTGCCTACATTCTGTTCCACCACCTCTTCGTCGACGCCATTTGGTGGCCCCTCTACGGCCGCGCTTGAAAGATCATTCTCCGTCTTAATAAAGAAAGAAATCAACTCTGTGCTCACGGCGCGCTCGTAACCCACGTAGTACACGGAAAGAGGAGGGTGGTGTGCAAGCGCGCGAATGTGCTTCTTCACGGCCACAAGCAGCTCTAGGTTCGGCTTGTCGCTGTTGTAGCGCGTAACAACAAGCGGACGCCCGGCAACAAAGGGGTCCCCTTGAATCTCCTGGAGCCGCTCGTCCTCGCCCGTGTAGTACGCGTGCTCGTGCCCGTCGCACTCGTCCACTTCAACATGCCCGACGCGCTCGTACAGACGGTCGGGGCGTCGACGCGAACGGCCACCAAGACTTTTGAGCGTCGCGTCCTCGCTCACAAGCCCATCCGTGCCAAGAAAGTCGTCGAGGTACATCGCCCACTCGTCGGCGCTCACCGTCGTCGCTCGGTGGTAACATGTGCGACAAACACCGCGCTCCGCGAGCAGGCGAAGCGCGCTCACACACTCTTTGCAGCACGGGCACACGCGCTTCCCAACACCGTGCACCAGCTCGAGGTGCGTCAGAAGCACCTCACGCCGCTTGAAGGCCTTGTCGCAGTGCGAGCACGCAAGACTCTTCGCAGAGTGCACAAGCATGTGCGTCTTGCGAGTGCCAGCCGTCTTGAACTTCGAGTCACACTCTGTGCAGGCAAAATCACGGCCACCGTGCACGCGCCTGTGCCGCGCAAGCCCGCGGTAGTTCGTGTACCCGCACCAGCACACATGCTTGCGCGCACGCTGGTGCTCGAGAAGGTGGTGCTTCTGAGTGAAACATCGCCCGCAAGCGCACCAGTACCCCCACTTCCCGTCCACACACCACCAAACACCACGAGGCGCGAGTCCAGACTGCAAGCGCGCCCGCACACGCGCAATAGCAGCTTCCATGGATTATGCGTGTACTGACGTGAACTTCAGAAAGGACAGAATCATGTATATCATCTCATTGGGCATAGACACCCTGCGCAGTGACAAAACAAGGCGCACCAGCCCACGGCGCCTCTTGGCAGAAAGAAGCGGGCCATACTTGCGTGCGATGAAAGAATTCTCCAGAATGTACTTCTTGTACGGCCTGGACAAGATGACGCCCACAGTCTTCTCGTGGATGACGCTCATCGGGCTTGCGGGGCCCACAAGCATCGTATCCCGCTTGCCTTCCACGTACAGGCGCATCTCTGTCGTACCTGCACACGTCAGGAACATGACAAACCGCATCCTCAGCACGCTCCCGCGCAGACTGAATTTGCCCCGTTCCATGACAAAGGCAGGGCCATGCATCCACGTCCTAGGTTGATAGCTCACGTGCCCTTGTCCTACCCACGGCAAGCCAAAGACCCGGAGCGCAAAGCGGTACGAGAACAGAGGCATGTCAGTGGGGTACTCCTTGGTCCATCCATCGCCAAACGTGCGCTGACAGCCAGAGCCGAGCCGACAGCCGCAGTTGCCACGGGGAAGAACAAACATTGGGATTGTGAGGAAAAAAAAGACACTCCTCCAGAAAACACCGGAAAAAGGGGGGCACAAACATGCTTCCCTTCCTTGTCGTGGCGTGCGCCTTCGGTCCTGCTCCCGGCAGCATCGCCCTGCACATCAGCGTCACACCAAGCGAAATAGACCTCCTCTCGTCCGTCGCCCGTCGCGTCGTGTGGCCTCTCCAGCAGTGCTTCTCCTCCGTCGTCGTAGCCGTCGACCAGCCGGGTGGAAAAACATACAGCAACTCGAGAAATGACCCGCCAAGGTATATCACCCCGCACAACGTCACCGTCAATGTGCACCGCGTGCAACAACTCATGGGCCAGACCATGCGCCTGCTCAGAACAAAGTGCAAGAGGGTGGAGCTCATCATCGACCTAGGTGGCCACGCTCCCTACTTCACCGACCCCCCAACACACCCCGAGGACGAACCCGCTTTCGCAGACAACCCGTCACTCCCGCGCGATATGCGCTTCTTCAAAAACACAGTCATGTACACAAGGGCCCTCGTCGAAACAACCGCAGACTATATCGTGCACGCAGACATCGACACGACAGGGCTCACGGTTCCCCCCGTTGCCACTGGCCGCTCTGCCCTGCGCGCCGCCGACTTTGTGCTCCAAGCTGTGCGCAAACTCGAAAAAGACGAAAAACTGCTCTTTGTCATGCCAGGCAGACACTGCGACAAGGCCCACACCATCCCCTACACCATGTCTTGCCGTCTCTTCGTGTCCATGCCTGCAAGGTTCAAAACCATGCTACCCCTCAGATACTGGGCATCGCACGTGGAAGACATGATGCGCTACAACATGCAGCTCCACAATTTCACTGGCATCATGCTAGAGGGGTCACGACCCTGCGTCGCGTCCACCTACCTCGCTCGATGGCTATTCAGTAACGTACTATATGTGTAAAAAGTAAGCCGACAGTGCACGATGGAACTCACCAATCAGGATGTGATAGAACATTACACTGAAGACTATGGCTCTACCCTTAGCTCCAAACAAAATCTCAGAAAGAAAATATTGGTAGATTACGAAGACCACATTCGTGTGTTGTTGACCATAGGAACAACAACGTGCATGTACAGAGGCATTGTGTTTCACAATTATAAACTCGTCGAAGCAACAAGACGAAAACTGCACTGGCCTGAGGCAAAAGAGGGCGAAGAAGTCGACGAAGTAGACCCACGTTATAAACTTACAGAAGAGTTTCTAAAAGATCGGACATTGTACATCGAGGTGCGCGATGACGGTAAAAATCGAACACCCGAAGACATAAAAGCTTTACTGAAACCAATCCTGCGTACACAAGTGACCGAAGTGGAAGAAATCGCCACACGCCTAAACGTCAGTTCCCTCGTTGTCAAGTTTGATGGAGCACAGGTAAGATTCTCTAACGGGGGGGCCAAGTTCTTAACACGGTGGGAACAAACAGAAGAGCCAAAGGTCATACAAATGGCTCTCGAGATTATCCGTGACCCTAAAACAATATGGGAAGATAACAGAACCAAGTGCACTGACCCCGCAGACAATCTGTTCGTGCGGAGTATTCAACAAGCACAAGTAACAAAACTTATTAATCAAATATGCGAAAAAGGGAACATGACACTGCCTATCGTGTTTGAGCGAAGACGTGTCAAGGTAATAATAACAACAGAATCTCAGAAGGTATATTTTGACAGTCAAACCGTGGGAGATGAGGATCATCCTTTGATCTATTTTTTATTGTTGAAAATGCTCGAGGATACAGACAAGTACGACGCTGACATTGCCAAAAAGGTGCACGAAATAGAAGCGAATAACTTCTCTATAGCAACCTACCAAGTCAGAAACGAGACAGAGAAGAGAGAGGTGATTAAATACATGAAAAAATACAATCCCAAAAGCGCCTTTACTGTCAAAGGCAAGATAATTACGGTACAACACGAAGAATGGGTGCAGCGAGATCAATTTGAAAAAGACTTGAAGCACATACATGAAGTCTTCACTGATGAGGTTTTTGCCGGCAATGACATTGTTGCTCCTCTTAAAAACCAGGCTCTGCGCGTTTACTTTGCAAAGTTTCGACGCTTCTATTATTTTTTTACGCACTTTCAGGGGGAATACATTAGAGTGTTCATTTCGGGAGAACCGTCTCATAATACATGCGCCATTGAGTGTGAAATACACAACCAGACACTCAGCATAGAGTACTTCTTCGCTCACAAAACTGACAGGAAGGCGATCAAGTCGACCGACTTTGAGGGGTACGGGCCAAGAGGCATGCTCCTTGTCAAGTACATAGCCAACCGTTTTAGAATACCGAACGTCGAACTCAGAGACAACTGGAAACACAAAGAGAGAATAACCAGCAGAGAACTGAAAGAAATCATGCAAGATATGAAAGCAGGCACATTACACCACCTCTACACGGATAACAAGAAGGCAATTGACCACTGGTACGCGTTCTACAAAAAGCACGGCGTGCTCAACAACGTTATAGAACACGGGTATTACGGTGCATACGGGTTCAAACCGACACACGGCGACTTCATGACGGCAAAGACAGCTTCCATCGTATGTGCTGCTTATATGAGTGCATAGAAAACACCGAAAACATGTACGGTCCAAAAGAGGTTCCCAAAAAATTGTCGGCTATTGATAAACTACGCAGCCTTCACCCAGGTGACACTGCTCAAGTGGTTATCGACTACAAACAACACGTTCGTGTCTACTACGACTACGGGAAAGACCCGTACGTCGCATACCTGGGCAAGAAAATCGAGAAGTACTCTGAAAGTCTCATCGCGTCCACAAATAAATACTTGAGATCGGACACCGTTCTAGAGAACGCAGTCAATGAAACGTACGTTGTGCCGAAAGTAGCGCACGATGAGGCGTGCTACATTATTGAAGAAATCATCGGAGGTCACCAGGAAATCAATGAACTTAGAGACTTGCTCCACGGAGATGAAAAACGCACAATAAGGTACGAACATAGGGACACACTCATTGAAATAACGAAAGAAGGGATAATGATCGACACGCCGTATGGCATAGCAGACAGTGTCGACCCCGCCAGCATGCGCCTCCACAACTACACACTCGAAGTGTTGCGCGACCCAATGTCGGTATGGATTAACGGGGTTCACACAAGCGAATGTAGCTTAAGCATGAACGCTGTGTCCATCCTCGAGCCCAACACTAAAGTAAAAACAGTTATGTCCTATCTCCACTCGAAATTGAGAGGATTCGCAACGCTCCTCACAGTCAAGATTGCAGATAACGTGGAGGTTCGCGTGAGAATCTGGGACAGCGCCATCACCTCATCAGAAGCTTTTTACAAGGAAAAGAAATGTCACGCGCCGGATCTTGTGAAGAGAGCCATTCGTGAACTTCAAAAAAACCCAGACTGCTCAGGGAATGAACTACACGTCACAGTCGAGCAAACGGACGAGATAACGGCTGATCTCGTACGACGTTTGCTGCTTCATTACATTTCAACGCCAAAATACACAATATTAAACAAGCAAAAAGCAATGGACTTTCTAAAAGAAACAACACTCCCATTCTCGGTGAAAAAAAACGTGCTCACAGTTCAGTTCAACGACTGGGATAAACGCGCGCTCTTCGAGAAAGACGGCAGTGTGTCTCTTTTCCTCACGGACCTTATTGACAGACCTCGCACAGGCCCATTGAAGGACGAGGCGCTGCGTGTCTACTTTCCTGACTTCAGGCGGTTCTACTACTTTACCGTCACTCCACAAAATACCATAGTTAAAATTACAATCGGCGGTGCACTGGATAAGCCCGTCATCAGTGCCACACTGCAAGATGACCAAATTTTAGATATAGGCTCGTTTTACCACAGCGTCGAGCATCAGTCCAACAAGAACACGGTAAAGTCACCAAACTTTAAGGGGTATGGTCCTCGCGGCATGCTTCTCATCAAGTACATTGCCAAGCACATCGGCGCTACCGACATTGGTCTCATCGACATATGGTCGTCGGGGGGCGTAGACAGCGCCAAATTAAAAAAAGTTCTAGCCAAGGCAAGGTTCGTCGAAGGTCATTATGTTCTCCAAGACGAAGACTTCAAGGGAATGTCCAAGAAAAGCAAGGAAAGCTTAAAACGGTTCATAGAATTCTGCGAAGACCACAGCACTTTCAACAATGCTGCCTTGCACGGGTACTACGGCGGGTTTGGCCTCACATCAAGTGCTATACAGTTTAAAAAAGGGAAGGTGGACGCCGTTGAATGCGCTGCATATATGTGACGGCTCCTTACTTTAGCGCGATATGGATGAAGGACACTTAGCCAAAAGGAGTCGCACAACAAATAGTGTCGCTCGTTTCCTCGAACGCCACGAGTGCAAACCAGAGGGATTCGTCATTGTCGACTACGACAGAGTATGGGTCACACTCAATGCAGACGGGGACCACAAAATAACGTGCAACAGAGAAACACACGAGTCGCCGGAATTGATAAAAAACGCCATCTCGTTGCTCGATGATAAGGTCACCGCCGAGGTGTACGGTGTCAATATATTGAAACTCGTGGCCAAGCCAATACCCATTCTCAATGACATACTAAAGCATTATCATTGTCACGACGTTGCCGAACTCCTGCGTACTTATGATCGAGAGTACATCATAATACACTTTGGAAAAACACACGTTAAAATGACAGAAGACAAGTGCGTTTTAATTACAAAGTGTGGAAGCATAGAGTGGGAAGAAATAACAAGACGCGCCATCGATGTCATCCGCTACCCGGGCACCGTCCTCAGACATGTCGACCACATAATTGTTATTAACAACTACGTCGATACCAAGGCAAACATCATCGCAGAAGCAATCGAGGCGGAAGTGGTAGAAAAGGCGATCAAAGACTTCTTGCACAGACACAACACGACACAAGTCGTCTTCAACTATGCAAATCATTTTCGGGTCAGCGTCAAAGAAGACGTCGTCGTCTCGCATCACGGCGAAGAATGCCACATGCCGCTCTTAGTCGACCACACCCTCTCCCTCTTTGTTTTCCCAGACCTGGCAGTCATCAATGACACATGCACCATTACAAGCGTGCCGAAAAATGTCGAAGAGGCGTGCAAAGCCGTGGGCATCGTTGTAAAATATGCGAATGTGGCGAACAGGGACGAACTCATAGACACACTCGTAGACCACGACGACTTCGCCGTAGACAATAACAACTTTACCATCCGACACAAAGACGACCACGCACGGAACGTCTTCGAGGCGGAGTGGGCAGAACAGTTGAACCTCGCCCGTGACGTAACCGAGCACACTTACAATGGAAAACCCAATCTTGATGGTAAGGTAAACATCTCTATGGAGGAAGTTCCCGCAGAACCATTCTTCAACGTCTATTATAGACAAGTGGATGCCACATACTACGTTTGGAGGGTCATGAAACACGGACGAGAAACATTCCTCATCTCGGGTGTGCCAAACATGCTGTTGTACTCTATTGAGTTGACTGTACACGAAGACAACACTCTGTACATAACTGACTTCTTTTCAACAAACGAAGACAAGTCAATGTTTGAGTGCAGTGGTAAACCATTTCCGCATTTCATCAGTCGCGGCTTGTTTGTCATCA
>Ga0335398_10005805_pt1 | contig 15998 bp, 15 predicted proteins | sample BON03_FD_205742 | JGI IMG/M metagenome (GOLD analysis project Ga0335398, IMG submission 205742) | Freshwater microbial communities from Lake Bonney liftoff mats and glacier meltwater in Antarctica - BON-03 (spades assembly) (version 2) | ecosystem: Environmental > Aquatic > Freshwater > Ice >... | reverse complement strand
CTCGACGGTCTGCTGGCCGAAGCCGGGCTCAGCCTCGACCAGGTGGAGGCCTTCGTCGACCTGTACGCCGAGGCCGGTGCCGCGGTGCTCTTGTGGTCGATGGGCATCACCCAGCACCGCGAGGCCCGGCACGGGGTGGAGGCCATCGTGAACCTGGGCCTGGCACGGGGCAACGTGGGCCGCGACGGCGCCGGGCTCATGCCCATCCGTGGTCACTCCGGGGTGCAGGGCGGCGCCGAGATGGGGGCCTACGCGACGGCGTTTCCAGGGGGCATCACCCCGAGCCCCGAGACGGCAGCCTTGCTGAGCGAACAATGGGGTTTCGAGGTGCCCGCCCACCCGGGTCTCACCGCGGCCGAGATGCCCGAGGCCGCCGAGCGGGGCGAGATCGACGTGCTGTGGATGTCGGGCGGCAACTTCCTCGACGTACTGCCCGACCCACCCCGGGTGGAGGCGGCACTGGCATCGGTGCCCCTTCGGGTCCACCAGGATATCGTGGTCAGCTCGCAGATGCTGGTGCCCGGAGACGACGTGATCCTGCTGCCGGTGGCCACCCGCTACGAGCAGGAGGGCGGCGGAACCGAGACCACCACCGAGCGCCGCATCGCCTTCTCCCCCGAGATTCCCCGACAAGTGGGTCTGGCCCGCAGCGAGTGGCGCCTGTTCGCCGACGTGGCCCGACGGGTCGACCCCGACCTCACCCCGTTCTTCGAGTGGTCCGACAATCAGGCCCTGCGGGCCGAGATCGCCCGGGTGGTGCCCACCTACGCCGGTATCGAGGACCTCGCCACCACCGGCGACGCCGTGCAGTGGGGTGGGCGCCACCTGTGCGCCGACGGCGTGTTCGCCACGCCCACGGGTCGGGCGCAGTTCACGCCGCTCTCGCCACCACGTCACGACCTCGGGCCGGACGAGTACACGGTGGCCACCCGGCGGGGCAAGCAGTTCAACTCGATGGTCTTCGGTGAGCGCGACCCCCTCACCGGCGCAACCCGAGATGCCATCTACATCGATGCCGCCGATGCCGCCGTCCTGGGACTGGTCGAGGGTGACCGCGTGACGCTGCGCTCGACGACCGGTGAGTACACCGGTCGGCTGCGCCTGGCCCGGCTGCCCAGCCGGAGCCTCCAGGTGCACTGGCCCGAGGGCAACGTGCTCATCGCCGGCGGCGCCGAGCACCGCGACGAGGGGTCACAGGTGCCCGACTACAACGCCGTCGTGACCCTGGAGCCCACATCGGACTGACGATCCCGTACCGCCGGTCAGCGGCACCATCAGCGGCCGACCAGGCCGAGCTGGCGGGCCATCATTCCAGATACACCTTCATGGCCGGTCGGCGCTCGGACCCGTCCTCCTACACTGACGTCATGACCGAGCCTGTGTCCCCGTCGGTCGGCCTGGGGGTGGTGCACCTGTTCTGCAAGGTGTCGCCGCTCGCCGAGGCCGACGCCATCGTCGCTGCCGTCGAGAAGGCCCAGGCCGGCGGCGACCAGGTCGTCACCGTCGCCGTGCTCGGCCACAAGGCCGATCTGGCCTTCATGGCCCTCGGCCCCGACCTGTGGCGTCTCCGTGACCTCCAGTCCGCCCTCCAGGCCGCCGGCCTCGACGTGATCGACTCGTACGTGTCGCTCACCGAGTTGAGCGAGTACGCCCAGGGCGTGCCCGAGCCGATGCGCTCGGCCCGGCTGCACCCCGATCTCCCGCCGGAGGCGAAGCCGGCGTGGTGCTTCTACCCGATGTCGAAGAAGCGCGAGGCCGACGCCAACTGGTTCACGCTGCCTTACGACGACCGCAAGGAGCTCATGTACGAACACGGCGCCTCGGGTCGAGCCTTCGCCGGTCGGCTGGTGCAGGTCATCACCGGCTCGGCCGGTCTCGACGACTACGAGTGGGGCGTCACCCTGTTCGCCACCCACCCCGACGACCTCAAGGAGGTCGTCTACACGATGCGCTTCGACAAGGGCTCTGCGGTCTACGCCGAGTTCGGGCCGTTCTACACCGGCATGGTGGCGCCGGTCGCTGACGTCCTGGCCCGCCTCGGTGTCGACTGACCTCACCGCCACCGATCCCCAGGTGGCGGTGGCCCTCGATCGGCTGCGGACCGGGCTGACCGGTCTCGACCGCGTGGTGGTGGCGTTCAGCGGTGGGGCTGATTCGGCACTGCTGGCCTACGTCGCTCACCAGGCGCTCGGCTCCGAGCGTTGTCTGGTGGTCACTGCGGTCTCACCATCGCTGGCCGGCGACGAGCACGACGACTGCGCGGCGCTGGCCGCCGAATGGGGCCTGCGTTGGCAGGAGGTCGTCACCACCGAGATGGAGTCGGCGGCGTACCGCACCAACGGCGGCGACCGGTGCTTCCACTGCAAGTCGGCCCTCATGGACGCGGTGGGGCCCATCGCGGCCGCCGAACGGGCCACCGTGGTGATGGGGGTGAACGTCGACGACCTCGGCGACCACCGCCCGGGGCAGCGGGCCGCGGCCGAGGCCGGCGCGGTGTTCCCCCTGGTCGAGGCCGGCTTCACCAAAGCCATGGTGCGCGCCGCGTCACATCAGCTCGGCCTGCGCACGTGGGACAAGCCGGCGGCTGCCTGCCTGGCGTCGCGTGTTCCCTACGGCACCACGGTCACCGTCGACGTGCTCAGCCGGGTGGAGCGGGCCGAAGCGGCGTTGCGGGCCCTCGGGTTCGCCGAGTTGCGGGTTCGTCATTACGACGACACCGCCCGCATCGAGGTGCCGCTCGACATGCTGGCGCAAGTCGTCGGGCAGCGGGCCGAAGTGGTCGAGGTCGTCACCCGCGTCGGCTACCGCTACGTCACCCTCGACCTCGAAGGCCTGCGCTCCGGCAACCTCAACCAGGCCCTGGCCGACTGAGCGAGGGCCCGCGACCACGAGCCCGGTCGTCACCAGCCCCAGGAACCGGCGCCACCCTTGAACGGGCCGACGACCTTCGAGGTGACCCAGCCGCCGTAGAAGCCGCCTTCGTTGGCCTGAACGGTCTCGCCGTCGACACTGCAGGTGTCCATGTGCTGGACGTAGAAGGCGATGTGCCCGGCAATGGCCTCGAACCCGGGCCACGGGGCCGGGTAGCTCCACGCCACATCGGGAGCCGTGCGCTCGCCGACCTGCACCGAGAAGTACGCGGCCACGCCCTTCCACTCGCACGTGGAGCGCCGAGCCGACGACACCAGAGCGCTCATGTCGACGTCGGCGGCGGGCAGGTAGAAGCCCGGGGCCTGGCTGGTCTCGAGTACCCGGACGGGCCGGCGGGTGTCGGCGATCACCCGACCGGCGAACTGCACCACGACGTGCATGGTGCCCGGCTCCACCCGGGGGGGACGGGGGTAGTCCCACACCGACTCCTGGCCGGGACCGGGTTCGATACGTCGGGGGCGGGCCACATGGGCCAGCATGGGTGGTGATGGAAGCCGATGCCAACCCCAGCGGGCCCTCCGCCGACGATCTCGCCGCGCTGGCCCGCTACGCCACCGACCTGGCCGACGGCGTGGACCGGGCGCTGCCGGGGTGGGTGGTCGCCACGGTACGCCGGGCCTACCGCGCCGGAACCACGAACGAAGCCCCGGCCGACGTGGTGAGCGCGGCCCAGGAGGCCGGGGTCGCCGCCGCCGCCGACGTGGGTCCGAGGGTGCGAGCGATGCTGGCCCTCGACATCGACGAGCAGCGGGTCAATCCCCTGTCGATCGTGCGGACCGCCACCCGCTACCCGACCGAGGTGCTACGCGCCGCCGGCGTGGCACCAGTCGCTCGCGACGCCACCGCCGTGCGCCAGTTCCCCGACGACGACTACGACGTCACGCCTGCGTTCTTCGCCGACCTCGACCCCGACCTCAACACACCGGGACTGACGTGGGGGGCGGCCAAGGCCCACGTCCACCTGGCCCGGCGTCGGGCCGCCGGCCAACGATGAGCGTCGTCGTGGCCCTCGTCGGCGACCTGATGGATCGCTCCCGCTTCGACGTCCTCGGGGCGCAAAGTGTCGACGTTCGCTTCGTGGGCACCGCCGAACAGCTCGACGAACAGCTCCAGGGCCTCACTCCCCCGGTGACCGTGGTCGTCGATCTGGCCCGACCCGACGCCCTCGACGGAATCGCCGCCGGCCACCGGCAGGCGGCCCGCGTGCTGGCCTACGGCTCCCACGTCGACCGGGACCGCCTCGATGCCGCCCGTGCCGCCGGTGCCGAGGTGCTGGCCCGGTCGGCTTTCTTCTCCCGCCTGCCCGACCTGCTGACCTGAGGCGGGGCGACCGGTCAGGGCTCCTCGGGCTCGACGATCTGCCACCCGGCCTCGGAGACGAGGCGCGGTTCGAAGAACAGGCAGCCCTCGGGGCAGGCGAACGGGGCCTCGTCGTTGGCCCCGAGGCGGCATCGCTGCACGAGATCGCCCGTGCCCGTCGACCGGCTCGAATAGTGACGGCAATCCTCACGCACGGCCATCGCCGAATTCTGGCATCCGAACACCCCCGCGGGCGCGACGCCCGGCGGTCGCGGGCGGGAACGAGCGGTACCGTCCACGCCATGGGTGAACGTCTGCTGGTGATCGGAGGCGATGCCGGCGGCATGGCCGCGGCCTCGGGGGCACGTCGGGCTCGACCCGATCTCGAGATCGTGGTGTTCGAGAAGGGCGTCCGCACCAGCTACGCGGCCTGCGGGATCCCGTTCCACGTGGGGGGTGAGGTACCCGACGTGGAATCGCTGGTGGCGAGGTCGCCCGAGACATTCCGCACTCGCCAGGACATCGATGTGCGCCTCCGCCACGAAGCCGTCGCCATCGACCTCGACGCCCGCACCGTGCAGGCCCGCGACCTCGAGAACGACGTCACCGTCACGTTGGGGTTCGACCTGCTCATGTACGGCACCGGCGCCCGCCCGGTGCGCCCCGACTGGCCGGGTGTCGACCTCCCCCACGTGCACTTCGCCCACACCCTCGCCGACGCCGGCCGCCTCGCCACCGTGGCCGCCGAAACCCGGGGAAGGCCGGTCGCCGTCGTCGGTGGCGGCTACATCGGCATCGAGATCGCCGAAGCGTTCGTGCAGAGGGGCGCCGAGGTGACGCTGTTCGCCAAGGCCTCGCAGCTGCTCACGAACCTCGACGCCGACATGGCGGCGCTGGTGGGGGCCGCGGCCGAGCGGGTGGGTGTGGACGTGCGGCTCGACGAGGGGGTCACCGGCATCGAGCCCGGGCGGGTGGTCACCCAGAAGGGGACGTACCCCGCCGAGGTGGTGGTGCTCGGCATGGGCGTCATGCCCAACGGCGAGCTGGCCGCCGCCTCCGGGCTGGCCACCGGGGTGCGCGGTTCGGTGGTGGTGGACGATCACCAGCAGGCGGCGGCGGGGGTGTATTCGGCCGGCGACTGCTGCCAATCGATCCATCGGGTCACCGGGCGACCCACGTGGATCGCCCTCGGCACGGTGGCCAACAAACAGGCCCGGGTAGCGGGCACCAACCTGGGCGGCGGCGACGCCACCTTCCCCGGGGTGCTCGGCACCGCCATCACCAAGCTCTGCGACACCGAGATCGCCCGCACCGGCCTCACCGAGGCCGAGGCCGAGGCCAGCGGACTCGACGCCGTCGCCACCGTGGCCGAGGCCAGCACCCGGGCCCACTACTTCCCGGGCAACGGGCCGATCACGGTGAAGCTGGTCCACGAGCGGGACAGCCGACGCCTGCTCGGCGGCCAGATCGTGGGCGCACCCGGCGCGGGCAAACGCATCGACACCATCGCCACTGCCCTGTGGGCCGGGCTCACCGTCGACGACCTGGTCAACCTCGACCTCGCCTATGCGCCCCCCTTCTCTCCCGTCTGGGACCCGGTGAACAGCGCCGCTCGCCAGGCCCGCTGACCCTCGTCACCCCGGCCCCCGGCCCCTCACCCCGACGACGTCGCCGAGGACCCAGAGCCCGATCGGCGCTCGCCCGCTCGGAGCAACGGAGGGAGACTGTGGGCATGAAACTCGTCACCGCCATCGTCAAGCCCCACAAGCTCGAGAACGTCAAGGAGGCCATGAAGGCCGTCGGCGTCACCGGCCTCACCGTCGAGGAGGTGAAGGGATTCGGCCGCCAGGGCGGCAAGACCGAGATCTACCGAGGGGCGGAGTACACCGTCGACCTGCTCCCGAAGGTCAAGGTCGAAGCGGTGATCGAGGACGACCAGGTGGGCCTGGTCGTCGAGACGATCTGTCGCAACGCCCGCACGGGCAACATCGGTGATGGCAAGGTGTGGGTCACCACGGTCGATCAGATCGTGCGCATCCGCACCGGAGAACTCGGGCCGGACGCCATCTGACCGTCTGCGCCCGGTCCGGGGGCGACGCCCCGACTCCCCCGTACCGCCCAGGAACGCCGTGACCCCCCGCCTCGACCGCCAGTCCGTCCTCGACGATCCGTCTCTGCACGGGGTCGACCTGTGCCGGGCCCTCTCCGAAGCCGTGGACGAGTGGTTGCGGGCGCTGTGGGCCGACGCCGATGGCCCCGACACCGGCGCGGCCCTCGTGGCCGTCGGCGGGTACGGCCGAGCCGAGCTCTCGCCCGGCAGCGACATCGACGTGTACCTCCTCCACGACGCCGGCCGCGACATGGAGCCCCTGGCCCAGCGCATCTGGTACCCGATCTGGGACGCCAACCTGAAGCTCGGGCACGCCGTGCGCACCGTCAAGGACACGATGTCGCTGGCCGCCGACGACCTCGACACCGCCACCGCGGTGCTGTCGGCTCGCCCCGTCGCCGGCGACCCCCGCTTCGCCACCGAGCTGGCCGACAAGGGCCTGGCCCTGTGGCAGAAGCGCAACCGCCGCTGGCTCACCGAGGTCGGCCAGCGGGTGACCGACCGGCACGAAGAGGCCGGAGAGGTGGCCTTCCTGCTGGAGCCCGACCTGAAGGACGGCCGGGGGGGTCTACGCGACGTGCACGCCATCCGTTGGGCGGAGAAGGCCCAGGCCACGCTGCTCGCCGGTGACGACGAGGACATCGAGGCCGCCTACCGAGTGGTGCTCGCGGCCCGCGTCGAGCTGCACCGCCGCACCGGCCGCCACAGCGACCGGCTGCTGCTCGAGGAGCAGGACGCGGTGGCCGCCGCCCTCGGGTACGGCGACGCCGACGACCTGATGCGAGACCTCTCCTCCGCAGCCCGTTCCATCGCCTGGGTGAGCGACGATCTCTGGGCCCGGGTGGAATCATCGCTCGAGGGCCCCTTCCGCCGCCGACTGTTCCGTGACAAGGACGTCGCTCCCGGAGTGATCCTGCGGGAGGGCACCGTGCAACTCGCGCTCGGCGCCGACCCCGCCGAAGACCCGCTGCTCGTGCTGCGGGTGGCCGTGGCCGCAGCCCGTCACCAGGCTCGCATCGAACGCAACACCCTGCACCTGCTCGCCGACTCCGCCCCCATCCCCACCCCGTGGTCCGAGGAGGCCCGCCGCCTCTTCGTCGACCTCTTCCTGGCCGGACGTCCCGCCGTCGAGGTCGTCGAGACGCTCGACCAGCGCGGCCTATGGGAGCCGATCATCCCCGAATGGGCGGCGGTGCGGTGCAAGCCACAACGCAACGCCTACCACCGCTTCACCGTCGACCGGCACCTCTCGGAAGCGGCCGCCAACGCGGCGTCGGTCGTCGACCGGGTCGACCGGGCCGATCTGCTCGTGGTGGGCGCGCTGCTGCACGACATCGGCAAGGGCTTCCCCGGCGAGCATGTCGAGGTCGGCATCGAAAAGGTGGCCGAGATGGCTCCCCGCATGGGCTTCACCGACGACGACACCGCGACCCTGCAACAGATGGTGCGCCACCATCTCCTGTTGCCCGACGTGGCCACCCGACGCGACCTGTCCGACGACGGCACCATCGCCCACGTGGCCGAGGCCGCCGGCAACCTCACCACCCTGCGCCTCCTCGACGCCCTCACCGAAGCCGACTCCATCGCCACCAGCACGGCCGCATGGGGCACCTGGAAGGAAGAACTGGTGGGTGTGCTCGTGGCCCGCACCGCCCATGTGCTCGGCGGCGGAGAACTGTCGGACGTGCCGTCGGCGGCGTTTCCCAACCCCGAACAGCTGGCTCTGCTCGCCCAGCGGCGCCGCATCATCGAAGCGCTCGACGACCGGCTCACCGTGGTGAGCCCCGACCGACCAGGCATGTTCGCCCGGGTGGCGGGGGTGCTGTCACTGCACGGCCTCCAGGTCCTCGAAGCGGCGGTGCACACCGACGACGCCGACATGGCCCTCGAAGCGTTCCGGGTCGAGTCGAGCTTCGGCTCCACCATCAACTGGGACCGCGTGATCCGCGACATCGAGCGTGCTCTCGACGGCCGGTTGGCCCTCGAGGCCCGGCTCGCGGAACGGGCCCGGGTCTACACCCGCCCCCGCCGCCTACCCGGCCTGATCACCCACCCAGAGGTGATCATCGACAACCGGCTGTCGAGAACCTCCACGGTGCTGGAGGTGCGGGCCCCCGACGCCATGGGTGTGCTGTGGCGCATCACCCGGGCCCTGCACGACCTCGACCTCGACGTGACGTCGGCCAAGATCCAGACGATGGCCACCGATGCCGTCGACTCCTTCTACGTCCACGACGCCGAGGGCCGCAAAGTGACCGACCAGACCTACCTCGAAGAGATCGAGCGGGCCCTGCTGTTCGCCCTCGGCGACGGGGACTGACCAGGTGGCCCGGTAGCGTCGGGTCATGAGCGAACCGGCCTCCGACGTACCGGCGCCCACGCCCCAGGATCTGGTGCGATGGAGCGAGGCCCTCGCCGGAATCGCCCGCACCGGCCTCGGGTTCACCGAGAGCCTCTACGAGCAGGAACGGTTCGAGGAGGTGCTGGCCGTGGCCGCCGACATGCGGGTGGCCGCCGGGAGCGGCTACGACGCCGAGACACTCGTGCACGAGTGGATGCGGTCGGTGGGCCAGGGTGTGCCCGGCTACCAGACGCCCAAGGTGGCGGTCGGGGCGGTGGTCGGCAACGACAAGGGCGAGATCCTGCTGGTGCAGCGCTCCGACTCCGGCGTGTGGCTCTACCCCACCGGCTGGGCCGACATCGGCTACTCGGCGTCGGAGGTGGCGGTCAAGGAGGTCAGCGAGGAGACCGGCATCGAGTGCGAGGTGGTGCGGCTCATCGCCGTGCTCGACGGGCTCCGCCAAGGCTTCACCCGTATCCCGCTCTACTCGCTGGTCTTCCATTGCCGTGCCGTGGGCGGTGAGCTCGCGGCCCATCCGCTGGAGTGCCGCGACGTGGGCTGGTTCCCCCTCGACGCGCTGCCGCCCCACACCGTCGGCGTCGACCAGTGGGGCGCGATCGCCCGTCAGGCCCTCGGCGGGGGGCCCGTCGACGTGCACTACGACCGGCCCCGCGACCCCACCTGGCGGGGCCTGCACGACGTATAGCCGGCGAAGGGTTCAGTCGAGGTCGCGCAGGAAGCGCTCGACCTCGTCGACCAGGCTCTCGCCGTCGTTGATCGAGTCGGGCTCGGTGTCGTAGCGCTGCTCGAGTTGGGCCACGTAGTCGGTGGTCTCTTCGTCCTCGCCCACCAGGTCCGAGACCTGCTGCTCGTAGGCCGTGGTGGCCAGCTCGAGCTCGGGCGCAGCAACGCTGACGTCGAGCAGGCGAGCCGCACGCTGCACGAGGGCGAGGGCGGCCTTGGGCGACGGGGCCGACGGAACGTAGGTGGGCACGGCCGCCCACAGCCCGGCCGACCGCAGCCCGGCGGCGTGGCAGGCCGTGTGCAACACACCGGTCATGCCCGTCGGGCCCTCGTAGCGCGACGGCACCAGGTCGAGCTCGCCCACGACGTCGTCGTCGTAGGCGGTGCCGAACACCGACACCGGGCGGGAATGGGGCACCTCGGCCAGCAGGGCCCCGAGGGTGACCACCAGCCGGGCGTCATAGGTCTTGGCCACGGCGATGACGTGGTCGCAGAAGGTGCGCCACCGCAGTTGCGGCTCGACTCCCGAGAGGGCGATGACGTCGAGGTCGGCTCCGAGGACGGTGGCGGCGGAGAAGACGTTCTCGGGCCAGTCGATGGTGCGCACACCGTGCTCGTCGAAGCGCACGGTCGGGCGGGTGTCGGTGAAGTCGAAGAAAACCTCGGGGTCGATGGACGCGAACGGGCGGGCTCGCCAGTGCTCGGTCAGGAACTGCACGGCGGTGGTGGCGGCGTCACCGGCGTCGCTCCAGCCGCCGAAGGCCACGATCAGCACCGGCTGGCGCAGGGCGGGGCGCTCGTCCCAACGAAGGTGCTCGAAGCGGTCCGGGGTGCCGTCGGGGGGATCGACCATCGTCGGCGAGGTTACCGGAGCCGACGGACGCGGCTGCCGAGGCCGACGGGGCACCGGCGTCCACGGGGTACGGTCGGCGATGTGCCCGCCATCGAGATCATCGAGGCCACCGAGGTCACGCCGGCGCTGGTCGAGGCCTTCGCCCGCCTGATCCCTCAGCTCTCGTCGTCGAACCCGCCCCCGTCGGCGGCGGAGCTCGCGGCCATCGTGGCCTCGAAGGCCAGCGTGCTGCTGCTGGCGGTGGACCGTGATGCCGACGACCGGATCGTGGGCAGCCTCACCTTGGCCTGGTTCCGTATCCCCACCGGGGTACGAGCCTGGATCGAGGACGTGGTCGTCGACGGTGACGCCCGCGGTCAGGGGGTGGGCGAGCAGCTCAACCGGCAAGCCCTCGGCGTCGCCCGGGTGCTGGGGGCGCGCACCGTCGACCTGACGTCGCGCCCCAGTCGCGAGGCGGCCAACCGCCTCTACCAGCGGATCGGGTTCGAGGCTCGCGACACCGCCGTCTACCGCTTCGATCTCGGGTGACGGGCGGCGGTCGGGTTGACTGCGGGGCCGGACCATTGATCTAATGAAAAGCATTACAACGACCCCAGGGGAGCACGACCAGCGATGACCGACGACGCAGGCACCACCAACGACGCAGGCACCGCCGACGACGCCCTCGATGCCGCCCGTCGGAAGTATGCGGTCGAACGCGAGAAGCGTCTCCGCTCCGACGGCCTGGGCCAGTACCAGGACCTCAGCGCCTTCGACGACGATCTCGACCGGGACCCCTACGTCGAGCCGGGCTTCGACCGGGACCCATACGTCGAGGAGACCGAGGTGGTCATCGTGGGCGGTGGGTTCGGCGGCATGCTGGCCGGCATCAACCTCACCAAGGCCGGCATCACCGACTTCCGGATCGTCGAGAAGGCCGGCGACTTCGGCGGCACCTGGTACTGGAACCGGTACCCCGGCGCGGCCTGCGACGTGGAGTCCTACGTCTACCTCCCGCTGCTCGAGGAGACGGGCTACATGCCCACCGAGAAGTACGCCAAGGCTCCCGAGATCTTCGCCTACTGCCAGCTCCTCGGCCGCACCTTCGACCTCTACCGCGGCGCTTTGTTCCAGACCCAGATCGCCGGAGCAGCGTGGGACGACGACACCCAGCGCTGGATCGTCACCACCAGCCGCCAAGACCGTTTGTCGGCGAAGTACCTCGTCATCGCCGGCGGCATCCTCAGCAAAGCCAAGCTGCCCCGCATCCCCGGCATCGAGACCTACGCCGGCAAGGCCTTCCACACCAGCCGGTGGGACTACGGCTACACCGGCGGCAGTACCAGCGAGCCCATGGTGAACCTCGCCGACAAGCGCGTCGGCATCATCGGCACCGGTGCCACCGCCGTGCAGGTCGTGCCCAAGCTGGCCGAATCGGCCAAAGAGCTCTTCGTCTTCCAGCGCACGCCGTCCACCGTCGGTTGGCGCGGCAACAAGCCCACCGACACCGAGTGGTTCAAGAGCCTCGAGCCGGGCTGGCAGTGGGAACGAGTCGAGAACTTCACCAACGCCGTCATGGGCACCCAGCCCGAGGTCGACATGGTGCAGGACGCCTGGACCGAGATGATGTGGGTCGACGTCAAGGGAGCCGTGCAGACCCCCGAGGAGATCGCCGAGCTCGAGCGCATCGACTTCGTGAACATGGAGGGTGTCCGCCACCGCATCGAGGACCTCGTCGACGACCTCGACACGGCCGAGAAGCTGAAGCCCTGGTACGGCCAGTGGTGCAAGCGGCCGTGCTTCCACGACGAGTACCTGCCCGCGTTCAATCATCCCAACGTGCAACTGGTCGACACCGACGGGCGGGGCGTCGAGCGGATCACTGCGGCCGGCCCCGTGGTCGACGGCGAGGAGTACCCCCTCGATCTGTTGATCTACGCCTCCGGCTTCGAAGTGACCACCGACTACGACCACCGTCTCGGCTTCGACCCCACCGGCCGCCATGGCGTGCCGCTCAGCGAGGCCTGGTCCGACGGCCCCCACACCTTGCACGGCGTGCTGGCCCACGGCTTCCCGAACCTGCTGATGATCAGCACCGTGCAGGGCGGGTGGGGCACCAACTTCGTGCACTACCTCTCGGAGACCTCGAACCACGTGGCTCAGGTCATCGCCGAGTGCGAGGCGCAGGGCATCGCCACCATCGAAGCCAGCACGCAGGCCGAGGAAGAGTGGCTGATGGTGCTCTACGGCACCGTGGCCGGAGTGGCCCGCTACAACGCCACCTGCACGCCTGGCTACATGAACTCCGAGCAGGAGATGAACGCCAAGTCGGCCCGCAACCTCGCCTACCTCGGCAGCATCATCGACTACGCCAAGCACCTGAAGGCCTGGCGCGACGCCGGCGGCATGGTCGGCGCCGAAGTGACCTCTGGTCGGTGAGCGAAGGCTCGGTCCTGCGGTCCACGACGACCGCCGGTTGACGGGCACGGACCCCCGCCGTAGCGTCAGCTGATGGAGCGCCCCGCCCGCACCAGCGCCGGACCGGACACGGACTGGACGGCGGTCACGCGGCGCAACGCCCGCAGCGTGCAAACCACCGTCGGCTGGATCTTCTGGGATCCGGGGGCGGTGGCCCGGTACGAAACGTTGGGCCTGCCCGGGCCACTCGGCTACATCGCGGCACGGGCGGCGCCATTCGCGGGTGCGGGGCCGGACGCGGTGGCCGCGGCCTTCGGGTCGATCAGTCCGCTGGGCATCGCCCTGGTGTTCGACGCGCTCGGGACGCCTGACGCCTTCATGGCGGCGTGGCAGGCCCGCAACGAGGCGGTGATGGCCGGCCTCCACGAGTTCGCCCCCGACACCGCCACGACCGTCGAGGCGTTCGGCCCCGAGCTCTGGGCCGTGGTCGCCGAGCTACCCACCATCGGTCGGCCGTTCATGGCCAGCCACCTCGCCCTCCCCCGCCATGACGACCCGGTGTTGTCGGGGTGGCACGCCGTCAACGTGCTCCGGGAATGGCGGGGCGACACCCACTGGGCCATCGTCGCCGGCCAGGGCCTCAGCGGCGGTGAAGCCTCGATCCTGCACAACGAGTGGCTGGGGTACGACGACGACTGGCTGTCGAAGTCCCGCGGCAACAGCCCCGAATCGATCGACACGGCGTGGCGGCGGCTGGAAGCGAGGGATCTGGCCAGCGACCGGAACGTGACTGACTCCGGCCTGGCGCTGCGCCAGTGGATCGAGGACGAGACCGATCGGCGCACGACCCTTCCGTGGGAGCTGCTGGGCGTCGAGCGCTCCGTGGCGTTGGCCGAGCGGCTCGAGCCGCCGTGCGAGTTGCTGTTGGCCAGGGTCGACCTCACCGCCGGCGAGCGCTACCAGCCCGCATCGCGCATCAGGGCGAACCCCTGAGGCCGACCGGTGGCCACCGTCGTGGGGGCTGGGCCTCGGGCCGATACCGTTCACGCTCATGTCGGTGACCACGCCACCGGGCTCCGCCGTTCCCACCTCCCGGCCCCCGCTGCCCCTCGACGAGTTGGCCTTCGACAACCGGTTCACCGGCGAGCTGCCCGCTGATCCTGAGCCGGCGAACGTTCGTCGTCAGGTGCACGGGGCCGCCTACTCGCGGGTGACACCCACCCCGGTGGCCTCGCCTCGCACCCTGGCGTGGTCGCCCGAGGTGGCCGACCTGCTGGGCCTCGGCCCCGAGGTCTGCCAGAGCGACGACTTCGCCGCCGTGTTCTCCGGCTCGCGAGTGCCGGTCGGGGCCGACCCGTTCGCCATGGCCTACGCCGGACACCAGTTCGGCAGCTTCGCCGGCCAGCTCGGCGACGGTCGGGCCATCGCCCTGGGCGAGGTGCTCGACCGCGACGGCGGTCACCAGATGCTCCAGCTCAAGGGCTCCGGGCCCACGCCGTACTCCCGCACCGCCGACGGGCGGGCGGTGCTGCGCTCGTCGCTGCGCGAGTACGTGTGCAGCGAGGCCATGGCCCACCTGGGGGTGCCCACCACCCGGGCCCTCTCGCTCGTGGCCACCGGCGAGGACGTGGTGCGCGACATGCTCTACGACGGCCGTCCGGCACCCGAGCCCGGCGCGGTGGTGTGCCGAGTGGCGCCGTCGTTCACCCGGTTCGGGTCGTTCCAGTTGCCGGCGTCGCGCAACGACATGGACCTGCTCGGCCGGCTCGTGGCCCACACCGTGCGCCACGACTTCGCCGAGCTCGCCGCCGACTGGGGCCCCAACCCGGCCGAGTACGTGCCGGCGTTGTTCGCCGAGGTGTGCGACCGCACGGCCACGCTGGCCGCCCACTGGATGCGCGTCGGGTTCGTCCACGGTGTGCTGAACACCGACAACATGTCCATCCTCGGGCTGACCATCGACTACGGCCCCTACGGGTGGCTCGAGAACTTCGACACCGGCTGGACCCCCAACACCACCGACGCCGCCATGCGCCGCTACCGCTACGGCGCCCAGCCCCAGGTGATGCAGTGGAACCTGTTGCAGCTGGCCAACGCCCTGATCGGCCTGACCGACGACCCCGACCCGTTGCAGGCCGCCGTCGACGGCTACTCCCGGGCTTATACCGAACGGTTCCGGGCCGCCACCACCGAGCGCCTCGGTTGGGGTGCGCCCATCGACGGTGACGACGCCCGCATCGAGGCCCTTTTCGCAGTGCTCAGCCGTACCGAGATCGACCAGGTGCGCTTCTTCCGCGACCTGGCCGACGTGCCCGTCGACGCCGACGGCCTCCTCGACGACGAGGCCCTGCTGACCCCACTGGCCGCGGCCTGGTACCGCCCCGAGGAGATCGGGGGCGACGTGGCCGCCGCGCTCGTGGGTTGGTTGCGCGTCTGGAGCGCCCGGGTGACGGCCGGCGGGGTGGGCGACGATGATCGCCGCCGCCGCATGGACGCCACCAACCCGCTGTTCGTGCCCCGCAACTACCTGGCCCAACAGGCCATCGACGCGGCCGAGCAGGGCGACCTGGGCGAGCTGCACGAACTGCTCGACGTGCTACGCCGGCCCTACGACGACCAGCCGGGCCGCGAGCGCTTCGCCGAACGCCGCCCCGAGTGGGCCCGCAACCGGGTGGGCTGCTCCCAGCTCTCCTGCAGCAGCTGACCGACGTCAGCCCGAGCACCGAGGGCGATCGGGGCCCAGGGCCTGGCGGGCAGCGGTCTCCGCCGGGGCCGGTGCGGGAGACCCTGTGGCGTGGACGCTCCGACCGTGACCACGTCGGGGCTCGTGCTGCGATTCGATGGGCGGGGGCCAACGTCACCCCGCCCCGAGCTGAGCTGAGCTGGTGAGCTTCGCGACGCCGGCCAACGCGTCGTCGCGACGGGTGATGCAGAAGAACGACCTGCGCCACGACCCCACAGCCGACTTCGACCATCCGCTACTGCCCGACTGGAGCGGCCGCCGCCACGTCCTCTACCGCGCCCCGATGTCCGAACTCGTGGACCTCGCCGGGACGGGCGTGATTCGAGGACGCAAACAAGGTGCCGAGCAGGTTCGCACTCTCGTTTCCGTCGCAGCGAACGACCCCACGTCCCTGGGCAACGGTCGCGGTCGGCGCCCAATGCGTCACCTGAGATTCTGAGATTCTGAGATTCTTCCTGATTCGAGTTGCGAACATGTGTACGAGTCTGGTAGGTTGAGGTTCTTCCCCTTTCGGTGCCGCCGCCTCGCAGTGTCGGTGCCCTCCGTTGTGATCGTTCGAGATCGAGGAGCGCGGCCATGG
>Ga0335398_10005802_pt1 | contig 16001 bp, 17 predicted proteins | sample BON03_FD_205742 | JGI IMG/M metagenome (GOLD analysis project Ga0335398, IMG submission 205742) | Freshwater microbial communities from Lake Bonney liftoff mats and glacier meltwater in Antarctica - BON-03 (spades assembly) (version 2) | ecosystem: Environmental > Aquatic > Freshwater > Ice >... | reverse complement strand
TCGGTAAAAGCTAGACACTGAAATGATAATGAAGCGTAAGACTCGCCGTCAGGGGACCAGATCATCCCGTCGACGGTGTGGATGGGAAGGTCATGAGAGAAGTAGGCGCCACAGGAGCTTGCCCCCGAAGGTGCACTTGTCGTGGCCGATGCACAGCACGAAACCTGTGCGATGGGTGTGACCCGATTAACACGGTGAACAGGCAGACCAATGAACAGGCTGCAGAGCGCAGGCGGACCGCGCGCCCAGGCGACCGTGTCAGAGAATGCAGAGCAATTCACCTGGGGAATCTTGGCAATGCGGGCGCTCCTTTTCTTAGATTTTTGAAGAATTCGCCCAAACCTTCACGTGTATTCACATGAATTCACACATTCATGACCACGACCGTGCACGAAAGCGACGCTGCGGGTTGCTGTCGGCTGGCCAGGCTGTCTGCGGTGAACAGTGCCTTGCGCGCTTCGATTGCGTTGTTGGCTTGAGCTCCGGCCCATGCATATGCGATGTCGGTCGACGACATGGTTGACGTGCGGTCGGTAGACGGAGCTGTTATGCCGGACATTTGCAGCGAGCAGGCGTGGAATGGGACCCACAGTGGTGCTCACAGAGCGACGCCAGCAGACAGTCATCGCGCGCCTAGCTCGGGTACGCTGCGCAAGACAGCTGAATCCACCACGAGGCGCCCACCGGGGTGCGGCCACGGGGTGCGGCCACCGGGGTGCGGCCACCGGGGTGCAGCCACGGGGTGCGGCCACGGGTGTGGCCACCGGGGTGCAGCCACCGGGGTGCGGCCACGGGGTGCGGCCACGGGGTGCGGCCATGGGGTGCGGCCGCTCGGCGGGGGCGGCCTTCAGAACAATATACGGAAAAAAAAGCGTACAGACAGACCATTAAGAACCGTCAGTGTGTTGGGAGATTGCGGCATCTGGGAAGTCGTCGAGGAATTCTTGAACTGGAACGCAAGCACCGAACAACTCAATGGCTTCGTCGACCCCGTCCACGGTGACCCCCGTGAACAGGAGATTTGGGCACAGGGTGAATAACTTCAGGTCAAACTCGAACCCACGTGGCAGGCTTGTGGTGAGGTTCGGGTGAAGGGTGGTTGCGTTAACCCTGAACACAGACGCCTCCGCTGCCTTTGCAACAAGGCCTTGGAGCCATTCTAATTCCGCCTCCGAATCTGGCAAGGACTGCGCAATCTCCTGTTCACGAATGTGTTTGCGATCCCGACTGATCCGCTTCTCTAGTTTGAGAATTCGCCCAGCTGCAGCTTCCATGGCGCGCTTGAGCCCAAAGTCCACCATTTCGAACCAACAGGGGTTGGCCTCCTTCAAGGCTGACGTGTGCACAAAGGTCACCTTTGCTAGAGTTGCGTGTTCGGGACCAGTGCGCGTCAACCCAAACGCATCGGCGAGTAACTTCCTCATCGGCGCGTCTGCAGGTAGGCGGAGGGTTTCCAGCGCAGGGCAACAGAGCGAGTTTTTTTGAAACCCTTCGAACAGTGCGCTATTGGAAATGTCGAGGGAGGCGAGTGCAGCGCAGCCCTTGAAGACGTCAAGACCGATACGCTCGAGCGCTGTGCAACCGGAGAGGTCGATGGTGTGCACCGTGGTGCAGTTGTAAAATGCACGGTCACCGATGTAACCGAGCGCCGCGCAGTGCGACAGGTCAATCACACCCGCCGAGCATCCCTCAAAGGTACACGGGGGAACTTCTACGAGCGAGGTGCAGTTCGATAGGTCGATTCTGTCAGAGGTGCATTGGAATGCATCGTTGCCAATGAAACTGAGCGTCGCGCAGTGCGACAGGTCAATCACATCCACCGAGCAATCGGCAAAGGCGCGCTCGCCCACCCGTTCGAGTGCTGTGCACCCGGCAAATGAGATGAATTCGGAACTGTAGTGCGAGAACGCAGATCGGCCGATGGAAACAAGCTTGGGCGACTTTGAAAAGTTACAACTGCCCTCACGACCCCGAAAGGCGCCTTCCCCGATGGACTCTAGCGCTGGCAACTCGGGTGGGAGCGTCAGCTTGTTGGTGTCAGTTAACCGGTGTTCGCGAGGGTGGAAGAAGGCATTGTCGCCAATGGTCACGAGATTCCTGGAGTCCCCGAGGTAGACCGCCAGCCTCCGCGCCACCGACGGCGGTGGCGCCGCCAGCCCCGGAGGCCGACACCGGCGCCGACACCGACACCGACGACACCGAGCCCGACACCACCGACACCGACATCGAGTTCGAGGAGGACGAACCCGACGAGCTAGCAGGTGGCACCGTCGACCCCATCGTGCCCGAGGCCGAGGAGGACGAGCCCGACGAGGACGAGGACGAGCCCGAGGAGCTCGAGGAGCCCGAGGAGCTTGAGGAGCTCGAGGAGCCCGGCTATTCAATTTGCTCGTCTCGCTCCAGGGGCTCGGGGTGGGAGATTGGACCGACGCTAGTGGTATGTTTGAAGGTGCGAATACCTTCAACCAACAAATCTACGCTGGTGATTTGTCGCACTTGACCGACTTGAGCTATATGTTTCAACATGCCCATGCCTTCAACCAACCAATCGGGTTTTGGGACACGTCAGCCGTGACCAACTTTCGTTCAATGTTCGCGGACACGTATAGTTTCAATCAGCCCATCGGGGGGTGGAACACTTCCTGTGCGACAACCATGAAGGCTATGTTTAAAGCCAGCGCATTCAACCAACCCATCCAAAGGTGGGTCACTTCCAGCGTGATAGACATGGGGTTCACGTTCTCTTTGAATGAAGAATTTGGCCAGGAACTCGCGGGATGGGATGTGCGCAGTGTGACAACTTTCGCGAACATGTTTTACGAATCTCGCATCCGCGACGAGGCGGTGTCTGGCGGCAAGGGGTTCGGCCACGCCTGCCCCCTCCACCACTCGTGGATGGCTCAAAACGCCGCATGGGACCCGGTGACGGCCCGCCTTGTGGCCGACGCGGCCGAGCTGAGCCTGTCCCTGTGCGCGCCCTACCTGGCGGGCGGCGCGCTGCAGGGCGACCCGCACCTGGGGCTGGCGCACGGCGGGCACGCCGACTTCCGCGGCTGCGACGGCTGCCTGTTCAACTTTCTGAGCACGCGCGACGTGACGGTCAACGCGCGGCTACGCGCCGCGACCTTTACACTACGTGGCAGCGAGATGCACGGCACCTTTGTGACCGAGGTGCACGTGGCGACGCTCGACCGCACCAAGAAGAGGTGGTTCCAGGCATCATACTGGGCCGAAGAGGTGGGCGAGGGCAACTGGGGGTGGGGGGCGGTGAACGGCTCGTGCGGCGGTGCTTCGTTCCCGCTGTTCCCGCACCATACATTCGCGTGCGGTGCGAGCAGCGCCACGACGGCGCACTCGTCGGCCGTCTTTGCGCTGCCCGAGTGGGAGGTGAGCGTAACGTCGCGCCCGGTGTATGACCGGATCGACGGCCCCATGCACCGCCTCGACCTCTCGCTGCGCCCGCTGCTGCCCGAGGCGCGGCTCGCCGAGTGGCCGCACGGCCTGATCGGCCAGTCGTTCGACGGCGATGCGCGCCCGCGCCAGGGCAAGCAGGACGACTACAGCAAACCCGTGGTCTGGACCACGGCGCAGGCGGAGGGCGCCATCGAGGGTGTCGCCGACGACTACCGCGTCGCGGCGCCCTTTGCGACCGAGTTCCGCTTCTCGCGCTTCGACCCGCTGCCTGGGGGGAAGCGCCGGCCGGCGCCGCTGCCCAAGTCCGCTTGGGCCGCAACGCCAAGGGTGGCCCCAGCGCCCGGAGCGGCCCCAGCGAGGGCTACCGCCGGGGACGACGTCTGAGCGTAGACGCCTCGGTCGTGCGCGCTCTGCAGTTCCAGTGGTGGGCACATGAGAAGGTCCGACACGTGCTCGGCCGTGGGGCCGATCCCCATCAGACGCAGCACACACCCTGACGTGTAGCTCACGCAGCGTTGCGCCTGCACAAAGTCCTGCAACAAATGGTACGTGCGCGACGGGTCGGGCGGCGGCGCGAGCAGCGCATGCAGCTCCGCCTCGCCCGTGGTGCCGGATGCCCCGAGCAGGCGAGCGTTCAGCACCGGCGCCCCCGCGTAGCCGGTATCGAGCACAAAGCTCGACTCGTACGCACCCAACCGGAAGGGCACCAGCAGACAGGCGTTGGCGCCGCCGCGCGCCACGACGCGCGCCACGCACGGCGCGCGCATCAGCAAGGCACCGGCCCATCCGCGCGGCATGTGGCGCTGCGTGAAGCGGCGGAGTGCCAGCGCCAATATGAGCGCAGTCAGCACCGCGAGCGCGAGCGCCAACATGTAGGATGGTGCGGCGGACGGCGCTCGCCTGGATGCGTGCATGGCTGCCCCTTGTTGGGCAGCCTCAAAAGTTTCAAGCCGCGGCACCCGCAACTCCCGGACCACTGACAAATTCACTTGGACCTCTCTGGCAGCATCCAAGGAGACGCGTTGGCGCGGGGCGTCGCGGAGTCGGGCACCGGGGCCCTGGGGTCGCCGCAGGAGCTCGCGCTCAGTGCGACCGACCTGTCGCCTGTCAAGTTTGGCGCCCTGCTGCGCCTTGCACCGCCGCCGCTGCGCGCCCTTCGCCTGGCCCACAATGCGATCCGCGACGCCACCCGCGCTTTCGCCGGCGCCCGCGCTCTCCGAGCTCGACCTGGCAGGCAATGGCCTCGACGCGGCCGCCCTGGGCGCTATGCGGCTATAGCGGGCTGGCTGGGTCGTTGTGCACGCTGCACCTAGGCGCCAACTCCTCGAGTGGACATCATTCAAGATATTCACGTGAACTCCCCGAAGCTTCGCCAGCTTTTCGCCGAGGGGAGCTGGTTGCCAAGGTGCGCGCCGCTCCTAGGGTCACCTGGCGCCGCCCTGCCCACGAAGCGGTTGTTCACAGGAACGCGACATACCAACCCCAACTTCTATTTTAGGTGCTATTCTCAAACGTTTCGGCGCCACCCCAGGTGAAGCCGGGCCGTCGCCGCTGCCGCGCCGCCGCTTTCCAGCCCGACCAGCCGTCGGCCTGTGCACCCCGCGCATGGATGCGACGCCCCCTTCGCCCGCGCGCAGGCGCCAACCAACGCGAGCTCCATGGACGCACCGGGCGTTGCGCCGGCGGAGGGGGCGCCCCAGGATCAGACGGAGGCCGCGCCGGTCACTGCCGAGCATGCAGTGGGGCGGCTGGGCACCCTCCGGCTGGACGAGCTGCATTGCATATTCACCCACATGGCACCGATCGCGCTGGGCCGGCTGATGTGCACCTGCAAGGCGCTGCAGCGGGCCCACTTGGGGGACGACTGGCTGTGGCTCAAGGCCAATGTGACAACCGATCGACGCAATGTGTGCAAGGACGCGGCCGCCGGGGGTCGGCTGCAGGCGCTGGGCTGGGCGCACACGATGGGCCTCCACTGCGACAAAGACGCCTGCAGCGCCGCCGCCTACGCCGGGCAGCTCGAGGCCCCACATGCTGGCGAGCCTGTTGCAACGGGACACCACGGGCACACTCGCCACAGACGTGGTCGAGGCTGGCTGAGTCGACAGCCTGGTGCGTGCACTGTCCCTGCAAGTCGCGGGCGCGCACAGCCTGACGCAGGAGTGGGCGCTCGAGGCGATGGTGGGCCTCGCCAGCAGGGGCGGCCACCGGGCCGCGCGCACGGCGGTCAACGCGGCGGGTCGGCTCGGTGGCCCCAAGGGCGTGGGCGCCGCACGGGAGCTGGCCGCGCTCGCCGCCGAGGGACTGCGGGTGGCGGCACGCGCGCGTCCCCGTGAGGTGGAGCGCTGGCGACCTGTGGAGAGCGGGGATGCGCACGAGTCCGAGGCGCGCCGGTGCCTGCGCGCCGCGGGCGAGGCTGCGGCGTCGCTCGCGTGTGACGCGGCAGAGGCGCGCCGGGCGTGACCCGCAGAGCGCGCGCGCGGCAGCACGTGGACCCCTGCACCCCGGTGTTCGCCACCCCCGCGTCGGCGGGGCCCGGGTGAACGAGACCCAGGCGAGCGACGTACAGGCGAGCGGGGCCGGGGCGAGCGGGGCAAGCGAGGCGAGCAAAGCCAGCGAAGTCAGCGTAGCCAGCGGAGCCAGCGGAGCCAGTGGAGCCAGCGGAGCCAGCGGAGCCAGCGGAGCCAGCGGAGCCAGCGGGGCCAGCGGAGCCAGCGAAGGCAGCGAGGCCAGCGAGGCGTGCGGGACGCAGGCCTCGTCACATGCCCGTTTGTATGCCTCGTCAGTCGCGATGGACGAGGCCAGTGTGGTTCGGAGTCTCACCCAGGTCGTGAGCGGGGCGCATGAGCGCCGCGTGGCCTGCCAGGCCATCCCCGAGGCCGAGGAGGGTTGACGCCAAGACACCGCGCCGCTACCGCAGTCGCTCCCTGAGCACCTGCCAGACCAAAAACTCACCGGCGGTGAAGCCATGCTGGGGGAAGAGGGCGTTTTGGGAGATCTGTTCCACAGTCCGCATCGCATTGAAAATGTCCCGCTTGTCGCGCATGCGCAGCTTCGCAACGGTCTGTCCCGTCACAACGTACATTTTCCACACCGCGCCTTGATCGGCGCCTTCCTCGTGGCACTGGCTCATCTGTAACTGTGCGACCGTGCGCTGGCCCCCTCTTGCGTAGCGCCGCCGTTTTTCCGACCCGGCGTTGCCTGCGTCTGCGGGTAGCATGAGTGGGGGGGCGGCCGTCGGACCAGCGTGGCGGTGTGTGCGCGGCTCGCGCGCGCACCCGTGCGGCGGCCGGTCGGAACCGCTCCGCGCTGGGATTCGCCGTCCGCCTTTGACGGGGCATGGCACATGGCCGCGTTCGTTGTGTGTGCACCGCACGGGACCCCCCCCCTTGTGTCACACCCGTACAGGCGCGCGCGCTCCCCTCGCCACCCCCCCCGAGCAGGTCTGTTCGTTCCACGGGGCGGGCGGGGTTTGGGCGCGCACCCAATGCAGCAGCGCGAGGTGGCCGCCGTAGGCCGCGCCGCTGCAGGTCGACTCGGCCCATGGGGCGGGCGGGGTCTGGGCGCGCGCCCACTTCAGCAGCTCGAGGTGGCCGTTCCTGGCCGCGAGGCGGCAGGTATACGCATCCCACGGGGCGGGCGGGCTCTGCGCACGCGCCCATCGCAGCAGCTCGAGGTGGCCGCAGCCGGCTGCGGTCTCGCAGAGCGAGCCCCATGGCACGGGCGGAAGCTGCGCGCGCCCCCATTCAAAGAGTTGACGGCGGTTGTACCGGGCGGCCTGCCCTGTTGTCGTTTCGCTCCAGCGCTCCCCATGCTCGACCAGCGGCGGGAGCACTTCCACCCAGCCGTGTTGGGCGGCCAGGTCGAGCCCCTTGTTGCGATGGTGGTGGTAGCGCGGCGAGCGCAAGACGCCGCTCGAGTCTAGTCGCAGAGCGCAGCGGGCTCACCACACACCGCAGCCACGTTGACCGCAGCAGAGTCCAGGGCGCAGCGAGCTCAACGCACACAACCGCAGCGACCGCAGCGGAGTCCAGGGCGCAGCGAGCTCAACGCGCACAACCGCAGCGAGCTCAACGCACACAGCCGCAAGCTCACCACACACCCGCAGCGACCGCAGCGGAGTCCAGGGCGCAGCGAGCTCAACGCACACCCCGTCGACCACCTCGGCGCCCCCTCGCCGCCGCACAGTCACCTGGAGACGGCCTACGTGGACGGCCCACCCACCGACCGCGCCCCGGGCGACCGCGCCCCAGGCGACCGCGCCCCGGGGGTGACGCATGCATCCCAGGACCATAGCCCTGATTTGTCCGCCTGCAGTGCCCTCGCGTACATCCCCCTCCGGTGTTTCGAGGGTTGCAAAAAGCTCACGGCGATCGACGTGGGCGGCGCGGCCGCTCTCGATGCCATCCACGTACGCGCGTTCGCGGGGTGCGTGGCGCTCTCGGCTGTCGACTTGAGCGGCTGCGCCGTCACCATCATCCACGCCAGTGCGTTCAACGGCTGCACCGCACTCGCTTCGGTCCGCCTGGGGGGCACCCTCCGCCACATCCACCCCCTCGCATTCCAAGCCTGTCGAGGGTTCGCGTTGGTCGACTTTGGAGCGGCCCTCGAGACCATCGGATCTCGGGCATTTGAGGGCTGCACCTCTCTCACATCGGTCGATCTCTCGGCGTGCACCTTGCTCACGATGGTTGCCCCCGACGCCTTTTGGGGGTGTCCGATCCAGCAATTCACCCTCCCCCCGGGCGCGTTCGGGGAAACCAGTCGGTGAATCACCAACACCAGGAACGGGCGCGGGGTCCGACAACCCTGAGCCCTCGGGGGTCGGCCAGGTGCGGATGTGACGACCGTGGCGTTCAAATCATGCACCTGCTGCATCTGGATCCTTTGCCGGTGGCCATGCGCCTGTTGCCCCCCCCCTCCCCGTTGACACACCCACCCACCCCCCCCCGCAACGGGAACAGAGCCACCTGACACGCCGATCGCCTCAAATGTGGCCACGGCACAGGTCGGCACACCCCAAGGCCCGGTAGGGAGCGAGTGCAGCGATCCCTGAACGGGGCGCGAGCACAGCGAGCCTGGCGAGAGCGCAGCGAGCATGGCGAGAGCGCAAACGTCGAGGCAAGACGGCCTGGGCCCACTTCAAGCAGACACGACCACGATGCACATTGGCACCCCATGGTGCACAATACGGCAACGAGCCTTCGAGTCGCGGTACACCTTAGCACACTTCGAGTCACAATTCACCTCACGATACACCTTGGCACACTTCGAGTCATAATTCACCTCACGATACACCTTGGCACACTTCGAGTCACAATTCACCTCACGATACACCTTGGCACACTTCGAGTCATGATGCACCTTGGCACACTTTGAGTCACGGTGCACCTTGGCCCACTTTGAGACAACGCGCCCGTCAGAGATCGACCTTGGCGACGTTGCCACGCGCTTCGAGCGTGCAGTTCGCCAGAGGCTCAAGTGGCACACACCTCCCTGCACGTGGGACACGTGGGTCGCTGGGTGAACCATTGACGGATGCAACTCCGATGGAATTGGTGGCCGCATGTCACGATCTGAACGCCACGGCCGTCACATCCATGGTCGTCAAAGTCGTCGAGGCAGATCGCACACGTCGTTTGCGGGCTTCTACCAGAGTTGGTGTCGAGCGTCTTCAGCCTCAGCCGAAACGCCGTGGATTCCAGTTGGCCGAGGAGCTCGAGGTTGACCAAATTCCGGAGAGCAATCTCGTGACACTGCCCGCCCACAGTCGAGTCGCACATGCCCAGAGCTTCGCGGAGCCACACCTCGCTCTCTGCCATGCCCAAATCGCCCGTGAGAGTCCCGAGGTTGCCCAGGAGCTCGATGAGCGCCAGCCTCGGCAAATCGCCTCCCAGAGGTGTCGAGTCCGCACATTGCACGGCCCGGCGGCACAGGGTGACAGCGTGGCGATGGAGCTGCATGCTTTGCTGTGGCTGCTCGTCGAGCTCGGTCAACGAGGAGCCGACTGTGCCGACCGCCTGGGCATACAATTCCAGTGGAATCAACGCCTTGGGAGCGCGCTCGCACACGGCGACGCTGGCCATGCTGAACCCCAAGGCCAACCGACTCGGGTCCACTGTGGCGTCGACGAACCATGGATTGACGGGGCACGCGTCGGTCGAGCGCCGACCCATTGCAGCGGCCATCTCCTCGGGTGCCGCCGAGGCAACGCTGCTGCACGTGAACAGGACAAGCGCAATCGCCGCCGCGTGCCTTGTCGCAACGGCAGACTCTCGCGCCGCACAGGCGGCCTCGACACCTGCGACCACATCCCCGAGCTTCATGAGGCATTTGGAATAGATGAGGTTTGCGCCGACCAGACGCGCGACCCCCGGCGTGCCGCGGATGCGACCCGCCGCCGCCGCCGCCGCCTTGCAACACGCGGCTGCCTTGCGGTAGTCCTCCGTTGCATTGGACACCAGCAGCTGTTGTGCGCTTTCCATGAGTTTGTCATGCACCGCACTCAACTTGATGTCTCCCAGCGTCATATCCATTTCGCGGCGTGGCGAATTGGGTTGGCCCCAGTCCCCTTCAAGCTGGGCTCAGTGGACCGATGTGGCGCCACGTTGTGCACGCACACCAACTCCTCCCACCTGAAAGGGGGCAGCTAGCCCAGGCAGTGACCGCGGCCGCAGCGGCAGTGGACCCCCCCCCCTTGCCCCTGGGGCGCGAGCGCAGCGAGCCAAGCGAGCGCAGCGAGTCCTGAAAGGGGCGCGAGCGCAGCGAGCCAAGCCAGCGCAGCGAGTCCTGAAAGGGGCGCGAGCGCAGCGAGCCAAGCGAGCGCAGCGAGTCCTCGGGTTAACGCGGGGCCAGCTGACACACCGAGCGCCTCGACCCACCAAAAAAAGGGTTCACCTCGTGGTATGGTCTGGCGCCGGCTGGTCACTCGGCCGAGATGACCTCGGTGGACGAGCGGCACTTGCGGTCTGCGGTGACTTGGCATCGTCGGATGCGACGCCCCTCGTAGCCGGTCACGTGTGAGTACTTGGAATTGCAGGCGTCGACCACGGCCGGCGTCGCCATCAAGACCTTGTCCCACCCGTAGCCGAGGGGGTCGCCGCAAAACCTCCCCACGAGGATGTCTTTGTGCCGGATGCCGCGCGCGGCATATTCCGGGTACACGGGCTCCTCATCCCCGGCCCGCTTGGCGCGGCACGCCTTGCCGACATAGCCACTGTCCTTGCCGCAAAAGGCCACCCCCGTCCCCTGCGGCCGCGCGCAGCACTCGGCAGACACGGCGCAGGGCTGGCCCTGGGCGACGCATGGTCGGCAACCCGGGCAGCTGGTGCACTTGTTGTCGACGCAGATAGCGGAACCGCAGCACGAGAAGTCGGCGGTGCACACGTCCCCCTCGGTGCGGCAGGTGCACTTTCCGTTGGAGCACGCATGACCACGCCCGCAGCAGTTGCCCGGGCCACAGGGCTACCCGTTGACTGCGGCACATGCGCAATTGCCGTCAGCCCCGCACTGGAGCCCCTTGCAGCAGCCCCCGCCCAGTGACTCCTTGTTGAAGCACGTCCCCGCCCTGCACGGCTCACCCACCACCCCAGTCAGATCCGCCCCAGTTCGGCGGCCAGCACGCCATGGCGGTGACTGTTGCACGCCAAGCCCACTGGCACAAGTGGCCACACAGGCACACCAGCCCAGCCGGCCACTCTCTCCGGAAGGGTGGTGTGTGGGGGCAGCGTGAGGACGTTGCGGCGGAGCGCGCGGTGCAATGCGAGCGTACCCCGTGTAGAGTCGCCGGCGGGCGTGCCGGTGGACGGGCAGAGGGCCGGGGCGTCCTGCACGCGCGCCCGTTGGGTCACCTGGGGGCTAGACGCGGCCCAGGCGAGCGAGCCCGGTAATTTTACACTAGATGGAAACTTTCCTCGAACCATGAGACCCACACCGGTATTAAAATTTGCGAACACGCCTCAAAATTACAGTTGATGGAACTGTTCCTCACGCAGTATAGCTGGTTCGGGGTAGGCCCCGTTTGCGACGAGGAGGCTACCAGCTCGCATTGTGATTTCGGCCTTCGCCCCCCTTAGCAGCGCGCTTGCCCCGGGACCCGCCGCCGCCGTCCAACTCGCCCGGTGCCCAAATCCGCCCCGGAGCTGCGTGGCTGCTTTAAGGGCAGCCGTGGCTCGCGCCCCGAGAACCTCGTCCATATCTTTTGCGTGCCGCACAAGGGCGAGGACGGCAGCTGCGACTTTGTCCGCCGCACCTACAAGCGCACGACGATCGGAGGAGGTGGCTGTGGACTCGACCCCGACGGCGATGGCGCGCTTGAGTGCCGTCTCGACCGCCTCTGAACGAGGGTTGGCGCCACAGAGCGTCGACGCGGCCTGCAGCCAATATGTCGCGGCCGAGTCGAAGGGGTGCACGTTGACCGCCGCGTGTAGCTGCTGAAAGAGTTCCTCGCGTTTGGCCCTCGCTGCCGTGCATGAGACAAAGTAGTGCCACCAGTCGCACGGCCCGGAGCCGCATGAGCATACCTCGGCGCGCGCGGCCCGCAGGGATGCGCCCTGCCCGTGCTTTAGGTCGCTGGCAAAGAGTCTGTCGCCCGCGAGCTGTGCCAACGTGATGGCGTCTCGTGACGCGTCGTGTAGCGACGGGGTAACTGTACCGGGTCCTTTGCGCAGCGTGCCAGTTGAGGATCCCCGTAGCCATCCGATGATCGCCTCCTGTATGGCAGCACAGGCCCATGTGCGAACCCGGATGGTCGCGGCGGAAAAGACTGCCGTCGTCTTTGGCCGTTTGACGACCGCCGAAGCGTGCGGGCGCGCCTCTGGAATATCGATAGCTATCTCCGCGCCGAGCGCGGCCTTGGCCTCGACGTCAGCCCACTCGTTGACCGTAATGCCCGAGTGTGCTTTCACGTGGGCCATAACGACGGTCTTTCCTTTCCATTTGGCTGTCCAGGCAGCGAGGATGCCGTCAAGGAAGAAGTCCGTGCGGTGTCTGTCGTGTTGGTCGGAAAAGCTGATGGCACTGTCGACCGGCGAGGATGAGTCAAACAGCACCATGTACTTCTCTTCGCGCTCACGGTGCGCCACTGTTGTGTGGGCCGCCGTCTCGACGTCGTAAGACGAGCACGTGCGTGTCTCATGGCCGAGTGGAGAGGTCAGCAGGATGTACTCTGCGCCCGATGAGAAGATTTCGCCGCAGTGCCGGCATCCCGCAAAGCCAGCCGCGCCGGGGGTGTCGCCAGCTGCTGGGCAATCGGAGCCATTCACGGTCCAAACAGCGCGAGTGCCGCAGGCCCGTTCTGCCAGTAGCAGAAAGTCGAACGAGGCTCTTGTCGCTGCGACACAGACAGCGGTCTCGTTCTTACCCGCCGCCCGCGCAGCATCGCGGGTGTATGAATTGGGATAGACTGCCACCTCTCCGAGGGCGATACGCGCCTTCGCAAAGAGGCACGCGACGGGTGAGTCGAGGCACAACGTGTCCGCTGCGGCTGCTGTGTGAACCGCGATGGTCCCAGCCATGATGAACCCTTGGGCGTCTATGCTGAATCGCGTAGCTGTTCCAGCGAGCGGGAGCGTGAGGAGTGGGTCAGTTCGTACGTTCCCAGCTCCTCGGAACCTGCCTCCGGGCATCCATGCAAACACGCTGGCTGTGCGCTGGAGCTGTAGCCGGGAGTCGCCGCCGTGAGGATACCGTATGAGTCTGACTGGCTCTGCCCCGCCGAGCGCTTGTCGTAACGAGCTGCTCAGAACAGTGGTTGGAGAGCGGGCGGCAGCGCCCCCGCGCAGCTCACCCAGTACCTGCTCGGTCCAGCCATCTAGCGCGTCCGGGTCGGCGCCACCTGCTCCAACGACCCCTGCCCCCCGAAGGTTGGAGTGGGCCGCCGCTGCTCCTTCGCTAGATAGACGCGCCTGCCGGGTGCCGATGTCGTCCGGTGAGACATACGGTCGCCGCACGTAGCTCCCGAGCGACACTCCTTGGTGTGAGCTGGCGCGCGCAGAGTCAACCGTTCGTCCGTAGTCCGCCCGGATGCGTTTCGAATCGCCGACGCGAGGCCACCGACGGCGGAGAGACTCGAAGTCGAGGAAGCCCTCCGAGGAACGCTGACAACCGCGGATGTCGTCGATGGCGACTACGCCGGTCACGGCGAGCTCGTAAACAAACGGGGCGCCGATGCCCCCATTTTGTAAGGGCTCAAAAAGCGCAGTCGAGGTGTGTCCTCTCCAAAACGGATGGGCAGGAAGAAGCGGATCACCTTCCGCTCCGCGGTACTCAGCGAGGCCGCACGCGCCGTTGGTGGCCTCCGCCCAGACTAAGACCACGTGCTCGAGGAGCGGGCGATGCCCGCGGGGTGCTGCGGATTGAGCTCGAAGTGCCTCAACAAGATGGCCTGCTCCCCAACTCAGCGGGTTGGAGCGACACCCTAGACGGAAGAGCGTGCGCGCAAGCTCGGAGCGCACAATACGTCGAGCCGACGTGTCGTGAGCGTCTCGTAGGAGCCTGAATACCGAGTGGAGGAGGCTGGACGCCGTCACCGCGTAGGTATGGAGCCGCATGTTCTCGCCGTAGAGGTCGCATCGTGGCGAACCGCGAGCGCGCCCTGAGACGCGATCCAGGTGCTGCCTCCATGGCCTTTTGATGGCCTCGCACTCGGCCCGACTGACCACGCTTGATGAGCCGTAGTAAGCGACCGTGGCCCCCCACACTATGTTACCGGCGCGCACTCGCGCACGGACCGAGAGCGCGAATTGCGAGAGCCGCGCCGTTGCCGCTTTTCCGCGGTTGCGGAAAGCTGACGCGGTGGGGGCGCCGTCTCCGTCCATGCGCTGCAGGATCCCCATGTGTTTGTAAGTTTCCTCGGCACCCAGTCGAGGGAGCGCCCCTCCGGAGGGGAGATGGAGCGTATCGAGGCTTTCGACGTCGCAACAACCACCACGATCGTCGATTCGAAAGGCTGCGTAAGCCGTTTTTGACTTTGCCTTGACCCCCATCTGCGCCCCTGTAGCGACGGACCAGGCGGCGCAGATGCTCCAAAGGCGCCGAAGTCGCGCCACGCGGCCTCCAGCGTGTCGGCGTGGATGACCGCCGCGAGGCCGTCGGCCTGCAGATCGATAGCCGCGTGATCCCGCGTCCCGTAGAGGTTGACACCGCGGACATGTCGCAGGATGGCTTCAACGAGCGAGTTGAGCATGATTCGCGCCTTTTGAGTGCTTAAGACGCACCCCATGAGAGCTCCCCAGTCGATAATGAAGGCTTCGCCAAGACCGCTCTGCGACTCGTACCGCCCCTCCATGACTGCGAAGTCCCGCGCCGCTAGCTGCTGCACGACAGGAGCAAGCCCGTGAAGTAGTGCTCCAAAAGCGATGCCCTCTGGCGGTATCCTCGGAAAGAACTGCTTCAGGTCTAAGAATAGGATAATGGCTACGCCAGCCCGCGCGAGCGCCTGGTCGTGGAGCGCTGCAAAAAGAATCGCCGCGTCCATGGCGCCGTGGGCCTGCGTCCATCCGAGCTGCTCGGGCGCGAGTTGTGACTGCAGCTGGTCGTTGAGACCACTCATGCAGGTCTTCCGGATCAGCTTTTGGCCTGTGCAATATAGCGCTATATCACGGCGCTGCTGCAGAACGCGAATGTCTGCCCCCGGCTTGGGAAGGAGCACGTATATGATGGTCTTGAACTCCGGCGGGAAAGACCTCTCCGCTGCGCAGGCCCGCAGGCTCGCGAAGTATATACTACGGATGGCCTCGGGCACTAGGTGCCCATCCTCGGTCCGGGCCGAGAGCCACGCGACGTCAAAGCCATCCGCGCCGACGGCTTTGCTGGCTGTCTTTCTGAGGGTGGCCTCGAGCCGCTCGTCTGAAAGTGCCTCAAGAACGTCCCATGGTTTGCCGTCTAGGGTGAGTTCCGGCCAGCTCTCGCCGCCAGTGAGCGTGCTGTCCAGCCAGGCCTCGTGAGAGCCCCGGTGAAAGCCCTCGCAACGCATTGCGGCCATAGCGAGACTGCCAATATTTCCGAGTTCGGCACGCGCCCCGGCCGGATCGGCGAGAGGTTTAGGGTTTGTCGTGGGATCGTCGTCGATGTAGACGTCAGCGACACTGGAGCCTCCTCGTGGGCGGGCTCGGCGCAGCGCTAGATTGATCGCATAGGCTCGGCCCTTGTCGTCGGCGATCCTGTCCGCCTCCTCGAGTTGCGCGAGAACGTTCGTCCCTTTTTGTCGGCGCGCCTTGAGCAGTGCGTGCGCTAAGGACTTGACGCGCCGGTGGAGGATCCAGCGAATACGGCGAACGCCGTCCATTGTGAAGCCTCGGGCGTGCTTTAATAGCCCCGCCTTGGAGTGTGCCAAGGACGATGCGCGAAATTGCGCCTCCGAAAAGTGTGCCGATGCGCGAAATTGCGCCTCCGAAAAGTGTGCCGCTAAGCCGTCGGCGCAGGCGCTCAGCTTGACCGCGCTTCGATAAAGCTGGGTGATCGCGGTTGTGGCCCCGTCGCTGCCGCCGATGCGCGGCGGCATGGAGGCTGCATGCTGGAGAGCCGTGGCGCGGACAGCGAGCACTATGGTGCGCGTGATGCGGGCATGCCACCTTCCGGCGGACTCG
>Ga0335398_10005798_pt1 | contig 16006 bp, 15 predicted proteins | sample BON03_FD_205742 | JGI IMG/M metagenome (GOLD analysis project Ga0335398, IMG submission 205742) | Freshwater microbial communities from Lake Bonney liftoff mats and glacier meltwater in Antarctica - BON-03 (spades assembly) (version 2) | ecosystem: Environmental > Aquatic > Freshwater > Ice >... | reverse complement strand
CAAATGCTCCCACCAGCAAATTGCAACTGTTTTCTGATTCCATTTTTTACCTTTAAATTTCAAAGGTATGTCGCAGGGTCAATACCGCAATAATTATATGAAGAAAAGCCGCGATGCGTTTGCCCTGCCCCCCTCCCCCTCGGGGAGGGCCGGGGTGGGGTTTGGCGGCACGGGCATCGGGCTTTCCATTGCCCGTGAATTGGTCAAGGCGATGGGGGGCGACATCTCCGTGGAAAGCAAGGTCGGCGTAGGCAGTACCTTTTTAGTGAAATTGCCCGTGACAAACACAAGTGCTTTCGCCGATAACATATCCAGCCCTGCGTTGGGGAATTGGGAAGCCTCCCTAGCCCTCCCAAACAGTGCGGCCTCAGAAACAGAAAACTCCGATACGTCCCTGCCGCAAATCCTGCTGATTGAAGACAATCCCGACGTGGTGGAATACTTGACCGCATGTCTGGAGGGCGCTTATCGCCTCGAATTTGCCTACAACGGCATGGCGGGCATCGACATCGCCCTCGAAAACGTGCCCGACCTCATCGTGAGCGATGTGATGATGCCCATCAAGGATGGCTTCGAGGTGTTGGAAACCCTGAAGAACGACGCGCGTACGAGCCATATCCCTATCGTTTTACTGACCGCAAAAGCAGATGTGCAGAGCCGCTTGACGGGGCTGCGGCGCGGTGCCGATGCCTATTTGTCAAAGCCTTTTAATCAGGAAGAATTATTGGTGACGATAGAAAACCTGCTGGAACTGCGCCGAAAGTTGCAGCAGAAGTATGGGCAATTGGACATTCAGAAAATTGAATTTGAGGAGACCGGCCAAGCCTCCGACCCTGAAGACATATTCCTGCAAAAATTCCGCACGCTCGTAGAGGCGAACCTATCCGACACGGACTACGAGATGGTACACCTGGAGCGTGCCCTCGCTATGAGTCGCAGCCAGATTTACCGCAAGGTGAAAGCGCTGACGGGGAAATCGCCCAGCCTGTTTATCCGATCCATTCGGCTGCACCACGGCAGGCATTTGCTGCTGACCACCACCCTCACCGTATCAGAAATTGCTTACGAAGTGGGCTACTCCGCGCTTAATAATTTCTCGGATGCTTTTGTGGAGGAGTTTGGTGAGCGGCCGATGAAAGTGCGGGGGTGAATTGATCTTTTAGTTATTCTCCTCATATCCGGGCGCTCCTGCCCTTGCCTTCCATAAATGGGTGGGCAATGTACATTTCAATTAGCCCCAGCGGGGCGATAATATCTGTAGCCTGGAAGGCGTCCCGAAATGCCAGCCCCAGCGGGGCGGTTATGTGGAAATAACGCGATTACATTGTCGCCCCGCTGGGGCTGACTTTTCAGCCGCGTTTGGTGTTTTCACCATAGCCTGACGGCTATGGTGAAAACACCAAACGCGGGGTGATTAACCTAGCCCATGCAACACGCTTCCAACTCATTATCAATGAGTTAGCCATACTAATCCCCACTCCTACGCAACATAGCAAGTAAAGAAAAAACCCAACGTGCAACCTCCTCGGTAGTCTTTGCACGATGGGAGGTAGTGCCTTCGTGCTGCCTGCCCCCACCTTTGTCCTATCAGTTTTACCAATAAAATAATAGTTCATCATGCAAAAATTATTTTGTTCTCAGCCATTCCTGATCGCCTGCACATTGCTCCTAGCTTTTATAGGCAGTATCCCACTTTGCGCCCAGAATAATGAAGTTGTTTTCACGGCTCAAAAAAGTTTATCGAATACCGTCGCAGATTCCACACCCGTTCGCACAAAACCTGCGGACCTATCTGATAGCAACTTGCTGCCCGAGGATAACAAGCGTAGAAAAATGGAAGCCTGGCAGGTGGAAGCGAATCTTTACTTTCAAAAACTGAATGATTTAGGCGAAGATTTCATCGTACCCCCAACGGATTTTGAACTACAACGCGCCCTACACTTGCCCGAGGAGTTTCAGATGGAATCCATGGATGGCAAGCATAAGGCAGCCCGGCTTTACTTGCAAAAGCTATATGATTTGGGCGAAGACTTCCTTTTTAACCCAAGTGCCCAAAAACAACCATAAGTGTCAGGACTTAAAACAAATACCTCCCTTGGCTAAAGCAGGAGCAATTCCATGACCAAGCCAAGTACTTCTTTCATCATTCTTCAACATCAAATTTTTAAAATTATGAAACAAACATTTTCTCTATTCAAAAAAACAGCCACTTGGGCGAGCATGGCCGCTTTGCTGGTAGTTTTCTTATGCAGTACCAGTCGCTTGTCGGCACAAGTTAGCCTCAGCCTTGTTACAGGCTACCAAATCAATATCAACGGCTTAGGCTCGACCATCTGTGCGCCAAGCAGTGCGTCCATTTTAAATATCCCGGGGTCTTTTCCTCTATGGCTTGATGCAAACAATTTATCCACAAATGCCGGGACTTACCACAAGGCAGAAGCTGGAAAAACCACAATCGTTATCGTGGACATTCCAAATGTTGGTTATTTAAGTTGGAATACCAGTTTATACTATCGCTACGGGGTATCGGACGGGACTTATACGGTAGGCACTGCAGCACAAAGCACCACCCCCCCACCTGGGTACATCCGTTTTGAAATACCCGTGAAGTTTGCACTCGGCGTACAAAAGGCGTATCTGACATTTAATGTATTCGACCAAATTGGTAATCCACCTGCACCCTGGACTAGCATAATCCTCGTTCCATTCACCGTACTGGGCCCTACCACACACGAAGTGCCCATCCTCGGCACCACCGTGCAGCCACAAATGCCCTATATGATACTGCATGCCCCACCGGGCGATGGCAGTTATAGCGAATTTCAGGACACAAAGAAAACTTGTAGGGAGTTCTCAGATACTTATGCCGAAGATGGCTCCAACTCAGCCAACGTGGCGGTTAAACTCGGCATCGCAGGGTCAGTTGGCTTTATCGCTACGGTGGACTTCGAGTTTTCTGTCACGATGAGTGCCGGCCTCACCGTCGGCGATATGGCCATCACCACCAGTTCCAACCAAACCTGTGTGGAGGTAAGCGAGGGCTTTAAGACCACGGAACTGAGCGGACCGAACGGCGGCGGGGATGTGTTCATCGGTTACGGCACCGACCTGGCCTATGGCGTTTATCCCCATCTAAAATTGGAACCTGGCGCTTGCAGTGCCACTATGGACACGGGTTTGATTTATTTTCCCGTGGGTGAACCTCGGAGGTTTGTCTATACCAAAAATGCCATTCTTGACGAATTGGCCTTGCTGGCTTCCACAGTTGCCGATAGCATCAATGTGGGCGCAAAGAACGCGAACGATGCACAAAACCAGATAGATGTGTGGAACCAGGTGTTGGCCTTGAACGATGCCAACATCAACAACCCGAACAATCAAGTCCTGGGGACGATTGGCTTTAGCGCTGGCGTGGGCAATACACAGACATCCAGCATTTCGGTGGTGGAAACCAATTCCATTCAGGTGGAGCATTATCTTGAAGGAACAGTGGGCGTTGAAGCCGTCATTGAAGTGGGCGGCTCAGGCGTAACGGGCGGCTACGAGTACAAAGGCTCCAAGCGCTTTGGAAAAACACAGAACCAAACCGTTGAGAGCGCAAAACTGGTCACCTATTACCTTGCCGACGATGATTCTGGTGATAATTTCAACCTACAAGTGGTGCGTGACCCCATGTTTGGAACGCCTGTCTTCCGCACACTGGCAGGCACGAAAAGCAGTTGCCCCTACCAAGGCGGCTACCAGCGCGACCAGCCAAAACTGAAGCACGATGGTACGGCCAGCAGCCATATCACATTGCAGAACAACCCGATTGGTTCCGCGCCGCAGTTTAAAGTGGATCTGTGCAATGAATCCAACGAAGCGCGCACCTACAACCTGAAGCTCAATGCCTTGTCGAACCTGAATGGCGCCGTCGTTTCTGCGGCAGGCGTTCCCCTCAATGGCAACGACCTGGGTCAATCGTTCCAGGTGCCAGCCAATACCTGTGTGCAAGACTTGGTCGTGGAAGTGAAAATGCTGAACCCTACCAGTGCGCTTGCTTATAAAGATTTGGAATTGTTCCTGTATTCGCCTTGCGAGGAAGGCATTCAGTCCAGTGTATTCGCTTCCATATACTTTGGCAGTGCCAGCAGTGGCGTGGATGATGCAACAGGGAATATTGCGGAACTCGCCGTTTACCCGAATCCAGCACAGGATGTTGTGAACATTGGGTTCGATTTACAGGAATCCACACAAGTTCGTATCGAACTATACGATATGCTTGGCCGCTTGCAAATGCTTGGTTTGGATGAAAAACTCCCGGCTGGCGAACAGCAGCAGCAGTTGGATATAGCACAAATGCCGCCGGGCGTGTACTTGGTGGTGATTCAAAGTGAATCCGCGAAAGTGACTCGGAAACTGGTGATAAGAGACTGATTGAAGCAGTGATGAAAACAATCTGCCCCCTGCCAGCATTGGCTGGCAGGGGTGCTTTTAGGGCTAACGAAAAACCAATTCAACAAATGAAAAACATTAAATCCATTGCTTTAACGGCCATCATATCGTTCGCCACATTTTCATTGTTTTCTCAAAATAATGGTACTGTGAAAAATAGCGAAGTGGTGGGAACATTATCCGACCCGTCAAAATTGGAAGTGCTTTACGCTTCCGTGACATTGCTGCAAAACGACTCCAATATTGTAAACGGTGCCATCAGCACAGCATCGGGTGATTTTAAAATTGAAGGTGTTGCGCCGGGCAATTATAAATTGAGGATTGGGCACTTGGAATATGAGACGTATACCACAGAAACTTTCACCGTGCTAAAGGATGAAATAAAAGTAATCCCAAATATTACCTTAAAAACCTCCGTCAATAATTTGGGCGAAGTGGCGGTCACTTACCGAAAACCATTGATTGAAATAAAGGCCGACAAACTAATTTTTAATGTGTCGAGCAGCCCCAGTGCTTCCGGCACCAATGGATTGGATTTATTGAAAAAAGCACCGGGAGTAACCATAGATATGGATAATACTATTTCGTTGCTGGGAAAAAGCGGGGTGCAAATTTATATCAACGGCATTCCATCCAGGCTCTCCGGAAATGACCTGACCACATTTTTGCAAAGCATTACTTCGGAAAATGTAGAGTCCATTGAAATCATCTCCAACCCATCGGCAAAATACGATGCGGAAGGCGGGGCAGGGATTATCAATATACGGATGAAAAAAAATGGTTCATTGGGATTTAATGGCAGCGCAACATCCAGTTTTACGCAAGGCAGGTTTGCTCGATATAGCAATAGCCTTTCCCTGAATTATGGCAGTGAAAAATGGAAGGCAAATGTAGAGGTAACGCAGTCCAGTGATAAAAAATTTGATGGGTTTTTGGATACAAAAACGCAGAACGCCAGCGTCTTGAATTTAAATTCCGAAGAGATAAAAGTGCAAGAAGGAATCAATGTGGGTTATGGCCTGGAAGTAATGCTTACTGAAAATCAAACACTTAGTTTTAGCGGAAGCAGTGTGTTCAACCAAAGCGACAATGCACTCGACAGCCAGACGGATATTTTCAGCACCAATCCTGTGCAATTGTCGGGAATTTTATTGTCGGAATCCATTGTTGATTTACCGTCAACAAACCACAGCCTCAATTTGAACCACCTTTGGCAACTCGGCAAAACCAGCAGTTTAAATTCCGCTATTAGTTTCGGCAAATATGAGAGCGATAAAAAGACGTTTCAGCCCAATACATTATTGGAGGCAGATGGGGCAACCATTGGCGAAATTGATAACACGGAATTTGATGCCAGCACCGGCATTGACCTATGGTCGGCAAAAAGCGATTATGAAAAAGAATGGGAAAGAGTAAGCCTTTCAGCGGGGGCAAAATATTCACACATCTCCGCTAAAAACAGCTTTGATTTTTACAAGCTCCTTGGCCAAGAACCTGACTTCGACCCCAGCAAGAGCAATGATTTTAATTACAGCGAAAATGTGGCCGCCCTGTACGCAATACTCAATGTAAAACTGGGGACTCGCAGATTCAAGATTAATTACAGTGCATCAAGCGGGCACTTCAAGCGTCCACCTGATTGGGATAGAACCGGAAGTGCATAAGGCAGAATAAAACTTTCCATATCAATAACGGGAACGCCGAAACCCGATTAGAGTAGGCAAATAAAAAATTGTACAATGAAAAACTTAATTTTTTCAGTCGCCTTAATTTTAGGCAGCATCAACAGCCTCACGGCACAGGATTTCTACCTGCCCGTTTCCAGCACATCAGAAACAGCAAAGTCTGATTATTCCAAAGCCCTCCAAGCAGGTGAGAACTCGAACATAGGCGCCTTTTTTGACGGGTTAAATTCAGCCGTAAAAACAGACCCCAACTTCTTCATGGCCTACGCTTACCTGTCCCTTGCGCATACTTCCTTCGGGCAATACGAAGAAGCCGCCGAAGCCATCAAGCCGGCTTTGGCCATTGATGCTGCCGGCTTCAACGAAGGCGAGCAAATCCTGCGCAAAGCACTGCAAGCACTGGACAAAAACCCGAAAGCCGATGTTGCGACCTTCATGGCATCGCTGACCGCCGCTTACCCCAAAAAGGCCCAAGCCCACGACTTGGCATCCATTTGTGCTACTTGGATCAGCAAAGACCCGAGCGCAGCAATTCAGCACACCTTGCGGGTACTTGAACTGCGCCCCGAATATGGTGGGGGCTACAACAGTCTGGGCTATAGCTATATGGCCCTCGAAAAGATGGACAAAGCCAAAGCCGCATTTGAGAAATACATCGCCTTGGCACCAGAAGAATCCAATGCTTATGACAGTATGGCCGAATACTATATGGTCAATAAAGACTACGCCAAATCGGCTGAATACTACGACAAAGCCGCAGCGATGGGAGGTGCCGGTGCAAAAGAACGGGCGGACAAGGCCCGGGAGGAAATGAAAGGGAATTAATGCATACCGAGTACAGACAGCACTTGAAGTGCTGTCTGTACTCGGTATGCATTAAGGGAAATAAAAATTTCCATATCAAAAACGGGGAAGCCGAAAACCATTTAGAGTAGGCAATTAAAAAATCTAATATCATGTTTAAAATCAACACTTATTTATTCGCTGTGACAGCAGGATTGTGCATGCTTATATCAAGTTGCACACAAGAATCAGCCGGGGCAGATGGAAACAGAACTTCCGCTGGATTTGCACCCGTGCTTGTAGAGTAGGTGAAGGTGTACTTCGCTCTTTTAGGTTATTCCGAAAAGTCGGGAAAATCTATTGGTGCAGTATAAGTACCTTTTGAAAATTTATTGATTAACTAAAAAATTTAAAATCATGACAAACATTAAATTATTGACAAGCACGATCGTATTGGCAGCCATATTAATGATGGGTTGCAACAGTGCTGAAAAGTCAAATCTGACGGATGATAAACCAGCATTTGATTTGACAATCGCAAAAAATGAAATAGAAGCAGCCAATAGAGATTTCATGGAATTATTTGCGAAAGGGGATTCCGTAGGTTTAGCCAATGCCTACACTGTGGACGGAAAAATGATGAGTGCAGGTGCTCCGTCCGTGGTCGGCAGGGTAGATATTCAGACAGCATGGGATGGTATGATTAGTAGCGGCTTAACAAGAGTAGATTTAAAACTGGAAAACCTTTATGGCACGGAAGACTTGTTAGCGGAAGAGGCCGAAGTCTACGCTAGCGTTGCCTTGTTTTGTATAGGGTTTGAAGCCTAGTGCCGAGTCCACCAGTTGGCGTATGAATCTGGCGGACTCGGCACTAGTTGTTCGCGCCACAGGCTTGGCAGGGCGGCCTTGCGGTGAGCAGCACTTCTTCGAAAGGCACTTCCTGGGCGAGGTTTTGGCCCTTTTCCACTGGCCCGAGTTGCGCTTGTGCGCTGGCGAGCTTTGATTTTCTGTTTCTTCCCAATATGGCGGGCAAAAGCCCTGACCATGTTGGTGTAGCTTTTGATGGTTGAGCGGCTGTAATTCCTCAATTGCATGTATTCGAACATGCGCTTCCGTAATGGTGTCATAAGTTGAATATTTTGGTGAATAGATCACCAAAAATCCAAATAACACCGGAGACATCAAAATATCAGGGAAAAAAAGCCAAGGTTTTTGGGTGGCCTAGGCAGGGCGGGAAGCTACCGCGTAGCGGTTTAGTTCAACGTTACGCTTCCCGAATGTGCGACGTTTAGGAAGCATTTTTGGGAAGCGATTGTTGGCAGTTTTATTCTATTTTTAGGTCACGCAGGTCAACTTCTATGATCTGTTCTGAATCATCAGCGTTTAGAATCGCTTCCTGAATTACTGCCACATAAGAGACTAAGGATTTGAATCGATTGTCGAGTATCCGTAATACAATCAGCCAATCAGCCTTACAGGATATTTGTCTAAGTTCTGCTGATATTGTAGGTTTCTATCTGCCGTGAGTAAAAACTCAAAACCTTCCTTTAACATGGAACGTATCAAGTCTCCATTTTTCTTCTCTGCCCAGCCTTTATCATGCACCGATATGACTTCTAACGGTAGTGTAAAAAGTTTGGCAAGCGGACGTGGCAGGTTCTCATCAAGCAATATTTTCTTCATGCTCGGTGTAAGTATAGTGTCTTTCCAGTAGTACCAGCAACTGAATTACCTGTTCTCTCCTGACGGAGGGAAAATCGTGCAGGAATTCTTCAATGGTATCCCCGCTTTTTAGATAGTCAAACAATCTTTTTACTGGTACTCTTGTCTTGGCGAATACCGGCGTGCCGCTTTGTATTTCAGGTGATATTGTGATCAAGTCGGCTAACATATTATTATATTTTAGTCCCTCACTTTTTTTCGTATGCAAAGTAAAGCAATTTGGGTGATTTTTCAAATTTTTCACCTGAATTCAATGGATTTAGTGCCCGTCGTGTACTATCATGCGGTATTCACGCTGCCTGCACAATCCGCTCTTTTTGTACGACGCGCTGTTCGAGTCGGTCTGGGAGGCGCTGCAAAAATTTGCAGCCGACCGAAAGTGGCTCGCGGCCAAAAGCGGCGCGAAGATGGCGCTCCATACCTGGGGCCAAAACCTGATGCTCCACCTGCACGTGCATGCCATCGTGCCGGGTGGCGGCTTGACCAAGGAGGGCCACTGGACAAAGACCAAAGGCGGCGGGGACAAGTTTTTGTACCCGGTGAAGGCACTGTCAAAAGTGTTCCGGGCCATCTTTGTGAAAAAGGTGTGCGGGGCGCTCGAAGCAGGCCTGTTGGTGCTGCCCCCGGGCGAAGTGCAGTTCCAGGGCCCGGCGGCTTACCGCGCCTGGCGCAACAGCCTGTACCAAAAGCCCTGGGTAGTGTATGCCAAGCGGCCGTTCGGCGGCCCCAAGCAAGTGATCGAATACTTGGGGCGCTACACGCACAGAACGGCTATCTCCAACCACCTGATCTTGGCGGTGACGGACACCAACGTCCGCTTCGCATACAAAGACTACCGGGCAGAAGGCAGGCGCAAGGAAATGACGCTCGGGGGCGAAGAGTTCCTGCGGCGCTTTTGTCTGCACATCCGGCCCAAAGGCTTCCGGCGGATGCGGCACTATGGCATCCTGAGCAATGCGGCCAAAGCCCGGGCTGTGGCCGCTAGTCGGCGAAGCCTGCGCCCGCATGATGTACCCAAGCCGAAAAAGGAAAAAAAGCAACTGCGGGAAGCGGCGCTCCAACGGCCTTGGCAAGGCCGCGACCCGAACCTTTGCCCCTGCTGCAAGACTGGCACGATGCTCTGCATCGGCCTTGTGCCGCCCCGCCGTCGGCGGGCGCAATGCCACACTGGACGCCCCTGACCAACTGAAAAAACGTGCCCCAATGCCAATCGCTGTGCCATGCTTCCGGCACGGACAGGGCAATTCATGTATCAAAGCCAGACAAAAGCGATAGAAAACTGGCAAAAACATGGTATAGCGTTCCTTAAAAGCAAAGTCCGGCCCGCTCAAAACAACGGGCCGGGCCTGCCGGGAACAATAAAACCGGGTTGAAAACCCATAAAGACCGGGCTGACAGCGCTGCTCCGGTGATCTGCCGGAAGTGCCGGCTTTCCCGACTAAAGTACGGGACGGGCGGTTCAACAAGGCTCAACCGCCAACGGGGATGATTTGTGGTAAGTTCCCCCCGTCAGCGGTTGAGCCCTAAAAGTTGTAGCCAGTTATTTTTTTACGATTTTAAAAACTTCACTAAATTTTGCTGTACCAATGCATATAAAGTAAATTCCTTTTGAGTAGTCATCCATTGAAAAAGTTTCTTCCACTTTTAATCCTGAGACTATGGGTAATTTAAATTTCTCTTGTATTAATTGTCCTTGACTATCAAACATTTTGATAAAAACATTTTCTTTATTTTTAGGTATAAAAGAGATGACTAGTTTATCAATTGTTGGGTTAGGGTAAATTGAAATGTTTTCAATTGATACTGTTTGCTCTATTACTGATGATACTCCAGACGAATATCTTGCAACTGCTATATCATATGGATAATTACCAATAAAACCAGTTGCTAAAATCTTTCCATCAGATTGAAGAGTAATTGATTCAAGTAGATTGAAATCAGGATTAATTAATGTTTTTACAACTCCATTTGTACCAAATGTAGAATCTGGATTTCCAATATTATCAAACCTTGCTAAGGCAAATTGAAAAACAGAATTCTCAAAGGTGCTGCCAGCCACCAACAGTTTATTGTCTGCCTGTATTAGGATATCTTTAATTCCATCTTGTTGAGTGCTAATTTGGGACACAATTATTCCATTTATTCCGAAAGTATTATCAAGTTTTCCTAAGGAATTATATTTTGCAACGGTGAAATTACTAAATGTATCGACAGAAAATCCCCCTCCAAAAATACTCCCGTCAGAATGTATGGCGACTGCGTTAATTAGCCCTAATGTAGCATTAGGAATCGCTGTTGTAACCAAACCACTATCGCCAAAAGAGAAGTCTAACGTACCATTTGAGTTATATCTTACTATAGCAAATAAATAATCTGAAAATCCACCTGCAACTATTTTACCGTCATCTTGAAGTTCTATTGCATTGATCCAATTTTTTGTGACTGATCCGAAATTTGTAGTTACCTGTCCAGCATTTCCAAAAGTAGGGTCCAGAGCCCCGTCTGTAGTATACCTCGCTATGGCAAATTCATCAAAATCATTATTTAGTGTATATATATGTCCTGCAACGACAATTTTTCCATCGTTTTGAATTTTTATCCTCCTTGCTATTGCGTTTTTATTTATGAAAGAAGAACTTACTATTCCCAAGTTACCAAAAGAGGTATCTAAAGTGCCATTGCCATTGTAACGTGCTAATGCAAATTGATTTTCCGTTCCGCTCCAAGTATGTCCTGCAACTACAATTTTTCCATCTACCTGCAACGCAACATCAGAAGCAACACTTGTGTACGAATAATTTGTAATAACAATACCGTTTATACCAAAACTTGGATCTATTGATCCATTAGCATTAAATCGAACTAAACAAAAATTATCCATTACCGAATTTGAGGAATAACCGGCAACAATAATTTTCCCATCGGGTTGTGTAATTATGGACTTCATAACATCATTTGAGTTATTGATATCCATTGTTACTATTCCATCAGAATCAAACGAAGAATCTAATGATCCATTTTGGGCATGTAAAGTACTGAACTCAGCAAACAACACAAGAATTAGTATTAAGGTAAGTTTAGTCATTATTTCATTTTTTTTAATTGCCTACAACGTTTAGCAAAGCTCCCGCAGCCAAGCCCCGCACTGCTTTGAGTTGAACAGCCTGTCCCGTACTAAAGTCGGGAAAGCCGCGGGGTCAGGAACAGCAGCCAAGAAAATCTATGGGAATTGAATAGTTTTTTTCATGCTGGAGCCAGGCTTATGTGCGGACAAAAGTAGGTTAAATTTGACAAAACACCATGCATAAGTTGTTTTTTTTGTGTGCCTTTAGAATAATGTGTGCGGGTTCGGCTTTTTGGGGCATGACATGGCCCTGCAATCGGGCTTCCCAACTTCGGTCAGACGGTCTTTAGGGCAATGTCGTTGACTTAGCGATTTTGAGCTCGGCAGCGTGGCAAGAACCTCATAGGTGTTAGACACATCCAATGAACGTACACTAGCCAAAACCTAGCTAGAATCAATTGACAAAGCAGTTGTTCTTCTTTAATTTCTATATGAATACCAAACAGTTGTGTCATTCCGAGCGAAGCGAGGAACCTGGGTTAGGATATATGACCAGGTTCCTCGCTTCGCTCGGAATGACACAACTGTTTAGCATTCAATAAAATTCAAAGTTGGTGCCCCCCAAATTCGAAGCGTATGTACATTCGCTAAGTCAACGACATTGGTCTTTAGGGGGTTGTTCCTTGTGATAGCGCCCGTTGGCGGTGGCCGTGCGGTAAGTTGGCCCGTAGTTGCCTTGAACAGCGCGTTTCGGGTCGCAGACTCTAACGAGCGCGTGTTGCATTTGACTTTTGCCGGATGGAAGGGGGCAATTGAACACTTGTTGCCAGCGGGGCCATCTTCCAGCTCTTTGGGTTGTTTGCGCACGATGCCAAATCCGATTTCTTTTTGACAGGAGCCGCACACGCCATAAAGATTAAGCGAATGATGCGTGATATTGAAATTGAGGAGTTCGCCCATCATGTCTTTGATCTGCTGTACCCTGGGGTCGCAGAATTCCACCACCTTGCTACAATGAGCACAGATCACGTGATCGTGTTGTTTGAAGCCGTAGGATTTTTCGTACTACGCAAGGTTTCGGCCGAACTGGTGCTTTTTTACCAGATCGAAGTTGACCAACAATTCCAGTGTATTGTACACCGTGGCTCGGCTGACACGGTAGCTGCGGTTTTTCATGTGGATGTAAAGCGCTTCGGCATCGAAGTGGTCGGTGCGCTTGTAAATTTCTTCCAGAATAGCGAACCGTTCAGGGTTTTTGCGGAAGCCGCCTTTTTCCAGTTGTGCGGAAAAGATTTTGAGCACTTGCTGGATGATTTCTTGCACGTTGCGTGGGAGTGACATTTTAGTGTGGTGTTGAAGAGGGCAAAAATAGATGTTTGCGGTCAAGATCCGTCCGAAATATATGTTATTTTCGATCAAGCATACTTGATTAAACCCTGACTTGTTTTGATGGTCAAATTTGCTCTTTGTTTTACAGTCATAATTTGAAAATATGAAAACAGCCATTTCAACGACCCTTTTTACCCTTTTTTTTACCCTTCCGATCCTTTCCCAAACCAATGTCCGCGCCTGGTATGCTCAGGGGCAGGTTTGGGTAGTTTGGGAAACGCCCGTTCCAGGGCCGGATACATACGGTATTTATAAAAAAACTACCGCTTTCACCAACACCAATCAAGCCAACCTAATTGGGAGACCATTTCAGTTCGAATACCTCCCCGGGACTTACTATCAGCAGACAGGTGATCCCAATTTTACCTACAGAATCCCAAAACCCAATGGCACGGTTTACCAGCTCGCTCCAGGGGAAGGTTTGTTTGTGGAAACCGTATTGAACACGGGATCAGCATTTTATGCCGTTGTCGCGTGGGGTCAAACCGCGGTAACGGGGGGTATGAACATTACCCAAAACGCTGCAGACTACACGTACAACCCGATCACACAGCCTGTCAACTGCCATCTGCAACGCACAGAAATTCTCCCCAGCGGACACCAAACGGCCTGGTTTTCCATGTGGGCATTGGGGCGGCAAAACGAAAATGCGGGCCGACCCGACTTTCCTGTATTGGCCAATGCGGCCAAAAACGGGATGCCCTCGATGTTTATCATCAGCCTCTCTCTCACTTTAGACACTGCCGGAGGCCAAAAAATGCCCATGACCCACGTCTTTCACGGCGGCGGCGGCCTGGCCAAGCAGATGGTCGCCAATCGGTTCAAACAATTTAATTTTGAACCCAAACAGGGCGTTTCCGTAGCACACAACGATGATTTCCCATTAAACACCCTCACCGATACGGGGGATTCCATCTTCACAGCTGGCCGCAGTCTCTGGTTTGGCTGGACGAAAAGACACAATCCCTTCGAGTTCGGTTTTGCTGCCATGCCAGGCGATACGGTCATCAACTATACTCAAAGGCGTATCGTTTGGATCAGCGATTGGCTGGTTAAACACTTCCCGATTGATCCGAACCGAGTGGCGGTGATGGGTTACAGCATGGGCTCTGGAGGGGCAGCGGTGCTGGCTAAGTCTTTTCCAGACAAATTTTCCACTGCTTGTATGTTCAATGCAGGATTCCGAGGCGCTGATGATGCATCAAGTGTACGAATTGTGGGTTCCATGAGTGACAATTTGCCGACCAACCTCCGGGGATGGAACAATCAAACGGTGCATATCGAACAGGTTTTTAGTTTGAATGTGCCTTGTTCCGACCAGCGAGATTTCCCCGTCATGAGGGTTTGGATCGGCAAAAAAGACGATAATGGCCGAATGCACTGGGGTCCTGCCGTGGCCGCACAATTCCGTCAGGCCGATTCATTGGGCTGGGGCACTCAAATCCATTGGGACGAGCGCGGCCACGCCTACCCGATGCTCGATTTTCATTGGATTCAGGGTGAAAATCCCTCGGAACAGACTTACCGAGACAATTTGTCGTATCAGGAGCTTTTTCGCAGCAACCAATCTTACCCAGGCTTTTTCAACCATCGTCTGGAGCCTTTGAACAACGACCCAGGCACTGGTCAATTAGGCATCAACAACGGCGACGGAGACAACTGGGGCACTTGGGGCGGCTGGCACAATTGGGACCTGGCAAGCATCACAGATGAGCCGGGAAAATGGGAAGTGACGGCCTGGCTGACTGGAAATGCGCTTTTTACCAAAGATAACTGCCCGGAAAACGCTCTGCTTACCGACTTTTCTATCCGAAAGCCACAACAGTTCAAGCCTGCGCCGGGCAAAATGCTCGAGTGGCGCGTCAGCGATGTAGCCAACAATCAATTGATTCAGGCTGGACAAACAACCGTACTCCCGAACGGCCTAGTGGTAGTGCCGCAGATTTTCGTGACGAAAGAGAGTTTCCGAAAAATACGGATTCAAGTCTATGATCCCACCATAGCCACTCAAGAAGCAGAAGAAGGTATTTCGAGCCTAGCTGTTTTTCCGAATCCAACAAATGGCATGCTTTACTTCAAAAATGAATTTGAAGCGGCTCGAGTATTTGATCTTAATGGTAAAATAGTAATGGAAAAACTGTATCAGGGTGAAACTGATCTCGATGTTTCAAGCCTAACCAATGGTCTCTATTTTTTGGAAATTACAGAAAATTTAGGAACTCGAAAAATTGGCCGATTTGTTAAAAACTGAGATCCAAAATCAATCTTCAAAATGAAAAAATCACTTTTACCACTGCTCCTTCTGCTTGCATATTTCTGTCAAGCCCAATCCTTCGTGGTGCAACGCAGTACTTTCAGTTTTTTCTAAAGCTGAAATGGAGGTTAACATCAGTGTGAGCGGTTTGGATGGCAAACAGTTTTCTGTAAATGCCCATCTTATTGAAGGAGAAAACAGATTGAGTTTGACGGCATTTGAAAGCCTGCCGGCTGGCTTTTATTTTGTTTCGATTTCTGCCGAGGGATTCCAATTTGTGATGAAGTGGGTTAAACTTTGAACGAAGTAGCCGTTAGACCGCTTAGTTCTACTTTGTCAAATGAGAAAGATGTTTTATATTAGCGTTTTTCAGAACGATGAAGCTACCTGTAAGTGAAAAAAAATAGGTTTTTACGCCACTTCGTACGAGCATTATTTTTGGTGCGGCACCCAATCAAGCCTGGGCCGATGTCAAGAATACCTAAAAGGACTTTTCCACGATTGCAAAAGTAATATAGAGCGAATGCAGGAACGGATACCGGATAGTATTTATCAAAATATTCAGCACTTTATAAGCCACTCTCCGTGGGATTGGCGAGGAGTGATGGGTGAAGTGTCTCGCCGGATGGCATCTACTTTTGCTTTTCTATCGGAACCCTGTGGGCTCATTTTGGA
>Ga0335398_10005794_pt1 | contig 16008 bp, 16 predicted proteins | sample BON03_FD_205742 | JGI IMG/M metagenome (GOLD analysis project Ga0335398, IMG submission 205742) | Freshwater microbial communities from Lake Bonney liftoff mats and glacier meltwater in Antarctica - BON-03 (spades assembly) (version 2) | ecosystem: Environmental > Aquatic > Freshwater > Ice >... | reverse complement strand
CAACCCCATCAACCGTCTTTAAGAAAGGCGAGAAAAGACCCAATTGCTATTGAGACGCAAGGTAAAACAGGCTTTATCATGGAGTTGTCCGAGGCATATGTCGACGTCATTGTCAAACGCTGGCAGGACTTCACAGGTAAAATAGCAACTCACGCAGAAACTGGCGAACCTTTCGCGGAGGTTAAAGATGGCAACGAAAAAACCAAAACTTGAAAAATCGGTTCCTAAAAAGGAATCGGTGCAAAAAAATCACGGCGGCGCACGTGAAAACTCTGGGCGCATGCCATTCAATCCGACCGATGCCGAGCGCAAACAGGTCGAAGCGCTGTCCGGCTACGGCCTGCCCATTGAGCAGATCGCAGTCCTAGTGCGCGACGGCATTGACACCGACACGCTGCGCAAGCACTTCAGCAGCGAGCTGATCTCCGGCAAAGCAAAGGCCAATGGAAAGGTAGGGAAAACCCTATTCCAAAAAGTCATGGCAGGCGACACTACAGCAGCCATCTGGTGGTCCAAGACCCAGATGCGCTGGGCAGAAACCCAAAAGCACGAGGTTTCGGGAGTTGATGGCGCACCTATTGCCATTGCTACGCTGGACGTTTCTAAGCTAAGTATCGAGGTTTTAGCGCAGATCATGGCTGCAAAAGATGCAACTGAGCCAAGCTGACCTGCTGGCAATAGAGCGCGAGTTGTGCAAACGCAGCCTTGGTGAGTTTGCTAAACGCGCATGGAAGGTGCTTGAGCCGGTAGCCGAACTCAAATGGGGCTGGGCACTAGATGCCATTTGCCTGCACCTGGAAGCTGTGACCAAGGGCGAGATCAACCGACTGCTGATGAATGTGCCGCCCGGCGCGATGAAGTCTTTGCTGACCGGGGTTATCTGGCCTGCATGGGAATGGGGGCCGCGCACCTTGCCCGAAATGCGCTTTGTGGGAACGGCCCACGAGGAACAGCTGGCCATCCGAGACAGCAGGCGATGCCGTGACCTTATCAAATCTGACTGGTATCAGAAACTTTGGCCTATCGAACTGCTTAGTGATCTGGACGGCAAGCGCGAGTTCGGCAACACAAAGAAGGGAATCAGGCAAGCCAGATCATTCACCAGTATGACCGGGGTTCGTGGTGACCGGGTGATTCTGGATGACCCAATAAGTGCCGACAGCGCCAACAGCCAAGCCAAGCTGGAAGCCGCACGCATTGCCTTTACCGAAACCCTGCCGACACGGGTGAACTCCGAAAAGTCAGCCATTGTTGTAATTATGCAACGGTTGAACGAACAGGATATTTCAGGCGTAATCAAGCAAATGGGCTTGCCTTACACGCATCTAAACATCCCGATGAGGTTTGAACCTGCCTATCGCTGCACAACAAATATAGGTTGGGCAGACCCGCGCACCGAAGAGGGTGAGCTGATGTTTCCTGAGCGCTTCAGTGAAAAGCAGGTAACCGAACTAGAGCAGACTTTAGGCACTTACGGAACTGCTGGACAGCTTCAGCAGCGCCCAGCACCCAGGGGCGGCGGGATTATCAATACCGAGTGGTTCAAGTTTTGGTCAATCATGCCTCAGCTTGATTTCAGGTTTATCACGGTGGACACCGCACAAAAGACAGCGAACCACAACGATTACACCGTTTTGCAATGCTGGGCACGGTCAACCATTGGCCAGGCGGTCAAGCTCGACCAGGTACGGGGCAAGTGGGAAGCACCCGAATTGCTGGTCAACGCTCGGGCCTTCTGGCTCAAGCACCTGAACGACATGCGGCCAGTCGCCCAAGCCTCGGCCATGCGCGGGATGTACGTCGAGGACAAGGTGTCGGGCACCGGCCTGATTCAAACCCTGCGGCGCGAGGGTTTACCCGTGGTGGCAGTCCAACGGAACAAGGACAAGATCAGCCGCGGCTACGACGCTGCCCCGTTCATCGAGTCGGGCAACGTGCTTTTGCCCCAAGATGCGCCTTGGTTGTCAGACTTCTTGGCCGAGGTTGCAGCCTTCCCATCAGGCGCACACGACGACCAACTCGACCCAATGTTCGACGCGATCAGCCTTGTGCAGCGCCTTCCAGCCAACAAAGCGACCACATTCAAACCGATCCCCGTTTTCAATAAATGGTGAACAATGCGAAAATCCCGCAACCGAGGTGAATAAACATGGCACGACCCAGCAAAGAACAGCGACTCGCAGACCTTCACGCCGAAGCAATGGCGCAGTTTGACGATGTGCAAACAGCCCTACGCGACGAGCGCTTGCAATGCCTGCAAGATCGACGCTTCTACAGTCTCAGCGGCGCTCAGTGGGAAGGCCCACTTTGGGACATCTACGAGAACAAGCCCAAGTTTGAGGTCAACAAGATCATGCTGGCCGTCATTCGCGTGGTCAACGAGTACCGAAACAACCGCATCACCGTTGACTTCGTAAGCAAAGACGGCGAGGAAAACGACAAGCTGGCCGAGGTCTGCGATGGCCTCTACCGATCCGACGAGCAGGCCTCCGTGGCCGACGAAGCCTACGACAACGCCTTCGAAGAAGCAGTCGGCGGCGGCATCGGTGCTTGGCGACTGCGCACCGTCTACGAGGACGACGAAGACCCAGAGGATGACCGCCAGCGTATCCGAATCGAACCAATCTTCGACGCTGACAGTTCGGTGTTCTTCGACCTTGGTGCCAAGCGCCAAGACAAGTCCGATGCCAAGTTCTGTTTCGTGGTTACATCGATGACGCAACAGGCCTACAAAGACACATGGGGCGACGACCCAGCAAGCTGGCCAAAGATCATCCACCAGTACGAATTTGACTGGTGCACACCCGATGTGGTTTATGTGGCCGAGTACTACAAGGTCGAGGAAAAGACCGAAACCATCCGCATCTTCCAGACCATCACAGGCGATGAAGATCGCTACACCCAGACCGACTTTGCCAATGATGAGATGCTGGAAGAAACTCTGGCAGCCATCGGCACAGTCGAGATTCGCCAGAAACGTGTCAAGCGGCGCAAGGTGCGCAAGTACATCCTGTCCGGCGGCAAGGTGCTCGAGGATGCAGGATACATCGCAGGCAAGTGCATCCCGATCGTCGTGGTGTACGGCAAGCGCTGGTTTGTCGACAACGTCGAGCGCTGCATGGGCCATGTGCGCCTGGCCAAAGATGCCCAGCGCCTCAAGAACATGCAGCTCTCCAAGCTGGGCGAGATCAGCGCCCTGTCCTCAGTCGAAAAGCCCATCCTTACGCCTGAGCAGGTCGCAGGCCACCAAGTCATGTGGGCGGAGGACAACCTCAAGGACTACCCGTACCTGCTGATCAACCCGATCACCGACCAGAACGGAAACCAAGCCGTCAGCGGCCCCGTGGCCTACACGCGTTCAGCGATGATCCCACCGGCCATGGCAGCGCTCTTGCAGATCACCGAGACCGACATGCAGGACATCTTGGGCAACCAGCAAGGTGCTGACAAGATGGTCAGCGGTATGTCGGGCAAGGCGGTCGAGATGATTCAGACTCGCGTCGATATGCAGTCCTTCATCTACATGAGCAACTTTGCCAAGGGCATGAAGCGCTGCGGCGAGATCTGGCTGTCGATGGCCAAGGAGGTCTACATCGAGGACAAGCGCAAGATGAAGACCCTCGCGCCAACTGGAAATGCTGGCATGGTCGAGCTGATGCAGCCAACCATTGACCAAGAGACCGGCGAGATGGTCATGGCCAACGATCTGACCAGCGCCACCTTCGACGTGATAGCTGACGTTGGCCCATCCAGCTCAAGCAAGAAGCAAGCTACTGTCCGCGCCTTGACCGGCATGCTCCAGATCACCCAAGACCCAGAGACAGCGCAGGTGCTCACCGCCATGGCTATGATGAACATGGAGGGCGAGGGCATCGGGGATGCCAATGCCTACTTCCGCAAGAAGCTCCTGCGCATGGGTGTCGTAAAACCGACAGATGCAGAGGCCGAAGAACTCATGGCCGAGATGCAGGGCAAGCCCCAAGACCCGAATGCCATGTACCTGCAAGCCGCAGCCGAGGAAGCTACAGCCAAGGCAGCCAAGGCCCGAGCAGATACCGTTGAGACCATTGCAGCCGCAGAACTCAAACGCGCTCAAACCATGAAGACCCTCTCCGAGGTCGATATGGACTCGCAAGACCATGCACTGAATATGGCCGAGCAGATCGGTGGAATCATCGAGCAACAAACACAGCCGGTTGTAAGATGACTTAAAACGGGCGAGAATGTGATAAACGGCATCCACCCAGCCGTTCTCTAATGGGTGAGTTTGATGGGGTCAACAGATGAACAAGAAGGCAGTAACAGGAAGCGATAACGAGGACGAGGACACCATCGTCATCGAGGATGAAGGCCAAAGCACTGAGCAAACCACCGACGAGCACCAATCCGTTGGCGACCAGGGCGATGACCAGAACACCGAAGATGAAGAAGGCGAATCGGACGAAGTGATCGTCTCCATTGGTGAGGAAGCGCCACCTCCCGAAGAACAGACTCATGCGCCTGAATGGGTACGCGAGTTGCGTAAGACGAATCGAGAATTGCAACGGCAAAACCGTGAACTGCAAGGCAAGCTGCAAAGCACCGCACAGACTGAGACCAAGCCGGTCGTGCTGGGCAAGAAGCCAAGCCTGGAAGATCACGACTATGACGCTGACAAATTCGAGGCAGCACTGGCTGATTGGTTTGAGCGCAAGCGACAAGCCGATGATGTCAACACCAGGCAAGAAGCTGAAGTTATGAATCAGCAAAAAGCATGGCAAGCCAAACTGGATGGTTACAGCAAGGCGAAAGCGGAGCTGCGAGTCAAAGACTTTGAAGACGCTGAGGCAGTAGCCCAGGAACTCTTCAGCGTCACCCAGCAAGGCGTGGTGCTCCAAGGTGCGGATAACCCCGCGCTCGTCATCTACGCACTCGGCAAGAACCTCAAGAAGGCCAAAGAGCTGTCTGAGATCAAAGACCCCGTAAAGTTTGCCTTTGCGGTTGCAAGACTGGAGAAAGAATTGAAAGTCACAAATCGTAAGGCAGCCCCGCCACCCGAGAGAATCGTGTCAGGAACTGGCCGAGTATCTGGGGCGGTGGACTCAACCCTAGAACGGCTGCGAGCAGATGCAGAGCGTACAGGAAACATGACCAAGGTCATCCAGTACAAAGCGCAGAAGCGAGCAGCTTCCAAATGATTTTTTTAATTTAGGAGCCAATCATGGCAAATTCATTTTCCAAAGAAGAACGCGTAGCGTTTGAAGACATCCTCGAAGGTTTCCAAGACCTGCTGGTTTTGTCGCGTCACGTCTCGGTCTACAACACCAACCAGACCGAGATGGCTCGTACCAACGACACCATCTGGCGTCCGATGCCTTACATCGCTCAGTCGCAAAACAGCACCCCTGGCACTCCTGTTACTTACCAGAACATGACCCAGTTGTCTGTGCCAAGCACCATCGGCTTTAGCCAAACCGTGCCTTGGACCATGACTACCCTCGATCTGCGCGATGCGCTGCAAGAAGGTCGTCTGGGCGACAGCGCCAAGCAGAAGCTCGCATCCGACATCAACGTGGCAATCATGAACACCGCAGCTGCTCAAGGCACGCTGGTTGTTCCGATTGCTGCTGCTGCCGGTGATTATGATGACATTGCCTTGTGCGATACCATCATGAACGAGCAAGGCGTGCCCGACTACGATCGATTCTTGGGTCTGTCCAGCCGCGACTACAACGGCCTAGCCGGTAACCTGTCTCAAGCCAGCCGTTCGTTTGGCAATCAGAAGTCTGACAAGGCTTATGAGCGCAACTTCGTCGGCATGGTCGCAGGTTTTGACACGTACAAGTTCGACTACGCAAACCGCATTGCTGTGGCTGGTGGCACTGCCACGATCGACACAACTGGTGCGGATGCACAATACGTTCCTCAAGCTACTTCGACTTCGGTCGGCGGCCAGATCAACGTTGACAACCGTTACGAAACCGTTACCGTGTCCAGCACGGCCAGTGTCGTTGCTGGTGATGCGTTCACTATTGACGGCGTTGAGGCAGTTCATCACATTACCAAAGAGTCCACTGGCCAACTGAAGACATTCCGTGTTATCAGCGTGACTAATGGCACCACAATGGTAATTAGCCCGCCGATTATTTCTGCGGCTACTGCACCAACCGATGCTGAGTTGCAATACCAAAACGTCGACTTGGTTTCAACTTCTGCCACTGCTGCCATCAACTTCCTGAACACTGGTGCTTCGGCAATCAACGTGTTCTGGCAGAAAGATGCTCTGGAAATCCTGCCTGGCCGTTACGCCATCCCAGCCGATGCTGGCACCGCAGTGATGCGCGCCACCACCGACCAGGGTGTGGAGCTGGTGATGCAGAAGTTCTACGACATCGACAGCATGGTCATCAAGTACCGCTTGGACACGCTCTTTGGCGTGGTCAACAAGCAGCCTGAGATGTCCGGCATCTTGTTGTTCAACCAGTAAGCTGAACTGAGGGATGGGGCTTCGGCCCCATCTTTCATTCCATCAAGGAAATCACCATGCCATTGACCAAAGGCTACTCAGCCAAATCAGTCAGCAAGAACATCGGCAAAGAAATGAAATCAGGAAAGCCGCAAAAGCAATCCGTGGCCATCGCATTGACCGCGGCCACCAAAGCAGCAAAGGCCGCAGGCAAGCCAAGCAAAGCACCCAAGAAGGCTATGAAATGAGCGCATCGTTTCCAACTATGCTGTACCGTAGCCCAGGCCAACACAAGAAGCCAAGCGGCGGTACGTATGCTTACACCGGCGCGAAAACGCAGGAAGAATTCGACGAGAAGCTGGCCGCAGGATGGTTCCCATCATCTGCCGAGGCCATCACAGCCGCAGGCGACAAGGCCACGATACCGAAGAAGATTGCAGACTGGCGCATCAAGCTCAAGGCCAAAAAGACCAAGAAGCGCAAGCCATCCAAGCCACTAGGCTGGAAGCAGGTAGAGCCAGAAATCAAGGCGGTGCCTGAACCAGTCATTGATGACGCAGCACCAACCCGCGCAGAGCTAGAGGCCAAGGCCAATGAGTTGAGCATCCGTTTTGACGGTAGGACAAGAGACAAAAAACTGGGACAATTGATCCAAGACAGACTGACCGAACCGACTACAGGAGAATGACATGGGATGGACAAAGCGCCAATTCGTCACACAGGCCTTCGAGGAAATTGGCCTTGCCTCCTACGTCTTTGACTTGACCCCTGAGCAACTGCAATCCGCACTGCGCAGGCTCGACACCATGATCGCAGCCTGGAACGCCTTGGGCATTCGCTTGGGCTACCCGCTGCCATCCAGCCCCCAAGACAGCGATCTGGATGAGCAGACCAACGTGCCGGACAGCTCCAACGAGGCCATCTACACCAATCTGGCAATTAAGTTGGCTCCCAGTTATGGCAAGCAGGTCATGCCCGACACCAAGACCACGGCCAAAGATTCCTACAACACGCTCCTGTCGCGTGCGGCCATGCCAATGGAGCAGCAGATGCCAGGCACGATGCCATCCGGCGCAGGCAACAAGCCATGGCGAATGTACGACAATCCATTTCTGCGCAGGCCAGTCGATCCAGTCCTTGCCGGTCAAGATGGCCAAATTGAATACAACTGAGGAACCAACAAAATGCCAACCATCAATCAACTCGCAGGCATCAGCCAAGTCTCTGGTGGAGATCAGCTTCCGATCTACGTGCCAAACAATGGCGATGCTCGAAAGGTCTCGGTCAGCCAACTGCTGGCCTATTTTCAAACCGTATTCGCAGCCCCGACCGTGGCCACAAACCTGTACACACCAGGCGCAGGATTCAACATCACAGTGCCAACGCCAGTCAGCGAACAGCAATGGATGGTCATCCAGCCCGCAGGCACGCTGGCCACTGGCACGGTCACGCTGCCGCTGAACACCCAGACACCCGATGGCACCGAGGTGCTGGTGACCACCACCCAGATCATCACAGCCTTCACGCTGGCGCTCAATGGTGCAGCAGCCGCATTCGGTGCTCCGACCACACTGGCGGCTGATGCGTTCTTCACCATGCGTTTCTATTGGGCAACCACTAGCTGGTACAGAATTGCTTAAGTAGCAAGCCATGCAAATTCCAATCCTCAACGGCATCTATGCTGACAGCACGCCAGAACTGCGCACCAGTTACCCTGTCAACATGGTGCCGGTGCCAAAGAAGTCTGGAATCAGCAATGGGTTCCTGCGTCCAGGAGATGGCATCGTAGCCAACGGCACAGGACCAGGGACTGACCGCGGCGGCATCAACTGGGATGGCATCTGTTATCGGGTCATGGGCACAAAGCTGGTGACTGTGGCCAGCAATGGAACAGTGACGACTCTGGGCGATGTTGGTGGGCCAACTGCTGAACTGGTGACGTTTGACTACAGCTTCGACCGTTTGGCCATCGCATCGGGCGGTCGCCTCTACTACTGGAACGGCGCACTCACGCAAGTGACAGACCCAGACCTTGGCGTGGTGCTGGATGTGGTGTGGGTAGATGGCTACTTCATGACCACCGATGGCACAAGCCTGGTCGTAACCGAGTTGACCAACCCGCTGGATGTCAACCCACTTAAATACGGCAGTTCAGAGGCAGACCCAGACCCCGTTGTTGCTTTGCTCAAGCTCAGAAACGAAGTCTACGCACTCAACCGAAACACCATCGAGGTGTTTGACAACGTGGGCGGCGAGCTGTTCCCCTTCGCACGCATCAAGGGCGCTCAAATCCAAAAGGGCGTTATTGGCACGCAAGGATGCTGTGTCTTTGTCCAATCCATTGCGTTCTTGGGTAGTGGCCGCAATGAGGCACCAGGCATCTACGTTGGCGCAGCCGCAACCACCCAGAAGGTGAGCACGCAGGAGGTCGACAATCTGCTCCTGCAATACACCGAGGTGCAACTGGCTACGGTAAAGCTCGAAGCACGCAATGACAAGAATCACCAGCACCTCTATGTTCATCTGCCAGATCGCACCGTGGTCTACGATGCATCAGCATCCGCGGCACTTGGCGAGCAGGTATGGTTTACCCTAGTCACCACCGTGGTAGGTTTTGCACAGTATCGCGCACGCAACATGGTCTGGGCCTATGACAAATGGATGGTGGGCGACCCTCAATCCAGCTCCATTGGATACTTCGTGCAAGACACTGGCCACCACTGGGGGCAACAGGTGCGATGGGAATTCGGCACGCTCATCGTCTATAACGAAAGCAACGGCGCGATCTTCAATGAGTTAGAGTTAGTCAGCTTAACCGGCAGCGTGGAACTCGGCACCAACCCAGCGATCAGCACCAGCTACAGCTTAGACGGCAAAGCCTGGAGCCAAGACCGCAGCATCAGCGTTGGCACCACAGGCAGCAACAAGCGTCTGGCGTGGTTCCAGCAAGGCCACATGCGCAACTGGCGCATCCAGCGCTTCCGTGGTGATAGCGATGCGCACGTTTCATTCATTCGGCTTGAAGCTCAAATAGAGCCACTGGCATTCTGATGGCCACCGCACCCGTCTCCCGCAGGCTCAACCTGACCCGCGACCAGCTCGCGCAGTTCCTGACCGACCAACAGCAGATCAAACAGTTTGAGCTGCTGTTTGCAACGGTCGATGCCATTGCGCCTGATGTGGTGCTGGAAATCAACATCGCTGCAGGCACTGCCCAGGCAACTGCTGTGCAGGCGCTGGGCATGATTGCTGCGCTGGCGCAAGAATCAGCCATCAATGCTGCCCTGGCTGAAAACAAAGCAAATCAAGCGCTGGCGCTGGTGGACAGGCTGACTGCTGCCGTTGAAGGGCTGCAAATGACACCGCCAACTAGAGAATTCAAGCGTGCGCGGTATGGCTCGTTCTACGACACCACCACGCAGGCAGCACTGGTCATCAACACAGCCAATGCGATCACGTTCAACACCACCGGCTTGAGCAATGGCGTGTTCATTGGCTCGCCCACCTCGCGCATCATTGTGGACAGCGAAGGCATCTACAACTTTGACACCTCGTTCCAACTGGATAAATCATTAGGAGGAATAGGTGAGTTCTTTTTTTGGTTCCGGCTCAACGGCGTGGATGTGCCTGACAGCGCAAGCCAGATCAGGATTCAAGGCAACAACGCTGAAATTTTCTCGTCGCTGAATTACTTTTTTGACCTCAAGGCCAACGACTATGTTGAGATGATGTTCTCGGTCGACGATCTAAGCATAGAGGTTACCGCCTTTCCTGCTGTTGCACCTGTACCCAGCATTCCGTCCATAGTTCTCACAGTCAACAACAACATCGGAGGTTTTCAATGACCGTCATCGTAAAAACCCTGGTGCCTCCCAAGCAAATGGAAGCCAGCCAGACAACCCAGTACACGGCAAGCGCTGTCAAGGCGCTGATCGACAAGGCCACTGTCACCAACACCGACACGGTGAACCGCACGTTTAGCGTCAACCTGGTGCAAACTGGCGGCAGCGCAAGCAACTCCAACCTGATCATCGACGACCGCACCGTGGTGCCAGGCGAGACCTACTTGTGCCCCGAGCTAGTTGGCCAAGAGCTGGATGCCGGTGCATTCATCAGCACCATTGCCAGCAACGCCACAGCATTGACGCTGCGCGTGTCTGGCCGCGAGATTACATAAGGAGCACCGCATGGACTACGCAAAAATGCCGAAAATGATGCTTGCTGGATTCGGCGGCATCCCCTACGAAGAGCCGCTGCTGACCAACGCAGAGAACAAGAAGAACTACGCCATCGCGGTGGAGGATTGGAACTACGGTCCCGAGGTGCCCACCAATGAGCCAGGCGCAAATAAGGAGTTCTACGTAGGGCTGGCCGAGGCCATGCAATGCGACGAGAAGGAAGCCAGGCGCAAGCACTGCTCCAACTGCGGCTACTACGACAACAGCCTGATGGCACAAGTTCGCATCGAGCGCATCCCCCTTGCCACCTACGACAAGGGCGCAGGCTTTCGTGGGCACTGCGAGAAACTCAACTTCATCTGCAACGACATGCGCGTCTGCCAAGCCTGGGAAGACCGGGAAGAGGAAGATTGACGATATGCGAAATTGTGCGAAAATAAACCTGCTGAGCCTATCGAGCCGCCAGCAGCTCACAGTCCCATCATGGAGGCTTCGATGAGCGATGTTGCGGTTCAGGAACTTGTCCAGCAAGCCATCGTGCCTGCTGAGCATTTGCCTATCTACCGCCTGGAGGATGAACTGCTCAAGTTGCCACAGGTTGACATGCCCGTCGAGCACACCTTCTGCAACGGCCTCTACGCTCGCACGATGCACATCCCGGCAGGCACTGTCCTAACTGGTGCGGTGCATAAAGACGAATCGTTTTTCCTGGTTCGCAAAGGCAACTTGATCGTCACCACTGACGATGGCACTGCCCAGATCGGTCCTGGCTTCATGAGCATCACCCAGGCCAACACAAAACGTGCTGGCGTGGCCATGACTGATGTTGAGGTGACGACCTTTCACGCCAATCCGACAAACGAGACAGACCCGCAGGCCATCTGGGACATGTACACCGTCCCGGCACCTGCACCGGCTATTGAGGCGGCCCAATACCCGCACTTGGAGGGCAAAACATGACTTTTGGACTATCTGGCGCAGCGCTGGCAGGCATTGCCGTCGGCGGCGCAACCCTTATTTCTGGCATGGCCCAGGCCGATGCAGCAACCGATGCGGCAGGAATTCAAGCTGGTGCATCACAGGCAGGCATTGATGAACAGCGCAGGCAGTTTGATGCAGTGCAAAAATTGCTCCAGCCTTACACAGAGGCTGGCCCAGGCGCACTCGAAGCACAGCAATCCTTCCTTGGCCTCAAAGGGCCAGAGGCAGAGCGTGCGGCCATTGCTCGCATCAGTGGTGGAGAAACATTTAAAGCACTGTCCGAGCAAGGCGAAAACGCATTGCTGCAACGTGCATCGGCCACTGGTGGCTTGCGCGGTGGAAACATCCAAGGCGCACTGGCCCAATTCCGTCCTCAGCTTTTGTCCAGCCTGATCGATCAGCAATATGGTCGTCTTGGTGGCATGACAGCACTTGGTCAGCAATCTGCTGCTGGCGTTGGAACGGCTGGACTTCAAACAGGCGTAAACGTGGCCAACTTACTCGGCCAACAAGGTGCCGCACAAGCTGGCGCTGAGATTGCACAGGGCAGAGCATTTGGTGCAATCCCCGCAGCGATCTCCGGCGGCCTCGGTTTATTTAGTGGCTTAGGAGGTAAATTCTGATGCCAGCACCCATTGACTACGGCGTTCAAATCGCTGACCCAACACAATCATTCTTGAGCGCTTTCAAAACTGGCGCGAGCGTCCAAGAGGCACGATTCAAGCAAGAGCAGCAACAGCAGAAACTGGCCAACCAGAAGTTGATCCAAGAGGGATTCAACAAGCTGCGCCAGCCAGGTGCAACTGCTGCCGACTATGCAAACCTGTCCATGATGCTGCCAGAGACGCAGGCCAAGTCTGTGCGCGAAAGTTTCGGCATGTTGTCAGGCGAGCGTCAACAGACAGCATTGACACAATCTGGCCAAGTATTCTCAGCGTTCAAATCAGGCAAGCCAGAGATCGCTATCAGCCTGCTCGATCAACAGATTGAAGGCAAGCGCAACTCTGGTGACGAAGCCGGTGCAAAGTTCTTGGAGACGTGGCGCGATGTGGCCAAAGAGAACCCAAAGGCCACAGAGGACTATTTTGGCTTCACCATTTCACAAATGCCTGGTGGCGACAAAGTAATCACCAGCGCAATCGCATTGGGTGGTGAGGGCAGGGCAGCAGCTCAAGCCCCAGCAGAGTTGCGTCAGAAAATTGCTGCTGCTGACAAAGCCGTGGCAGATGCCACCACAGCACAGGCCACAGCCACCAATGCGCCAGAAAGAGCAGCTGCGGATGCTCAACTGGCAACGGCTCAGTCACAAAAAGCGCAGGTCGATGCCAAGTTTGCAGAACAGATCACACTTGCAGACCTTAAAAAGAAAGCCGCTGATCTTGGTTTAACATCTGCACAGACAGGCTCGGCATTGGCCCAGACCAAGAAACTTGGTGTGGAGACCTCAAGAGCCGCACTTGAACTGGAAGCACTCAAAGCCAGTGGTGGACTTGATCCGGCCAAATCATTTGAGCAGGAAGAAAAACTGCGCAAGGAATATCAAGTCCGCAGCAAAGTTTATACCGAATTAGCGACAACGTACTCCAATATTGAATCGTCGGCACTAGCTAAGAATGGCCCAGGCGACGTTGCTCTGATTACTGGATTTATGAAAATGCTGGACCCAGGCTCGGTGGTGCGTGAGACAGAATTTGCAACAGCACGTGACACTGCTGGCTTGTACGAACGGTTGCGAAATAGCCTTGCAAAAGCCGAAAGCGGTGTATTTTTGCAAGATTCTCAACGCAAAGAATTTACCAATCTGGCCAAGCAATATCTGGACTCAGCCCAGAAAAAGGCAGCCCAAGATAAGACAGCACTTGGTGTGGTGGTCAAGAACTACCGCCTCAACCCTGACAACGTGTTCGGGCCTGAGACAGCGGCAGCGCCTGCTCCATCACCAAATAGCGTGACAGTTGGTGGCCAGACTTTTAATCGCCCTGCAAACTTCACTGATGCTCAGTGGAGCGCATACAAGCAATCCGTGGGGGCACAATGAGTCCAGAAGAATGGCTGGCATCCCAGACTAGTCAGGCTGCGCCAGCAGCTCCTGCGTCTGCACCCATGGCCACAGCACCAGCTGCAGCCCCCATGTCGCCTGAGCAATGGGCGGCATCACAACCAAAGATGGGATTCTTTGAAGGTCTGGCCGAGTCTGTCACTGGCCGCGCTCGCGCAACCCCTGAGACACAGACGCTGCCAGAGTGGACAAGCATGCCAGAGCTGAATCAAATGAGCGTGGCATCGTTCAAGACAGCACTTGGCACACTCATGAGCAACCCCAAGGAAACAGTGCAGATTCTGCAAGCCAACTTCCCTGGCGTTCAGGTGCGGCAAGATGCCAAGGGCAACTACCTAATGCAATCATCTGTTGATCAGCAGGAGTACGCCATCCCACCAGGTTTCACGATGGGCGACATCCCACGTGCGCTTGGTGGCATTGCAGCATTCACACCGGCAGGCCGAGCAGCCACCATCCCTGGTGCAATCGTGACTGCTGGTGCAACTCAAGCGGCCATTGAAGCAAGCCAAGCAGCAACTGGTGGTAAGTTCGACACTGGCGAAGTGGTCACAGCCGCAGTCACAGGACCAGCAGGGCAGATTTTGCAACGTGTGGCACCTCCGGTCGTCCAAGCTGTCAAGAAGGGCGTGCAGCGCGTCACAGGCCTCGTACCAGTGCCTGCGGCAGCACCAGGCGCTCCAATGGGCGCAGCAATAGTCCCAGAAGCGCCACCAGCAGCTCCAGTGGCCGCAGCAATGCCAAAAGTGGCACCAGTCGCTCCAGAGATTCCAGTCGCACCGGCTGTGCTAGCTGCGCCACCAGTGGCACCAATCGTGGCAGAAGTGGCGGAGGAAGAAGTCGGTAAGCTGGTCAAACAGGCGGCTGGCACAGGCTTTGGCTCGGCTGGCGCCCGTGACCGGCTGGCCGATCTTGCCCAGATCAACGTGGCAGCCAAAGAAGCAGCAGACCGTCTTGGCATCCAACTGCCTGCCGATGTGTTCAGCGACAACCCACAAGTCCGAGCAGCTGCAGGCCTGACACGTTCAGCCGCAGGCAGTGAGGCCGAAGCAGGATGGCGCAACACTGTCACCCAGGCCGTGGACAAGGCCGACGATGTGATCAAGCAATTCGATGCCACCTTCGTCGAAGGCGCAGTCGCTCCTGGCGTAGTTTCGCAAAAGATTAAGGACTCGCTGACCAGAACTCGTTCAGACCTCAATGCGCAGGCAAGCAAGGTCTACAACGCAGTCGACGAAGTGGTGCCAAAGACATCGGTGGTGGAACTGCCAAAGCTCAAATCAACACTTGATGCTGTCAAGGCCGAAGTGGGTGAAAAAGGAATGTCAGCAGCCGAGCGCAATCTGGCCAAGATGATCGAGGAAGGCAACATCACGTATGGCCGACTCAAGCGCGAAAAAACCCTGATCGGAAATGCCATCAACAAGATGGAGTCGCCATACGGCAGCATGGCCGAGGCAGACCTCAAGCGCTTGTATGCGGCACTTGCTGACGACCAACTGACAAACGTTGGCAAAATCGGTGGCGAGGAACTGCGCCAGCAACTGCGTGCAGCCAACCTGCTGTACGCCAAAGAGCGAGCATTGGGCAAGCGCATCGTGAATGCGTTTGGCCAGGACATCGAGGGCAGTGTGGCCAACAAGATGCGCACTGCCATAACTGGTGCAGCCAAGGGCGATGCTGGCGAGTTCAATCGCCTGCTCAAGACCGTCCCAGAAGACCTGCGCAAAGAGACGCTGGCCACCGCACTGGCATCTGTCACACGCTCGGCCAGAGGTGCTGAGAAGGGTGGCTTTGGCTTCTCAGAGTTTGCTGACATCTACCCCAAGCTGCGTGCCAACCCACCAGTCTACAAAACCATTGTGGACACGCTGGGTAAAGACTCGGCAGACGTGCTGCGCGACCTGTACGAGGTCTCCAAGCGCGTCACCGACGCTAGGGCCAATGTCCTGACCACCGGCAAAGCAAATCAAGCACTGCTGCAAGGCATGCAGGCCGAAAGCCTGATCGGTAAGGTCATGGAAAGCACGCTGGCCAAGGGCGTAGTGACTGGTGCAGCCGCAATGGGTGGCCCAATCGCAGCCGCAGCCACATCGGTCATTACCAGCGCCATGACCCAAGGCAACAAGGATGCACTCAAGGCAGCAGGAAAACTGTTTGCTGATGAAGGATTCCAGAAACTTGCCATTGAAGCTGCGACCAAAGGCACACCTAGCGCAGCTAGTATTCGACGCACAGCCATGTCACGATCCTTCCAGAAATTCGCAGATGCAGCCAAACTGCCGAAAACATTGGACGCAAGGATTCAGTGGTTGCAGACAGCAACCCAAGCCGAGCGCCAATTT
>Ga0335398_10005793_pt1 | contig 16009 bp, 18 predicted proteins | sample BON03_FD_205742 | JGI IMG/M metagenome (GOLD analysis project Ga0335398, IMG submission 205742) | Freshwater microbial communities from Lake Bonney liftoff mats and glacier meltwater in Antarctica - BON-03 (spades assembly) (version 2) | ecosystem: Environmental > Aquatic > Freshwater > Ice >... | reverse complement strand
CAGGACTTCTGTGTCATCCGCGCCTACCTCGATACCATGCTCAAGCAAGGGCATAATGTCTTCGAGGCGCTTCGCTTGGCCTTCATCGGTCAGCCCATCTCGCCTGCCCTTGGCTGAATAGACACAATATCTGAAACCAATACCATTCGTTAATCCTTTACCTTGATTCTCAAGCTTCGGCCTCAGCCAGCAGAGGATAAACACCCTGGTCGTCATGCACCTCGCTCCCGGTCAGCGGCGGATTAAAAACGCAGATCAGCCGCATGTCCTCATGCGCACGCAGAAAGTGCTCGTCATGCTTGTCCAGTGCGTAAACGACCCCCGGCCTGATCTGGTGTTTCACGCCATCGGCAACGGTTTCAACCTCACCTGATCCGGCGACGCAGAAAACCGCCTCCAGATGATTCTGGTACCAGATATGGGTTTCGGTGCCGGCAAAAATCGTGGTTTCATGAAATGAAAAACCCATGCCGTCACGTGCCAGCAGCAAACGTCGACTGACCCAGTTGGTCGTCGCAACTTCCTGCGCGGAACCTTTGATTTCGTCCAGGCTGCGAACGATCATCGTGCGGCTGTCCGGAAGTTGATGTATTTGACCTTGCGATCCCGCCCCTGCATCCGGGCCACGCCGAGCACATCCGCAACGCTGTCTTCTATGACGTCCAGCCCTTTGCACAGCAACTGCTCGTCTATGGTCAGCGCCGGCAGCAGCTTGAGCACGTCGTCGGCACCCGAGGTTTCAATCACCAGCCCTTTTTCGAAGCACTTTTTGGCGATCTGCCCTGCCAGTTGCGGGTCCTCTGCTGCCAGGCCCTGAATCATGCCGCGGCCGCGCACCGAGAATTTTCCAGTGGAATAATCCGCCGCGATGTGGTCCAGCCAGTTGCGCATGATGCCGCCCTTGCGCCGCACCGCATCAGCAAACGCGTCATCGCTCCAGTAGTGCAGCAATGCCGCACGCGCAGTCACAAATGCCAGGTTATTGCCGCGGAACGTGCCGTTGTGTGCACCGGGAATCCAGACATCCAGTTCTGGTTTCATCAGCACCAATGCCATCGGCAGGCCGATGCCGCTGATCGATTTGGATAGCGTAATGATGTCCGGGGAGATGCCAGCATCCTCGAAGCTGAAGAAGTTGCCGGTACGGCCACAACCCATCTGGATGTCGTCTACTATCAGCAGCATGTCGTGACGCCGGCAGACCTGCTCCAGCGCACGCAGCCATTCGGCGCTGGCGACATTGACGCCACCCTCGCCCTGCACGGTTTCAACAATCACTGCTGCGGGCAGATCTATGCCGCTGCTGCGATCGGCAATCATGCGCTCCAGATAAATCGTGCTGTCCACACCCTCACCGAGATAGCCGTCGTACGGCATGAACGCGACGTTGTGCATCGCAATACCGGCGGCATCACGGTATTTTGCATTGGCAGTGGCCGCCAGGGCACCGCCGGTTACACCATGAAAACCATGGGTAAATGACACAACATTGGCACGCCCCTTGACCTGCCGCGCCAGTTTAAGCGCCGCTTCCACCGCATTGGTCCCGGTGGGGCCGGGAAACTGCATTTTGTATTTCAGGTTGCGCGGCTTGAGGATGGTGCGCTCAAAGGTTTCCAGCAATTCCTTCTTGGCCACAGTGGCCATGTCGAGGCCATGGATGATGCCATCTGCTTCCAGGTAATCCAGCATGTCCTGCTTGATCACCGGGTTGTTGTGCCCGTAGTTGAGGGTGCCGGCACCCGCGAAAAAATCGATGTATACGTTGTTCCCTTCGTCGATCAGCTTGGAGCCACGCGCCTTGTCGAATAACGTGGGGAAAGACCGGACATAACCGCGTACTTCCGATTCCAGACGATCGAATATTTTCAAGCTCATGGTTTTATTCTCCTTATGCCCGACTACCAATCCGGCTCACGCAGGGCGTGGGCCGATACGAATCAGCATCTCGGGCTCGTGATGCGGATCCTGAAAATCTGCTGCGGAAAAAAATGTGCGCTCTTCACTGCTTGCGTTCAGGCGCACGGCCAGCGTTTCGAAAACCCGTCGCGAAGCTGTGTTGGACGGTGTGACCGTCGTTTCCAGCCAGTGCCAGCCGTCCAGTGCCGGCTGCGCCAGCAGATGCTCCAGCATGCGCCGGGCCAGGCTTTGGCCGCGTGCGGCAGGCGCCACGGCAACTTGCCAGACAAAAACCACTTCAGGGGTTGCCGGCGGCCGGTAGGCCGAAATGAATCCGACCAGACCGGCGGGGCTTTCGGCAACAACGCAGGTGCGGGCATGGTGCGCGCACAGCAACAAATAGGCGTACGGGGAGTTCAGGTCCAGCGGCGGACAGGCGCGTACCAGTCGGTGTAGAGCCGCGCCGTCAGAAATACCGGGTTCTCGTAAAAGAAGCTTGGACGACGCTGGCATCACTGTGTCAGTGGACAGCGTTTTCACGTATTATCTATAATATTCAATAAGTTAAGTTGTTTTTATAATGCCACTTACTAATGAGCAATTATAATACACTGAGGCCTTGAGGTCAACCTACATTCTCATTTAAAATCAATAGGTTGTATATTTTTCCTGGCTTTGCAGCCCTTTTTTGGGGCATTGATGATTTTGCCCCGCCAAAGCCGGGCAAAAAGGCAGAAGGCAGCCCGGCCACCGTCAAATTGATTCCGACGGACACCCAAATCCCGCCAGGTAAAGCAAAGGCACTGCCTCTTAAAAATCAGCCACCCAAAACCAGTTTGCGCACCGCATCGCGCTTGGGAAGCGCTGTCCGGGCCCACTGCAGATATCGAATGCCCGTCTGTGCCAGACACCGGGCTCTGAAATCAGGCGCCGCTGGCGCAGTCCGCAAATCGATGACCGCTACCGGCCGCATCGCCTTGTTGCAGACCAGGAAATCCACAACCTGTTGCTGCAACGCCCGCACCGGCTGCTCGCGCGCGTGGCCGGTCAACCCGGCTGGCACCTCCAGCACACTGCCCAGCGCCACGCGCGGCATCACCGCATGGTCCGGCAAGGCATTTCTCAGCAGGTAATAAACCAGGGTTTCGGCCGGATCCAGCGCGCGCACACGCGCCGCATAGGGTAATCCTCCTGACGCAGGCGCAACACCCGCCGCGGCTGCAACTGCCGGCGCGGTTGCCGGACGGACCGCAGTCAAGTCCAGTTTTGCCGCGGTGGTCAACTGGTCCCAGCGCGCCCCCGAGGAACTCTCCTGCTGTCTGACCTTGCTGCGATAACTCCACCACAATATCGGCAGCGCGATCACAGGCGCCAACATCAGCAGATACCAGATCGCAATCACGGATTGATCAGGCCTCGACGGCCATTATCGAAATACGGTTGATGCGCAGCCAAAACTCGGCCGCGGCGCCGCAGTCTGCGAATTCGTATAACCTTTGGGGCACGCGCCGCATGGGCTGCGTGCGCAGGTCGAAGTTGTTGCATGTCCCCAGTGACTTGTCAGCCATGTCGTGCTCCCGTCTGCGGGCGGTCCGTTGGAGCAGGACCGCGATATTGCCCGGCCGGATCAAGCCCGGTGCAATATTGTAGCGGCACTCGACTGAGCGCCCAGACCCGATCCACATCATGATCAGTCTGGAAAATAACGCAGGTACCGGGTCAGGCTCCCGGCAGTTTTTCCGATCGCGCGCGCAAACGGCGGCGATCCAGCCACCAGGCAAACACCGGCAGTATCAGGAAACCGCCGGGCATCACCACCAGCACCAGATACGGGCTCAGCTGCGACAAGCGACTGAAATGCGCGCGTAACTGGATTCTTTCGTCGACTGTCCAGCGCTGGCCATTGCGCTGCTTCATCAGGATGGGAATCAATCCGCGGGTCTGCTGCAACTCCGACAGCAGGTGCTGTTTTTCACGTTGCGTAAGGCTGCTGACCGACTGAAAAGTACTGCGGGCACGACTGCGGATTAGCTGAAGCGGGGGCATCGAACTGCGATCAAGTAAGGTTCAGGGGAATTTCAGGAGATCGCCTGATAATAAAGGTTTTGCGGATGATTGGCTTGGGCAAAAAAATACCAGCGCTCGGCCACCAGTCCGGCGAACTGCACGGCACAGGCCAGCCACAACAACAGCGGTGACGCCGCAGCGAGGCCCGCCGCCAGCAAAAACACCGGAACCACGAAAGCGCAGACCAGGAACCCCCATTTCACCGCGCGCAGCGCACCCGGCGTGCGGCCGTGAAAAAATTCCCGGGTATTAAACGAGCCGCCCATGAAGCCCTGGGCCTTCTGCGCAATGCGGGGATGTTTGACGCCGATGGCAGTTTGCAGATTGGAGCGCGGCTTCAGCCGTGCGTTACGCCACAGCATGGCCGTGCGCGTGAGCAGTCCGGCAACGGTGAGCACAACGGCCCAGGTACCAATGACGCCGGTGATGGTTTCTCCACGGTGCCCCGCCAGCGCTGTCGCCAGCATCACGCCCGACGCACAGCCCAGCACCGTGAAATTGACAAAAGTCAGCGGCGTCGCCCATTCCTGCAAAAACTTGATGCAGGCATAAATCATCGCCGTGCATAAAAACAGGGCCAGACACAACACGGCGCCGGCTGCGCCCAGCACCAGCGTGCCGCCCATGCCCTGCCAGTGCGCCCAGCCGTAGGCCGTCACTGCGGCCATGAAGGCAGGCAGCACGATGACTTCGCGCGACAACCACGACGTGCGCCACATTGCCGCCGACCGCCACGCCCGTTCCGGGTGCCCCAGATGAAAAAATGACGCCAGCAGGCCCGCCGCCAGCAGCAACAGCGCAATTGCGCTGCCTGTCCAGTACCAGTCTGCGGCCGGCGCCGCCAGCAGTCCGGCCGCGACCCGCACTTCAGTCACCACCAACGCCAGAAACAATCCCTGCCCGGCCCCGATCAGGGTGGTCAGCAGGATCACGGAAAATGCCGGGTTCATATGCGCTGCCGCCTACCAGGAAGTCACGTCGTCCAGTGACGGCGCCTTGACGCCAGGCTTGGGCAAGCGACCGTCGATTTTCAGTGGATTCGCAGCGCGCTCCAGCTCATCTTCGTGGATGCGCATCTCGGTCTTACGCCGCGGCAGGTAGTGGTTGGCGGGTTGCGTGCCCCACTCCGGCATCAACGCATAACCCGCGTTTTCGCGTATCGCTTTTGATACCACCGATTCGGAATCATGGATGTCGCCATAAAGCCGGGCATTGGTCGGGCACGCCAGCACACAGGCCGGTTTGCGTTCGGCTTCCGGCAAATTTTCGTCGTAAATGCGATCCACGCACAGCGTGCATTTCTTCATCACCTTCTGGTGCTCGTCGATTTCGCGCACGCCGTAGGGACAGGCCCATGCGCAGTATTTGCAGCCTATGCACTTGTCGTAATCGACCAGCACGATGCCGTCTTCCGACCGCTTGTAGCTCGCCCCGGTCGGACACACCGGTACACAAGGCGGATCCTCGCAATGCAGGCAGGACTTCGGAAAATGCACGGTCTGTGTGTCCGGGAACTCGCCGACCTCAAAAGTCTGCACCCGATTGAAAAAAGTACCGGTGGGATCGCGGTCATACGGATTGTCATCCGACAGGAAACCGGCCTCGCCCGACGTATTCCATTCCTTGCAACTGGTAACGCAGGCATGGCAACCCACGCAGACGTTGAGGTCGATCACCAAAGCGAGTTGGGTCATCGCGAGCACTCCTGCTTATCGAGCCGGTTCATGAAGAAACCTTGCTGATTTATCGATAGCGTTGAAGCAGAAAAAAGCAGAACCGTTCGGGCTGAGCTTGTCGAAGCCCGGCCGCCCTTCGACAAGCTCAGAGCCTGCCCCGGGCTTGAACCGGGAGCGAACGGTGTCGCATGGCTTTCAAAATCTGGCAGCAAAAAAATCATTTGAATTCTCCCTTGCCAGCCACAAACGCCTGCCACAGTCGACGCACCCGATTGGTTCCCGGTGCAGCCGGCAGCGGCGCAAACTGCGGCGAAGTTTCCGCCGGCTCATTGGCACCGGCTTTGGTAATGCGCACCCGCACGTCGTACCAACCGGCCTGCCCCGTCACCGGATCGGAATTGGACATGCGCGCGCCATCGGCCGTCCGCAGTTCGTCGCTGATGACATGGTTCAGCAAAAAGCCTTTCTGCGCTTCATTGGCATCCGGCGCCAGATGCCAGGCACCCTGCGCCTTGCCGATCGCATTCCAGGTCCACACCGTTCCGGGTTCCACGGCCTCGCTGAGGCGGCACATGCAACGCACCCGGCCATGCATGGACTCCACCCAGATCCAGTCATCGTCCGCGATACCCAGGGAGGATGCCGTTTTTACGTTAATAAACAACAGGTTATGAGTATGTATCTGGCGCAGCCAGGCATTCTGCGAATCCCAGGAGTGATACATCGCCATCGGCCGCTGGGTAATCGCCGCCAGCGGATAACGCGTGGTGTCCGTGGTCTGCACTTCCAGCGGCGGGTAATAAAACGGCAGCGGATCAAAATAGGTCTCTATGCGCTGCCGCAGGTGCTCTGGCGGACGCCGCTGCGCCGACCCTTTGCCCTGCGCCGCCATGCGGAATTTCTGCAGCACCTCGGAATAAATCTGGATCACGATGGGATCGGTATAACGACGCACCCGCGTGCGCTGCGCCCACTCGTGATAACCCTGGTTCCAGTTGCGCATGTACTGGTAAGAACGCGGCAACCGCTGATGGAACACGCAGTTGTTCTTTTCGTACATTTCCCACTGCCGCGGATTGGGCTCGCCGATCATGGATTTTTCGCCATCCTTGCCGCGCCAGCCGGACAAAAATCCCAGGCCCGAACCGGGCTCGGTTTCAAAGTTAACGATGAAGTCCGGGTAATCCCGATATTTGCGCGCACCCTCTGCTGTGACAAAGGCCGGAAATTTCAGCCGCGATGCCAATTCGATCAGCACTTCCTGAAAGGGTTTGCATTCTCCCTTGGGCGGCACCACCGGTATGCGTACTGAATCTGCGGGGCCGTCGAATTCCGAAATCGGCCGGTCGAGCATGGACATCGCATCATGACGTTCCAGATACGTGGTATCCGGCAGCACCAGGTCAGCAAAGGCCGTTGTTTCCGACTGAAACGCATCACACACGATCAGAAACGGAATTTTATATTCGCCCTGTTCATCACGATCATTGAGCATCTTGCGCACCTCGACGGTGTTCATCGTCGAGTTCCACGCCATGTTGGCCATGAATATCATCAGCGTATCGATGGGATACGGATCGCCGCGCCAGGCGTTGGTGATCACGTTGTGCATCATCCCGTGCACCGCCAACGGATATTCCCAGGAGAAGGCCTTGTCGATGCGCACCGGTCCGCCGTCGGCATCCACACACAGATCATCTGGTCCTGCCGGCCAGCCCAGCGCGAGTCCGGCCAGCGGTGTATTCGGTTGCACGGCCTCCGGCCCTTTCGGCGGTTTCGCCACCGGCGGAATCGCCCGCGGAAACGGCGCCTTGTGGCGGAAACCACCAGGCCGGTCGATGGTGCCCAGCAGCGACATCAATATCGCCAGCGTGCGGATGGCGTGAAAACCGTTGGAATGTGCCGCCAGTCCGCGCATGGCATGGAAGGCCACCGGATTGCCGGTCACCGTATCGTGTTCCTTGCCCCAGGAATCAGTCCACGCAATCGGCAATTCGATTTTCTGGTCGCGCGCGGTAATACCCATCTCGTGCGCCAGCCGCCGTATGTTTTCAGCGGGGATGCCGGTAATCTCCGCCGCCCATTCCGGCGTGTATTCCTGCACCCGCTCCAGCAACAACTGGAACGCCGGCTTCACCGGCGTGCCGTCCTCCAGCTGATACTCACCGAGCAGCGCCGGATCGGCATCCGGCGCATGGTTGATGACCGCGCGCCTGCTATGGCGATCCCACCATAACTGGTCATGGCCGTGCTCGGGGTTGTCACCCTCGGGCGGTGCGCCGGATTTGACCGACATGCCGTACTGATCGCTCGCTGGATCCAGATTGATCAGATAGCCGGAGTTGGTATAACGCGCGAGGAAATCGCGATCATACAAACCGGTGTTGATGATTTCATGCGTCAGCGCCAGTAGCAGCGCGCCGTCGGTACCCGGGCGTATGGGGACCCACTCATCGGCAATCGCCGAATACCCGGTGCGCACCGGGTTCACTGAAATAAAGCGGCCGCCGTCGCGCTTGAATTTGGAAATGGCAATTTTCAGCGGATTCGAATGATGATCTTCGGCCGTACCGATCATCACGAACAAACGGGCGCGTTCCAGATCCGGCCCGCCGAATTCCCAGAAGCTGCCCCCGATGGTGTAAATCATCCCGGCCGCCATGTTGACCGAGCAGAAGCCGCCATGTGCCGCATAGTTCGGCGTGCCGAACTGGCGCGCGAACATGCCGGTCAGCGCCTGCATCTGGTCGCGACCGGTGAACAGTGCAAATTTTTTCGGATCGGTCGCACGGATCTTGCGCAACCGGTCTTCCATGATGCTGAACGTTTCTTCCCAACTGATGGGCTCGAACTCGCCGGCGCCGCGTTCCGATCCGGCCTTGCGCCGCAACGGCTGCGTCAACCGTGCCGGCGAATACTGTTTCATGATGCCCGAGGCGCCCTTGGCGCAGATCACCCCCTTGTTCAGCGGGTGCTCCGGATTGCCCTCGATGTACCGCACCTCGTCGTTCTTCAGGTGCACACGAATGCCGCAACGGCACGCACACATGTAACACGTGGTGTTCTTGACGGCAGTCCGGTCGGCGGTTGCCTGTGTTTGCGCGGTCATTTAGGCAAAATGAACCCTATGGAATGCAACCCATTGTAGGCGCATCCCGCGCGTCACTGTGTCGAAAATATTTATGTGCTTATCAGCACACGGCAATGGCTCAGGCCGGCTTGCGATCCATCCATTTGCTGACTTCGGGCATAGTCCAAGCCTGCAGGCGGCTGATCAGGCGCTGCGGATCATCATCCACGATTATCATGTCGCGATGTTCGGCGCGGATGAAGCGTTCGTCAACCGCATGATCTATAAAACCGGTCAGGCGATCATAAAATCCGGCAACGTTGAGCAGACCGCAGGCCTTGCGGTGCACGCCCAACTGGGTCAAGGTCATCATCTCGAAAGTTTCATCCAGCGTACCCATGCCGCCCGGCAGCGTAATGAAGGCATCCGCCATGTTGGCCATCAAAGCCTTGCGCTCAGCCATGGTGTCGGCGACATGCAGTTCCGTCAGTCCGGTATGCACGACTTCGTGCTCCAGCAGATTGCGCGGCGTGACACCGATCACATGCGCCTTCTCGGCAAGCGCCGTTTCCGCGATGACACCCATCAGGCCGACCTTGCCGCCGCCGAAGATGATGCGGATGTTGGCTTGCGCCAGCGCGCGCACCAGTGCGCGGGTGGCCTCGGCATACACCGAACCCTTGCCGGGATTGGAACCACAAAAGATGCAAATGCTACGCATATCCGCCCTGCCCCCTGTTCATCAGGCGCCCGATTGTAGTCGATTTGCCCCAGACTTAAACTCGGACTTAACCCCATCTGCGGTGGTCAGCCGTTTACAACGCCATCACCGACCAAAAAGGAAAACCGATGAAACCCCAGGTATTGACCGCCATCAGCGCTGCCATCCTCACCGCACTGCCTGCTTTGGCCGGCGCCGCACAACAAGACAACAGCACCACCGCCCTGACCATCTACAGCAGCGCGCGTCCCGGTGCGATTTCAGCGCAGTTCTACCGCGGCGGCGGCAACGGCCAGAGCGTGCCGGGATACGCCATGGTGCGCGACCAGCGCGACCTCGTGCTCCAACGCGGTCGCAACGCGGTGCGGTTCACCGATGTGGCCGCGCTGATCGACCCCACCACGGTGAGCTTCGCCTCGTTGAGCGATGCCCAGGGCACCAGCGTCATCGAGCAAAACTTCCAGTTCGACCTTGTCAGCACGCAGAAGCTGCTGGAAAAATACATAGACCGGCGCATTACCGTCGACCAAGTGCGCGGCAGCACCGTGGAATCCTTTAACGGCATATTGCTGTCCACCGTCGACGGCTTAGTGTTGAAACGCGACGACGACAGCATCCAGACCCTGCCCAGCAACGCCGGCGTACGGTTGCCGGAACTCCCCGGCGGCCTGATCACCCGTCCCACGCTGGTGTGGGACATCGCCGCCAATCGTGCCGGCACCCACGCCACGCGCGTGACCTACCAGACTGCAGGTATTACCTGGTGGGCCGACTACAACCTGACTTACCAAGAAGGCGCCAACGCCAACAGCTGCAAACTCGATGTCGGCGCCTGGGTCAGCATCATCAACAAATCCGGTGCCAGCTATAACGACGCGAAGCTGAAACTGGTAGCCGGCGACGTCCATCGCCCACAACCGCAAGGCCAGATCTACAACGCACCCCGGGCGCAGCGCGCACTGGCGATGGAAGACCGCGCCAAAGGTTTCGAAGAAAAATCCTTCTTCGAATACCACCTCTACACCCTGGGCCGGCCGACCACGCTGCCCGACAACTCCACCAAACAGATCGAACTCTTCGACGCCGCACGCGCAGTGCCTTGCGAAAAAACGCTGGTGTATTACGGCGCCGCTAACACCCACCCCTACGGCGGCCCGGCCACCGACCGCAACTACGGCGTGCAGAGCAACAAGAAAGTCGATGTCTACCTGGGCTTCAAAAACGCCAAGGAACAGAACATGGGCATGCCCTTGCCCGCCGGCCGCGTGCGCGTCTCCAAACTTGACCCCGCCGACCAGTCGCTGGAATTCATCGGCGAAGACACCATCGACCACACCCCGCGCAACGAAAAAGTGCTGATCAAGATGGGCTCGGCCTTCGACGTCGTCGGCGAACGCCGCCAGGTCAACTTCAGCGTCGACACCTCACGCAAAACCATGATCGAAGAAATCGAAGTCAAGGTGCGCAACCAGAAAAAGGAAGCGGTCACGATCATGGTCAAGGAAAACCTTTACCGCTGGACCAACTGGCAGATCACCGCAAAAAACCATGCCTATCAAAAGGATGATGCACGCACCATCAACTTTCCGGTACGCATCACGCCGGAAGGTGAGGCTGTGGTGCGCTACACCGTGACTTATACTTGGTAATACGCTAATGAAAGTCACGTGTGAAAAACCTGATGCAGCGCTAAGACAGCTCGATGTGGCTATCTGTCTGCTATTTACGGACAGCGATCCATTAGCCATTCGGACTCTAGCTGGAGCGGCTTATGGCATCCTGGCTGATCTTGCGGAAAAGAAAAACCGTGGCTCATCTTGGCGAACCAAGATCATTGAGGATTCTGGGTTAAACAGAAAAGACGCCTTACAAATTCTTAATTCAGCCCAGAATTATTTGAAGCATGCAGACAAAGACACAAATATCAAACTAACTTTCGATGAAGAAGAGAATGATCACCTTATATTCGTTGCATCGATTGAGTGCGGGGAGCTTGGTCACAAACTTTCATTTTCGATGCAAGCCTTTCAAATTTGGTATCTAGCGATGTATCCCGAAAAAATAGGTCATGACACCGAACCAGTTAGGAAATCAATAAAAATATTTCCATATCTTGCAACGAAAAAGCGAGCAGACCAACTCAAACTGGGACATGAGTTTCTCGAATCCGTCTTGAAACACAAAGGTCTCTTATAGTTTCGCCGCTACCCCCCTTGTGAGCCGCCGAGCAGCACAGCCGGGCCGGGGGTAGTCGGCGAGCACTGTGTGAGCGGCGCAAGCGCAAGCCGCATCACCAGCACTACCCGCCCACCACCACAACATTAGACAAGCCCTCACGCGAGTTGCACAGCCGCCCGGCACGGCGAGCAGCGCAGGGAACCCCCGAAGGGGGCGGCGAGCCAGGGTGCCCTTTTCTTTGGTGACTTTCTTTTGGGCAAGCAAAAGAAAGTCACCAGCCGCCGGGCTGCCCCCGGCCAAATCACGGTTACATGTTCTAATCCGTTCACCCTTCGACAAGCTCAGGGCGAACGGTGATTTGTTTTGCCGCATCACATCCGGCGGATTACGCCGCTCTGCGGCTCATCCGCCCTTGTATGATTCAAAAGATTGAACTGTTGTGCAGGCAAGTGATAAAGATATCCGGTTCACTGGGGAAGCCGTTCCGCCCTACAACTCCATGTGTTATGCAAGTAATACCGTCAGGCGTAGAATCATGGCTGTTGACTCATACCAATGGTGATCAATCATGAGTAAGCTCGAAGAACTTGAACACAAAGTCCGGAATCTCCCGGCCAGCGAGCTGGCGAAGTTTCGCGAATGGTTTATCGAATTTGACCATCACCTATGGGATAAGCAACTTGAATCAGATTCGAAGGCAGGAAAACTGCACGGGCTGGTTTCCGAGGCGCTTGCGGATTATGAAGCAGGCAAGGCTCGAGAAATTTGAAGCATTTCGCATCGCCGAAGTTTTGGACTTTGCATGAAGCCCTGCCGCGCGATGTTCGTGCTCTGTCCGACAAAAACTTCCAACTTCTGAAATCGGACTCCCGGCACCCCTCTCTCCATTTCAAGAAAATCGGCAAAATCTGGTCGGTACGCGTCGGTGCTCATTACCGGGCGCTTGGAACTGAGGTCGCCGGCGGCATTTATTGGTTCTGGATCGGCACACATGCCGAATACGACAGGCTCCTCGCATAAACCCGCATGGTTCGCGTCACCGCACGCTGTGCTAGACAAAACTCGGGCGCAATAAGTGCAGCCCCCCCCAAGGGGACTTCTTTCAGTGCGCGCTACTTACGAGCTATGACCGCCCGCAACGCTCCCCTTGTGAGCCGCCGAGCAGCACAGCCGGGCAGGGGGTAGTCGGCGAGCACTGTCTGAGCCCTCGCGCAGTTTGCGAGGGCGAGTTGCGCGCCCCGAAGGAAGTCACCTTGAGTGGCAGCCGCCCGGCACGGCGAGCAGCGCAGGGAAGCCGAAGCCCGGCCAAATCACGTTTACCGGTTCTAATCCGTACACCCTTCGACAAGCTCAGGGCGAACGGTGGTTTGTATTGGCGCATCACTTGCGACAGCTTACGGGCTACGGCTGCTGATACCCCGCCCCTGCTATACAATCCCCCTCAGCCGACAAAAAACAAAGGGGGAACATCATGGGCATAGGCACCATCATCACGCTGGGTGTAGCCATCGTCATCGCCGTCTACGGCATCACGATCTATAACAATCTGGTGCAGATCAAGCACAACGTCACCAAGGCCTGGGCCAATATCGACGTGCTGCTGAAACAGCGCCATGACGAACTGCCCAAACTGGTGGAAACCTGCAAGCAGTACATGAAGTTCGAGCAGGACACGCTGACCCGTGTCATCGAAGCGCGATCAAAAGTATTTACGGCGCGCGAAGCGCAGAACGTGCCCGCACTGGGCCAGGCCGAAGGCGGATTGCGCGCGGCACTGGGCAGCCTGTTCGCGCTAGCGGAATCGTACCCGGACCTCAAGGCCAACCAGACTTTCCAGCAACTGCAGACGCGCATCTCCAGCCTGGAGAACGCCATCGCCGACCGCCGCGAGTTCTACAACGAGTCGGTCAACATCAACAACGTGCGCATCAAGCAGTTCCCGGATACCGTCATCGCTTCGATGCTCGGCTTCAAACCCGCACAGTTGCTTGAATTCACCAAAGAAGAGAAGCAGGACGTCAGCGTCGGCAAACTGTTCAATTCCTGAACCGCGGCTGATCCGCGTTGGGCCTCTTTAAAAGCCTTAATTCCGCGCAAGGCCCGTGGTGGCTTTCAGGTACTGCACACGTCTTCATCCTGGTCGTGGCGCTGCAACTGGAAACACCCGAGGCATGGCCGTGGGCACTGCTGGCGATGGCCGTGGTCAGCTTTTTTGCCTGGCTGGGTAACTACCGTCGTTATCGCCAGATCCACGACCTGCCCACCTCCAAGGTCGCCTCTGCCGCCCAGGGTTATGTGGAACTGGTCGGCCGCGGCGATGTGCTCGACGGCACCCCCGTCATCAGCCGGCTGAGCCAACGTCCCTGCTGCTGGTATCGTTACCAGGTCGAAGAAGAAACCGATGACAACAAATGGAAAATCATCGACAAAGGCAACAGCATTGATCATTTCCTGCTGGTCGACGACACCGGAACCTGCGTGGTTTCCCCGGACGGCGCTGAAATCGTCACCCAGCACCACAAAACATGGTCAGAGGGCCGTTACCGCCATACCGAATGGCTGCTGCTGCCGAACAACGTAATTTATGCACTGGGCGAATTTGTCACGCGCAGCGGCAACTCCCCCGGTGCAGCCGACGAACATCTGGAAATCGGCCAATTGATCACCGAATGGAAACGCGACCAGCAGACCCTGCTGCAGCGTTTCGATCTGAATGAAGACGGCACCATCGACCTCAAGGAGTGGGAAATGGCACGCCTGCAGGCCCGGCGCGAAGTGCGCAAGCAGCGGGCAGCCCAACTCAACAACCATGTCGAAGGGGTGCACCTGCTGCGCAAACCAGCAGATGGGCGTTTGTTCCTGCTCGCCAGTGAAATGCCCGATACACTGGGACGGCGTTACCGCTGGTGGAGCTGGGTACATCTGCTGGTTTTTGTGGCTACCGGCATCGGCAGCCTGGTGCAGTTTAGCTTTAAATAACGTTTATAATCAACAGGTTATATAGATACCCCCATGAGCATGCGCGAATATCGTTTGCCCTGCCTCAACAGCCAGGGTTTTCACCAACTGCATTACACCGACTGGGGTGACCCGGCGAATCCGCGCGTCGTCATTTGTGCGCACGGCCTGACGCGCAACTGCCGCGATTTCGATACGCTGGCCGCCGCACTGCAGAATGATCTGCGCGTGGTCAGCGTCAGCATCGCCGGTCGCGGCCTGAGCGACTGGCTGCCGAACAAGGAAGACTACAACTACCCGCAGTACATGGCGGACATGACAGCGCTGATCGCGCGCGTGACCGCATCCGGCGCGCAGGACATCAGCTGGGTCGGTACCTCCATGGGTGGCATGCTGGGCATGCTGCTCGCCGCACGACCGAATACGCCCATCAGCCGGCTGGTGCTGAACGACGTGGGCACCATCATTCCGAAAGCGTCGATGGAACGCATCGGCACCTATGTCGGCAAAAGCCCGCTGTTCAAAACCTACGCCGAGATCGAACAATACGTGCGCATGGTCTCCGCACCCTTTGGGCCGCTGACCGATGTGCAGTGGCAACACCTGACCAAAACCAATTCCAGACAAAACGACGACGGCAGCTGGGGCATGAACTACGACCCCGGCATCGCCCTGCCTTTCCAGAAGGCGCTGAAAAACGACATCGTGCTGTGGCCTTATTACGATGCCGTGCGTTGCCCGACGCTGCTGCTGCGTGGTGAAAAATCGGATCTGCTGCTGCGCGACACCGCACTCGAAATGACTAAACGCGGCCCCAAGCCGAAGCTGATGGAATTCGCCGGCATCGGCCATGCACCCGCGCTGATGGCCGACGATCAGGTCGCTGCAGTGCGCGGTTTCCTGTTGGGCAGCTGATGCGCGCCCGCAATCCCGGCCCGCCTTCGCTGCTGGATGCGCTCGCCGAACAGCACATCGTCGAAGCCACAGCGCACGGTGATTTTGCTGACCTGCCGGGCGCCGGCGCCCCGCTGCCGCCGGAGAACATGGAACTGGTACCGGAAGAACTGCGCGCCGCGTACCGAATATTAAAAAATGCCGGCTGCCTGCCCAGCGAACTGCTGCCCTGCGCCGAACTGCGGGAAATCGAACGGTTGATGACACACACCACCACTGGTGAAGAACGCCGCAATCTGCTGGCACGGATGAATTTCCTGCTGTCGCGGCGCACGGCAGGTACGCGCAACCTGCAAGTAGATGATGCTTATTTCGTCAGAGTCGCGGAGCGGTTGAACAACTGACTCCAGCACTACACCTGTAGATACTCTGTTCGCCGTCAACGATATTTCCCGAGTTTTTTGCATCATGCAGGCAGCGCATAAAACCGTGAATTATCGAACGGCTGATTGTGGGCAAACATGCCATGAATCGCGTGCAGCAGTT